>Ga0326597_10006018_pt1 | contig 16694 bp, 14 predicted proteins | sample RVTome_12_FD_203789 | JGI IMG/M metagenome (GOLD analysis project Ga0326597, IMG submission 203789) | Soil microbial communities from uranium-contaminated site in the Upper Colorado River Basin, Wyoming, United States - RVT100D185 | ecosystem: Environmental > Terrestrial > Soil > Contaminated >...
GCCCATCAGGTCCTCGTCGTCACCCACCTGCCCCAGATCGCGGCCCATGCCGACGCCCACTTCCGGATCTCGAAACGCGAGCGCGACGGGCGGACGGTCACCGAGGTCGTCCGCCTCGATCGCGAGGGCCGGATCGTCGAGCTCGGGGCGATGCTCGGCGGTCCGGGAGACGGCGGTGGCGGTCCGGGTCCCGCGGCGCTGGCGTCCGCCCGCGAGCTCCTCGACGCGGCCGATGCCTGGCGGGGCACCCCCGTCGCCGGCGGCTGACGCCGGCCGCCGGGGCAGGGCGAGAGGGCCGGCCGTGGGCACGGAGCCGGGCTCGAACCGGGGGACGAACCCGGACTCGAACCTGGACCGCGCCATCGAGGACTACCTGACGTTCCTGCGCGTGGAGCGCGGCGTCGCGGCTGCGACCATCCGGGCGTACCGCTCCGATCTCGGCGACTTCGCCGCGGCCCGGGGCACGGAGCGCGACTGGGCGCGCGGTCCGGACGCGGCGGTGCGCTACCTGGCGGCCCGGACGAAGCGCGGGCGGCCGTCGGACCCGGGCCTCGCCCCGACGAGCCTGCGACGGCGCGCGGCCTCGATCCGGGGTTTCTACAAGTTCGCCTTCGGCGACGGCCTCATCCCGGTCGACGTCGCCGCCCATCTCGACCTGCCGCGAATGCCGCGCCTGCTCCCGGAGACCCTGACCGTCGAGGAGGTCGAGCGGCTGCTCGACGCGGCCGGCGCCGAGGACGACCCGGACCCCGTCCGCCTCCGTGACCGCGCCCTCGTGGAGCTCCTGTATGCGGCCGGGCTGCGCATCTCGGAGGCGCTGGGCCTGGATCGCGAGGACCTCTCGATCGACGGGGGCTTCGTGCGGGTCATCGGCAAGGGCGACAAGGAGCGGCTCGTGCCGATCGGGGACGTGGCCCTCGGCGTGCTGGGGACATGGATCGAGGGCCCGAGGAGCACGCTCCTCGCGCTCGGCCACGTCGAGCCCGCCCGCGGCGGTCCGCTCTTCCTGGGGGAGCATGGCCGGCGCCTCGCCCGCCAGCAGGGCTGGGCGGCGGTCAAGCGGGCCGCGGCCGGCGCGGGCCTGGCGGACAGGGTGAGCCCGCACACCCTCCGCCACTCGTTCGCGACCCATCTCCTGGAGGGCGGCGCCGACCTGCGGATCGTCCAGGAGTTGCTCGGACATGCGAGTATCAGCACCACGCAGCTCTACACGCACCTGACCGGAGAGCGTATCCGCGAGGTGTACGCCCGCGCCCACCCACGAGCCTGAGGAGGGACGCCACCGTGCCGCGTTATGCCGACACCCTGCTCGCAGATGGGGAGCGGATCGCCCTTCGGACCCGCCAGCACTGGTTCGCCACGATCGTCGACGGCCGCGTCCCCTGGGCCCTCTTCCTGGCGAGCCTCATCCTGCTTGCCCTCGCGTTCACGATGGGCGACGGCGGAATCCGGACCGCCGTCGGTTACATCGTCGCGGTCGGCCTCATCGCCTCGCTCGTCTGGCTCGGCAAGCACTACTGGAGCTGGTACGCCCAGGACTACATCGTCACCAACCGCCGGGTCCTGAAGGTCGAGGGCATCATCAACAAGCGATCCGCCGACAGCTCCCTCGAGAAGATCAACGACGCCGTCCTGGAGCAGAACCTGTTCGGCCGGATCTTCGGCTACGGGGACCTCGACATCATGACCGCGGCCGACGAGGCCATCGACAAGTACCGGATGCTCAACAAGGCACCCGGCTTCAAGAAGGCGATGCTCGACCAGAAGCATGCCCTCGAGACCGAGTTCGCCCGCATCCCCGGGCCGCCGCTCCGGGCGCCGGGGACCGGCGGCCGCTCGATGTCGGCCGACGAGGTGACCCGGGCGCTGGGCGACCTGGCCGCCCTGCGCGACCGGGGCGCGCTCACGCCCGACGAGTACGAGCGAAAGAAGCAGGAGCTCCTCGCCCGGATCTGACGGTCCCCCTCCGACGCCCCGCGGCCGATCGACGCCCTGAGGGGAACCTCACCGGTCGATCGGGGGTTCAGCCGCTACGATGACGCGACGGCCGCCGTCGGCGTCCGGACGCGAACGAGGATCGATCCTTGCAGTTCTTTGCCACGCCCGAGGCGGCGGTCAGCGCGATGATCGTCCTCGGCGTCCTGATCCTGGTCGCCTTCCCGGTCCACGAGTTCGCCCACGCCTTCGCGGCCTACCAGCTCGGTGACAGCACGGCCCGGCTCTTCGGGCGCCTGACGCTGAACCCCGCCGCCCACTTCGACCCGGCCGGCGGCCTGATCCTGGCCCTCTCGATCATCCTGTCGGGCGGGACGTACGGGTTCGGCTGGGCCAAGCCGACGCCGGTGAACCCGGCCAACCTGCGGGGCGGCCAGCGGGGTGACGCGCTCGTCGCGCTGGCGGGTCCGCTCTCCAACCTCCTCCTCGCCGCCGTCGCCGCGCTGGTCTTCCGCCTGCTCGACGCAACGGGGACGTCACTGCCGTCGCTCGCCGTCGAGGTGCTCTTCCGGTTTTTCTTCATCAACCTCGTCCTGATGATCTTCAACCTGATCCCGATTCCGCCCCTCGACGGCTCGCACGTCCTGTACGCGCTCCTCGATCCGCCGACCGCCTGGCGCGTCCGGGCGTTCCTGTCGCAGTACGGGACGATCATCCTCATCGTCGCGATCTTCCTGCCGATCATCCCGCCCGGGCGGACGGTGATCCAGGTGGTGTTCGAGGTGATCCTTCCGCCGCTGATCCAGATCCTGCTGGGCTCGTGAGGGCCGGTTCGCGATCCTGGTGGGCCGCCAAGGTCCGGCAGTTCGGGGCCCACCTCCGGGCGCGGGTGACGGACGACGAGTGGAGTGGCGTGGCGGCCTGGACGACTCCGGCCCAGCTGGCCCTGTTCGATTCGATGCACGTCGCCGACCGGCGCCATGGCCTCGACGTCGTGGCCACGCTGCAGGCCGACGGGATCGACGATCCGGAGGTCCTCGTGGCGGGGCTCCTCCACGACGCCGCCAAGGGCGACACCGGCATCCTGCCGCGGGTGATCCACTCGCTCGGCCAGGCCTGGGGCGGCTGGATCCCGCGCCTGGCGCGGGTCGTGCCCGGGCTGGGCGAATCGCTCGATCGACTCCGGACCCATGCCGAGGAATCCGCCAGGCTCGCGGCCGCCGCGGGCTGTGCGCCTCGTACGGTCGAGCTGATCCGCTGGCAGGAGGCGCCGCGGGACGCCGAGTTCGGCGAGCGCCTGCGCCTCGCGGACGAGGCCAACTGAGGTGTCCGAGGGCGCCGTCCTCGCGTCGACGAACGGCCACGGCGGCCCGCCCATCGAACCCGGGGTGCGTTTCGGGGCGGGCCGTCGGCCCGAGCAGGCGACACGAGTCAGCTTCGAGGACTGGGAGGGTCCGCTCGGGCTCCTCCTCTCGCTCATCGAGGCCCGCCGGCTCGACGTCCTGAGCGTGCCCCTCGGGGCCCTCGCCGAGGCCTACCTCGACGCCCTCGCCGGCCTCGAGGACGACCGGATCGGCAACATCAGCTCGTTCGTGGCCGTCGCCAGCCAGCTCATCCTCATCAAGAGCCGGGCGATCCTGCCGCGGCACCCGGAGCCCGGCGAGCCGGGCGAGCTCCCGGACGAAGGCCCCGATCCCGAGGCGGCCCTCCGGGCGCGGCTGCTCCTCTACCGCGCCTACCGCGACGCCGGGGCGGCCCTCCAGGCGACCGCGCTCGAGCGGGTCGGCCTCTTCCGGCGCGAGCCGGCGGCCGCCCAGGCCGCGGCGATCGCCGGCGCCCGTGCCCCGGACGCGCCGCCGCTCCCCGTGGCCTCCCTCGTCCGGGCCCTCGACGGCCTGGTCCGGATCATCGTCCCGGCCGAGCCGCCGCCCGAGACCGTCGCCCGGACCGTGACCATGACCCAGCGGGCGGCGATCATCCGGGCGGCCCTGCGAGGGGCCCCGAGCGTGGTCCTCCAGGAGCTGCTCGCCGGGGTTCGCGACAGGGTCGTCGTCGCGGTCACCTTCCTGGCCATGCTCGAGCTCATGAAGCGGCGCGAGATCGTCGTCGAGCAGGCCGATCCCTTCGGGCCGATCGTCGCCCGCCGGACGACGCCGCAGGAGCGGGCGGCCGCGGGCGCCGAGGGCGTCGACGACGAGGCGCCGCTCGACGAGTCGTTGGCGTCATTCCGATGACGATCGACCGCCAGCCCGGCCTGGAGACCGAGGATGCGTCCGGCGCGACCGTCCCACCGGCTGCGGTGGCGGCTCCCGAGGCCGCCCCGGCCGCCGCCGCGCCGATCGAGCTCACCGAGCAAGCGCTCGAGGCCCTCCTCTTCGTCGCCGAGCGGCCGCTCTCCCGGCGCGAGATCGCGAGCCTGTTCGTCGCCGAGCGGGCCGATGTCGACGCCCGCCTCGGGGACCTCGAGGTGAGCCTCCGGGAGCGGGGGATCCGGCTCATCCTCTCCGGCGACCGGGTCGAGCTGGTCACCGCGCCCGAGGCCGGGGCGGCGATCGCCCGGTACGTCGGCACGGACGCGATCCGGCTGACCCCGGCGTCGCTCGAGACGCTTGCCATCGTCGCCTACCGACAGCCGGTGACGAAGTCGGCGGTCGAGCGGATCCGGGGCGTCGATTCCGACTACAGCCTCCGGAGCCTCGTCCATCGCCGCCTCGTCGTGGAGCTCGGCCGGGCGGATGCCCCGGGTCGCCCGATCCTCTACGGGACCGGATTCGACTTCCTCGAGCGGTTCGGGCTGACCTCGCTCGATGACATGCCGGCGCTCGACCCCGACGTCGCCGCGCGTCTCGCCGAGGAGGGCTCGAGCGGCGGACCGGGCACGGCCGGGGCCGGGCGCGCCGAGAGCGAGGGCGATGCCGTGGACCCGCTCCAGGAGACGCTGGGACTCGACGGCACCGACGATGCCTGACGAGCGCCTCCAGAAGATCCTCGCGGCAGCGGGCGTCGCGTCGCGGCGGGCGAGCGAGGGGCTGATCGCGGCCGGCCGGGTCCGGATCGACGGCCGCGTGGCGACGGTCGGGGAGCAGGTCGATCCGGCCAAGGCCCGGATCGAGGTCGACGGGTTCCCTGTCGGCATCGGCGCCGCCCGGGCCTACGTCGCCCTCCACAAGCCGGCCGGCGTGACCTCGACGACGCGGGACCGCCACGCCGAGACGACCGTGCTGGACCTGCTGCCGACGGCCCTCGTGCCCGACGGCACTCGCCTCTATCCCGTGGGTCGCCTCGACCAGGACAGCGAGGGTCTGATCCTCCTCACGAACGACGGGGAGTGGGCCGACCGCGTCCTCCACCCGCGGTTCGGGGTCCAGCGCGAGTACGCCGTCGCCCTCGCCGTCCCGCTCGACCACGAGCAGGCGCGGGCCCTGCGGGACGGCGTCCGCCTCGAAGAGGGGCTCGCCACCTTCGACGCGCCCCTCAGGCCCGCGACGGCGCTCGAGACCCGGAACCTCGTCGGCCTCCTGCGGCCGGCGCCGACGCCCGAGCTGACCTGGTACCGCGCCGTCCTCGCCCAGGGCTGGAAGCGCCAGCTGCGCCGGATGTTCGGGGGGATCGGCGCTCCGATCGAGCGGCTCGTGCGGGTCCGGATCGGGGCCGTCCGGCTGGACGGGCTCGTCTCGGGGCGGGCGCGGCTCCTCAAGGCGCCCGAGGTTCGGGTCCTCGGGACGGGAGTCGCGGCGCTGCCCCGGCGATCGCCGTCCGGTCCCGGTCGCCCGAAGACAGGCCCTCGCCCGGAGCCCGGACGCGCGGCCGCCGGACGGCCCGCAGCGCGGCGCCCCGGCCTGCCCCGAGGTTCGCGACACCGTGAGACTTGACGGGACAGGACGTCACATCTAGGTTCGGCCCATGCCAGCGCTGGCCGCCGACCCGACGATCCGTCGCCAGGTCATGGCCGCCGCCCGCGACCTCCTGGCGTTGGATCCCGAGGCGCCCGTCGGCCGGATCGCCGGCGCGGCGGGGGTCTCCCGGGCGACGTTCTACCGCCACTTCGGGTCGCGGGCCGCGCTCCTCGAGAGCGTCGCCCACGAGCCCCGCCCGGTGGCCAGGGAGCGGATCCTCGCGGCCGCCGGCGAGATGCTCGTCCGGACCTCGCTGACCGAGCTGTCGATGGACGACCTCGCCCGCTCGGCCGGCGTCTCGCGCGGCTCGCTGTACCGGATCTTCCCGGGCAAGCCGGCCCTCCTCGACGGCCTCATCGAGCGCTACTCGCCGTTCGAGGCCATCCGCTCGATCGTCGTCCGACACGGCGACGAACCTCCGGAGGTGTTCTTCCCGCTGATCTCGCGAGCAGTCGTCGGGTCCGCGGCCGAGCACCTCGGGGTCCTCCGGGCGATCTTCCACGAGGCGACGCTCGGCTCGGACGTGGCCCTCGCCGGGATTCGGCTGCGATTCACGACGACGATCGGGGCGCTTGCCGAATACGTCGTCAGTCAGCAGGCGGCGGGCCGGATCCGGCCGATGCACCCGCTCCTGGCGCTCCAGGCCTTCATCGGTCCGATCTTCTTCCACCTCATGACCCGGCCACTGGCCGAGGAGATCGTGGGCCTGCCGATGGACGTGCCGGCCGCGATCGAGGAGCTCACCGCGGCGTCGATCCGGGGTCTCGGGGCGTGACCGTGACGGGCCCGCCGGCCGTCGAGGCCATCGGGCTCCGAAAGTCGTTCGGCGCCATCCACGCCGTCGACGGAATTGACCTGGCCCTGGAGCCGGGCCGGATCTACGGCCTCCTGGGTCCCAACGGGTCGGGCAAGACGACGCTCATCCGCCTCCTCGCCGGGCTGGCCCGGGCCACCGCGGGGGAGGCCCGGATCCTCAGCACGCAGATGCCGTCACGCCCGATGCTCGCCCGGATCGGCTACATGCCCCAGGCCGAGGCCCTCTACCCGGACCTCTCGGTCGGCGAGAACCTCGGGTTCTTCGCCGCCCTGCAGGGCACGCGCGGGCGCGACGCCATCGGCCGGGTGCTGGAGCTCGTCGAGCTGGCCGATCGTCGAGGCAGCCCGACGCACGAGCTTTCGGGCGGGATGCGCCGCCGCCTGTCGCTCGCCTGCACGCTCGTCCACGAGCCGCTGGTCCTGTTCCTCGACGAGCCGACGGTCGGCGTGGACCCGGCCCTCCGCGTCCAGTTCTGGGCGCACTTCCGGCGTCTCGCGGTCGCGGGCGCGACGATCCTCGTCGCCAGCCACGTCATGGACGAGGCCGACCGCTGCGACGACCTCATCTTCGTCCGGTCGGGGACGGTCATCGCCCGCGGCACGTCGGCCGAGCTCCGTGCCGGGGCCGGGACGCCCGACCTCGAGGCGGCATTCCTCCACTACGCGGGCCTCGACGCCGAAGGCCGCCCGCTCGAGACCGCCCCGTGAGCGCGTCGCGGATCGTCGCCGTCGCCCGCCGGATCGCGCAGGGCTTCCGGCGCGACGAGCGGACCCTCGGGCTCGTCTTCGTCGTCCCGATCGCGATCACCCTGCTGCTCGGCTGGGTGATCCGCGACTCGGAGGCGGGCGATGTCCGGATCGCCGTCGTCGCGGGCGAGGTCTCACCGGTCGCCGACGCGCTGCGAACGGCGGCCGAGGACGCGGACCTTGCCTTCGAGGTGACGATCGACGACGTCCCCGACGAGGCCGAGGCTCGCGACCGGGTCCGTGGTGGCGAGGCCGAGGTCGCGATCATCGTCGCCGGGCTTCGGGGCGGTCCGATCACCGTCGTGACCGAGGGGACGGACCCGTCGGGCGACGCCGCACGCATCGGGGCCCTCCAGGCCCTGATGGTCCGGGCGATCACCAGTCTCCTGCCGCCCGAGCTGGGGATAGCGGTTCCCGAGTTCGAGCACGAGACGGTGTACCTCGGCGCAGACGCGGACTCGATGGACGTTCTGGCGCCGGTCTTCCTCGGCTACTTCGCCTACTTCTTCGTCTTCATCCTCACCGGCATCTCGTTCCTCCGCGAGCGCGTCGGCGGGACGCTGGAGCGGCTGCTTGCCACGCCGGTCACGCGCGGCGAGATCGTGCTCGGCTACGGGATCGGGTTCGGGATCTTCGCGACGCTCCAGGTGCTCCTGCTCATCGGGTTCACGCTGCTCGCGATCGAGATCCCCGCCTTCGGGCCGATCCCGGCGTTCACGATCGGTCTCGGCGTGACGTCCGTCGGCAGCCCGGTCCTGCTCTTCCTGCTGGCCTTCCTGCTGGCCCTCGGGGCGGTCAACCTCGGGATCTTCCTCTCGACCTTCGCCCGGACCGAGCTCCAGGTCATCCAGTTCATCCCGGTCGTGATCGTGCCGCAGGGCCTCCTGGGTGGCATCTTCTGGCCGGTCGACCAGCTGCCGGACATCCTCCAGCCGGTCGCCCAGGTGCTGCCCGTCACGTATGCGGTCGAAGGCCTGCGCGAGGTGATGCTCCGGGGCGCCGACCTGTCATCCGCGTCGCTGCAGCTGGACCTCGCGGTCCTCGCCGGGATCGCGCTGTTCTTCGTCGCCCTGGCCTCGCGAACGATCAAGCGCGAGGTCGCCTGACGGCTCAGGCGCGACGCTCCGTCCCGCATCCGGGTGGGCGGCGGGCCCCCGTGTCGAGCCTGGGCAGGCCCGTGACGCTCCGAGCATCAAATCGCGGGTTGCGGTGTCCGCAGGCCCTCGCGCCAGGCCCTTGACGCGCGCCCTGACGCTGACAGCGTCACCCGGGGGCCGCAACGGCGATAAGCGCCGTCCTTCCGGCCCGAGTCGGCGGCCAAAGGTACGTCAAGGCCGGCATTTGATGGTGGCACCGTCACGGCGAGCCACAGGCGCTCCGAGCGGGTGGTCCACGGCGCCGGCCTCCGGACGGTGATCGCGGCGCCGAGCCGCTGCGGGCCGGTACCATCCTCGCGATGCCTGACGACCCTGAGACTACGGACCGTCCCGGGCTCGTGGTCGCCCTCGACGGCCCGGCGTCGTCGGGCAAGAGTAGCGTCGGCGCCGCGGCGGCCGCCGAGCTCGGCTACCGCTTCTGCGACACGGGCCTCCTCTACCGAGCGGTCACCTGGCTCGCCCTCCGGCGGGGGATGGGGGAGGACGACCCGGCCGGGCTGGTCCGTCTCGTCGGCGAGGTGGAGCTGTTGCCTGACGAGGTCGGGCGCCTCGCCCACGTGGCGATCGACGGCGAGGACGCCACGGCCGAGGTCCGCGGGCCGGAGGTGGATGGGGCCGTGTCGGCGATCTCGCGCGTGCCCGAGCTTCGGGCGGCGCTGCTGGAGCGCCAGCGCCGGCTCGTCGACGGCGGCCGGATCATCATGGCCGGCCGCGACATCGGGACCGTCGTCCTGCCCGACGCCGACCTCAAGCTCTTCCTCGATGCCTCGGCCGAGGAGCGCGCCCGGCGGCGGGCCGAGGAGCGCGGGCTGGACCCCGGCGGGCCCGAGGCGGCGGACATCCTGGCCGAGCTACGACGGCGCGACAAGCTCGATTCGACCCGGCCGGTCGCGCCGCTGCGGGCGGCGCCGGATGCCGTCCACCTCCGCACCGACGGCAACGCGTTCCCGACGACGGTCGGCCTCGTCGTCGATGCGATCGCCGAGCGAGAATCGGACGTCGCTGCGGACGTCGCCGCCGCGCAGCAGCCCGCGGCGACGCAACAGCCCGCCGCCGCGCCGACCGAAGGTCGACCGCGTGCCGGCGTTCGCCACCGCCGGCGCCCGATCGAGCCGACCCCGATCGCGGCCCACCTGAACCCGGTCATCGTGATCGGCTCCTTCGTCATGCGGGTCCTGGCCCGCTTCTTCACGCGCGTCAACATCGAAGGCGACCTCGCGGCGATCCCGCCGACCGGCGGCGTGCTCATCGCCGCGAACCACGCCTCGAATGCGGATCCCGTGCTCATCGGTGCCTTCCTGAACCAGCGCCTCGGGCGGCCCCTCAACTGGCTCGGCAAGCGCGAGGTCTTCGAGTGGCCGGTGCTCTCGTGGCTCGCCCGGCACGGTGGCGTCCACCCCGTGGATCGCGGAGCCGCCGACGTCGAAGCCTTCCGCTCGGCGATGCGGATCCTCGAGGCGGGCCACGTCCTGGCGGTCTTCCCGGAGGGGACCCGCAGCCCGGACGGGCGCCTCCAGGTCGCGAAGGACGGCGTTGCCGTGCTCGCCCTGCGATCCGGTGCCCTCGTCGTGCCCATCGGCGTGGGCGGCAGCGACAAGCTCTGGCCGAAGGGCCGCCGCATCCCGCGCTTCGTGCCGTCGGTCACGGTCCGGATCGGCGAGCCATTCCGGCTGGCGGAGGCGCTGGCGGCTGCGGATCCGGTGGCCGCCGCGGACCGGCGACGCGCCAAGGAGGCCGGGACCGAGCTCATCATGCGGCGGATCGCGGCCCTGCTGCCCGAGCGCCAACAAGGCGCCTACGGAGACGCGCCGGCCGGCTGACGGGGCGGGTCGGACGGCGACGCTGCGCCCCACAGGCGCGGAATCGGAGTCGGCGAGCACGCGCCCTGCCACGGGAACGACGGAATCTGCAGGATTCGAGCGCTCGCCGCGCTGGCTGTGGCCGGAAATGCGCCTGCTGGGCGCACGGCCGGACCGCACGGCCGGACCGCACGGCCGAGCCGGGCGCGTCCGAGCCGGGCGCGGCCGAGCCGCCGCCCGACACCGGCAAGCCGGGCGCGGTTCGCCCACTCTCCGCGACCAGCACGGCCAGGCCACTCACGCGGGCCCGAATACCTCCCGTGCGATACTGCTGGGGAGCATGGGAACCGTCACCGACATTCGAATCGCGAAGCGAACCGGCTTCTGCTACGGCGTCCGGGAGGCCATCGACAAGGCCAAGGAGTCGAGCGCCGCCGGCAAGGCGACGCATACCCTCGGCCAGGTCGTCCACAACGAAGGTGTCGTCAACGACCTCCAGGCGCTCGGCATCCGGACCGTCGAGACGCTCGACGACGTCGATCACGGGGCGGCCGTCGTCATCCGCGCCCACGGCGTCCGGCCCGAGGTCATGGACCGGGCGACCGCGCGCGGGCTCGAGGTCATCGACGGCACGTGCACCTGGGTGATCCAGGAGCAGCGCGAGCTGGTCAAGCTCGTCGAGGAGGGCTACACGATCGTCCTCCTCGGCACGCCGAAGCACCCCGAGGTCGTCGGCCTCCTCGGATTCGCGCCGGATGCGATCGTCGTCGACGACGAGGACGACTGGGATCGCATCCCCCACAAGAAGAAGATGGCCCTCATCTCCCAGAGCACCCAGCCGCCCTGGAAGTTCGAGAAGCTCGCTGCGTTCATGGTTGCCCGGAGCCACGAGCTCAAGATCGTCAACACCGTCTGCCCGGTCACGATCCGGCGCCAGCAGGACACCCTCGACGCGGCCAGCGAGGTCGACCTCATGGTCGTCGTGGGCGGCCGGTCGTCGGCCAACACGAAGGAGCTGACCCGGCTCTGCGCGATCGCCGGGACGGCAGCGATCCAGATCGAATCCGTGCGCGATCTCGGCGAGCCGGGCCCGTTCGAGGGTCGGAGGATCGTCGGCGTCACCGGCGGGACTTCGACGCCGATCGAGGACCTCCACGCGGTCGCCCGGCGGATCCTCGAGATCGCCGGGACACCGGCGGCGCAGCGCCGGGCGAGCGAGCTCGCCGATGCGGCGTTCTCGATAGCCGCGACGCCCGCCGGTCGGACGACCTCGCTGCCGACCGCCTCGGCGGCCGGCTAGATCCCGTGGCAGGGCAGGGGACCGGGCTCCCGGTCGTCGCCATCGTGGGCCGCCCGAACGTCGGAAAGAGCACGCTCTTCAACCGGATCATGGGCGAGCGGACGGCGATCGTGGAGGACCGGGCCCGGACGACCCGCGACCGCCTCTACGGCGATACGGCCTGGAACGACCGGCGGTTCGTGATCGTCGACACCGGCGGCCTGGAAGTCTCGCCCGACGACCCGATCGAGGCGAAGGTCCAGGTCCAGGCTCGCCTGGCGATCGCCGAGGCCGACGTCATCGTCCTCGTCGTCGATGCGATCAGCGGGCTGACGCCGTCCGACCGCGAGGCCGCCGATCTCCTCCGGGTCGCCAGGGCGCCGGTGTTCGTGGCCGTCAACAAGGCCGACAACGCGGCCCGCGAGCTCGATGCCGCCGAGTTCTGGGAGCTCGGCTGGGAGCGGACCTTCGCGATCGCCGCCTCGCACGGGCGGGGCGTCGCCGACCTCCTCGACGAGATCGTCCTGGCCCTCCCGCCCGAGACCGAGCGCGAGACGGCCCGGAAGGCGCGCGAGCGCGAGGCCGACCTCTTCGCGGCCGACGTCGCCGCCGGTCGCCTCGAGCCCTTCATCGTCGCCGACGACGAGAGCGACGCGGACGCCGACGGCGGCGACGGAGCGGGCCCCGAGGTCGACCAGTCATACGAAGCCGAGGCAGCCCGCTGGGACGCCATGCTCGCCGCCGCGAGCGACGACGAGCCGCCGGCGATCGCCTTCGTCGGCCGGCCGAACGTCGGCAAGTCGAGCCTCCTCAACGCGCTCCTCGGCGAGGAGCGGACGATCGTGAGCGAGATCCCCGGGACGACCCGCGACGCGATCGACACGTCCATCGCCTGGGGCCGGACCGAGGTCGTCCTGATCGACACCGCCGGCATCAAGAAGCGGGGCAAGGTCGCGTCCGGCTCGACAGCCGAGCGCTACTCCACGCTCCGGGCTCTGAAGGCGATCTCCCGCGCCGACGTCGCGGTCCTCCTCATCGATGCCGTCGACGGCCTGACGGCCCAGGACGCCCACATCGCCGGCTACGTCGTCGAGGAGGGCAAGGGCCTCGTCGTCGCGGTCAACAAGTGGGACGCGGTCGAGGAGAAGAAGGACAGCACGTTCGACCAGTACGTCGAGTGGATCCGCCACGAGGCGCCGTTCCTCGACTTCGCGCCGATCGTCAGCATCTCGGCCAGGACGGGCCAGCGGATCCATCGGGTCCTCGAGCTGGCAGTCGACGTCTGGGCCGAGCGGCGCAAGCGCGTCCCGACCGGCGAGCTCAACCGGATCCTCACGAGCGCCTCGGACCGGCAGCAGCCGCCGATCGTCAAGGGCAAGCGCCCCAAGCTCTTCTACGCGACCCAGGCGTCGATCGCGCCGCCGACGTTCGTGTTCTTCGCCCGCGAGGCCGGCTCGGTGCACTTCAGCTACCAGCGCTACCTCGAAAACCGCCTCCGTGACGTGTTCGGGTTCCTGGGCACGCCGATCCGGCTCGTCTTCCGGGAGCGGGCCGGGATCCGGGCCGAGCGCCGGAACACGAAGCGCCGCAGCGGCGGCCGGGCCACGGCCGCAGGCCCCAAGCGAGGCCGATGACCGAGGGCCCGCCGCGCGTCGCGGTCATCGGCAGCGGTGCCTGGGGCACGACGCTCGCGCTCCTCGTGGCGCGCACGGAACCGGTGACGCTGCTCTGTCACGTCGAGGAGACGGCGGCGCGGTTGCGCCAGACGCGGCGGAACGGAATCCGGCTGCCCGGCGTCGAGCTGCCCGAGGCGATCCAGCCGACGGTCGATCCGGCCGCGCTTGCCGGCGCGGAGCTGGTCATCGTCGCGGTCCCGTCGTCCTACGTCCGGGCCACGATCGCCCACCTGGCCTCCGCGATCCCGGCGGGCGCCGACGTGCTCTCGGTGGTGAAGGGCTTGGAGCACGGGACGCTCCTGCGGATGACCGAGGTCATCGCCCATGCGGCCGGCATCGACCCGGCCCGCCTCGCCGCCCTGTCCGGCCCGAACCTCGCCCTCGAGATCGCCCGCGGGCTGCCCGCCTCGGCCGTGGTCGCGGCCGAGGACCCCGAGCTCGCCGATCGGATCGTGGCCCGCCTCGCCCGCCGCGAGTTCCGGCTCTACACGAACACCGACGTCCTGGGCGTCGAGCTGTGCGGGGCCCTGAAGAACGTGATTGCCATCGCCGCCGGGGCGGCCGACGGCCTCGGCTTCGGCGACAACGGCAAGGCCGGGCTGATGACCCGCGGCCTGGCCGAGATGATGCGCGTGGGCATCGCGGCCGGGGCGAACCCGCTGACGTTCGCGGGCCTCGCCGGGCTCGGCGACGTCATCGCGACCTGCGGCTCGAAGCTGTCGCGCAACCACCGCCTCGGGGAGGAGCTCGCCAACGGCCGATCGTGGTCGGATATCGAGGCCGGCCTGCCCGGCGTCGCCGAGGGCGCGTACACGGTCGACGCGGCCCTCGCCCTCGCAGGTCGGCTCGGGGTCGAGATGCCGATCGCCCGGGAGGTCCACAACGCCCTCTTCGAGGGCAAGAGCGTCCGGCGCTGCCTCATCGACCTCCTCGCCCGGGAGTCGAAGGACGAGCTCGCCGACTTCCGGTCCTGGGTAGAGCGGCTCGGGGTCGCGTCGGACTGACGCGCGGTCAGCGCCGGCCGGGCGTCGCCGGGTCGAGCGCCGGCGCCTGCTAGACTCGGGGCTCTGTCGGGGCGTGGCGCAGCCTGGTAGCGCACCTGAATGGGGTTCAGGAGGTCGAGCGTTCGAATCGCTCCGCCCCGACCAGCACCACGAGCACCAGGGGGTCCCTCCCCAGCGACTGGGACTTCCTGCCCGTAGACGACGGCGCAGTCGTGCGTGACGCTCACGGAGGAGCCCGGGACCAGCTGTCCGGGCCGGAGGTTCGGTGATCGCCAGGAACCGTATTGAGTCGTGGGCTGCGTGCCTCGTTGGGGCCCTGCTCACCCTCGCGCTGCCGGTCGTCGCCCTGGGCGCTTCACCCAGTGTCGACACGACGTCGCTGCTGCCCGCCGGCACGACGAGCTGGATCGTCACCCTCAGGCCGGGAAGCGATCCGGACCGCGAAGCACCCGGGCTCGCCCGCGCCGCCGGTGGGTCGGCCGGCTTCACCTACCAGCACGCGCTGTCCGGATTTGCGTTCGAGGGATCGCCCACGGCGGCCGCGGCGCTCCTGCGGAACCCGCGGGTGCGGACGGTCGCGGCCGACGGACGCGTCGAAGCGGTCGCGGACTTCATCCCGACCGGCGTCCGCCGGATTCGAGCGGATCATGCCAGTCAGCCCAGCGCGTCGGGCTCCGGATTCACGGGCGCGGGCATGCGCGTCGCGATCATCGACACCGGGATCGACCTGACGCACCCGGATCTCGCCGCCAACATCGATGCCGACCTCGGCCGGAATTGCATCGTGGGCGGGTCCCCGCAGGACGACAACGGCCATGGCACGCACGTCGCCGGCACCGTCGCCGCCGCCGACAACGGGTCCGGGCTCATCGGCGTCGCACCGGATGCCCGTCTCGTCCCGATCAAGGTCCTCGACCACGAGGGCTCCGGCAGCTACTCGAGTGTCATCTGCGCCATCGACTACCTGACCGGTCTCGCGACGGACGAGGATCCGGGCAATGACGTCCGGGTCGCGAACATGAGCTTCGGCATCTTCAGCTCGGTCGGGACCTGTACCGACGGGTCCATCCGCGAGGCAATCTGTCGCTCCACCTCTGCCGGGATCGTCTACGTCGCGGCCGCGGGCAACAGCGCCGCCGACGCCTCGTCCTACGTCCCGGCCGCGTACCCGGAGGTCATCGCCGTGTCCGCCCTGACGGACCTCGACGGCGAGCCCGGCGGCCTGGCCGGCTGCTTCGGCGGCGGCTACTGGTGCGACGACACGCTCGCGGCATTCAGCAACTTCGGCACGGTCGTCGACGTCACGGCGCCCGGCGACCAGATCGAGTCGACGTGGCTCGGCGGCGGCTACTTGACCGCGTCGGGGACGAGCATGGCTGCCCCGCACGCCGCGGGCGTCGCCGCGATCGCCCTCGCCGAGAACGCGAGCCTGTCGCCGGCCCAGGTCGGGGCGCTCCTCGAGGCGACCGGGGAGTGTCCGAATCAGCAGGCCGCCAACCTGACCGGCGACTGCCTCGGAAAGGGCCAGTGGACGGACGACCCGGATGGCACCGCCGAGCCGCTCGTGAACGCGCTGCGGGCCGCCCAGGAAGCCAACCCGCTGCCGAGCGTGCACATCACCGATCCGATCTACGGGACGACGGTCGATGGGAACGTGGTCATCACGGCAACCGCCGATGACGACGACCTGACGAGCGTCGAGTTCCTCGTCAACGACGGACATCTCGCCACCGACGTCGACGGATCGGACGGCTGGTCCGCCCTCTGGGCGTCGGATTCGGTCGCGGAGGGCACCTACAACCTGAGCGCGGTTGCCACCGATTCGGCCTCCCACGTCGCGTCGGATTCGGTGATGGTCAGCACGATCTCCACGAGCACCTCCGGCGCCACGTACGTCCCCCTGATCCCGGCCCGCCTCCTCGACACCCGCTTCGGCACCGGCCTGTCCGGGCCGTTCCAGAGCGGCGTCCCCCGGACGTTCCAGGTGACCGGTCGCGGGGGCGTGCCGGCGAACGCCACGGCCGTCACGGGCAACCTCACGGTGACCGCGGCGACGGCCGGCTACGCGGTCTTCCTGGGCCCCAACCCGACGGCGAGCCCGACGACCTCGACGATCAACTTCGTGGCCGGCGACAACGTCGCCAACGGGGTCACCGTCGCCCTCGGCGCCGGCGGCACCCTGAGTGCCACCTACCTCTCGACGCCCGGCAACACGACGGCCCTCGTCTTCGACGTGACCGGCTACTTCGTGCCCGACGCCTCCGGCGCCACGTACGTCCCCCTGATCCCGGCCCGCCTCCTCGACACCCGCTTCGGCACCGGCCTGTCCGGGCCGTTCCAGAGCGGCGTCCCCCGGACGTTCCAGGTGACCGGTCGCGGGGGCGT
>Ga0326597_10006019_pt1 | contig 16692 bp, 12 predicted proteins | sample RVTome_12_FD_203789 | JGI IMG/M metagenome (GOLD analysis project Ga0326597, IMG submission 203789) | Soil microbial communities from uranium-contaminated site in the Upper Colorado River Basin, Wyoming, United States - RVT100D185 | ecosystem: Environmental > Terrestrial > Soil > Contaminated >...
GAAACGCAGCATGGCGAGCCACATCAACTCGGCTCTCACGGACGAGATGCTGCGCAGGCCCGAGATCGTCATGTTCGGCGAGGATGTCGCGAAGAAGGGCGGCGTCTACGGCGTCACGACGGGCCTGCAGAAGCGCTTCGGCACCGCGCGCGTCTTCGACACACTCCTCGACGAGACGACCATCCTGGGCGTCGCCCAAGGCCTCGGACACGCGGGCTATCTGCCGATTCCCGAGATCCAGTATCTGGCCTACATCCACAACGCGATCGATCAGTTGCGCGGCGAAGCAGCATCTCTCTCGTTCTTTTCCCAGGGACAATTCACGAATCCAATGGTCGTGCGGATCGCGAGCTGGGCCTACCAGAAAGGCTTCGGCGGGCACTTCCACAACGACAATTCGATCGGCGCCCTGCGCGATATCCCCGGCCTCCTCCTGGCCACGCCGGCGCGGGGCGACGATGCCGCCCGGATGCTGCGCGGCGTCATCGCCACGGCCAGCGAGCACGGGCGCGTCGCCTGCTTCCTCGAGCCCATCGCCCTCTATCACGAGAGAGATCTGTACGAGGACGGCGACCGTCAGTGGCTCTTCGACTATCCTCTGCCGGGCGATGCGCTGTTGCCCGGTGAGGTCGGCGTCTACGAGGCCGAGCATCGCCAAATCGTCATCTTCAGCTACGCCAACGGACTCCGCCTTTCACTGCGCGCCGCGCGCCGGCTCGCGGAGGAGGGCGCTGAGATCCGCGTCGTCGATCTGCGCTGGTTGAATCCACTCCCAGTCGACGCGATCGTGGAGCATGCAATCGACTGCGACGCCGTGTTGGTGGCCGACGAGGCACGTGCGACCGGTGGCGGCGTGGCCGAGGCGATCCTGAGTCATCTTGCCGAGTCCGATTATCCGAAGCCGATGCATTCTGTTCGGGCCGTGGATAGTTTTGTTCCCCTCGGCCCGGCGGCCGATCTCGTGCTCCTGTCGGAGCAGCAGATCGTCGACGCGGCGCGCCGTCTCCTCAAGGGCAGGCACATCGACGTTCCTCTACGGACGGAGAAGACATGATCCAGAAATCCATCTTCATCGGCGCTCTGCTTCTCGCCTTGTTTGCCCAGAGGGCAACGGCAGGGGATCGGATTCTCGACGGGCGCTGGGACGAGGCCAAGATCGACGCCGTTCTCGAAAAGACACTGCGCCTGCATCTGAAGAGCGACACGAGCGTCCTGAGTGCCGGCGAACATCTCGCCCTGCGCAAGTTGTTACGCGTCGGCGAGCTCTTCCACGAGATCTATCTCGATCAACACCATCCGCAGGCTCTGCAGGCTCAGCGTGCCATCCGCGATCTCTCGCGCGTGGCGGCAGAGCCGCAGTTGATGAGAAAACTCTCCGACGTCTTCCGCCTGATGAAGGGCCCCATCGCGACGACGCTCGAAAACGAACGCGTGTCGTTCCTCGGCGTCTCGGCCGAGACTCTGGGCAAGAACGTCTATCCGGCGGGGGCCGATCGCGGCGTGTTGGACGGGCTGTTCGCGGCGAGTCCTCTGCTCAAGGACGAGCTGCTGCAACCGCGCGCCGTCGTGCGAAGCGCCACTCAGGCCGCGGGCGACCTGGCCAAGCTCGAGGGATACCCCGCCATCGAGTTTCTTCACCCCGGGCTACGGGCTCGCCTGGAGCGGGCGGCAGCGGCGCCGGACGAGGTCCCTTACTACGCCCTCCCCTACTCGGTGGCCTATGCGGAACGCATCACCGAAGCCTTCACGCTTCTGATGGAGGCGGCGGACGCTCTCGAGGCGGACGACGATGCGTTCGCGCGCTTCTTGCGACTGCGCGCACGCGATCTCTTGAGCGACGACTACGACGCCGGCGATGCCACATGGGTTACGGCTGAATTCACGGGCAATCTGAACGCCGAACTCGGCAGCTACGAGACCTACGACGATGCGCTCTACGGCGTGAAGAGTTTCTTCGCGGCGAGCATTTTGCTGCGGGATCGCGTGAAGAGCATTGAGCTGACCGGAAGCATCGGTGACCTGCAGGGCATCGAAGATGCCCTGCCCTACGAAGCGCACAAGCGGGTTCGCACGCGGATCCCGGTCGGCGTCTACGAAGTGCTCGCCGACTTCGGACAGTCGCGCGGTACCAACACTGCGACAATCCTCCCGAACGAAGGACAGGTGTCGCGCCAATTCGGCCGCACGATTCTGATTCGCAGCAACATCCTGATGAATCCGCAGATCTTCGAGTTGACCCAGGCTTCGTTCCGGGCAGCCACGGTGGACGAGCACCACGACGATCTCACGCCCGAGGGCGGCTTCTACCGGACCCTCTGGCACGAGATCGGGCACTATCTCGGCCCGGATCAGACGAAGGACGGAGAAGACCTCGACACCGCGCTGCAGGACACTGCCGATCTGATCGAGGAGATGAAGTCCGATCTGGTCTCGCTCTTCGCCTCCCAGTATCTCCATGACCATGGCGTCCACGATGCGCGACGCCTGCGAGATATCCAGGCTGGTGGCATCCGACGGGTGATCCAGAACGCCAAGCCGCGGCGCAGCCAGGCCTATCAGACGATGCAGCTCATCCAGTGGAATTGGTTCCTCGACCGCGGGCTGCTCAGCTTCGAGAACGACCGGCTGCGCATCCATCACGATCGCTACGCCGCGACGGTCGAGAGCTTGCTCGCCGCCGTGCTCGAGCTGCAGCGCAATGGCGACCGGGCCGAGGCCAACGCCTTCGTCGATCGCTGGACGACGTGGAACGAGGAGCTTCACGAAGTGATTGCTCAGAGGCTGCGGGACCAAGAGGAGTACCGCTATCGCCTGGTCAGCTACGAGGCGCTCGGCGAGTCCGCCGCGGACGAACCGGGCCGCTAGCCGCCGTCTTCGCCGCCCAGTCGGGCGATGAGGGTGGTCAACCCGAAGCCCAGGAGAATCAGCGCAAGCGAGGCGCCAACCTGCGCTGCGCTTGGCCGAAAGAACTCGGTGGGGAGATCTCCCGCGTCCAACGCGGCCATCATCGCCGCGCTGAGCAGCTGACCCTTGACGACGGTCTCGCCGACGACCGCCTCCACGCTCTGCTGGAAGGGCCACAGTCCCAGGACCGCCCCGAGTAGCAACCCGAGCAAGACGCCGAGCGTGACGTCCCGGCGATGGCGCAGCAGCCAGCGCAGCAGATTGCTGACTCCCGCCACGCCCAGAATCACGCCGAGGCCCACGGGCAGGAGAACTCCGACGGCAGGTTGCATCGCGACGGAGAATTCACCCGCGCGCAGCGCTTCCTTGAACTGGTCGATGCCGGCGAGGATGGGGACATAGAGCTTCAGGACGAGGAGCAGATAACCTCCGCTCACGCCGGGCAGGATCATGGCACCCGCCCCTGCCAAACCGCCCATGATGAGCCAGAGGAAGTTCGCGGAGTCGCCGCTTTCGCCGGCGCCCTGCATTTGCCCGAGACTCAGGAGGCCCATGGCGACGAAGCCGGCCACCGCACCCAGCCAGGTGGCACGCCCGGCAGGGCGGGCCATGCGCCAGACGACGGGGATTCCTCCGAGCGTCAGGCCGATGAAGAGGCTGTACATGAGCCAGCGGCGGTGCACGACCAGCTCCTTGACGGGTCCCGCCAGAAGCAGGATCGCCAGAGCCGCGGCCGAAACGACCGATGCGAGCACGAGAACCGGACGACGACGGATGCGCAGGCTGGTGATGGCGGCGACCGCCTCCACGAACTCCGTGTAGACGCCGCTGGCCAGGAGCATCGTGCCGCCGGAGATCCCGGGAACCAGATTGGCCAGGCCCATGAGAATCCCACCGACGACGGCGCGGGGTGCGATGCGCCGAAACGAGCTTTCCGCGGGCGGGGAGGCATCCGATCTCTGCATGGGTTCTCTCGACTTGGAAGGCGGTCCGGTCGATGCGGGAAAGACCGGATGGTAGCTGGCAACGGCCGGGCTTTCCACCCTGGCAGCCGTCCCAGGACATGCTAGTTTGCGCAACATGCAATCTGGACCGACCAACCGACAGCTCTCGGCGCTCGACCTGCATCTGCGAATTCTCCAGGACAGAATCTGCGATGCGCTCGAGGAAGCCGACGGCCAGGCACGTTTCAGCCGCGAGGAATATCCAGGGGAGCGCGGTGGACAAGCTCGGCCCCGCCTGCTCAGCGACGGACTCCACCTCGAGAAGGCGGCGGTCAACTACTCGCACACGCGCGGCGAAGCGCTTCCGGATGCCGCCACGAAGCGGCGACCGGAGTTGGCGGGAAAGCCCTTCCAGGCCCACTCCATCTCGCTCATCGTCCATCCGAGAAATCCCTACGCGCCGACGACACACGCGAACTTCCGCTTCTTCCGGGCGGGCGACGGGGCATCGAGCGTGTGGTGGTTCGGCGGCGGCTACGACCTGACACCCTATTACGGCTTCGACGAAGACGCCGTCCACTGGCATCGGACGGCTCGGGGAGCCTGCGGGCTGCTCTCGCCCGACGCATACGCGCGATTCAAGCGGTGGTGCGACGAGTACTTCCATCTGGCTCATCGCCAGGAACCCCGCGGCATCGGGGGCGTCTTCTTCGACGATCTGAACGAGCCCGGTTTCGTTCGCTGTTTCGAATTCTGGACGGCGGTGAGTTCGAGCTTCCTGCCGGCGTACCTGCCGATTCTCGAGCGGAGAAAGAACTCCGACTATTCGGAACGCGAGCGTGAGTGGCAGCTGCTGCGCCGCGGCCGCTATGTCGAGTTCAACCTTCTGTATGACCGCGGAACACGCTATGGCCTCCAGGCCGGCGGCCGCGTCGAATCGATTCTCGCCTCCCTACCGCCTCTGGTTCGCTGGGTTCATGCGCCGCCGCCGGCGGAGGGCAGCGACGAGGCGCGGCTCATGAGCCATTTCCTGCGTCCCCGCGACTGGCTCGCCGAAGACGACCCGGCCGCCTAGACCGTTTCCCAAAGCCGCTCCGCGGCGTATATTGCCACCCTGCGCTCCCCGCTCGATCAGAAGGAAGCTCGCATTGACTGATAACTCTCGTGGCCTGGACGCCTGGCTCGGCAGAATGGCCGCGCTCTTGTTGTTCTGCTGTGCCTCCCTCGCCTGTGGCGGTGGAGAGAGCGATTCCGGCGATTCCGCGATCGATGTCGCCCCCGTACCGGGCGGCCGTCTCGTCGTCGGTGTGCCGAGCGAGCCCGAAAATCTGAATCCGTTGATCCGCTCGGGTACGTTCTCGGGCAACGTCCTGGGGATCATCAATCCCAGCCTGATCGCGATGAACACCGACCTCCTCTGGGAGCCGAGTCTCGCGAGCCACTGGACATGGTCCGACGATCGTCTCGAGCTGACCTACCATCTCCTGCCCGGATATCGCTGGAGCGATGGCGAACCTTTCACGGCCGACGATGTGGTCGCAAGTTGGCAGCTCTACATCGACCCGCGCGTCGGCAGCACGCGCATCACGAACTTCAAGACCATCGCCAGCGTCGAGGCCCTCGACGCTTTGACCGTGCGCATCCTCTATCTGTCGACCTCGCCGGATCAGTTGTTCAACAGCTCGTTCACGTTGCTTCCGAAGCACATCGTCGCGACCCTCGATCCGGATGATGTCGCCTCATGGGCCATCAACCGGATGCCGGTCAGCCTCGGACCGTATCGGCTCCGGGAGTGGCATGCGAACAGCCGCCTGATCCTCGAGCGGAATCCGTTCTGGAACGGAGAGCCACCCCTCCTCGACGAGATCGAGTTCAAGATCGTCCCCGACGAAAGCAGCCGGCTCGTCCAGCTGACGGTGGGCGAGATCGACATGGTCGAGTCGATCGCCCCCAAGGACATCGGACGGGTTCGCGAACAACATCCCGAGCTCCGTCTGTATCAGTTGGATCTGCGGACGGCGGGTGTGCTCTCGTACAACGTGAACAAGGGCGCGCTACGCGACAAACGCGTCCGTCAGGCCATCAGCCACGCCATCGATCGGACGGCGCTGATCGAGGGCGTGATCTATGGTTATGCCGAGCCCCTGGCGACCCCCATCGTGCCGCTGCATGCGTGGGCGCGGCATCCCGATCTCGAGCCGGATCGCCGCGACGTCGAAAAGGCGCGCGCGCTGCTCGCGGAGGCGGGGTGGGTCGACAGCGACGGCGACGGCACGGTCGATCGTGATGGAGAGCCGCTCGAGCTGCTGCTGCGCTGCCGCACGGGTGATCTCATCCGCGAAAACGGGACCATCATCATCGAGCGAAATCTCCGGGACGTCGGAATCAAGGCGATTCCACGCCTCATGGAGCTGTCGGCGACGCTCGACCGCGTCCACGCCGGCGACTTCGACATCTACTACGGCCACTCCTCGGCCCGGCTGTCGCTGGATCTGAGTTCATTCTATGGAACGGACGGCGGCTTCAATCTCACCGGCTACAGCAACGCCAGCGTGGATTCGTTGATTGCTGGCGGGCTGGCGCAGGAGGACCGCGACCTCGCACTGCCCTACTGGCTGCGTTTCCAGGAGATCATCTACGACGAGCAGCCGACGTCGATCCTCTACGTGCTCAAGCCCGTGGTCGCGATCCACTCCCGCTTCATGAATTGCACCCCCCACGCGCTCTCGCCGTGGGAGGACATCGAGAAGTGGTGGATGCGGCCGCAGACCTAGCCCGGCCGCACCGCACGCGAGCGAGAACGCCAGATGCGCCGCAACCCAGCGATTGACACCGCGCACCGCAGGCGACGTGGCGCGGCGTCGGGCACGACGAACTCGCAGAATACGCTGGACTCGTCGATCTCCGTGATCGTGGGCACCAAGCCCAATTCAGAGCCCAGGGACTCGAATTCCTGCCGTGAGACCACGCCGCTTCGAAAGCCGTCCTTGCATGCAATGACGCCATTCCCCGTCCGTTCGTAGTCGATTTCTCCGACCAACCCAGCCGCAGCCTGCTCTTCGAACCAGAGCAGACGATCCGGCCAGATTCCCTCGGAGTAGGTCGAAAACAGCGCGCATCCCCCAGCCCGCGTGACCCTGAGGGCCTGCCGCAGGAGACTCGGCTGGTCGACTCCAAAGGCGCTGATCCCATTCTGCACGCACACGACCTTGTCGAACTCCGATGCTTCGAAGCTGAGATTCAGAGCATCCATCTTCAGAAAGCTGCATCGGGCGCTCGGGGCTGTGAGCTGTCGCGCCAGCGAAAGACTCTCTTCCGAGGTGTCGATTCCCACCGCGCGCTCGGCGACTTCCGTGAGTCGCGTCGTCACTCGGCCATAGCCGCAGCCCAACTCCAACACGATGTCGCGATCTCTCAGGCGCTCGAGCACAAAGCGGATTTCGGCCTCCAGGTAGTCCCTTACCCGCGGTGGCGCAATCTCGTAGCATCTACGCAGACGCTCGCCCGATAGACTTCGCGCGTAATAGTCACGCATTGTTGCGACGCCCGGCAGCGTTGTCGACCTGGCGAATGCTCGCATGGGATTCGATCCATTCTCCCCGACGGCGATCCTGCCACTGGGTTGCTTCCGGTTCGAAGTCGCAGAGTTCGATGTGGGCGACCGCCCCCGTTACCCAGCTCGCGCCGGTCAAGCGAAGTTCCATGACGAGGATCTGGCCTGTGATTCCGTTGTCCGTCACCGGCCCATCGGTTCGGACCACCGCGGCGATTCGGTCGTCCTGGCCCGGAATGAAGCGCTCCAGTGTGCCCGTGTGGCCGGCTCCTCCCTCAAGCCACTCAGGATCCCTGTCATAGCCCCCGGTTACGAAGACTCGATCACCCCGCTCGAGGGGTACACCCTCGGGCGGAGAACTGCCCCCTGCCACTTCCTCGCGCGTCCGAAAGAGCACGAGGACCAGCGCGACAGTGATCGCTGCCAGAAGAATGGCGAGCCCGAACTGCGTCATGCTCTCGCCGCCCGACGTCTCTCGCTCTCACTTGGCGCGGGGTGCGGCGGATGCCAACCCGCTACGATCCCGCCAGACCAAGCAGAGTATTTCGAAAGATGAAGAATACTGCCCCGAGGAGGCACAGACAGGCCCACGCGTAGTCCAGCGTGATGGGCGCCCGCATGTAGAGAATGGAAAACGGAATGAAGACTCCGAGCGATATGACCTCCTGCAGGATCTTGAGCTGAGGAAGCGTCAACACCGTGTAGCCGATTCGATTGGCCGGAACTTGAAACTGATACTCGAAGAACGCAATGAGCCAGGCGAGTACGGCCACGACATACCAGGCCTTGGTGCTCATATCCCGAAGATGGCCATACCACGCGTATGTCATGAAAGCGTTCGAGATCACGAGAAGAAGGGAGGCCTGCAGGACCGTTGGCATTCCACACCCCGAAGCACCGCCGCGCCTGCGGCAGAGAGGAGAAGAGGCGCTGACCCGCCGCGCCGTGAACGAGACCCACATTCGCGCTCAGGATGCTGGGCCTGGCTTGAAGCAGTCAAGCGTGGAGCGTGTGGCTCGGGCAGCCGGGCCGACGGGCAGAAAAGTGCGACGGCCTGTTGACGAAGATCCACCGGCAAATCTAGTCTTGTGGCGGCCGCCCGACTGGGCGGGCGAATCCACGGACCGTCCCCGAGCCTGGGCCCTTGCGGCGGACAGCCACGCCGATTTCGGCCGGATCGGGTTCGTGTTCCAGCTCACACGATGCACTACGGAGGAGCAGGGAGTTAGGTCATGAGTGCAAGCCGCGGCCGTTACGACGATGATGACGCCGAACCACGCCGCAAGCGGCGTCCCGACGAGGACTTCGACGAAATCGACGATGATCTTGACGCAGACTTCGACACCGACGAAGACATCATCGACGAGCTCGACAAGGAATTCGACGATGAGGATCTCGACGAGACGGGCTGATCCCTGGCCCGGGCGGCGAGTTTCAAAAATGCAGTGACGGTGCGGGGTCGGGGGAAGAGACCGACAGCGCGGCGGCACTCGTGGCGGAGGTCTGGCGCGACGACCAGGCCTCTGGCTTCGCGCTCGCCAACGGCGAGCCAATCGAGTCGGCCTGCGTGGCAGGGCAGAGAGGAGTCGTCCGCCGAGCGGGAGCCATCCCGGGACTCCTGAATTCTTCTGAGTGATTGTGAATTCGGACGTCACGACGCACGCGCTGGCAATCGATCAAGGGCACGCGAACCAGACGCTGAATCCGCCGGACCAATACAGTCGTGACCATAAGGCTCGTCAGCCGAAACGCGAAATCCGACTAGTCCTTCGTCGGCCGCGTCATCCGATCCGGATCCAACAGCCTCTTCAGCTCCGCCGGCTTCAACAGCCCACGCTCGGTGGCGAGCTCCCGAATGGTCTTCCCCTGTGCAAACGCGTCCTTGGCCAGCTTCGCGGCAGCGTCGTACCCGATCACCGGCGCCAGGCTCGTCGCCATCATCAGCGATTGGTCGATCAACGCCTCGCAGCGCTCGACGTTGACCTCGAGCCCGAGCAGCAGCTTGTCGACGAATGTCTTCGAGGCATTGGACAGGAGCGTGATGCTCTCGAGCAAGGCATCCGCCATGACGGGCATGGCGACATTGAGTTCCATGATCGAGCCCACGCCGCCGAAGCCACTGTAGGTGACGGCTGCGTCGTTGGCGATCACCCGCACAGCCACCTGAATCACGCACTCGCAGATGACCGGATTCACCTTGCCCGGCATGATCGAACTGCCGGGCTGCACGGCCGGCAGGATCAACTCGAAAATTCCCGTCCGGGGTCCGCTGCCGAGCCAGCGGATGTCGTTGGCGATCTTGCTGAGAGAGATCGCGATGGTCTTCAGCTCGCCGCTCGCCTCCACATAGGCGTCCTTGGCGGCCTGGGCCTCGGGATGATTGGCTGCCTCGCGGAAGTTCACCCCCGTCGTGCGGCTCAGCTCGGCGGCGACGCGCTTTCCGAATTCCGGATGAGTGTTGATGCCGGTTCCCACGGCGGTTCCGCCGATGGCCAGCTCGCTCAGTGCCTTCGTGGCATGTTTGGCACGCGCGACGGAGTTCTTGGCCTGCGCCGCATAGCCGCTGAAGACCTGCCCCACACGAATGGGGGTGGCGTCCATGAGATGCGTGCGCCCAATCTTCTTGATGCGGTCGAACGCCTTGGCCTGCTTCGCGAGCTGAGCGTGCAGTCCCTCGAGGGCCGGAACGAGCTTGTCCTGCATTGCCACGGCCGCCGCCACATGCATGGCCGTCGGGAAGGTGTCGTTGGAGCTCTGCCCCATGTTGACATGGTCGTTGGGGTGGACGGGGTCCTTGCTGCCGATGGCCTTGCCCGCCATTTGGCTGGCGCGATTGGCGATCACCTCGTTCACGTTCATGTTGGTCGAGGTGCCCGAACCGGTCTGATAGATGTCGATGGGAAAGTGTTCGTCGAGCCTGCCCTCGGCGACTTCGGCCGCGGCCTTCAAGATGGCTGCCGCCTGGCCGGCCTTCAGTTTGCCGAGATCCTTGTTGGCGTTGGCGCAGGCCGCCTTCAGAAGCCCGAAGGCGTGGATCACCTCGGGGTGGACCGTGCGGCCCGAAATCGGGAAGTTCTCGACCGCGCGCTGGGTCGTCGCGCCGTACAGGGCGCTGGCGGGCACGAACATCTCGCCCATGCTGTCCGATTCGCGACGCTGTCCCTTGGGATTCGAAGCCTTCTTTGCCATTGCCAACGCTCCCTCACCCCGGTCTCCGCTCAGCCCTCCTCCGACCAGGGGATCCGGAGATCGAGGGCCATCAGTTTGCTCTCACACTCGACCCGCTCGCGGTTGCGCTTCAGACCATCGTCGCCGCGGTTCAGCCAGCCGGCTTCCCGGGCCACCGCCAGCGCTTCGCCGCGTTCTCCGCGTCCGATCGCCGCGATGATGGCGCGGTCGATGCGCGTCAGGAACATCGATCCCATTCGATAGTCGCAGAAGGCTTCCCACGCCAGGGGGACCCACTTGGCGACGATCTGCTCTCCCATGACGGTGGCGTAGTCGCGGATCTCCTCCTGCGCGTGGGGATCCATGCGCAGCGACAGGAAGTGGAAGAGATTGTGGAGATCGATCTTCCAGTAGGCCTCTGTATAGGTAGACAGCGGCAGATCCTTGCGGGCCTGTTCGCGCGCGACACCCTTGTCCAGGCGCTCTTCGTAGACTTCGCGAGCCAGTCTCTGGAGCTCGCGTTCGCGTTCGCTCAGGGAGGCCCCAATCTCGGTCTCCAGATAACCGCTGCTTCCCTGCTTGCTGTCGTCGGATTGCAGGCGCCACCGCTCGGCGTCCGTGCGCTGCGCCTCGTCGATGGCGATGGAATAGCGTGTCGAGTACTCGTTGACGTTCGCCGTGCGATGTCGAATCCACTGGCGCCAGCAGTCCATGGGCACGCGCACGTGGAACTTGATCTCGCACATCTCGAAGGGCGTCGTGTGGCGATGTCGCATCAGATAGCGGATCAGGCCGCGATCCTGGCTCACACTTTTGGTGCCCTTGCCGTAGCTGACCCTGGCCGCCTGGACGATGGACTCGTCGCTGCCCATGTAGTCGACCACCCGGATGAAGCCGTCGTCGAGGACCGGGAAACTGTGGCCAAGCACTCCATCGAGATCGCTGCTGACGGGGCGCTGCACGCGCTCGGGTTGGGCCTCCAAGGCGCCTCCTTCGGGACAGAGGGTCCAGTGTGGTCGAGGCCGCCCGCAAGTCCGAGCGCGGGGGCCGATGGCGAACAAAGACGAATTCCGGGCTCAGGCGGGCGCCGGGGCCCTGCCGCGGGATTGTACCCGAACTGCGGAGCCGTTGGGAGCGTGGAGGGCGTGCATCCGTGGCATCCGCGGCTGGCCCCCTGAATTTAGTCCGTTCCAGAACCAAGTCGGGGATTCCCGCAGCATCTACATGAGGCCGAGAAAAGGTGGAACCGCTACACTCGGCGGCTCGTAGGACTTCCTGGCTGATTCGACGCGCTCGACTCGACCAAGCCCGCCCCGTAACATATCTGCATTCTCCCTCAGGAGGCACTGCCTTGAGACGCTTCGCGTTGCTCTTGATGATCCTCACCCTCGCGCTGTCCGTGACGGCGCCCCTTGCGTTCGCCGACGACCACAAGCCCAAGGACGAGCCCGAAAAGCCGACCGAGCCGGTGGCCGAACCAACCGAAGACGCAGACGATGGCGACGCAGAGGCGGAGGCCGAGGAGGCGGAGGAAGCGAAGAAAGAGGAACCGAAGTACAAGCAGACCTTCGAAGATGCCACCAAGGAGACGGAGCTGCTCGAGGGCTTCTTCGACGTCTACGACAAGGACGGCAGCGTTCTCCTGACGGTCGAGCCCGATCAGATGGGCATGGACTTCGCCATGGTGTTCGAGATCAGCCAGGGCATCGGCGCCCGCGGCCTCAACGGCGGAACGATGCTCAACATCTTCGAGCCGGAACTCGTTCACTTCGAACAACACGGAAAGAGCCTCTATCTGGTCGAGCGCCCTTACCACATGACGGCGTCAGACGAACAGATGGCGGCCGCCGTCGAGCTGGGATTCGGCTCCTCCGTGATCGCGGTCGCGGAAATCGAGACGGAGCGCGAAGACGGCGCCCTCCTCATCGACATCAAGGATTGGCTGCTCAGCGACGACCTGACCGGGATCAGCCGCGGGCTCGGCTTCGTGCTGTCCGACACACCCGGCCAGCCGGCGCGCGTCTCCCTCGACGCCAAGAAGAGCTACATCGACTACGTCAAGAGCTTCCCGGAGAACACACGCTTCAACGCGAAATTGAACTTCAATCTGCCGGAGCCGCCGGAGTTCAATTCCTTGGCCGACTGGCGGAACATGCCGCTCGGAATACACACGAACTTCGTACGCCTTCCCGACGAGCCGATGGAGCCGCGCCTGGCCGACGACCGCATGGGCTACTTCATGACCGTGCACAAGGACTTCTCGCGCGACAAGAAGGAGTGGTTCACGCGCTACGCGAATCACTGGCGCCTCGAGAAGGGAAAGAAGCGCGGCAGCCTCTACGAGCCGAAAGAGCCCATCGTCTACTATCTCGACCAGACGATTCCGAAGAAGTATCGCAAAGCCATGAAGAAGGGCGTCGAGAACTGGAACAAGGCATTCGAAGCCGCGGGCTGGAAGGACGCGATCCGCTGCGAGATGCTGCCCGACGATGCCGATCCAGAAGATATCCGCTATTCGACCCTGCGCTGGGTCGCCACCGATGAGCCGAGCTATCTGGCCATCGGACCGTCAGTCGTCGATCCGCGTACGGGCGAGACGCTGGACGCCGACATCCTGTTCGATGGGAGCTTCGTGCTGCGCGTCGAACGTGAGTGGGCGAATCTCGTCGACCCCGTGACGGCCGTCGAACTGCTCTTCGACGAGGACGAAGCATTCAAGCTCAGTGGGTATCGCGGCGAACATGCCTGCTTCGCGGCGCACATGGGCATGCATGCCGGGACGGCTCGCGCGGCGCTGCTGGCACAAGGCGCGATCGCTCCCGGCGATCCCATGCCCGAGGAGTTCATGGAACAGTTCCTCCTGTGGGTAACGATGCACGAGGTCGGCCACACGCTGGGTCTGCGCCACAACTTCCGCTCCTCCTCGGATACACCGATGGAGATGCTCCACGACAAGGCCTGGACCCAGCAGAACGGACTCGTGAGTTCCGTCATGGACTACGCCGCCCCCAATCTCGCGCCCGGCGGCGCAGATGCGGGTCTGTGGTACGGCACCGACGTGGGCACCAGCGACGAATGGGTCATCGCCTATGGCTATACGCCCGACGCCAAGCGCGCCGAGGGACTTGCACGTCTGGGCGCCGCAGCGGGACACGCGTTTGGCGACGATGGGGATCGAGCCGGCCGCGGAGCGATGGATCCGACCGTCAACGCGTGGGATCTGGGCAGTGATCCGCTCGCCTGGAGCATCGAGCGCACGGGGATCCTGAGTGGTCTGTTGCCTAAGGTCGCCAGCTACAGCCTGGGCGACAACTCACCCCCCGCCGATCTCACCGCCGCGGTGGAGCAGCTCCTCGGAGCCTACGGTGCGAGCATGGGACCGGCCGTCAAGTACATCGGCGGCCAGTTCGTCTATCGCGATCACGTCGGCGATCCCAACGGCCGCCCGCCGTTCGTCCCCGTGTCGCGCGAGAAGCAGCAGGCGGCGCTGAACCATATCATCCAGCGTGTCTTCGAGTCGCATGCGTTCGAACTGCCGGACGACGTCCTCGCAAAGCTCGGCGCCCGCCGCTGGAGCCAGTGGGGAATGAGCAACAACATCAACGGACGCATCGACTATCCCTATCACGAGATGGTCAACGGTGTGCAACGCGTGATCCTAGCAATGCTCACCGATCCTATGCGCCTGTCACGCATGGCCGACGCCGAGCTCAAGTTCGGCAGCGACGAGGTCCTGACCCTGCCTGAACTCTTCACTCAGCTCGAGGGCGCCATCTGGGAGGAGCTGGATTCGACCCGCATGGTGGGTTTCGCCAGCACCCGCCGGAATCTGCAGCGAATCTACGTCGATCGCCTGAGTACACTCGTCGTGAACGAGCCGGACCGGCTGCCGGCCGACGCTCGATCGCTGGCTCGTCAGCGGCTGCGCTCACTCGGGGCACGCGTCGACGCCGCGCTGGAAACCCACGGCGCGCGCTATGACGAGTACACCAAGGCCCATCTCCACGATGTGAGCGATCGTGTGGCGCTGGCCCTCGAGGCGAGCCTGAGCACACGGCTGAACTAGCCTGAACAGCAAGTCAACCCGCGCATCGAGGCCGCCCGTCACGAGATAGGCGGCCTTTCTCGTGCCGTATCGCCGGCGCGACTGAGAGCTGGAATTCCCACGCGGTCGATGCTATGAGTGCCGCAGCTACAGCGAGGCTCGACTCCCAACCCCCTGGCCCGAAGCTGGCCGCAGCATGCAAGAAGCCGCCTCCCCGATCTCCACGCGGCGCGACCTGTCGCTGCTCCTGGCGTTCGTCGTCGGCATTCTCCTCTTGTTTCTCGGCAAGGCCTTCACGGTCGACGACACACTCTTCCTGAAGCTCGCGCAGCAGATTCGCCACCATCCCCTGGACTTCTACGGCTTCGACGTCAATTGGTACGGCTTCGTCATGCCCATGTCCGAGGTGACGAAGAACCCTCCCTTCGCCGGCTACTTCATCGCGCTGGTCGGGTCGGTGTTCGGCTGGAATGAGTGGGCGCTCCATCTCGCGTTTCTGCTACCTGCGTGCTTCGCGGCGTCGGGAATGTACTTCGTGGCACGCCGATTCTGCGATCGGCCGCTGCTCGCCTCCCTCTTGGGACTGCTCTCGCCGGTGTTCGTCGTCTCGAGCACCAACATCATGTGCGACGTCATGATGCTGGCGTTCTGGCTGTGGGCGGTAGAGTTCTGGCTGCGCTGGATGGAACGCTCCAATTGGCGATGGGGAGTCGCCGCCGGCGCGTTGATCGCCCTGGCCGGCCTGACGAAGTACTTCGGCTTCGCCCTCCTGCCGCTCCTCCTCGTCGATGGCGGCCTTCGGAAACGCCGCCTGGGCAGTTGGGCGCTCCCGCTCCTCATCCCAACCCTCTCGATGCTCGCCTACGATGGCCATACGAGCCGGCTCTATGGGCGGGGCCTGTTCCTCGACGCGCTCGCCAACACCGGTCCGGCCCGCAGTCTCGCCCACGGACTCGAGTGGAACGCCCTCGCGCAGCTGATCATCGGCCCCGTCTTCGTGGGCGGATGCGTCGTCGCGGCGCTCTGCTTCTTCCCGCTGCTGTGGCCGCGGCGCGGACTCGCCCTCGGCGTTCTGGCCTTCGTGGCCGGATTCGCGACCCTCTACACGGGCTCAGTCCGAGGGCTCGAACCCGAGGGAGCCCGCCTGACGGCCGACTGGAGCTTCGCCCTCCAGGGTGCCCTGATGCTCGTCGGCGGACTCTCGCTCCTGGCCGTCGCGCTTCTCGACCTGAAACGCAGCCGTGACCCGGATGCCGTCCTGCTCTTTCTCTGGCTGGTGGGGGCCTATCTCTTCGCCGCGCATCTGAATTGGGTCAACAACGGGCGCTCGAATCTGCCGCTGATCCCGGTGGCCGGAATCTACATCATGCGCCGCTTCCGGGCGCTGGACGGCGGCCGGACGCTTCATTTCGGCCGCTTCCGCATGACCGCGCTCTGGTCGTGCGCGGCGATCGCGCTGGCGGTCGGCTTCGCCGACGCCCGCTGGGCCAACAATTCCCGGCAGGCGGCCGCGAGGATCCTGAGAGAATACGGAAACGAGACCCGGCGCATCTATTTCCAGGGCCACTGGGGTTTTCAACACTACATGGAGAGGGCTGGCGCGTTCGCCGTCGACGTGGGCAGCGACGAACTGTCCGCCGGCGCCATTCTCGTCGTTCCCCGCCAGAACACGGACGTGTATCCCATGAGCAGCTCGGGTGGCCATGTCGACAGACTCGACACCGTCTGGCTGGATCGGCCGCTCTTGCACACGATGGCCGCCGAGGCGGGCGCGGGATTCTACGCGACCCTCTGGGGCCCACTCCCCTTCGCGCTGGGCCGCCTGGACCCAGAGAGCTACGACATCTTCGAAGTGGTGAAGGACTTTCGCGGGAACATCAACCGCGAAGCACAGATTCACTGGTAGTTCGCAGTCGGCGCCATCGGCTCGGCGGAGTCCTCACAGGTCCAAGAACGCGCGCGTGCCGCTTGTCCGAACGCAAGGGATGCGGTCGGCGACGTTCGGTGGCTCCCCGGCCCGCTACCTGCGCTCCCTGTTCACGCTCAATCGATGCCTGCGAGGACCCCGCGCTTCGCGC
>Ga0326597_10006020_pt1 | contig 16687 bp, 11 predicted proteins | sample RVTome_12_FD_203789 | JGI IMG/M metagenome (GOLD analysis project Ga0326597, IMG submission 203789) | Soil microbial communities from uranium-contaminated site in the Upper Colorado River Basin, Wyoming, United States - RVT100D185 | ecosystem: Environmental > Terrestrial > Soil > Contaminated >...
CCGTAACCGCAAAATTCAAAGTATGGCCCCCAAATGCGGTTTGCGAGCCGGGCACCTGAATAATCGGGGCATGAGGAACCGGTTTGGGAGGAACATTACAGTAGACAGCACCCGCCTTATATTGAGGCTTAATTTCATTAGCCAGAGTGTCCGAGAAGGCCAAAGCCACAGTTTCGGTGGAGAAAGTATCAATGCTGACTGTTTCAGGTGACACCCCATTCTTCACTGTAAAATACAATTTACCCATTAAGCCCTCACCCGCTGCCAGGAAACCTGACAGATATATAGCACCGATGGTCAGCTGCTGACCTACCGTATCAATGGAAGCAATTTTTAATTGAGCAGCGCTGAATCGGGAACCTATAAATGAGATTGAATCTGGAATTAAACACTGGCCTGAAAATTTTACAGGAATTGCCAGTCCGCCCAAAGCTTCGTCGTTGTATGCGGTCACATTTATCACCACCTGTTGTCCAAAAGCTGTGGCGGTGGCTGTACTGACTCGAACCGTATCTGGAATTCCGGGGTCCTGGGCAAAGGCAAAATTGCACGTAACTAAAAATAAAATTGCACTGAATAGAAAAATGTGTTTTTTGACCATATCTCTTGCTCCTTCACGAAGAAAAGTTAGGTTTGTCCTCCTTAAAATTAAGAGCTTTAAAGAGAGTTATCTTCCTTAACAATATGGGAATTTTTTTGAATTTGTCAAGTATTTTTTAATTCTGTGGCAAAAAAATTGGCGCCCTAACGGGTTTTTGGGCGTGCCAGAGGGTTAAGGCAGGAATAGAATTAAACGGCTACGTGCCTGGTTTCATTGACACTACAATTCTAAATACAGAAGAGTGTCTTTTGCTCCTGGGACAAAAATTTACAGCCTGTCTTGGTAATCAATACGTCTTCTTCCAAACCTAAGTAACCTCGATTGGGTATCGAAACCCCCAGTTCCAAAGTAAATACATTCCCCTCCTCTACCGGTAGGTAAGGGGTATTTCCATACCTTTCCCAACGTGGACCCAAAAGAGAAGCTCCGTCATGCACAAATTTCCCCAGCTGATGTCCCAAGGCATGCGGATATTCGGAATAGCCGGCCTGAACCACAATTCTGCGGGCGACTTCGTCCACGTGATAACCTAAAACGCCCGGTTTCAGAATCCTGGCTGATTCTTCGATAGCTCGGCGGACGGTAGTCCAGCCCTTCTGAATATCATCCGGTGGCCTCCGCTCACCCCGCACTAAAAAATACCACATCCTCTGTAAATCAGAGCAATACCCCTCCAGTTTTAGACCAAAGTCCACATGCAGCAATTCTCCCCGTTTGGTTTTAAGTTTTTCAGAAGGCAAAGTATGGCCCACTGGTGAAGCCGGTCCGGCGTTGACAATAGGACATTGGTCTTGCGACCAGGCCGTTTCGGCCTTCAATTTTTCTTTTTCCCGATGAAAAAACTCCCAAATCTGCAGTTCCGATATACCGGGCTTAAGCATACGGTCTAATTTTGAAAAGACCTTTTCGGTAATCGTAATAACCTTTTTGATTTGCTTCACTTCCGGATTAATTTTCTTCCCCCTCAATTTGGATATTATCTTCTCGGCTGAAACCAAGCGGTTGGCATAGGGTGTTCCTTCCAGTAGCTCATTTAACAACAGGTACATTCCATGGGAAAGTCCGTCTGCCATGACATTGTCGCCGGAAAAGTTGATGGCAATTTTCTGGGGATTAATCTGGTTTAAAACTCTCAAGAGATGAGGCTTGATACTCTGGTCATAGCCAAAAACTTCATAAATCCCCAGAGATTTTATTTTGGCAACATCTCCCCTACCTACTATGGCATGTTTATCACCATTTTTGGAAAGCATAAAGGCCGACTCCCAGGTTACCTCTTTATCAACCACCAAATCCAAAGCCGGGTCATGGTTAACCTCACTCTCCCTGACAAAAATCAGCCAGAGGTCCACCTGCTCCTTCTTTAGGATTTCAAGAGCTTGTTTTACCTTTTGGGCTATTAAATCGCTCATTTGTCTTTAAAATCGGTTAATGAAGAGATTAATTTACCTCCTAAATGTAAACTTGAAAAGTCAATTAAAGCATTACTGTTCAAAAATTCAACAACTTTTTTCAGCGTAAAAAACGATTTTCCTTGACAAAAGCACGGCAGAATACTATAATACCCCTGCGAAATTGCCCCTTCGCGCACTAGGGAATCAACTAAGTAGTAGGTGAACGACAAGTTCACCAAGAGGTTTTGGCTCTAAAGAAGGCCTTTCTTAACGTTTTATTATCTTTGAACTGTATTACACAACGACCCCTTAAATTTTGGCGGGGTAGGGTAAGGAGCTAAAGGGACTTGAAAGCTAACTTTTGGGGCTTTTTTTCAAAGATTTCTCTTGACAAATGGGAGGGGATTTGTTATAATAAGAGTGCGAAATTGCCCCTTCGCAGACAACTGTATCAGAGCCCAAAATGAGTGAAAGACTCAGAGATGGGCTATTTTTATTTCAAATTCAAATCATAAAAGTTTGGAGAAAAATCTCTAATTCAATGACTTACATAGACTACCAATTGTTTAGGAGGGAATATCGTTAAGGGATTGAGGGTCATTTGGCTAAGCTTATTATTTTCAATCTGCATTAGCGGGATTGCATTTTCTGCCCAAGTAGTTACAGATACTACTGACTATTTCCCGGGGTCTACAGTGACAATCACGGGGAGTGGATTTGCTTCTAGAGAATCGGTTACTGTACAGGTAACCCATGCTGATGGCACACCTTCAGGCGGGCTCGGACACGACCCTTGGAAAGTCAAAGCTAATAATGCCGGTGGGTTTACCACCTATTGGGTGGTTCCTTTTGACGACAACGTTGGAGAAACCCTGCTGGTTACAGCAACCGGTCAATCTTCTGGTCTGATAGCAACCACGACGTTTGCAGATAAAGGGGTGGTAGACTTCAGACAGGTGGCAAATGAAGATACCACTGACTTGGTGTGGATCAATTCTATTCTGCAACAGAATAACTCAACCTACTTTGAGCATATGTCTGTGCCTCAGCGAATCATATTCGTTGGCACTGACTCGACCGTGGGGAATAAGCATGTCTTAACCCTGAGCCATCAAGCCACCAAGGGTGGAGATTCCGTTCATGCCTATGACTTTATTACCTCCTGGGATCAATCTATAGCCGCAGCGAATTTTATGGCTCCGGGACAAAATCTTTTGTCCAGATTGAATAGTGAAGCCTGTGATCCCAATATTGGTCCCGGAACTGATTCCGCCATGTGTGATGCTCTTCGCAATGGACCCAATTCTTGCACCGGTTGGGTTGATGATGCTATGGGTTCTGTTCTGGGTGATAATGTTGCTAGTAGAGTCACCGCTTATGAAGTTCAGCATGGTGATAGAATCTTTAAGGTATATGGCAGTCAGCCGGTTTCACTTTGCTCTTTAGATTTTATAGGCTATTCCTCATCAGGCAGTGATTTCTATGCCGAATACAGATTAGTCTGGACCTCGGCTTCAGATTCGATTTTAATTGAGTTTGCCGGACGATTAGCTTTGGGTGGTGATGGTACTGGTTTTAGCTATGGTCCTGGGAAAGGTGCTTCCCAAATAAGTGGTGGACCATACCACTTCAAGCTGGACAAACTTGATGGTGACGCTTTAGGGTCTCAAGATAACCAAATTAAAGGGGCTGATGTTATTACTCCTTGTCCCACTTGCTCGATCTCCGGTCCTGATCCGGTTGAGTGTGGAGACACCAACATTTATACTGTAACGGTCAACGGAACCTGTACTAATCAGTCCATCAGCTGGTCAATTTCGGGAAATGGAAGCATTATTGGTCCCGACACAGGAACTTCGGTGATTGTGGTTGCCGGAAATACTTGTAACGCATCTTATATCCTGACCGCTACCATAACTTGTGATAATTGTGTAAACGGAGTTAGCTGTAGTGATACTGTGTTGGTCAATGACAACACTCCTCCTTCAATAACCTGTCCAGCAAATATGGTATTAGATTGTAATATAGGGGCGACGGGTACGGGAACGGCTACGGCTACAGATAACTGTGTTACCAATGTGACCATTACTTCCACGGATTCGATTTTATCAGTTAGCTGTCCTGTAATAATTAAGCGAACTTGGACCGCTACTGATGGTTGTGGAAATATGAGTTCTTGTGTGCAGACCATTACGATTCAGGATACTACCAAACCCGTCATAAACGCACCGGCAGACAAAGACACATTCATATGTAATGCCGATACTTTAAAGTTTATGGTTTGCGCGACTGATAATTGTAGTTCCGTAAAATTAGAAAAAATCTCTGGTCCAGGGAGTTTGTGTAACATTACTGGACCTTCGCCGGTTTGTTGTACATTAAAATCCTTTGTTAGTGTTAGTGGTACTTATACATTTATCTTCAAAGCTACAGATACCTGTAGTAACATGGCTTTCGATACAGTGGTTTGTAAAGTGAAGGTTAATACTCCACCACCACCTAACTGTCCGACTAACGATACCTTCACGTTTTTATGCACGGCCGACACAGTTTGTGTTGGTCCGTTCACCTGTGCTGATCCAGACACCAATTTGGCTTCAGAGCAGGCTTATGTCAACGGAACACCAACACCGATTGTGAATGGAACGGTCTGTTTCCTCCCCAGCAATCAGGACAATGTTTACACCGTTACTTTAATTTGTACCGATTCCTGTGGAAAAGCGGATACCTGCATGACACTGGTAACAGTAAAATTTGTGAACCAGCCACCTGTGGCTATGTGCCCTGACCCAGAAACAGTCCTGTTATGTCAACAACAACAGACGGTATGTATTGATTCTTTCTTCTGCAGTGACCCTAATGGGAACTTAGACACCAGCTATGCAATTGGTGGTACTCTGGTAGGGGATTCGATCTGCTTTACTCCCGTAGCAGGCAAAGACAGCACTTATCAAATAAAGTTAATTTGTATTGACTCCTGTGGAGCGGCAGATACATGCACGACCTGGGTAACTGTAAGGTCTAACGATCCTCCGGTCTGTATACCTCCTTCCAACGTGTATGTAACAGTGTGTACCTTAGGAGCTCCCTTGTGTCTCCCGGCAGTTGGCGCCTATGACTTAGACGGAGACAGTTTATGCATCCAAAAAATTAGTGGACCAGGGACCTGTCCGCCGGTTTGCGGGGACTCATCTGCTGCTATCAGTTGCTGTTTCACCCCTCTATCATCCGGCACTTACCAGTTTATTTTCGAAGCCAAGGAGAAAAATATCTGCGGTAAGGCAGACACCTGTATGTTTTCGGTCACAATAAAGATTGACTCTTTCCCACCGGTCGTCTATGCTCCCGATTCGAGCGTGAAATTGTGTCAACCAGATACCGTAAGAGATACCGTTTATGCCAGCGACGGTGATTTTGGCGACAGCTTAACTTTGGAAAAATGCAGTGTCTATGGAATCTTCCCCACCAAGAAAGGTGTCTCGTTTGTTGAACAAGAGTTTAAATTCTATGCTGATACCTGTGGAATCTATAAATTCTGTTTCAAGGTCACAGACCGGTGTGGAAAAGTTGACTATGATACGGCAACCTACGTTGTGCGGGTTCAAACCAATCCACCGACCGTAGACGCCGGGCCGAACTTTAGTAAGTTCTCGTGTGCTCCCCAATTGATCAAAGTGCCTGTTTGTGCTTTTGACCCGGATTGTGGAGATACCATAAAATTAGAGAAAGTAACTCCAGCAGGAACATTTACCACGAAGATAGGACCATCGCCGGCATGTGATACCTTAAAATTTACACCGCCTGACACTGGGACATTTTGTTTTATCTTTAAAGCCACCGATTTGTGTAACCGGATTGATTATGACACGGTTTGCATTACAGTCGGTCTAAACCGAGCTCCGGTTTTTGTCAATTGTCCTCCAGACGATACCGTAAAACTGTGTAGCTTAATGACCATTTGCAGGACGATTTCGGCTTATGACCCGGACGGAGACAGTCTGTGCCTGAGTAAGATCTGTGGACCTGGCACTTTTGCACCGGTCTGCGGCGACTCGCTGGCCAGCGGAATTTTCTGTTTCAAGCCGGCCTCGGAAGGAACCTACCAATTCTGTTTCGAAGCCAAAGACAGCTGTGGTAAAGCCGACACTTGTACCTTCTCGCTCACATTTGTAACCGACACTTCTTTGTGTCAGGTATGTATTGATGCCAATATTGGAGAGGATACAGCCAGCCCCGGCGCTAAGGTAAAGATTCCCATCACCATTAAGGCCAATACCGCTAGCATAGGCGGATTCAGTTTGTGCCTGGAATACGACCCGGCTCTGCTTACTTTTGTAAACTTGGAACGGGGAGAATTCTTCGACCAGCCCGGTCCTTTCGACGGCAGTTACAAGTGGAATTACCTGGTCTGGAGAAATAACCCCTCCACTGTAATTCATAAGTTCAAACTCTGTATAATTGGTATCGGAAAGATGTATTACTACGGTGGAATGTGCCTGCTCCCGGGCAGCCAGGGAGTACTCTATGCGGAATTCAGATTATCCAACAATGAGCTGTACCGTTGTTTCCGCACACCCATAATCTGGGAAAGATTGGACCCGCAATGTATAGTTAACGCTTTCAGCAATTGCAGCGGAGACAGTGTCTTAGTCTTCAACGACACGCTGTTTTACAACCCCAGAATTTGTGACAGCACGGCCTTGTGGCCCAAACAGGATGTCGAAATCTGCGTGGGCTGGGAAGACGGAGGGGTGGTATTCAAGTGTGACGTAGATCCCATTGTAATAGGAGACGTGAATGCCAACGGCTTTGCCTATGAAATCGGAGATGCGGTGTTGTTCGCCAATTACTTTATATCCGGAATCTCGGTCTTTAGTTCTGACCCTGAAATCCGGGAAAGGCAGGTTGCCTCCAGCGATGTCAACCGGGATGGTTTGACCTTGTCAGTGGCCGACCTGGTGTTCTTGCTTAGAATTCTGGCCGGCGACGCTCAACCTCTGGGTGGTCCACCCAAGCTGATTCCTATGGTTGAGGCCGCAAATCTGACTGTAAGCGGTAGTTTAATAGAAAGCCACAGTCCGGTCGATTTAGGGGCAATACTCTTGACCTTCAAAGGCGAAGCAACCAAACTGGAGCCGCTAATAACCGGTTTGCAGGTTAAGTGGGGCATCAAAGACGGAGAAACCAGACTTTTGATTTACGGTATGAAAGCGGGTGAAAAGATTCCGGCAGGAACTTCCAAACTGGCGAATATCGAAGGTGAGCTGGAGTTGACTAAAGTAGAAGCGGCTGATTATTACGGAAATCCTGTGGATGTTAATGTTCAATTCACTGCCATAAAACCGGAAAGCTACCTATTGTCCCAGAACTATCCCAATCCGTTCAATGCCAATACGACTATCAGATTTGCCACACCGATTGATGGTAAAGTAAGTCTGAAAATTTACAACGTAGCCGGACAGTTAGTCAGAGAATTCAGTGAATTTAAGAATGCCGGATATCATTCCCTAACCTGGGATGGCAATAACTCAAATGGTCAAAAAGTTTCCAGCGGTGTATATCTGTATAAACTCCAGGTCGGAGAATTTACCGAAATAAGAAAGATGACTCTGCTCAAGTAATCGGGCAATTTCGCACAAAAGAAAAAGCGGATTTTCTTCAAATCCGCTTTTTTTGTTGTATTATTGTAGGTATTGAAAGACTAGATGTTCTCCGTTTCGCTTATGCTTGATAGTCAATATTTTTATGCCAGAAACCCTTTCTTGAATTTGTTGAACAAGTGTATCTTTTGCCAAATTCGATGTTCCTAGTATAAGATTGAAACTGCCGTCCACTATTTCAGGATATGCTGAACTATGAGGATTTCCTTCTGAATGAACTTCAGCCATAATTCTAAGACGAGGTCGAACAGAAGCTTTCTCTATGTCCTGTGACTTTGCTATTATGGTTTGATCAGTCACCTTAGATAACACTTCTTTTAGTTTATCTAATGTTTCTGAGTTAATTGACATTCCCTTTTTTTGAAAATGTTCTTTCAAGATATTCATAAACATCTGATAAATTAAATCTTCTTTGGGAACTGTCTCAAAAAAAGAACCATCTACGATGGATAATTTTGTTTTTTTCGCATTTTCACCATATGTTCTCACAAGATATAGGCATTTCCGTTGATAACTTTTGTAATCCTCTTTTTTTGATAAATTTCCATCAACAATACTGGATATTTTAGAAACCAGGTCAATTCCATTGATTACATCTATTTCATCAAGACTTTTATTCTTAGTAGGCAGAGTTGAATTAAATGAAGCAATGGAACCTCCTTTAGAATCTTTTAACTCTAGCAGACTGCCAGAAATTAGGGTATCGGCTTGCAGTTTAACCTTTAGCAAAAAATCTGGAAAACATTCAGATTTGGAGTATAGTAACTTTTCTTGTATTCCGGTATCTTTTAATAACTTTTGAAATTTTGAGACACTTTTTAAATTTTTCTTCAGGTCCTTCCAGAAGTCATACTTATAGATTTTTTTGGCATCCCTCCGGTTGTCCACATAGGCAAGGTCATCACCCACTACTTTTAACACTATTTTTTCAAGCGGGTCTGCGAGCTGAATAGATTTAGCTCTTAGGGCTTCAACTATTCTGAAGAATAATTGTTGTGCGTCTTGAGCCTCAAGCATCAAAGAAACTCCCCTGTGGCACAGAGACGGATTTTTTTCCAAGCCAAATTTTTTCTAAGCTTTCAGTGAATCTATAATATTTATAAAACAGTGAAATGTCGTCTGCAGACCTTGTATGTTCTAAGCGCTTCTTAATAATTTTAACATAATCAGGGTCGATTTCTATCCCTATAGAATTGCGATGTAATTGATTTGCTACTACTAATGTTGTCCCAGACCCAGCAAAAGGGTCTAAGATTGTATCGTCGGGCAGCGAAGAAGAAAGAATTATCCGCAATAGCAAGGCAATGGGCGACTGTTGGATATGTATTCTGTTGCCTTGTTTGTCTCTTAATGCTTCGTCTCCTGCAAAGTACCCCGATGTCAGTTCACGTATGTCATCCCAAATGTCGGTAAGATAAATTCCATTGTCCCTTCCATGCTTGTAATCGCGAGGAACTGGCAAATCCACTCTTAATCTGTTAAAAACTCTTGGCCTTTTCCCTTTTGTAGCAAAGGCGATAACTTGATATTGCTTAGAATATCTTAATGTGGATGGGACTGCGGATGTCTTCTTTTTCCAAATTATTAAATTCTGGAATTCCCACCTAGTTTCTCCTAAAACGCGCAAAATGGACTCTGTATTTTTCTCCCTCTGCATGAAATAAATAGCTCCTCCGTCTTGACTTTTCTCGTAGATTTTAGAGAATATTTTCTTAAGCCACGACCAGTATTCGCTGTCCGGTTGTGAGTCATTAAAAAACTTGTAATCTTTCCCTTGGTTAAATGGCGGGTCAACGAAAGTGAGACTTATTGTCTCATCTGACAATTTGTCTAGAGCTTGTAAGCAATCTCCCTGAAATATTCTATAGGAAGAATTTGTCTTTTCCATGACCTTAATATAATTCTATCCTTTTAGATTTCCAATAGGTCTCAGCTGTAACACTTTCTTAGAAATCCCCAAAGAATCCACCGCATCCACCACTTCCGAAATATCTTTATAAGCAAACCCGGCCTCTTCCGCCAGACCGGACATGGAAACCGACCTGATAACAATGCCTCGTTTCTCCATTTTCTCTTTCAACTCGCTACCCCTTACCTTTCTTTTGGCTTCGGCCCGGGACATGGTTCTGCCGGACCCGTGACAGGTGGAGCCGAAGGTTTCCTGATGAGCAATCTCTGTTCCCACCAGCAGAAATGAACCGGTCTCCATTGAGCCGCCCACAATCACGGGCTGGCCTATTTTTCGATAGATTTCAGTAACCTCCGGACGGTTGGGGCCAAAAGAGCGGGTAGAACCTTTACGATGAACAAGTAATTTTTTAATCTGGCCATTGAGCTGATACTCTTCTATTTTCGCAATATTGTGGCAGACGTCATAAACCAAATCCAGTCCCAACTCCTGGGGGTCTTTTTTAAAAACCTCTGAAAAGGCTTCCCTGATTCTGTGCAAAATCACCTGCCGGTTAGCAAAGGCAGAGTTGGCGGCACAGACCATAGCTCCAAAATAATCCTGACCTTCCGGAGAGCTATAAGGAGCGCAAGCTAGTTCCCGGTCTAAAACTTTGATATTATATCTTCGCATGGCATCTCCGAAGATTCGCAAATAATCAGTTCCAATCTGGTGTCCGAACCCGCGCGACCCGCAGTGAACCATAATAAAAATCTGATTGGGTCGGTCCAGGCCAAAGACTTTGGCCGCTTCCGGATAGTAAACCTGGTCGGTCAAAGCCACCTGAACTTCTAAGTAATGATTCCCCGACCCCAGAGTTCCCAACTGCTCCATTCCACGCTGCAGGGCATGTTTGCTGACTTTCTCCGGTTTGGCTCCTGCAATTCTGCCATATTCCTCAATTCTCTCTTTATCTTCTTTCCAGCCGTATCCATTTTCAATACACCAGTCTACTCCTTTAACCATAATTTCACGAAATTGGTTGGGGGTCAGTTTGACAAAACCTTTACAGCCTACTCCAGCTGGAACTGAATAAAAAATCTTATCCATCAATTGTGGCAATTTTGGTTGCACTTCTTCCAATGTTAAATTAGTTTTTACCAGCCGCATTCCGCAGTTTATATCAAAGCCGATTCCGCCGGGCGAGATTACTCCCTTTTCTAATTCAAAAGCTGCCACTCCTCCAATCGGAAAACCGTATCCCCAGTGTCCATCCGGCATACACAAAGCGTATTTCTGGATTCCGGGTAAACAAGCCACATTAGTGACCTGATTGAAAACCCCGTCGTCCATCTCCTTAACCAATTTGTCCGTGCCCAGAACCCGGGCCGGGACCAGCATCCCCTCTTTTTCGGTTTTGGGGATTTCCCAGATTCCTTCTTTTACTTTGTGCATCTTATACTGCATAATTTTCCTTTAAATATCCAAAATTACTTTGGCTTTCCAAAGCCGGTTGGTTTTTTTTACTTCAAATAAATGATAGGTCACGGCTTTGACATCGGCTCTTAATTCGTGTTTGTTTTGGTCAATGGCCTCTCCCTTAACTTCCCCTTCTAATCTATAATTCTCATTTTTATAAATCTTCACAGAAAATTCCTTAAAAAGCATGGCTTTTAAATCTTTAAGATAAATCAATTCCGCCAACCAATCAAACAGCAAATCCTCAAGGGTTTTGTTTTCCAATTTCAGTTTTTCAACCTGATTAGGAGTGACAGTTTTAAAATCAACCATAGCGTCAAAAGTAGCTTTGGCACAGTTGACAAATAGTTCCTCTAAGGTTCTAGCCTGTGCCTCAAAGGCGGCATCCGCGATGGCAATTTTTTCCAAGAATCTGAAAGGCCGAACCTGGGAGGTTTTTTTATTACCTTTTTTCTTTTTGACTTTTGAGCTCATCGGCTCTCTTTTTGGCCCTGGCGGTTAGCAGCCAACCCAAGCCCAGACCCAGAAATAACGCTAAAATTAACCATAAAGCTTGTGACAGAGAAAAAGACCAGACCAAGAATTTGACCGGGAAGGCCCGGGTATTTTGCACCAGGAAGATTAAAAAGACGATGAATATAATTAACAGCAAAAATTCTTTAACTGTCATATAAGAAAAAAGCCCCTAGTAAGGGGGCTAAAATACATTTCCGTCTTCAATTTAGGTTCAACTGGTTTGAGTTGTAGGAGCAGGTTTGACAATACAGTCCACCGGACAGACCGCTATGCAATGTGAACCTTCCGGTAAGCTGGCACATTCATCACAGGTGTCCGGATTGACCAGATATATGTCACCGGCACTGATGGATTCAGTGGGGCATTCCGGCAGACATAGTCCGCAGGCGGTGCACTGGTCGTTGATGAAAACTGCCATTTTCCCTCCTAAAGTATTTTACCTAATATACGTAAAGCTCAACAAAAAGCAAGAGGAAATTTTATGGTCGAGGGCAAGCAACAAAAAATTTCAGCATGTGCAAATAAACCTTAGGCATTCAAATAATACACTTTTTCCTTTACTTCCCGGCTGGCCGGTTTGGTGTCCAGTTCTTTGGGCCAGTGCATGATAAACTTGGTCCCCCGTCCAACCTGACTGTGGGCCTGGATTTTTCCCTGATGCAGATTCACAATTTTTTTAACCAAGCTTAAACCCAAACCGGTCCCAGTCTCCTTGGTGGTAAAAAAGGGATTGAAAATCTTATCCAAAATCTCGGAGGGGATGCCTACTCCCTGGTCGGCTACTTCGACTCGCAGAAAATCTTTTTCTTCATCAATTTTGACCTGCAATTTTCCCCCGTTGGGCATGGCTTCGAAGGCATTCTGAAACAGGTTCTGGAAACATTGTTTCACAAGAAGCTTGTCAGCCATGACAAAATTGGCCTCCTCCGGAGCCGGCGTAGCCAAAAAAACATCTTTTCGTTTGGTATATTCCGAGGTCTGATGAAAACTCTCGTTGATGATTTCTTTCAGATTCACCTTCTCCAAGACCAAATCCAAGGGCCTGGTGAAATTCAAAAATTTGGCTAAAAGCTGTTCCATCACCAGGGATTCGGTGACAATATGCTGGATGATTTCCGAATTGGCCAGGTCCTCGGTCAGAACCTTTTTCAGAAGATTGGTGAACCCAATAATGGAACCCATGGAATTGCGCAGTTGATGAGCCAGACCGGCCGACATCTCACCTAAAGCCGCCATTTTCTCCTTAAAATTAATCTCCTCCTGCAATTTTTTTATATCACTTATGTCGCTGAAAAGTAGTCCCTCCCCTACCAGCTGTCCCTGGTCATCTTTAATCAGGGAACTGCTGGCAGATACATACACTTTCTCGCCCTTGGTACTTTCCACTTCCAGATCCAGATTTTTGACCACTTTTTCTTCAGCCATGGTTTTGTCAATTAGATGGGCGAGGGGGTTTTCCGGGCCTAAAACTTTCTTGTAATGCGAATTGATGCAGGCAGCGGATTTCAAGTTCAAAATCTCTTCGGCGGCTTGATTGAGACGAGAAATTTTCCCTTCCCGGTCACAGATAATTACTCCGGAGGAGATAGAATCCAGGATATAATCATTCAGCCTGGAAAGGTCTTGGGCCTTCTCGGAGGTAGATTGGTACAGCTCCCGCAATATTCCTTCCTTGTGCTTAAGCTCATCTATGGTTTTTTGAAAAGTTTTTACCACCGAATCGATTTCAGATTGGGAGTTTTCCCCCAGAACCAGCTGGGCTTCGCTGGCGGTATGTTTTATTTCCTGGTAAGGTTTTAAGGTCACCCGCATAATCCAGAAAGTGGCTATCAGAGCCAAAATGATTCCAGCACCGCCGAAGAAAAATTCCATTCTGGATAATTTCTCCAGAGCAGCTAAATTTCCGGCTCGATTTTTCAGAGCGGCAATCAGGAAGTGCTCTTGATTTTTGATTTTAAAGGGATGAAAGTAATATTTGTAATATCTTTTCTCATTCTGGCCGGCGGCAAGCTTTTCTAGGATTACTCCGGAATAGACCGGGGTTCCTTTTTTCAGCTTGTCCCAGTCCGACTTGGAGATTTGCTCCGTGATTTTCTTGATTACGGTCGCGTCACTCAAATCCGTGGTGATGAGAATTCCAGGATTTAAATATTGGGGGCCAAAATCCAGGACATAAATCTCCTCGACTTCGGATTTGAAGGTGAGCTCAACCAAGGCATTTCTCAAAACAGATTCATCGGCGGGCCGAAGCTCTTTGAACAAGGTTGTCACGGCGTTCCCCACCGTGGTCAGCTTCCGGTCAAACTCCTGGCTCAGGGAAGTTTTACTGACTTTTAGCAGATATAAAGTACCGAAATTAATCAGGACCAGAAACAAAAGCAGAAGCAGAAATGCAATTTTGAACTCGGATTCGTAGGTTAATTTCAGCCTGGGTTTCATACAGGTTTGTCTTATTTAGTCTTATCGACAAAACCTGTCGGATTTCTACTTAAACGGGAAATTTCAGCGGGAGAAAAAATGGGACAAATACAGCCCGATTAAGCTCTCCCCCCAGAATAAGGCGATTACGGAAGCTGCAGCTAAAAACGGCCCGAAGGGGATGGTTTGGTCCTTTTTGGACTTGGACAAGGTTAATTTCAGTCCCCCGATTAAAGCTCCCAAAAAGCTGGCCAGAAGAATCACCACAATCAGATTTTTCCAGCCCAGAAAAGCACCCAATAGAGCAGCTAACTTTATATCCCCTCCCCCCATACTTTCCTTTTTGAAGACCACTTCTCCCGCATAAGCCAATAGATAAAAGGATAGACCCCCGCTCAAAAATCCTATTACAGAAGCAGAAAGTGAACCCTGGGGATTGAAATAGGAAAAAATTAAGCCCAAAACTATTCCCGGCAAAGTAATTACATCCGGAATAATTCTATGATTTAAATCGATGAAGGAAACTACGATTAAAATGGAAATCAGGACAAATGCGGAAAAAAACTGCCAGCTTAAATCAAATTTCAGATATGCCAGAAGTGACAGCAGAGCGGACAATAATTCAACCGCCGGATACTGAATTGAAATTTTATGCTTACAATTTCTGCATTTTCCTTTCAAAAAGAGATAACTTAAAAGAGGTATGTTGTCATACCAGAAAATATTTTTTTTGCAGTTGGGACACAGAGAACGGGATAAAAACCAGGATTTTTTCAGGGGGATACGATAAATAACGACGTTCTGAAAACTACCCCAGGCCAGGCCCAGAATTATGATTAATATTATTAGGGCCGGATTCATACTGCCCGACTGCGGAGATTAAAGATATAGGCCAGAGAAAATAAATTTGGAGAGATTTGTAATAGTAAATCACCCAGCCAATTCCAATGTTTCCAAGAAGGAGGGATAATCGAAATTTCACGCTGGTCAATAATTTTCAAGCCGCATTCTTCGATTAATTTTTCAATTTCTGCATAATTAAATAAGCGCAGATGGGGGGCTTTGGCGCCGATAAAATCCAGCCTTCCCCACAAGATGTCCCATCTTCGTTTGAGATGAAATTCGTTGGGCAATGATAAAATTATCTCCCCTTTGGGATTTAAGGCCTGGCGCAAATTCAACAGGACTTTGGTAGGGTTTACTACAAACTGTAGAACCTCAAGGCATAGGATAGCATCATATTTTTCTCGGATTTTCTCCTGCTCTATGTCGAACAAAAATGCTTTGACCCCCTGGCTTTTGGTCAACTGCACGGCTTGAGGTGAGATGTCCAACGCTTCTACTTCAAATCCTCGATTTTTGAAAAATACTGAATTCAAACCCCGGCCGCACCCCACATCCAGAAGTTTGCCTTTTTTCTGGGACAAAATTTGATATGCGATTTCGGCCCTTTGCTGGCTGCGCAAATCGGCTGAAGGTAAATCCCGGGTGTTCCAGTATTGGTCAAAATAAACTTTTTTCTCGGCTTTTCTGGTCAGGATTTTGGTGCTCATTTTAGAATCTTTTTAAGGGAGTTACAGACGTATAAAATGTCCTTTTCCGTCATCAAAGGATGCAGAGGCAAAGTCACTTCTTTTCTTCCGACATATTCGGTATGGGGCAAGGAAATTTCCCTGACTTCCGGAAAATTATTCTGATAATAGGTGAATTTGTGCACCGGTTGATAATGAACCGAGGTTTGTATTTTTCTTTTTTTCATCTCTTCCAAGAACCAATTTCTATCTGTGCTCTCATTTAATAATATCGGAAAAATATGGAAACTTGAACTGTAGGGATAGTTCAAAAAGGGAATTTTAATCTGGCTTATACCTTTCAGGTGTTTTATATAGAGTTTAGTTAATTTTTCCCTTTTGGCATTATTTGCTTTCAATTTTTTCAATTGCTCTATCCCCAGAGCAGATTCGATTTCCGTCATTCTATAATTAAAGCCCAGGTCGACCACATCATAGCAGTAGGCCTGCCCCTTATGTCTTTCCCAGGTCAAAGTAGTCATGCCATGAGAGCGTAAAAGTTTCAGCTTCCGGGCTAATTCATCTGAATCGGTTACCAGCATTCCTCCTTCACCGGTAACCAAGTTTTTATTGGAGAAAAAGGAAAAACAACCCATTTCACCCCAGGTTCCCATCTTTTTTTTGTTAATTTCTGCTCCGATAGCGTGAGCTGAATCTTCAATTACGGCTAAATTGTATTTTTCCGCCAGCGCATTAATTCTGACCATATCAGCCGGATAGCCGGCATAATGGACTACTAAAATGGCCCTGGTTTTGTCAGTAATTTTTCTTTGTAAATCTTCCAGTGAGATATTTAAATTATCCAGACTGGTGATATCCACAAAGACCGGTTGGGCCTGATTGTAGACGACGGCATTGGCGCTAGCCACAAAAGTCAAAGAAGGAAGTAAAACTTCATCACCGGGTTTTAGCTTTAGAGCTTTTAAGGCAAGATGCAAAGCCGCAGTTCCACTGGCTACTGCTAAAGCGTGTTTTGTTCTCAGAAACTTGGCAAATGCTTTTTCAAAGTTCTGGGTAACTTCACCCATGGTCAGCCAGCGGCTTTTCAGGACCTTGGTAACGGCCTGGATTTCTTTTTGGGTTAAATCAATATCTGATAGATAAACTTTCCAGTTCATTTTCATCTAAATTATAGAGAAGAATTTTATATAAACTTCTTC
>Ga0326597_10006021_pt1 | contig 16686 bp, 3 predicted proteins | sample RVTome_12_FD_203789 | JGI IMG/M metagenome (GOLD analysis project Ga0326597, IMG submission 203789) | Soil microbial communities from uranium-contaminated site in the Upper Colorado River Basin, Wyoming, United States - RVT100D185 | ecosystem: Environmental > Terrestrial > Soil > Contaminated >...
CCGTATTTACAACCTCAAAAGCATATGTCGTAGAATCGCTATCATCACTGTTTGAACCAGAAGTTACGCCTGCTGTATCTTGAACAAACGAATCTTGCCAGCCTTCGGTCGTATAAAAAACTATACCCTCATTAGCAAGCGCCGTTATATCATCAACCACAAAACTTTGATTTGGAGAAAAAACAACGCCTATTTCGGTTTTGAGAATATTAAAATCCCAATCTGCACCGGCCTTCAATAGGCGATAATCTTCGAACGAGATAAACCATGGGAAATTTGAAACAAAAGTCTCATCTACATCGCCACCGCTCACAGGAAGACCCTGATTCATAATCTTGCGGTCGAGCATAAATGATGAAACAGCAAAATCTGTGAAGTCCTCGTATTCTAGCGGCAATATCTTTGCAAAGAAGAAGTTTTTTACGCCAATACCATACCAGCCTTCAAAGTTCTGTCTAAAGTATTCAGCATCCATAGATTCATTAACAAGATCATATATGTGCGCTGAATCAAAATCAATCTCATGCGTAGATAGCTTGTCAAGATTGGAGTCTATTTTTGCGCCAGCAAATACCCCAACCACCGCGTCGTCATGACTTGTAATCCATGAGCCAAGCTGAATAGTAATTTCACTACGCCTAGTTTCAGACATTGTAAACCACTGGTTAGGACTTTTAAGGATATTATTTGTCGATGTTCCACCTGGCAAATAAAGCATAAATCGCTTGAAACCTGTATCATAATCGCGGTTTAGCCTTGTAATAAGATTAGTTACGCCATCATTTGATAGCCACCAATCAGCGAACTGTCCTATATTTCCGCTCACAGAAATAAACTCATCTTCCCACAAAGGATAGATACGTACAGAATTCCTGTTTACGCCCGCAATGGGGATAAGATTACTACCACCAATACCTGAATTTATACTGGATGAAGACTGATTAATCGATATTGGATCGAATATTCCTCTGCTATCAAGGCTTGTACCTGGATCTCCAAATAAACCACCGCGAGCCTCGCCCTGAGGGTCATCAATCGCCTTGACCTGCGAGTAATCTTGCTCTATTTGAGACTGATCCGCATCGTTCTCCACTGTTGCATAGAACAAAATAGCATCTGCGCCTTCTTCAATAGCAACAACATATTGCTGAGTCCGGTTAACATCGCTGATAGGCTGACGGTGGTATGGGGGCTTATTATTTGTCTGATAAAAGTGGCCCAAAATAGGAAATACCTCTTTGCCATGCCTAGAAGCTATACGCTGAGCTTCTTGCATATTACTGCGCAGATATGCTTCATTCTGTGCTTTTGTATTCTCTATACCTATCTGTGGAGTCTTACTATTGTCTATCGTATATCGTTGTGCCGAAAGATATGGACAAATTAGGTCAACAGAGCTATATAACCAAGATAGATCATCATTGATAATTTTGCCCAATCCTGTAGTTCCATAACCAAATACATTGGGAGCCTGAGACGTTAGTCTTTCATTTTTGTAGATATGATGCGGCGAGTTGAAGAATCCTATTCTTGCTCTAGGAAAAACAGTTCTGAGAGCCATTATCGTTGTTTCGTAGAACTTTCTAGTAACGGCATTCCATTCAGTTCGCATTAGTTCTTCAAGGCTTACACTCTCGCCATCAGCCTCATTATTAACGATGCTTTGAATACGGCCCTGATCATTGCAATAAAACCAGTTATAGAAATCCTCTCGGTAGTCTCTGTCTCGTGGATTGTAAAGGTCTGCGTCAGAGCAGCCAATGTCCATACTGAAGCTACTATCCGTGAATAACCCAGTCCCATTTTCATACAAAGACCAATCAAAGTCTGGCAGCCACCATCGACTATAGTCTATAATGATAATACCATCATAACTGCGAGTCAGAACTCTGGCAAGAGCATCTTTTTCGGCCTTAATCATGTGGTCACGAAGGTAGTTAGAATCTCTCAATATTTCATGAGGACCAGCAAACGGGAACTTGCCCAAGTTGCTAGCATGGAACAGCACCGCTCCTGTACTTATGGGCGATTTTCCAAAAGACAACAGCTTATTTACGTCCTGCCCAGCAAATGAGCTATTTGTACTGGCAGTATATAGAGCATAGGAATCAACCACCTGAATCACCGCCTGTTCCGCCTAAGCCTGCGCCATCTCCACCAGATGATGGATCGCTGCCAGAGCCCTCTGGAGGCAGCCCAACGCCGATTCCATTAGTCTCGCTACCAAACTCGCCAATATTCGTAGAATCGCCATAGAGACCGCTGTACGTACCAAACGAAGTAAGCCCTTCATCAGTGAAGGCAAAACTACCCGAAAGAAGAACAACTCTAAAATCTGGAACTCTAAAAGTCTCATAGACAATATTTCCACCATTGCCTGTCACCGTATTACCATTATCGTCGAGCTGTGGGACTACTCTTGCTTCAGGATAAATCTGGGACATAAACTTCTCTATAGCATACAACGAAGCAATGACATTTTCCTTAGTAAAACCTACAAGTCTTTGGTCGCCTTCATCGCCTTCGCCTTCCAAAGCAAGCAAAACCGTATTTGCAGCATCAACTGCTCTCTTTGCTAGATCGGCTCCGGCCTTGTGGGCATTTCGGTCATTGTAGGCAGGATAACGTATGTTTGCCATAGCCAAAGCAGGTCTTTCGGCAATGCTGAATTCATTCACAACACGACCATCCACTCGCATGAACACGCCTGAGGCAAAATTAGCGTCCGCCCAACCTTTCTGAGTAGTCTGGTAGACTTGGTATTGATTTGCAACCGTAACTATGGCATCAACTGTTTGTTTTTCATCGAAGCAAATAACATTTCGAAGGTCTTGATCAGATGTTGTATATCTAAAGCCTATAGACTGTTCAATCTCATTGACAAATACGGTCGGAATCACGCCAAGAACAATTTCACTTTGCAACGACATACGGCCAGGAACCGTCGCCGAGAACAGTCTCTCTTCCGTTCCTACAAATAGCTTATTATCAATGATATTCATTGACGATGGTGGAGGCACGTAAGAATTTCGATTCATCTGGGGGAATGCCAACTCAAACTCAATAGTTGTATCGTTTAATGGGTCATCTTCAGGTATGGATACATAACAACCAAGGTCGGTCGTTATAAATAGTCTATCTTTCCAGTATTTAACCTTACGTGTCATCTCAACATCTTGCAATACGGCGATTCGTTGGAACTCTGTATCGGTAGCTTTTCTTCTCCAAACGATAAAGTCTGTAACTGCGAAGATTGTATCGCCTTCCTGATAGAAGTCCCAGATAGGCCTCTGATCAGGCATCTCTTCGCTGAAGTCCCACCGTATTCCTGCGTTAGATGTTTCAAATATACCAAGCTCATTGCTTACCATAACTCGGTCTCTAAACGTATCATAGAGCATTGCATAGGATTCGGTAGAACGAGGACCAAAGATAGGTGTCTGCTCCCAGAAGAAAAACTGACGACCTACATCTCTCTGCAACTTGAATACGCCAAGGTCGCCTGAAGTAAAGATGTTGCCCTGAGTATCCTGTGCGATACTGCGGTTCGCTTTGTTGTTTTCTGTTCCGCGAATTTCTGTCCATACAGAGAAGCCACCTTGCTGCCCACCGCCAGAACCATAAATGCCTCGATTTGTCAATGCGAAATACAAGTCAATGTCTGCTGCGTAGAAGAACTTATTGACAGGCGTCGAAGAAACAATCTGCCTTTCCCAGCTAATACCAAAGTCATCGCTCTTGTAGATTCCATCGCTCGTGCCGGCAATAAGAACATCGCCTTCTTGCCCCTCTGCAAGAAGAACATCATACCAAGTCACGGCTTCGCCAACCTTGATACCTTCGCCTATAGGGGCGAACCTAAAGCCATCGTCTAGGGCGATACAAGAAACTTGAACAGGAATCAACGGCTCTCGACGACGACCATCATGGTCTTTTTCTGGAAGCTGACGCTCTTCTACAAGGCCAACAGAAATCTGCTGGGCGCTTACGTTCTCAAGCCTCTCTTTTGGAAGGGCAGACTGCGTTTCAGTCAAGCCATCAAATACAATAGTTACAATTGGTGGCTCTTCAAATGGGAAATCATTATTCTCATCCGCCAACAAGCCACCCGCTGCTAATCGGACTTCAAAGGTAATACGCCCTTCAGGTTTATCAAGATTGAATAGCAACTGGAAATCGGCTGCTGGCGTTCCATTAAGGAACACTTCAAAACTAGTGGTCGTAGTTAAGTCGCTTGTTGTGAAGTAGTTCTGAAAATCAGTTGTGGTCCAGTTTGAAACCGTTAGCGTATCTGCAAGATTGATACGACGGTCATCAACTTCTGTGACATATTCATGCTTGTGCGTAACAATAATCGCCTGAGCCCGCTCGCGAACAGGATCTTCGAGGTCTGCTATTCTTCTCAAACCACTTTGATCAATTGTTACTTCGCCATCATTTGTCTCAACGGTCCCAAGGAACAGCCCGCCTGCAACGGTTGTCTCGCTCTCTGTTACGAATAGGTCTGCTTCGTTACGGAATTGCCTAACAATGTAATAATAGATACCATCTTGGACCAATGCATCGTCATCGTTATATATAGTTGTCGATGGAGAAACTGCATCAATCTTGGTAAATGAATACTTGTTATTGAAAGACCTATATATTTCGTAACCGTCAAACTGCCCGCCTGTTGGGTCCCAGGACAAATCTAAACCTGTACTGTCTCCATCAAGCGTAGCGGTAAGGTTACTAGGAATACCTAAATTACCGCTAATTCTTGGAGTCAGGAATGCTAACTTGTAGTCAAAATAATCATCATCAACAGGATTGAGAGACTCTCTTCCGTATATATCAACCGTAGTCACAAAGTAAACATAACTTGTGTTATTTGTGACCTCATAATCCGTAAACGTGAAAACATCGCCGGGAAGTGTTTCTACACGAGTAAAGTCTGATGCCTCATACACGACTTGCTCGGCAGCTCTATACACACGGAAATTAGATATAAACAAGAGATTTGGTTTATTCCAGGTTAGCGTTGTTGACTTATTGCCTGCAACGCCAATAACCTGCGAAGGCGCAGCGGGGCGAGGCAAGTCTTCGAAATTTGATATAGTAAACTCAAGGTTTAACTCATTACTTCTATTGCCAAACTCATCTTCACAATAAAGATAGAACGCATAGTTTGCGTTGGGCCTAATATATGACTGATCAAGTATGTAAGTATCTGCTCGACCAATAGAAGTCTCATCTTCTATAATTTCCACTGAACTTGGGTTATCTATATCTATAATTTGAACTGTTATCACGTTATTCGTGAAGATAGAAGTTGAATTGAACCATGAAGCTAGCAGACTTTGATCATCCTGCTGTTCAACATCAAAACGACTTGGTGGACGAGGGGACTCGAAGCTCCTCGTCGTGTGCGTAGCAATTTTACCTACACTTCTATTCCCCTCTTCATCAATAGCTCGTATAATGATGAAGTATTGAGTTCTTGGAGTAATCGATTTACTAATAGCCTGACCATTAGAATTGATATACTGGAATATTTTGAACTCACGAAAGTTATCATCAGGAACTTCAATCCAAACCGATTGAATCAAAGAGCTATTACTTGGATCAAACTCTTCCAAACGTATCTCATGAGATTCAGCAGGAGGACTATTGTCATATGGGTCATCAACTGATTCCCAGTCAATTCTCATAATCACATCTGAAACAATACCGTCGCTCTCGATATCAGTTATTTCGAGAAAATCAACATCCTTTGGACCCAAGAACAAATCAGGTATTGAATACAAGATAATACCAGGCGACTCTACTCCTGTATCGCTAACTGACTTGACGACGATGCGATACTTCTGTGTATTTTCAAGACCACTAACAGTCTCATACAACTGATTTCCATCAACAGTGTTGATGATCGTATCGCCTATTGCGTTGTTTTCTAGGCTTACAGGAGTAGTTTCAACACTGTATTGATCAATGTCTCCAATAGGGGCGGGACGCCATCTGAGATGGACCGCGTTAGTAGCCGGAACAGCCTCCACGCTCGTCGGGTCGGACGGAGGAGATAGGTCTGGAGAAGTTGCAACTTCAAGCGTATCAGACCAATCACTAGCATTTCCTGTCTGATCTGTGGCCCTGTAGCGATAGCCATAGGTCGTGTTATCCTCAAGGCCAGAATCTATATATTCAAAAGTAGCAACGGTCTCTATTTCAGTAATAGTTGCCCACTCTGCCGAACCGAGTTTTCTCTGTATTTGATACTTTGAGAAGTCAAAATCGCTTAGCGAGGTCCACGTCAACCTTAAAGAACTGATAGTGACGTTTTCAACCGATAGCTGGCTTGCAAGCGAGGGACTGGTAAGATCGTTATGATCATAATCCGCCAAATCAGAAAACGCGCCAAACTCGCCAATAACGCCAGGACGACGCCTCATCCATACATAGACAAGATTGTCATCAAGCACCGTCTTCGAGTAAACACCAAACGTTCTTGTGATGTTCTTATCTATCATTCCCATCCCCGCTGAAACTTCAATATTCAACGCGGGAGGACTTGGTTGAGTTATAACCCATCCATTGATACATCCTGCTCCGATGATATCGGAGATGAACGCCATATGTTTGTCAATAGACGTAAACCTACGTTTATCGACAGCGGCAGAGTAAAAATCACCAGCAACGAATGCTTCTAAGCCGAGATTTGGGGTTTTAGTAGGCATCTAGCTTACGAACCTTTAAGAGTAACAAACTGGTTTCCTTCAAGCTCGAACATGATCGAGAAGTTGTTCACAACAGGAACATTGACATATGGACCGCAATATATTGACGAATCGATATCCCTTGCACGGAACGTAAAGGAGTTACTCTGGTTCGCGAACTTAGACCCGTCAAACACGTCAATCGACAAATAGTAAGTTGTTCTTGGCGTAAATAGCGACAGGTCTGGTCTGAATGTTACGTCTTCTGACAGATTGGCTCCTAGCACAACACCATCAAGAGGGAACTCCTCATTGCCATTGACATACCATCCGCTAGTATCATTACCACTGTATGCAGTAGACAAGAGCATTGTTCGCTCTGGATCTGTAAAGGATCTAACTCGGAAGTGATACGACTTAGTGCTTGACGTTTCATTTGTAAAGTCAAAATCAATGCTGTCTACAAATGTAGTTCCACAGGCCTCGATAAAACTCCTTTGCTCAAGGACAGTTTCAAACTCATCTAGGCTATTCACGGCTTCAACCTTGATCCAGTAATAAGTATTACAAGCTATCGGAGTATCCTCAACGGGCACAAAAGAAAGCGATACTGTTTCATTGTTATCAATGGGAGCTCCCGTTGACTGGAAGGTTTCTCCATCGATACTCCATCCTGACTGAGAGTTAGCAGAGTAACCTTGATAGACAAGATTTTCCATCGCCATGTCTTCATAGAAACTAACGCGGAAGTGATAGAGGTCATTTGAACCGCTAGTATTTCTAAAATCCCAATCCAATGAGTTGAAGAACAATAACGAATCATAAGGACCATATTCACCGAACTCATCAGCGATTGTTTCGCCACGGTTCGGTGTAATCAAACGGATACCTACTCGCACGTTTTCGCCAACTTGTCTATCATCAGTAGTAAATATACGGTTCTCATCAATAATCTGATATTCAGCAAAATCAACTGAGTTATTTGCATTAATGCCAAACACGATATCCGCAGCAACAGGTACCATCTTCGTGCTTGTTAGGATACCGCTTTTAATGCGTGATGGAAGAACAAAATTAGTTGTAAAGAAATGAGTCGATTCGCTTGCGATAGATGCAACCACGACATTTTTTAACGATGGGCTAAGGTCACGAATCTGACTACGCATGATAACTTTGAACTGTATGTACTGTCCGTTTACGAACGATATATCTTCTCGCTCCGAAGAGCCATCAAATTCAATCTCAAAAGGAGCTTCAAGAAGGTCGTCTCTGCTGGTTCCGGTTCGAACCTGCATAACCATGTTTGTTCCAGAAGGAATTGTAACGTCCCAACTAATCGTATTCCATGACACAAGACCATTGGTTCCATTAAATATCTCGCTCATGTATACGCCAACTTCTTCATCTACTTTATCAGCAGAGTAAAAGCGGTCATCGCCATCAATCGTGGAAACTGTATTACCAAACTCATCAACCTCAAGAATGCGGTTTGCATTACTAAAACCAACAAGCTCCTCAAGTGTAATTTCATCGAACAAGTTAGAATCAAGCTGAGTCTGAGCTGCATCTGTAAATAGGTTTGTCTCATTTCCTGCGCGGTCAAAGAGTTTCAAGTAGATTCTCTTGGTCTCTGTGCCTTCGCCAATCTTGAAGATAGAGCCACCTGAAATAAACCAGGTGTTGCCATCAGGACCAACAGAAATGTCTCTAATATTTTCTGTATGTGTATATTTGGCATTCCATACATTCTCTAAAGCGAACAATGTGTTACCGATAGATGTCCAGAGAATACCGTTAACATTCTCCATTGAATAAACTGGCGCGTTTACCGTTCTGAATGAATGGATGAACGCCCCATCAGGAAGCTTGCTTCGCTTGATTCGTGCCGATTCAGAAGAGCCAGAGAAAACAAAGCTCGTGCCATTGACTGTTGCAAAGCCAACGCTAAGGATACGAGAATCAGGGTCAGTATGAAGAATCTGCTGAGTTAAGTTCGAAGGGTCTAGGCGGTATATACGACCCTCATCGCCTGTGCCCGCATACAGCTCGCCATCGGCTCCTACGAGGTCGAGAATAGATCCGCTGACTCTTTGGAAAACTGTTGAATATTCTGTTCCATTATAGGAGAAGAGCATCCCTTCTGGCTCGCCAGCGCCTATGTAAAGCACGCCATCAAGAACTTCTGCGCAATAAGCATAACTAACAGGTAAAATAGTAGACAGAGTGAAGCTTAAGCCATCTGTAGAGCGATATATCTTGCCTGAACCATCTGGGTTACCAGTTCCTACAAATATCTGATTCTGATACTGAATCAAGAACTCAACAGAACTTTCTGTATCTCCATCATCAAGCATTGCCCTTAAATCCCAAACCTGAGTTATAGGATTGTATATGTAAATCCTAGCAGGATTTGCGGTTCCTGCTACGAGAATAGGGTTTTCGCCCGGCGCTTGCCACAGAAGAAGTCTGCGTCCTTCGGTCCCTGAGAATGAGTATTCTTGAGTAACCTGGTCGAATACAGCATCAACAGGATGGTTAACTCTCGTCGTGAACGGCTGAGGGTTTTGCGGTGTTTCTCCATCAGTCGTGAAGTTCGTGAAGTTTGAGACAATATACTTATCGATGCCCGATGTCGCATCAAATGGCAAGTATTCATCTCCTGATTGGACTTGTTTAATTAGGACGTCAAGCGTACTTCGATTTATTTGTCCATTAATATCAATACGACCAATCGGAGGTTCGGTATCAAGAATGATTCGGTCAAACGGCAAGTCTGTAGTCTCATCGTTGATTTGAATCGCATTGATATCGCCGCCTGTCTTGGCGTATATGCTACCATTTGTAGACAACAACTTTTCAACATTCGTGATGTGGGTTCCTTCAGCAAGCTTCTCTGCCTGATTCTGCTCAAACCTGTTCAAGACCTCAACATCAAAACGTATATTGATCTGAACTATGTCGCTTTCCTTAAGTGGATACTCAAAACGAATCAAACGAAAATCTGGTGAGAACTTGAATCCACGAGTAATCTTATTACCATTGAGAATAACCTCATACAGAGAGGATTTACTGATATCTCGATCCTCAAGACCAATAAGCCTGAAGGTTTGCAAATCATCGTTACGCTCAGTGCTAATAGTAACAAGCGTAAAGTCTTGACTTCTAAACTTGGTTATTTCTGGACGTTCAGTCTCAAACGGCTCATCCACAAAAGTTATTTGGTACAAGTCATGCATTGTAGTTGCGATGATGTGATTTGGCTCCTGCCAGCGGATACCGACTACATTATTGAACTTGGGTATCGAAATATCGCCAGCGGACACGTCACTCAAAGAAGCAGAGGGCGCATTGACATTGCCAAAATCCAATCGCTCAATGCCTACACCAACCATTTTATTGATACCGGCACTTGTAGCAAGGTACCTGCGAGCAGTATCTCGAATACCGATGTCATTAATTTTATCTGAAACAAGACCATTGGCCTGAGTAAATACGGCGAGGTCGCCATTTTTATACCTGACAAGACCCTGAGTCGTTCCGACCCATACGACATCATTTGCGTCAATTCGAACCTTGGTTATTGTATTGGTCGGCATGCCCTCGTTCATTGTTACCGTTGCAACAGAGGGCACATCGATTGTCCTTGTTGCCGATACGTTTTCTGAGGTTGTTTGCAAGCCAGAGACAAGGCTGGCTGTATCTATAACTGCCAAGCCCGAATTAGAGCCTATAAACAGTTTTCTCTTGCTATCTAAGTCTAGGCTTGTTGCGGATGTCGGAACATTCTCGCCTGTAAACTTGTAAAAATATGCCTGATCAGGGCTAACAAATACGCCCTCATCCGTAGCAACATACATATTAGCAAGTTCATCAAACTTTATATCACGTATCTCCAAACCTGACACACCGTAAGTCGTATCTTCAAATACAACAACCTCATTTTTACGACGATTGAAGTAGAGTAAACCGTCATCCGTGCCAAGCCACGCATCGCCTCTATTATTCGATGCGCTAGAAAGAACATTGGCGCGAGGCATATTTACGGTAGCTGACGAAATAAGTCGGATAGTAAAAGGCTCAACCGCATCAGCAGTTGTATAGCGAACCTTATTGATGACCATTCTTGTGCCAATATTGTTCGAGAAATCACCAAAGCGAATTTCTTTGCGAAGCTCGCCCGAACTCACTCGAAGATCATCATCGGCATATGAATCGAGGCCTAGCGCAAAAACAGGTTCCCACGTAAGATCGTAAATTGCATCACGTATATTATAGAATAGTCTATCGTTATTAAGTGTTTCTATATTATTCTTTGAAACGTCTCCTGACTCATACAGTATATGCATACGCCCATCAACAATATTTGGGCCTACAACAGGACGACGAGCAGTTCGCTTGTCACCCTCTTCAATAACGACATCAAAACCGCCAAGTGAGTTGCCTTGTGTATCGGTTCCTGATGTATTGCTACCTTCCCATACTCGAATACTAGAGTTGTATCGAACTACGTTGATACTGTAATCAATCTCACCGAAACTTGGGTCATCAAGGGTCACGTCATATGGATCATAGGGGTCAGCAATATTCGAGTTACCCTTTTCAAAGGCAACGTAAACAAAACCGCCCGAGCGATCTAGCGCAACAGCAGGGAATCGGCAATCCCTAAAACCGGTAGTAGTTTGAACAATTTCGCGACCAAAACTCAGTCTTGAATTAAGGACACGGCCAAATATCTGGTACACACCATCAACCACTTGCTCCCAGGCGGCAATAATGCTGCCAGATGCGTCTCTGTTAATGTCAACATGGTCTGTGTTTTTTGCGTTAGCTGCACTGATGGTAAAATCAGCTTCGCCTTGACCGCTGGAAATCCAATTGGTTAGAGTTGCGTCATCTGTTACTTCAATAGCGGTTGTAAATGCACCACCACCAGCATGATGACATGCTTTTATTGATGTTCGACCACTAATCTCTTCTGATGTCCATGCAACATATACGGACAAGCCACGAGTGCAGATAGATGGACGACGAGCGCCGGCTGGACTTCTTGTTAGGCGAGTGTCGCCCTGTCCAAAGGCTCCTGATTCCCACTGGCCATTAGCTCTGTTGCGGCGAGCGTAGTATATTTCTGGCTGCCCAAGACGATAATCTTCCCACACAACATGGACGCTGTTATTGCTGTCAATGGCGATTCTTGGCCGCATTGATTTACCGATATTAGAACTTATCAAGTAAGCGTCAGACCAGCCAGATTCGGTTCGCTGTATAGCGGCAATGTCAGTGAGGTCACTGCGAGATGTTTGGAATACAATGTAAACAGTCCCTTCGCCGTCTACTGCGATATCAGGATGACCAGCATCAAAGTTTTCGCTAACAATTAGTTCAGGCGTCAACCAACCAACACCAACCTCGTATTCCGAGAAATATATCTGTCGTTTGCCAGCGTTACCAGTATCATGCCAAGCAGCGTAAGCTTTACCTGTGTTATCTGCGTATACCGATGGACGGCCCGCGTCGCCTTCATTAGAAGCCGTGTTTTGCAGAACGACCTCACCGAGTTCAATATATTCAGGATCCGAGCTTCTCTTCGCAAAAACCTTAAGGTTGTCACCCTGTCCTACAAATCTGTATCTATTTAGCTCGGTAGTATCAATCAAGAACGAAGTGCCCGAAGTTCCAAGCACAATCTCTTGTGGTAGGAAATATATGTTCTCGTAGTATTTGCCATCATTAATATATAAGCCTGCGCCTTCTGGAGATGAGATGTTCGATGGCCTATCACTATCTTCTATACTATCAATGCGGGCGTCAAAATCGACTGTCCAGCCCTTGCTATTGTTGACTTTATCCACCCAAGCGGTACCTGGCTTGCGATGAGTATAGAACCACTTACCGCCCGCAGTCGCAGAATACGGGTCAGGACTGTATGGGTCCGCTGCAAGATAAGAACCTGAGAATGAAGTCTCGGGAAATATCTCTGTAAGCGAAGCCGGATTGAGATTACTTGCAAACTGAGCCTCAAGTCCACTTGTTACAGTTATTTTGTAAAACTGCGAGAAGAAATTGTCTTCAAAGTCATTTAAATCACGAAGCTCAAAAGCAAGCTCATCAAGAGTTTTATTCAAACCTGTTGTAAAAAATGGAGCATCATCACCAATAGAAAGTCTAAGCTCTGTTGCAGTTATCTCAATTTTGAAGTTAAAGAAGTTGATACCAATTACATCTCTAAACGAAAGGGCCGCAACATTGGTCTGCTCTGTAATCAAAATTCTTGAATCTACACGAGCCTGATTGGAAAACGTGGTATCAATGATGATGCCATCTGTTCCATAGCTAATAGCTGTAAACGGAGTTGTATTTACATTCTCCCATAGGTCACGAATTGGGTCTCGACCGATTGGGAATTCTGTGAATACGTCAAACGAATCCACAAACGGGTTCTCAAATAGGCTAGCGCCTTTGTTGTGACTAACAATCGTGATAGCCCCATTTGGCGACGAAGAAACCGAGTTAATATCAACTTCAAACTTATCAACCGATTCTGTGGCGGCCAACGCGGGCTCTTCTGTTTCAAGAATACGATAAATACTGCCGCTTTGATCCGGGTTTCTAGAGTTAACAGATACGAGGATATCGCCCTCATGTTCAGCAATGTCCGTAACAGCCTCACCTGTAAACGTAATAAATGGTTCAAACTCAATCTGAGAGTAAGTCGATGAATTCAAAACAGGGTCAAACGCGCCGTCTACGGTGTAAACGACTCTCTTGAAATGTCCGATGATATCGTCATTAGCTGAAGAACCAACTTCTATGTATCTATCTGATGCAGGAGCTATAAATTCATCTGTTGCATCAAATATCATTGTGTTCTGGTTAAATACCTTGAGCGTATTGCCTTGACCCACGATAAGAACATTCTTCATCAAAAGCAAATCTATGGGAACACTTTTTGTGTTTGCTCCGCCAAGGAAAAGCTGAAGTTCATTAGGGTACATACGAAGTTCAGCAAAACGGCTACCATCTGCAAATGAAAATCGCTGATAACCGCCCTCTCCCTCGACCCTGGCGGCAACCTCAATTGTCCAGCCTGTCGAATTACTTGCTGAAGTATTCCAAAGAGAACCCGCAACACGGAAGCGACCGAATGATGGCTCGCTGAAGTTATCCATCGAACTGCTTGCGGCAACAGAAACGAAGTAATCCGTGCCTCGCTGAACTACGTTGTCAGGAAGAGAAAACTGTTCATCAAATGTCTTGACGATTGTTTGATATACGTTTGATGCGCCAGGCGCAGTGCCTATTGATATTTGAGCATACTGACTAACTAAGCCAAGTGGCTCAAGGACATCCCACTGAATAGTAGGATTCACGCTATTGACATTGAGATTGTGGTTCTTGCCATCAATGCGAACGTTGATAACACGGAAACCACTGTTCTGCACAGTAACAGAAGGAGAAGTCTGTGTCTCACCAAAAGCTACGCCGTCATATGGAGTAACCGAGAAACGAACAACATCGTTTTCTCGAAGCTGAAAACGAACGAACTTTGAGTCATTAGCTGAGTCAACAGCGGCGTCGTTGATATACCAAACTATCTGGCTTCTATCATCAAGCAAAACCTGATTGGTGTTTTGGTCAATAATCGAATACGAAGCCTCAAGTATATCATTCTCGTTTGGAGTTCGAGGCAGAATTTCAAGATTTGACACGGATGGGGGAAGTTTTGATATCGTTACAGAATCAGTAAAAACCGCTCCGCCCTTCTCTAGGCTATTGAAAGGAATAATCTCTGCAAACCATACATCATTATATCTAATATATTCTCGCGAGATTCTATCGTAATCATCAAACTGCTGATAATGAACACCATTCCTAAACCAGCGTATATTGACATTGGCATCTTGCTGAGGAAGAGTATAGCTTAACTGCAAGTCATCGCCCTCTCCTGGATCTTCAGGAGATATTTTGGGATCAAGAATAAATGGCAGAGTATTGACACGGAATCGGAATCGAACCCACTCGCTCTCTACGCCGGAGGTATCCCTTGCTCGTACTTGACCAAAGTAGAGAATGCCACGAGTAAGATTCTTCTCGGGCAGCGCAAAATACTTCGACCTCGTGCGAAGGTATGGCATGTTGAAAACATCAGGTTGATAAGCATCGGAACCCCAGTTAACAGTATGGGTTCCGATACGAACCTGATAGGAGTTTTGAACAACAGATATAGAGGGAGTATCGAGTTCCCAGTTCAGAGTCAGTTTCGACAATTTTACCCTAGGCGCAGCATCAGCATACTCGATACCGTTAATTTTGAGATTTTCAATAGTTACGCTCATCTACGCCTCAAATACGAACATTAGATTTGGATACTCTTAAAGCTCCATCATCGATACTGACTGAACTCTCTGTACTTAGAAACTTAGCCTGCACATAATTAAGCTCATCTCTGTTAGCAAAGTCTTTACGAGACCTCCAAAGCAATCTGTCGCCCTTAAAAACTCTACCATCAGTTCTACCGGCATAGATGTTTGTGCCATTACTATATACCGCAGTAATGTTAATAGCTGTCGGGTCATCAAACGCAAATCCTGTGTAAACCCTGTCGCGATTACGCAACTGGGCATCCAACTCATACTCGCTCCCAAAATTAATGTGACGAGCTATTTTAAATGGATCTGCGATATACCTGTCTTCCATATACAATTCGTCAATTATCGCATAAGTATTTCGCAACAAGCCATTCTGACCAATTGCTGAATTATTGATTGTAACCTGAGTTGAATTAGTCTGATTGAGAGTCAAAGGAAGCGACGTTCCTTCTATTATTTCTAAACCAACTTCTTTGCCATCTATGAACAACTTTGCCTGACTTGCTGCGCCATTAAACGTGAACCAAAAATAATGGTTTAATCCTGCTTCGTATGCTTCGCTCTCCAAGACAACTTGGTCGCCTGTAACAGATTCGAGTAGAATATGCATTACGTTTTGATTATCTTCTCGTGACTCTTCATAGACAACAAACGTTGAACTCTGCGCCGAGACTAAACCCGAACCCAAATCAAAAGCAAAACTAGCTTTACTAATAACAGGAGTTCTAAAATATGCATTCAACCCTGTATTCGGGTTGATGCCTGGTTTCATATTTATAGGTGTCCACCAAAAACCAATACTCAACTGCTTCTTGTCTTTTAGGGTAAAAGGAAAACTAAGAGTTGTTGAGGGTCGTAACTGGAATGCATTTCCATAAGCGCCATTGACAATCAAAGGTGTATCGGAGCCCACGTTCTGCATGGTCACACTGCTAAGCTCATCCCTAAGAGGGAAAGATTCAAACTTAAAAAAGACTTTTGAACGACGGCCAAAGCTCAAGACCGCCTTCGCGATAGCCTCTTCCGTAACAGAGCTTACTGCTGTTAAATTAAAGCCACTAGAATCTATTCTAACATTTGTATTCATAGCAGTTAAACCCTACTGTATCCTACGGTGACAAACATTCTATTATTTGTGAATTCTTCGTTGATATCCTCTAGCTCTCGTTCCACCCAAACATAAATAGCTTGTTTGGGACCAAGAGTTGTCCCGTTTACCCTGCGACCATTGACATCAATGCTCACGCCTTCAATAAAATACTGAGCTTCTTGGAACTCTCCGATCAAGTAAGGAGGAACAGGGCCAGTCTGGTCAAGTATGCCTACTTCAGGAGCAACCTCGCCCGTCACAATCCTCTGAGATGGAGCAGTATCAACGCAGTAGTTATCTCCGTTGCTTACTGCATTTGGGAGCTGCGAGTCCAGGAAAAATATTCCGCTTTCACCATTGTAACTTACAACTATACGAGTCTGCCCACTATTTGCGCCTGTAGTAAAGGTTACGGCAGCAGTTACATAATGGTCATCTGCAAAAGTGTTTACAAGAGAATCATCAGCAAAGAATGTTGCCGAACCACTTGAGGCAGTGCCCGATCTAAACTCGCTTCGTGGTATCTCGATAGCCA
>Ga0326597_10006022_pt1 | contig 16684 bp, 15 predicted proteins | sample RVTome_12_FD_203789 | JGI IMG/M metagenome (GOLD analysis project Ga0326597, IMG submission 203789) | Soil microbial communities from uranium-contaminated site in the Upper Colorado River Basin, Wyoming, United States - RVT100D185 | ecosystem: Environmental > Terrestrial > Soil > Contaminated >...
CTGCAGCTCGCGGTCGAGCTCCTCGGTCTCCGGCCGCTGCTCGATCTTCCAGCACAGCGCGAGCGCCAGCACGTAGGCGGCCATCGGGTCTGCGGGATCGGCGTCGGCGGCCGCGCGCAGACGCGCCAGCGCCTCATCGACGTGCCCTTGGTAGACGAGCTCCAGAGATGCGCGGTACTCAACCTCCGGTTCGTAGGGTTGGACGCTGCTGGCGAACAGGAGAGGCAACAGCAACGCGGCGAGGACGGATTCATTTCGGCCGAGCCGCGGGGGGGTCTGGGGGGTGCGGCGCAGCACCCCCCAGCTCGATGACGCTACTGCGGCCAGGCTCATCGACTGTAGTCGGTCTTGAGCGACACCTTCTCGCGGTGGCGGTCGAGGCCGAGCTGCACGAGGCGTCCCAGCAGCTCCTCGTAGCCGAGGCCCGTGGCCGCCCAGAGCTTCGGGAACATGCTGATGGACGTGAACCCGGGGATGGTGTTGATCTCGTTCACGACCAGCTTCCCCGACGCTTTTTCCATCAGGAAGTCCACGCGGGCGTAGCCGGACGCGTCGACCGCGCGGAACACCTGCACCCCGACCCGGCGCACCTCCGCCGTCGCCGCGGCATCCAGCGGCGCGGGGATCTTGAGCACGGTCTTGCTGTCCGCCGAGTACTTGGAGTCGTAGTCGTAGAACTCGCGGTCGGGGATGATCTCGCCCGGCAGCGACGCCTCCGCGTCGTCGTTGCCCAGCAGCGAGATCTCGATCTCGCGCGCTCCCGGCACCGCCGCCTCCACCACCACCTTCCGGTCGTAGGCGAAGGCGATGTCGAGGGCCGCGCCCAGCGCCCCCGCTTCCTTGACCTTGGTGATCCCGACGCTCGAGCCCAGGTTCGCGGGCTTCACGAACAGCGGCAGGCCGAGAGGCTCGACGATCGCGGCCGCGCGCGGCCGGTCGCGCGCCAGCAGCACGCGGTAACCGGCCTGCGGCAGCGAGGCGGCGGCGAAAAGCGCCTTCATCAGCACCTTGTCCATCGCGGCCGCGGACGCGGCGGTGCCGGAGCCGACGAAGGGCACTCCCGCCAGCTCCAGCAGGCCCTGTATCGTGCCGTCCTCGCCATAGGTGCCGTGCAGGACGGGGAAGTAGACGTCGGGCCGCGCCGCGACCTCTGCGTCGTCGAGCCGGCGCAGCGCCCCCGCGTCCTCGGGGCTGGGCACGACGAAGACCGGCGTGCCGCCGCGGGGCAGGACCGTGGCGCCCTGCTCCTGCAGCCACCACCGCCCGCCGTGATCGATCAGCACCGGCAGCACGTCGAATCGCGCCTGAAGCCCCTGCGCGACCGACTCCGCGGAGCGGACGCTCACCTCGTGCTCGCCGGACCGGCCGCCGAACAGGAGGGCGATCTTCAACCGCGAAGCCATGGAATCAGTGTAAGGGAAGCTTTGTGATCGCCGGGTAACTGTGATGAATTACCACGCGTCATGTTCTCGTTCGCGGTGGACGCGCGGTCCGGCCGCGCGCGGGCGGGCACGCTGGTCACTCCGCACGGGACGGTGGACACGCCGGCCTTCATGCCCGTGGGCACGGCGGCGGCGGTGAAGGCGGTGACGCGCCGCGACCTCACGGACGCGGGCGCGCAGATCGTCCTCGCCAACACCTATCACCTGATGCTGCGCCCCGGCGACCCGCTGATCGCCCGGCTCGGCGGGTTGCACGGGTTCACCGGGTGGACAGGCCCCTGGCTGACGGACAGCGGCGGGTACCAGGTCTTCAGCCTCGCGAAGCTGCGGCGGCTCACCGAGGAGGGCGTCCGCTTCCAGAGCCACCTCGACGGGTCGGCGCACCTGCTGACCCCCGAGCGCTCGATGGAGGTGCAGATGAACCTGGGGGCGGACATCGCCATGGCGTTCGACGAGTGTCCGCCGTACCCCGCGCCGCGGGAGGCGGTCGAGGAGGCGACGGCGCGCACGACGCGCTGGGCGCGGCGGAGCCGCGACGCGCACACGCGCCCCGATCAGTGGCTCTTCGGGATCGTGCAGGGCGGCGTCCATCCCGACCTGCGCGGGCGGAGTGCTGCAGAGATCACCGCGCTGGGCTTCCCGGGCTACGCGATCGGCGGGCTCTCGGTGGGGGAGCCCACGGACGACATGCTCCGCGTGCTCGAGGGCCTCGATCCCATCCTGCCCGCCGACCGGCCGCGCTACCTGATGGGCGTCGGCACGCCCGAGGACCTCGTCCTCGGCGTGGCCCGCGGCATCGACCTGTTCGACTGCGTGCTCCCCACCCGCAACGCCCGCAACGGGCAGTTGTTCACCTCGCGGGGCAAGGTCTCGATCCGCAACGCGCGGTACCGGGCGGACGCGGCCCCGCCCGACCCCGAGTGCGCGTGCTACACGTGCCGCACCGCGAGCCGCGCCTACCTCCGCCACCTGCACATGGCGGGGGAGATGTCGGCGGCCACGCTGATGACCATCCACAACCTGTCCTTCTACCTTGACACCCTCCGCAAGCTGAGGCAGAGTATCCGTTTGGGTCGATTCGAGGAGTGCCGGGCCGAGACGCTCCGGAGGCTTTTGGACCCCCCTCAAATCTGAACCGTACCCGAGAGATCAATGCTCGATCCCCGCGCGCTTCTCGCTTTCGCCGGCCCCACCGCCGGGGGAGAGCCGCCCTTTGCCAGCATGATCCCCATGGTGCTCATCTTCGGCATCTTCTACTTCATCCTCATCATGCCGATGAAGGGGAAGCAGAGGAAGCTCGAGGAGCTGGTCAAGGGGCTGAAAAGCGGCGACAAGGTGATCATCAACCCCGGAATCTTCGCGACCATCGTCGCGGTCGAGGCGGACGCCTTCCACGTTCGCATCGACGAGAAGACGAAGATCAAGGTCCTGAAGACCGCGGTGGCGGGCCTCCAGGCCCCTCCCCCGGAAATGGAGAAGAAGTAAGGATGCCGCCCGCCCTGCAGAACCCCTTCACGCTCTGGTTCGTCCTTTCCGCCGCCCTCGCCGCCCTGGTGTACTTCACGGTGCGCAAGGAGCTGCGGGTGCGCGCCGCCCTCTACGGCGCCTTCCTGCTCGCGTGCGGCGTCGTGGTCTGGCCGCTGGGCGAGAAGATCCGGCTCGGCCTCGACCTCAAGGGCGGCATCCACCTCGTCCTGCAGGTGGTGACCGACGACGCCCTGAACGCGACCATCGACGACGCGGTGCAGAGCGCGCGCGCCCAGGCCACGACCAAGGGGATCACCTTCGCGGGCGCGCAGCGCGTCGACACCCGGTCGTTCTCCATGGATGGGGTCGAGCCGGCGCGGGTGAAGGACGTGCGCGACCTGCTGCGCGACTACTTCCGCGCCCCGGAGTGGGTGGTGGGCGAGCCCGGCGAAGGCCGCTTCCTGGTCCAGATGACCGACTTCAAGGTCCGCGAGCTCAAGGACCGGACGGTGAAGGAGGCGATCAAGACCCTCGAGCGGCGCGTCAACCAGCTCGGGGTGGCGGAGCCGGTGATCGCCGAACACGGCGCGGCCCACGACCAGATCCTGGTGCAGCTCCCGGGGGTCACCGACGTGGAGCAGGCCAAGCGCGTGATCAAGACCACGGCCCAGTTGTCCCTGAAGCTGGTCGAGGGCTCCGCCCCCAGCATGGAGACCCTGCTGCAGGGCCACGGGGGCAAGGTCCCCCCGAACATGGAGGTGGTGCAGGGGCAGGGCGAAGAGGCCGGCGTCCCCGTGTTCTACCTGGTGCGGCGCGAGGCCATCATCACCGGCCGCGACCTGAAGAACGCCCGCGGCGGCGTCGACGAGAACAACCAGCCCGACGTGCAGTTCTCGCTGAACGCGGCCGGCGCGGACAAGTTCAAGCGCGAGACGGGACGGAACGTCGGCAAGCAGCTCGCCATCATCCTGGACGGCTCCGTCGAGTCCGCCCCCGTCATCCAGCAGCAGATCGGCGCCGAGGGGCGCATCAACGGCCGCTTCACCACCGAGCAGACCGACGAGCTGTCCAAGGTCCTGCGCGCGGGCGCGTTGCCCGCCAGCCTGCGGTACCTCCAGGAGCTGACCGTCGGCGCCTCGCTGGGCAAGGACTCGATCCGCCAGGGCGTGATGGCGGCGGCGGCGGCGATGGCCTTCATCACCTTCTTCATGCTGGCGTACTACCGGCTCTCGGGGGTGAACGCGGTGGTCGCGCTCGCCGCCAACGTGCTCATCCTGCTGGGGGCGATGGCCTACAGCGGCGCGACCCTCACCCTCCCCGGGATCGCCGGCATCATCCTGACCGTCGGCGTCGGCGTCGACACCAACGTCCTGGTGTTCGAGCGCATCCGTGAGGAGCTGCGCAACGGCAAGACGGTGCGGGCGGCGATCCAGAACGGCTTCGACCGGGTGTGGATCACGATCCTGGACACCCACGCCACCGCGCTCATCGCGGCCGCCTTCCTGTTCCAGTTCGGGACCGGCCCCATCAAGGGGTTCGCGGTGACGCTGGTCATGGGGCTGCTGGCCAACATCTTCGCGTCCTACTTCGTCAGCAAGTTCCTCTTCGAGTGGGTCCTGGGCAAGCGCCCGGTCACCACCGAACAGTTCAGCATCTAGGGGCGGCTCATGGAATTCCTGAAGAACCCGAGCTTCGACTTCCTGGGGAAGACCCGCTGGTTCGTGGGGGCGAGCGTGCTCGTCGTCCTCGCGGGCCTCGCCTACATGTTGTCCAACAACGTCTACCTGGGGCGGGACCCCAAGGGGTACGGCGTCGAGTTCTCCGGCGGCACCCAGCTCATCGTCAAGTTCGGCAACCCTCCGCAGATCGACCGCATCCGCTCCGCCGTGGAGCAGGCGGCGCCGGGCGCCGTCATCCAGACCTTCGACAAGCCGGAGAAGAACCAGGTGCTCATCCGCCTCGCGGGCGCGGAAGAGGCCGAGCTGGGGGCGGACGCGGAGCGCGTCAAGCAGGCTCTGGCCACCCGCTACGCCGAGAACCCGGTCCTGGAGGCGTCGTCGGAGATCGTGGGCCCGGTGGTGGGGGCGGAGCTGCGGCGCAAGGCCGTGCAGCTCACCGTCCTCGGCCTCCTCTTCCAGCTCATCTACATCGCCATCCGCTTCAAGGGGGCGATCTGGGGCGCGGCGGCCACCGTCGCCGTGTTCCACGACGTGCTGGTGACCCTCGCCTTCCTGGCCCTGTTCCGGTACGAGATCACGCTGAACGTGATCGCCGCCCTCCTCACCCTGGTGGGCTACAGCGTGAACGACACCATCGTCATCTTCGACCGCGCCCGCGAGATCCTGCGCCACAACCGGAAGGACCCGCTGCGGAAGATCCTGAACGACTCCGTCAACCAGACCCTGACCCGCACCCTCATCTCCAACGGCACGACCTTCCTCTCCGTCCTCGGCCTGTACCTGTTCGGAGGCGAGGTGCTGCGCGGGTTCGGCTTCACGATGGTGATCGGCATCCTCGTGGGCACGTATTCGACCATCTACATCGCCAGCCCGCTCGTGGCCTGGTGGGCGAACCGCAGCAAGGCCTCGGCGGGCACCGCCGTCAAGGCCGCGGCGATCTGAATTGAGCTGGGGGCGCTGCGGCGCGCCCCCCAGACCCCCCGGCTCGCTTGTACCCCCGCGTGCTGATGGGTGCTCCGCCGAGGTGAATTCGGCTCCGCTCGCCGCTCGGGTGTGTTCCCGAACACCTTTTGACACGCGGGCAGGAACCTGTCCCGACCGTTCCGCGTCAGACTCTTCTTGAAGGCCGGGAGTGGAGGCGGTGCTAAAATGGCGACGATGAGCGGTTCGTTGGCGCGCATCCCGGAAGGGAACCGCTCACCGGAACGGCCGGAGCTCTTCGCCTCCGCCCTGGTGGTCTCGGATCCGCCACGCCACGCGCGCAGCTTCTCCCTCCCCGCATCGATCCTCGGCCACGGCTTCGCCATCGCCCTGCTCGCGCTCATCCCCTTGTTCTGGCCCGAGATCCCGCCCGAGCATCCCGACTACATCCGCGCCCTCATCTACAACCCGCCGCCGCCGCCGCCGCCGCCGCTCCCCAAGGGCAGCGCCATGATCGAAAGGACGGAGCCGGCCAAGCAGGTCACCCCGGAGACCAAGCCCGAGAAGCCGACCCTCACCGCCGACATCGAGGTGCCGAAGGAGACGCCGCTCAAGCCGGAGGCCCGCGTTCCGGAGACGGAGCAGGCGGGCAGCGCCAGCGGCAGCGACTTCGGCGTCACCGAGGGCATGGAGGAAGGGCAGGAAGGCGGCGTCGTCGGCGGTATCCCGGGCGGTGTGCTGGGCGGCGTCGTGGGCGGGACGGGCGACGGGCCCGTGCTCGACTACGACCAGCCGCCGCGGCCGATCAAGATCACCCGCCCGCAGTACCCGCAGGAAGCCTTCGTCAAGAAGATCGAGGGGATGGTGGAGCTCCGGATCCTCATCGACGCGAACGGACGCGTGGTGCGCGCCGAAGTCGTGAAGTCGATCCCGCTCCTCGACGCCGCCGCCATTCGGACCGTCCACGAGTGGATCTTCGCCCCCGCGATCAAGAACGGCCGCCCCGTGGCCACCATCGCCACCGCCCCCGTGACCTTCAGGATTTTCTAGGTCGTAGTGAGCTGGGGGGTGCTGCGCCGCACCCCCAGCTCACAGGGATCCCCATTGCCTCTTCCGGTGTCGAATGGGTGTGGGCGACGAACGCGACGCGGCGGTCTTGACACCCTCTCAAACCAAGACCTAAGATCGGGTTCACCTGATCCCAGGACCGTTGATCCCCCGGTATAACGGAGGCGCAGGATGGCGCAGCAACGGATGCAACAGAGGCTCTTCGAGGACCTCCTCGACTCGGACGTCCACGCCCACAGGACGAAGCAGGGCTATACGCTGCCGGTCTCCATCGCCATCCACGTAGTCGTCATCATCATGGTCGTCATCATCCCCCTGATGACCGCCGAAGTGCTGCCGGAGCCGACCTCGGTCGTGAAGGCCTTCTTCGTCGAGCCCGCTGCGGCGCCGCCGCCTCCTCCGCCTCCCCCTCCACCCGCGCCCAAGGCCGCGGTGCAGCCGAGGGTGGCGCCCACGCCGCCGCCGATCCAGGACGACAAGTTCACGGCCCCCGTCGTGACCCCCGACGAGGTGAAGCCCGACGAGGGCATCGACCTCGGCGTCGAGGGCGGAGGCGGGGTCGAGGGTGGAGTGCCGGGCGGCGTGGTCGGCGGGATCGTGGGCGGCCTGCCGGATGCCCCCCCTCCTCCCGCCGCGGTGCGCGTCGGGGGCCAGATCAAGGAGCCGAAGAAGCTCAAGAACATCACCCCCGTCTATCCGGACATCGCCAAGCAGGCGCGTGTGCAGGGCATCGTCATCCTGGAGTGCACCATCAGCCCCCAGGGCAAGGTGACGGACGTGAAGGTCCTTCGCGGGATCCCGCTCCTGGACGCCGCCGCCATCGACGCGGTGAAGCAGTGGGTGTACTCTCCCACGCTGCTGAATGGCGTACCGGTGCCGGTGATCATGACCGTCACCGTGAACTTCCGGCTCTCTTGAGCCGGCTTCGCACATCCTGAAATCCTTCCAGGAGGACGCTAGAGATGCAGTTTGATCTGAGAAGCATGATGGAGCACATGGGCGGGATCGCCTGGGGCGTCGTCATCACCCTGGCCCTCATGTCCATCTACTCGATCGGGGTCATGATCGAGCGGTTCTACACCTATCAACAGGCCACCAAGCAGTCGCGCAAGTACGCGCCGGAGGTGGCGCGCTTCCTGAAGCAGGGGAAGATCAAGGAGGCGATCGACGCCTCCCACGGCCCCACCGTCAAGCACTCGCACCTGGCCAAGGTCCTCGTGGTCGGCCTGCAGGAATGGCAGTACCAGCAGGAGATCGGAGAAGCCGACCGGGACAAGGAAGGCGCCGTCGACGCCGCCAAGCGCGCCATCCAGCGCGCGACCGCGGTGAACCTCGCCGATCTCAAGCGCGGCCTTTCCGGCCTCGCCACCATCGGCTCCACCGCGCCGTTCGTGGGCCTGTTCGGCACCACCTTCGGCATCATCAACGCCTTCTCGGGGATGGCCCTCACCGGATCGGGCGGCATCGCCGCCATCTCCGCCGGCATCGCCGAAGCGCTGATCACCACGGCTTTCGGGCTCTTCGTCGCCGTTCCCGCCGTCTGGGCGTACAACTACTTCGCGGGGAAGGTCGAGGGCTTCAACGTGGAGATGGACAATTCCAGCTCGGAGCTGCTCGACTACTTCATCAAGAAGGGCGCCTAGGCGGGAACAGGCCGCATCCCGGCGCGCTCGCCCGCGCCGGGCCGGCCCTGGGCGTAACCGAGGGACAAATCATGAGCATGAACGTCGGCGGCAGCAAGGGCGGCGCCATCGCGGACATCAACGTGACCCCGATGGCCGATATCATGATCGTCCTGCTCATCATCTTCATGGTCATCACCCCGATGCTGCAGAAGGGGGTGGACGTGAGGCTCCCGACGGCGGGGAACACCAAGGAAAGAAAAGACGAGCAGAAGACGATCACGGTGGCCATCAAGAAGGACAGCACCACCTACCTCGGCGGCACGTCGCTGACGAACCAGCTCGACCTGGTGCCGCAGGTCAAGGAGCGCCTGGAGGACCTGCCGGAGGACCAGAAGATCGTCTACCTCAAGGCGGACCAGGAGCTCGAATACGGCGAAGTGATGAAGGTCATGGACCTGCTGCGGGAGGCGGGCGTGGAAGAGATCGCGCTCATCGCCGAGCAGAAGACGGGGGGCTAGTGTCCTGTCCCAGAAGTCGCCGCACACCGAGAACGCCGAGGCGCCCGGATCACGAGGCGCCGCTTTCGCGGCGGCGAATAGAATCCGCCGCCGCTTATTCGAGGGGAGCGCTGTGCGCTCCCGGGGCGCCGCGTACCCGTGCGGTACGTCAGGGAGGAGCAACGAAGTGAGCCGGGATGCATCGGCGTTCGAATGTCGGCGAATCTCTGGGATAGGACACTAAAATGGGCGCTGGATTCGGCAACCCGCCCAAGATGTTCGAGCCGCCCGCCGGCGCACCGTCGGGGGTGCGGACCCCGGCCAAGAGGCATCGGCGCTGGATCGTCCACTCCCACGAGGCCACCCAGCCCAAGCACGCCGACAGCATGTCCGACATCAACATCACGCCGCTCATCGACGTGATGCTGGTCCTGCTCATCATCTTCATGGTGGTGACGCCGCTGACCCAGAAGGGCATGGACATAGCGCTGCCCCAGGCGACGCCCAACACCCCGGACCAGCCCAAGCCGCAGGATTCGAACCAGGTGGTGCTGGGCCTCGACGAGACGGGGATGACCGTCAACAAGAGCCCGGTGGGGACGATGGAAGAGCTGGCCACCCGCCTGCGCGACATCTTCCAGACGCGGTCGGACAAGACCATCTTCGTCCGCGCCTCGGGGAAGGTCCTCTACGGCCGGGTCGTCGAGGCCATGGACATCGCCAAGGGCGCCGGCGTGGAGCGGATCGGGATCATCTCCGAGAAGATGATCGAGGACGCGGGCGGCGTGGTCGACGCCCCGCCCGAAGGCGCTCCGGCGCCCCCGTCCACGCCCTAGGTCCCTTACGAGCCGGGGGCCGGCGACGCCGCGAGGGCGGCGGCTGCCGCTGCTGCGGCGGTTGCTGCTTCGGCCTGCTGGCGCAGCTCCTGGCCCTGCTTGGCCAGGGTCACCGCCTCGTCCAGGTACTGCTGCTTGAGCTTGCGGTCGGGCGTGGCTTTGGCCTTCTCGCGCATGAGCAGGCCCTTGAAGATGACGGCCTCGAAGTAATCGGGCTTCAGCGCCAGCGCCTTTTCGACGGCGTCGAGCCCCTTCTGCGCGTAGACCAGCTTCTGCTCGTCGGTGATCAGCGGGTCGCGGTAGGCCTTGTCCCAGTAGAAGGTCGCCACCCTCTGGTAGCCGCTGGGCTCGTTGGGGGCCAGCTGCGCGCAGCGGTCGAGGATCTCGACGGCTTCGTTGAACTTCGAGTGGCTGGTTCCGGTCTCGTCCTTCCACAGCGGCTTGTTGTAGAAGCCGGCGAGGGCGCTGCAGGCCTTGGGGTCGTTGGGATTGCTCTCCGCGATCTGCTTGTACATCCGCTCCGCCTCGTCGACCTTCTCGAACTTCTCGTAAAGGTTCGCCATCGCGTACAGGTTCTTGACGTCGTTCGGGTTCTCGGCCACCAGCTGCTGGGCGTATCCGTAGGCGGTGTCGTAGTCGCGGTACGGCTCTTCCGAGTAGATGGCGGTCAGCGCAGCGAGGGTGTTGAGCTTCACCTTCTTCTGGTTCTCGGTCTCGCCTTTGTTGACCTCCAGCGACTTCTTGTACGCATTGATCGCCTCGTCCAGGCGGGCGATGTTCTCCGGGTTGTCCTTCCCCGGGCGGTACATCGCGTTGTGCGCGCTGCCCAGGTAGAACCAGGCCTCGGCGAAGTTCGGGTCGTGCTCGATCGCGGCCCCGTACTTCACGATGGCCTTCTTGAAGTCCTCTTCCTTGTAGGCCTTGTTGCCGTCCTTGAACGCCTGCTTCGCCTGCACCTGTGTGCAGCCGGCGGCGAGGAACGGGACGAGCAGGAATCCCAGCGCCCGTGACGGCATCTTCATACGCATCTCCATGGATGAGACCGACTTGGAAGGACCTCGGAGGGCATCGAAGCGACGAGTATAAGGCGCGCCATTTTTCCAAGTCAAGGAAAGCCCTAAACTGTTCCCTTGACCACGCGCGAACACAGGCCACGAGCGGCGGGGGGTATCGCGAAGCGCGCAGGGGACGGGCGGTGACGGGTAACAGGCTTCAAGCAGCGAGCAAGGGCTTTGCCCGAGCGAGCGGGTGGGGGGGTAGCCCAAAGGGCGCAGGGGGGCGGAGGCGAAGGATGCGCCCCCCTGAAATTGTCCAATGATCCGCTTCGAGGACATCTACGAGACGGTGCGGCGCCATCACCCGGGGGCGGATCTCGAGCTGCTGCGCAAGGCCTACATCTTCTCCGCGGTGGAGCACAAAGGCCAGACCCGCGCCTCCGGCGAGCCGTACCTCGTCCATCCCCTCGAGGTCGCGAACATCCTGGCCGAGATGCGGATGGATCCCGCCTGCGTCGCGGTGGGGCTGCTGCACGACGTCCTCGAGGACACCCTGACCGACGCCGGCCGCATCAAGGAGTACTTCGGCGAGGACGTGCTGCACATCGTCGAAGGCGTGACCAAGATCAGCAAGATCCCGTTCTCGACCTCCGAGGAGCGCCAGGCGGAGAACTTCCGCAAGCTGCTCCTGGCCATGGTGGACGACATCCGGGTCATCCTGGTCAAGCTCGCCGACCGGCTCCACAACATGCGCACCCTCCAGCACCTGCCGGAGGAACGGCAGGTCCGCATCGCCGGCGAGACCATGGACATCTACGCGCCCCTGGCCGGCCGGCTGGGCATGAGCAAGGTGAAGAACGAGCTCGAGGACCTGGCCTTCCAGTACCTGGAGCGCGACGCCTACAAGGAGCTCACCCTCCGGGTGGCCGAGAAGCGCAAGAAGGCCATCGAGTTCATCGAGAAGGTGAAGGGGACGGTGTCCGAGCGCCTGCATGCCGCCGGCCTCGACGCCACCCTCGAGGGGCGCATCAAGCGCTTGTACTCGATCCACCAGAAGCTGCGGCGGCAGCGCATCGACCTCGAGCAGGTCTACGACTTCGTGGCCCTCCGCATCGTCGTGGCCACCATCCCGGACTGCTACGCCGCCCTCGGCGTGCTGCACAACCTCTGGCGGCCGGTGCCGGGCCGGATCAAGGACTTCATCGCCATGCCCCGGCCCAACGGCTACCAGTCGCTGCACACCTCGGTGATCGGGGACGAGGGGCATCCGTTCGAGGTCCAGATCCGCACCCGCGAGATGCACCGGATCGCGGACGAGGGGATCGCCGCCCACTGGAAGTACAAGGAGGGGCGCACCGGCTACAACAAGGACGACCAGGCGTTCGCCTGGCTGCGCCAGCTCCTGGAGTGGCAGCAGGAGGTGAAGGACCCCCACGAGTTCCTGAACTCGCTGAAGCTCGACCTCTACCCCGAGGAGGTCTACTGCTTCACGCCGGCGGGGGAGGTCAAGACGCTCCCCCGGGGGGCGACGCCGGTGGACTTCGCGTACGGCATCCACACCGAGATCGGCCACCAGTGCGTCGGGGCCCGCGTGAACGGCAAGATCGTCCCCCTCCGCTATCGCCTGATCAACGGCGACATCGTCGAGATCCTCACCGCCGCCGGCCATCACCCCAGCCGCGACTGGCTGACCTTCACCGTCACCAACAAGGCGCGGGCCAAGGTCCGCCACTACCTGAACACCGCGGAGAAGGTCCAGGCGGTGGAGATCGGCAAGAAGCACTTCGACCGCGAGCTGAAGCGCTACGACCTGAGCGTGAAGAAGATCCCGCCGCAGAAGGTGGAAGCGCTGGCCCAGGACCTCGGCATCGGAAACAAGGTCGAGGACCTCTTCGCCGCCGTCGGCTACGGCAAGGTGTCCATGCGCCAGGTGCTGGCGCGCCTGGTGCCCCCGGAGAAGCTCGAGGCGCCGGCGCCCCTCGAGAAGCCGAGCCCGCTGACCGACGCCGTGAAGCGCCTGCTGCGGGTCGGCGAGGACCGCATCACGGTCAAGGGATCCGGCGACCTGCTCATCTACCGCGCCAAGTGCTGCAACCCGATCATGGGCGAGCCCATCGTGGGGTACATCACCCGCGGCAAGGGCGTCTCCGTACACTCGCAGAGCTGCCCCAACGTGACCAACCTCATGTACGACCCCGAGCGGCGCATCGCCGTGGAGTGGGAGCGGGGCGGGGAGGCGGCCTACGAGGTGCGCATCTCGGTCGAGGTGGAGGACCGCCCCGGCCTGCTGGCCGCCATCACCGCCGTCCTCGCCGCGACCAACACCGACATCCGCAACGCCGAGGCCCGGACCTTCGACGACCGCACCGCCGCCATCGAGCTCACCCTGCGCATCCAGGACCTGAAGCACCTCGAGAAGGTGACGAAGTCGATCCGCGGCGTGGCCGGCGTCATCGACGTGGAGCGGCAGACGACACTGGCGCGATGACCGGGACGCCGATGCATCCCGGCTCGGCGCCCCGGGGAGCTCTCTTGAGCGAGGAGCGCATTGCCGATAGGCTGCGCTACCGCGGCTAGCCGCACCGAGGAGGGACACTTGAGAAAACACGTCAACAGCGCCGAGGCCCCGAAGCCCATCGGGCCCTACTCGCAGGGGGTGGTGGCCGGGGGTTTCATGTTCGTCTCGGGGCAGATCCCCCTGGACCCGCGGAGCAACGAGCTGGTGGAGGGCGGCATCGAGGCCCAGACCGAGCAGGTGTTGAAGAACCTGATGGCGGTTCTGAAGGAAGCGAAGATGGGGCCCGAGAACGTGGTCAAGACCACGGTCTTCCTGTCTGACCTGAAAGACTTCGCGAAGATGAACGAGGTCTACGCGCGCTACCTGGGCAAGGAGCCGCCTGCGCGCTCGACCATCCAGGCCGCCGGACTGCCGCGGGGAGTGAAGGTCGAGATCGACGTCGTGGCCGCCTTCTAGGCGGCGGGGGAGGACTTGGGGCGGGGGGTGGGCTTGGTCACCTTGCCCGAGCGCAGGCACCGCGTGCAGACCTTCACCCGCCGCTGGACGCCCTTGCTCACCGCGCGGACGGTCTGCAGGTTCGGGTTGAACCGCCGGTTGGTGACGTTGTGGGCGTGGCTGACCCGATTCCCGAACATGGGCCCCTTACCGCAGACATCGCATCGCTGAGCCAAAGCAAACCTCCAGGGCCCGACTTCCGGCGCCCGGGCAAACAGCAATTCTAATGAACGATCTGCAGACGGTCAACCGGACACCCTCGCGGGACCGGCGCGGCTTGCGGGGCCGTGCACGCGGGTGTTATCGTGGCCGCCGATCATGGTCCAGTTCAATTTCAACGAACGGACCATCAAGGCGAAGGTCGTCTACTACGGCCCCGCCCAATCCGGCAAGACCACCAACCTCGAGCAGATCCACAACCGCAGCGATCCCGCGGGCATCAGCCGCCTGATCTCGCTCAACACCTCCCAGGACCGGACGCTGTTCTTCGACCTGCTCCCCTTCAGCCTCGGCGCGGTCGCGGGGTACGACTTCAAGGTGCAGCTCTACACCATCCCCGGCCAGGTCCAGTACAACGCCACCCGCCGTGTGGTCCTGGCCGGGGCGGACGCGGTGGTCTTCGTCGCCGACGCCCGCAAGTCGCTGCTCAAGGAGAACCAGGCCGCCTTCGAGAACATGAAGGTGAACCTGCTCGCGAACCGCCTGGTCCCGGAGAAGATGCCTCTCGTCCTGCAATACAACAAGCAGGACCTGCCGGACATCCTGGGCGAGGACGAGCTGACCCGCGCCTTGAACCCGTGGGGCCGGCGCGTCTTCGCCGCCGTCGCGTCCTCCGGACAGGGGGTGATGGAGACATTCGTGGCCGTGGTGCAGGAGATGCTCACCGCCATCGCGGTCAAGTACAACCTCAAGGAGAAGGGGCTGGACCCCGCCTCGATCCCGAGCGTCGTCACCCAGGCCTTCGCCGATGTGCTGAGCGGCGCGGGCCACCTCCAGGCCGGGGCCCGATTCCACGCCGAGGACATCCCACCGCCGACCGCCGACGGCTTCGCCATCGTCGGCGGTGACGGGCTGGCGTTCACCGGCGGCGACGGCGTGGCCGAAGCCGAGGCCCTTGCCGCCGAGCCGCCTTCGGCCCGGATCGTCCTTTCCCAGTTCACCGACTCGCTGCACGCCGCGCCGCCGCAGGCCACGCAGGAGGCCGGCCTGGTCTCGGAGGAGCTGCTGCACCGCTCGATCCGGTCCAGCGTCGAGCTGGCGGAGGCCCTCTCCGGGCTGGTGCGGGACATGAACCTCGGGCTGGGGACCATCCTCTCCCACGCGGAGCTGCTGCTCCTCTACAAGGACGAGACGCGCGAGAAGCGCGCCACCGCAATCGCGATCATCAAGCGGGAGGCCATCCGCCTGCGTGCGCTGGTCCAGGGACTCGGAACCGCCGCGGTGGTGTCCGCGCCGCACCGCCCGGCGGCGCTGCCCACGACGGACCCCATCGCCGGGGGTTTTGAAGAATTCCTGCGCGAGGTGCTCGTCACCGCGCGCGCTCCACTCGAGGCCCAGCAGATCTCGGTGGACCTGCGGATTCCGGCCGGCACCCTCCCGCCCCGTTGCCCACCCGCGACCCTGCACCGGGCGCTGGCGGAGACCTTCGAGGGCCTGGCCGGCGCCATCACGCCCCACTCACAGGTCTTCGTCCGCTGCGAGCGCAAGCCGGTCCTTTTTCGCGGTCCCGAGGGCGAGGTCAAGAAGGACTTCCTCATGGTCGCCCTCGCCCACAACGGCACCTTCTCGGCCCAGGATCAGCAGAGGATCGTCCAGGGACTCGACGATGGACCGCTGGGGCAGGCCAGCCGCCTCTTCCGCGAGATGGGCGGGTTCGTGAGGTTCGCTCCTCTTCCCGGTGGAACGTTGGAGACCCGGGTCTTCCTGCCCGCGAATTGAGTTCGGCGGCGCCCTCCCCGTTCCTAGTGTCCTGACCCGGAGATTCGCCGAAATTCGAACGCCGATGCATCCCGGCTCGCTTCGTTCGCGGCGCCGAAGTGAATCCGGCGCCGCTATTGATGCGGCGCCGCTTCGCGCCGCCGGGGGCTCCTCCCTGACGTACCGCACGGGTACGCGGCGGTCGTCGCGCCTTGCGATCCGGGCGCCTCGGCGTTCTCGGTGTTCGGCGACTTCCGGGTCAGGACACTCGCGGCCTGACCCATAACGGCACCGTCCCGGCGGAGGATCAGCGGTGGAGCGTTCTGCCCAAGGAGGTTGCCAATGCGTCACGTCCCTTCCCCCATCGCCCGCGCCGCGGCCATGGCGGCGGTCCTCCTCCTGGCACCGGTGGCCGTCGACGCCGGCGGCTTCGCGCTGTTCGAGCAGGGAGCGCGGAGCATGGGGTTCGCGGGCGCGTTCACCGCCCAGGCCAACGACCCGTCCGCCATCTTCCATAACGCGGCCGGCATCGCGTTCCTGAAGGGCCGGCAGCTCTATGCGGGGGGCGCCGTCCTCCCGCCGCGGACGACGTTCACCGGCAGCGATCCGTTTTCGGGCGCCGGAGTCACCGAGCACACCGAGGATCTCCCCCTGCTGCCGCCCGCCGTGTACTACACGCATCAGTTTTCCGAGCGCCTCGTCCTGGGGGCGGGGTTGACCCGTCCCTTCGCGGTGCGCACGCGGTGGGAGAGCCCGGAGACCTTCAGCGGCCGCTTCCTCGCCCAGCGGACCGAGATCGACGCTCTCTCCATCAATCCCACCGTGGCCTATCGCGTGGCCGATCGCCTCGCGGTGGGGATCGGCGTCGACGTCCGGCTGTCCACGGTGTCGCTGCGGCGGCGATACCCCGGCCTTCATCCGGTGACCGGGGCGGTGGTGGACGCGGCCTCCGTGCGCGTCGACAGCGGGAGGGACACCGCCGTGGGCTTCAATGCCGGCATCCTGGCTCGTCCGATCGAGAACCTGTCCGTCGGCGTGCACTACCGGGCCGGCGTCACCCAGAATTACCAGGGCGACGCCGAGTTCTCGCTGCTGCCAACAGGGTCCCCAGCCCTGGACGCCGCCGTCGCCGAGGTCATCCCCGCGGGCGCGGTCCCCGTCCGGACCTCCATTCACTTCCCGGCCGTGATCAACATCGGCGCCGCCTACGAGTGGGGCGACTGG
>Ga0326597_10006023_pt1 | contig 16683 bp, 20 predicted proteins | sample RVTome_12_FD_203789 | JGI IMG/M metagenome (GOLD analysis project Ga0326597, IMG submission 203789) | Soil microbial communities from uranium-contaminated site in the Upper Colorado River Basin, Wyoming, United States - RVT100D185 | ecosystem: Environmental > Terrestrial > Soil > Contaminated >...
CGAGCAGCGGCGGGTGGCGGCGGACCGAGGGCGGCGTCCCGTCCATGCGCACGGGGATCCCGGGCGTGCGCACGCGGCCCGCGACGGGATGGTCGGTCTCGGCGATGAGTCCGAGATGGCGCACGACCGGGTCGCTGAACACGTCGCCGAGGTCGCTGATCGGGCCGACGGGCACGTTCGCCTCGCGCAGCCTGCGCACGATCTCGTCGCGCGAGAGCTCGGCGACGCGCCGCTCCATCAGCGGGACGAGGACCTCGCGGTGCGCCACGCGCTTCGAGTTGTCGGTGAATCGGACGTCCTCGAGCAGCTCCTCGAGGTCGAGCGCGCGGCACATGCGCTCGAAGATCGCGTTGTTGCCGCAGCAGATGTTCACGAAGCCATCGGCCGCGCGGAAGGTCTGGTAGGGCGCGATCGAGGCATGCACGTTGCCTTCCGGCCCGGGGACCGTGCCGTCGGCGAAGTAGCGCGCGGCCTGGCGCGAGAGCAGCGCGACCTGCCCGCCGATCATGGTCGCGTCGACGACCTGGCCTTGGCCGGTGCGCTCGCGCGCGCGCAGCGCCGCGAGGATGGCGAACGCCGCGAACATCCCCGCGACCATGTCGGCCTCGGGCACGCCGACCATGGTGGGCGTGCCACCGCGCGGGCCGGTCAGGCTCATGATCCCGCCCATCCCCTGCACGATGAGGTCGTAGGCCGCCCAGGCCCGCCCGGGTCCGTCCTGGCCGAAGCCGGAGATGCGGCAGAGCACCGCGCGGGGCGCGATCGCGCGCACGCGCTCCGGCGGGAAGCCGAGCCGTTCGAGGGTGCCCGGGCTGAAGTTCTCGACCACCACGTCCGACGCCTCGATGAGCCGCTCGAGCACCTTCTTGCCGTCGGGGTGCTTGAGGTCGACCGTCACGCTGCGCTTGTTCCGGTTGATGGCGAGGTAGTAGGCGGAGATGCCGCCGATGTGCGGCGGCGCCCACTCACGCGTCTCGTCGCCGCTCCCCGGCAGCTCGACCTTGATCACGTCGGCGCCGTGATCGGCCAGCATCATCGTGCAGTACGGTCCGGCCAGCGCACGGGTCATGTCGACCACGCGCAGTCCCCCGAGCGCCCCCTCGGGCGCGCCGCCGCTGATCGCGGGCAGCACCTCCACGGTGTCGCCGTCATGGACGCGCGCGTCGCGCTCGCACTGCTCGCCGTTCAGCACGTAGGCGGCCGCCGCCTCGCCCGGCACTCCGAGCGCGGATAGGAGCTCGCCGATGGTCCGGCCTTCGCCGTGCAGCTCGACGACCTTCTGCGGGACGTACTGGCGGAGCTCGCCGTGGACGATGAGGCGCACCACTTGGGCGGGACGATAGCCCTGCGCTACCGTGACGGCGTGGGCTCCGTGCTGCCGCTATTCCCGCTCGACAACGTGCTCTTCCCCGACATGCTGATGCCGCTGCACATCTTCGAGCCGCGCTACAAGCTCCTGGTGCACCGCTCGCTGGAGCACGGTTCGCCGTTCGGCATCGTGCTCGTCCAGGAGGGCGCGGAGGTCGGCCCGGCGGCGGTGCCGCACCGCGTCGGCACGCTCGCGCGGATCGTGGGGCACGCCGCGCTGCCCGAGGAGCGATCGCTCATCACCGTACGCGGCGAGCGCCGCTTCGAGATCGAGCACGTCTTCCAGGACGCTGAGCCGTACCTGGTCGGAGAGGTCAGGCTGCTGGACGACGAGCCCGACGAGGCCGCGCGGCCGCTGGCCGACACGGTCGCCGAGGCCTACGCCGATTACGTCGTCGGGGTCGTGGCCGCCACGGGCGGCGCCCGGCACGAGGTGCCGGTCGTGGAGGAGCTGCGCACCGGCTCGCCCTGCGACGTGAGCTTCCGCGTGGCCGCGGGCCTGGCCATCGAGGACGACGAGCGCCAGACCCTGCTCGAGATCGCCACCGCCGGCGAGCGCCTGCGCCGCGAGCGCGAGATCCTCTCGCGCGAGTGCGCGCTGCTCTCAGAGATGCTGGTGCGGATGAGAGCCCGCGGCGAGGGGCCGACGCTCCACTAGCCCAGGCCTTCGCCGAAGCGCACCACGCCGTCGGTGACGGTGGTCCGCACCTTCAGGCCCGGCCACTCGGCCGGCGGCACCTTGGCCAGGTCGGCCTCGAGCGCCGTCGCGTCGCAGCGCCTGCCCACCTCGAGCGTGCCCAGGTCGCGCTCGCGCCCGTTCGCGAAGGCGAAGCCGGTCGTGTAGCCGGCGATGGCCTCCTCGAGCGTGAGGCGCTGCTCGGGGTGCCACGGATCTCGGTCGCTCGGGCGCATGCGGGTCACGGCGGCGTGGATCCCCAGCAGCGGGTCGATGGGCTCGACCGGGGCGTCCGAGCCGAACGCCAGCACCGCGCCGCGTTGGAGGAGCGTGCGCCACGGATACGCGCGCGGGGTGCGGCGCCGTCCCCAGTAGCGGTCGGCCAGGTCGCGGTCGCTGGTGGCGTGGATGGGCTGCATCGAGGCGATCACCCCCAGGGCGCCGAACCGCCCAAGGTCCTCCTCGCGCACGAGCTGGATGTGCTCGATCCTCTGGCGCAGGCCCGGCGCCGTTCGCCGCGTCGGCTCGATCGCGTCGAGCGCGACGCGCACGGCGCGGTCGCCGATGGCGTGGATGGCCACCGCCAGGCCGGCCGCGGCCGCCCGCGCGACGGCCGGACCGAGCGCCTCCGGCTCGATCGTCAGCACACCGCGGTCGTCCGTTCCCTCGAAGGGCTCCTCGAGCGCGGCGGTCTGCGAGCCGAGCGAGCCGTCGCTGAAGATCTTCACCTGCCCGATGCGCACCCACTCGTCGCCGAAACCGCTGCGCAGACCCAGCGCGATGGCCTCGTCGAGCCGCGAGAACGGCAGGCCAACGTGGACGCGGATGCCAAGCTCCCCGCGGCCACGCATGCGCTCGAAGGCCTCGAGCGGGATGGTGCCGGCGAAGTTGTCGAGGTCGAAGATGCCGGTGAGCCCCCGCCGCCAGGCCTCGGCCTGCCCGCGCAGGGCCGCCTCGTACCTCTCTTCCGCGTCGGGCTGCGGCAGGACACGGTCGACGAGCGCGTTGGCGTTCTCCTTGAGGACCCCCGTCGGCCGGCCCGCGGGATCGAGCTCGATGGCTCCGCCCTCCACGCGCGTCGTGCCGCTGATCCCGGCGACCTCGAGCGCCTTCGAATTCAGCCAGCCCGAGTGCCCGTCGCGGCTGCGCAGTGCCGCCGGGTGGCCGTGGCTGACGCGGTCGAGCTCCCCGGCGGTCGGCCAGCGGCCCCAGCGGTTCCAGTCGAACCGCCCACCCAGGATCCAGCGCCCGTCGCGGAGCGCGCCTGCGTGCGCCTCGACGACCGCGAGCGCCTCGTCGATCGAGCTCGTCTGGCTGACGTCGATGCGCCTCATCTGCTGGGCCCACCAAACGAAGTGGACGTGCGTGTCGCCCCAGCCCGGCGTCATCAGACCGCCGCGCAGGTCGACCCGCTCCGCGCGGCCGGCCTGCTTCGCGAGGTCCGCGGCGCGTCCCAGGGCGGCGACGATGCCGTCGCGGGCCAGGAGCGCCTCGGCGCTCGTGCCGTTGCCCACGTGGATGCGGCCGCCGTGGAAGAGTGTGGCGGTCAGGCCGCTTCCTCCTCGAGCCAGGGCAAGACCACGCGGGGCAGCTCCGTGAGATCGCTCACCACCGCGTCGGGCGCGACGTCCACCGGCGGCTGCTCGACCTCGGCGACGCGGCGCCAGACCGCGCGGATACCCAGCTGCTTGGCGCCCCAGACATCCGCGACCAGGTTGTCGCCGACGTGGAACGCTTGCTCCGGACGCGCGCCCGCGATGTCGAGCGCCCGCTCGAAGATGGCCGGATGCGGCTTGCGCCAGCCGGCGCTGTGCGAGCTGACAACCCCGTGGATCGCGTCCTCGAGGCCGAAGCGCCGCCAGTCCTCGAGCACTTCCTCGTCGCCGCGCTGCAGGGTGTTCGTGACCAAGACGACCCGCAGCCCGCGGGCGGCACACCAGCGGACCGCTTCGAAGGCCCCCGGCACGGGCGAGGACACCTCCTCGAGTGGCAGCGCGCCCAGGGCGCGGATGCGCTCGAGGTCGAGGCCGTCCGGGTCGATGCCGCGCCCGCGGAACCAGCGCTCGTACCAGCGCAGCGTCTCCTGCTTCGCCCGCGCGGGCACGAAGGGCCAGCCGCCCTTGAGCTCGGCCGGCTCGAGGTCGGAGTCGAGCAGCGCCTCGATCCAGTCGTGCTCCCCGAGGGCGTCGACCAGCCGCTGCCGCGTCATGTCCTGATAGACGTCGCGCGGCACCCAGTGCTCGACCAGCGTGTCGCCGACGTCGAAGAGAGCGGCGCGCAGGGGCACGTGGGTAGAGTACCGACGCCATGACGATGGATTTTGAGCAGCTCGCCTTCATCGAGAAGTGGCGGGCACGCGCCTCGCGCGGGACGATCGTCGCCCTGGACGGCCGCCGCGGCGATCTGCTGCTGACGGTGCGCGCCGGGGAGCTGGGCGAGCACGTCGACCTGCGCGGGCGTGATGCCACCGGCGCGGCGCGCAAGGCGCGCCTCACCATCGGCGACCGCGTGACCGTCGCCATCGAGTACGTCGCGCGCGACGCCGTCCCCGGCTCGGGAGCCGCGAGCGTCAGCGGCGGGCTCGTCGCGCCCGGCGCGGTGGTCGAGGGCACCCTAGCGTCCGTCGGTGAGGTGGCCGTCGTCCAGTGCGGGGCCGACGTGTTCGTTCGCGGGGACACGCTTCAGGGCTTCGCTGTGGGTGACGGCGTGCGCTTCACGGTCGCCGAAGAGGGCAAGGTCTACCTGATACCGACGCGCTGACCTACTCGATCTTCGCCAGCTCCTCTTCGATCTCGCTCGGATCGGGCACCTCGCTGAGAGCGTGACGGTCGATGTAGCGGATGCTGCCTTCGCGGTCGACGATGAAGATCGAGCGCAGCGAGCGCCCCTTCTCGTCGTCGAAGATGCCGTAGGCGCGCGCCGTCTGGCCGTGCGGCCAGAAGTCCGAGAGCAGCGGGATCTCGATGCCGCCGAGGTGCTCGGCCCAGTCCGTCAGCGAATACACCGTGTCGCAGGAGATGCCCACGACCTGGACATCGGCGCCCGCGAGCTTCTTCTGGAGCTCGCTCAGCACCGGTACCTCGTGGCGTCAGGTGCCGGTGAAGGCGAAGTGGAAGAAGCCGATCACGACGCGCTTGCCGCGAAGATCGCTCAGCGAGATGTCGCGCGCGTCGTGGGCCTTGAGCTTGAAGTCCGGGGCCCGGTCGCCCACCTTGAGCGTCGCGGTCTCGCTGCCGAGCTTGTTGCGCGTGATGGGCGGGGCCTGCTGCTGCATCGCGGCTAGAGTACCGGCGGATGAAGCCCGACGTCGGCAAGCGGCGCATCGAGGCGCCGCGCGTCGACTTCCTGAGCTACAAGGTGAAGTGCCCCTTCGACGGGACGCTCGTGGGGCCGCGCTTCGTCACGCGGGAGCACTTGGACGTCCCGCCCGACCCGCCGTACGCGGCGACGGTGCGCTGTCCGGCGGACAAGGAGCTCTTCGAGGTGGTCTTCTCCGCCTGACCTGACGCGATGACAGCGCCGCCCGCCCGCGGCGCCTCATCGCTGCGAAGTCCCTCGGTTACTTCTTCCTCTTTGAGGTCTTCTTCGCGGTCTTCTTGGCGGCCTTCTTCTTCGCCGGCATGAAGCTCACCTCCCTTCTTCCATGACCGTCCCGACGTTCACCGTCAGAACAGCCGGCGCTGGCGCCCGGGGGAGCTTCCGACCGCCCCGGAGCGTGACAGCCATGCTTCGAACTCCCGCCGCGGGATGCGCCATACCCGGCCCACGCGCACTGCGGGGATGCGGGTGGGGTCGGCGTCGTCGATCGCGCCGAGGCGCCGGAGGATCGTTGTGGGGTGGACGCGCAGCCGCCTGGCCACCTCTTCGGTCGTCAGGTACTCGTCGGCCTTGACTGCGCTCGCTGCGCTGGCTGCAGAGCGGTTCTCTGACTGCTTCACCTGCTATGGGTCATTCTGCGCGCAGCGGTCAAGCGAGTCCACTTAAGGTAGCGGCCGCGGTACCGGCAGCGAGGCTCGGGCCGGTAGAATGGGTCGTCCGGCGGGGTGTGGCCTAGTCCGGTCTAAGGCACCAGTCTGGGGGACTGGCGATCGACGGTTCAAATCCGTCCACCCCGACAGCCGCGTTCATGTCCCCAGCGCGTACCTGAGCAGCAGGTAGCTGTCGGAGCGCTTCACGCTGATCAACTCGCCCCACGGCGCGCGCTCGGGCGCGAACGCGACCGGATCCACCAGCCCGACCCCTCGCCGCCCGGCCGAGCGGCCGGCCAGCTGGGGCGCGATCGTAAGGAACAGCTCGTGGACCACTCCCTCCTCGAGCATCCGCCCGAACAGCGCGGGCCCGGCCTCGGACAGGATCAGCCGCGAGCCCGCGTCGCGCGCGAGCGCGTCGATCGCGTCCCGCATTGTCGGCGTCTCCTCCCCCACCTCGAGCACGCGGACCCGCTCGGTGGGCCCGATGCGGCGCGCGCCGGCATGAGACGTGACGATCCACGGCTCGACCTCGGGAGAGCTGAACACCGGCGCGCCAAGGTCGAGGTCGCCGCTCGCGCTCAGGATCGCCACGCGCACGCGCTCGGGCAGGCCGCGCGCACTCCTGAGCTCGCGATACAGGTCAGCCGCGTCGGGGAAGATCTGCCAGGGCGTCCAGGCCACCTTCTTCTCGACGCGCAGCGTCCCCGATCCCGAGATCACGAGATCGGCCGCCGCGCGCAGCAGCCCCATGACGAAGCGGTCGCCGGCATGACCGCGCGAGATGTGGCGCGCGCTGGCCGCGCCCGGGATGCCGTAGGAGACGATCCCGTCTATCGTCGACACGAAATTCGCGAACACGTGCGGCGTCCCGCCGCGCGGAAAAGCCAGATCGCCGCCGTAGGCCTCGCTCAGCCGCGCCGGCAAAGGCAACGGGATACCCCGCGCGGCCTGGTAGAGCGTCTGGATCGACGGGAGCACGCGCGCGGACCCGCCCGGCTCAGCCGACGCGGGGCGGCCCGCCGTTACCGCGGCGCTTCACTGCTCACCTCTCCCTCGGCCGGCAGCCCGAAGAACTGCCGCGTGATCTCGTACAGCTTCTCGCGGTCCTCGCGCCGCGCCGGCTGGAGGGCGTAGTGGTTGATCACCCGGATCTGCGCTTGCAGCCACTCGCGCCAGCACTCCGCGCACACGCTCTGCTCGATCTCGTCTCCGAGCGGGTCGGGCAGCCCCACGCGGCCCGCCCCTTCCCGGGTCAGACCGCAGCGGACGCACATCACATCGACCATGGGGCCATGGTACGAGCGATGCCCGGTCAGCGAGGCCTGCGACCGCGTGCTGGAGCGAGCAGGCATACTCGGCGAGTGGCCCGCATCCTCGCCCTCCTAGCGCTGGCGGCGGTCCTGACGGCCTCGTGCGCCGCCGCCGAGCCGCAGGTCGACGTCGGCAAGGGCCAGATCCGCGCGGACCTGCGCGAGCACGTCATCTCGCTGACCTCGACCGAGGTGCGCGCTGGGACCGTCACCTTCCAGGTCCGCAACGGCGGCAGCATCGCCCACGACTTCATCGTGATCAAGACGGACCTCGCCCCGGACAAGCTGCCCGTCGACGCGAACACGCAGAAGGCCCGCGACGAGGGTCGCGTCGGCGGCGTCGACGAGCTCGCGCCCGGCACGACCGCGAACCTGCGGCTCGATCTCGCGCCCGGCCACTACGTGATCATCTGCAACGTCCCCACGCACTACCAGCTGGGGATGCGGACGGAGCTGCGCGTCAACTAGTCCTGGGCCTCGGCGTCGGGCAGCACCACCTCATAACCCGTCTCGCCCGTCACCGAGAGCGGCTGCCCCATCACGCTCAGCGAGTACAGGTAGCGCGGCGAGAACACGTCGACCGTGTAGTCGCCCGGCAGGACCGAGATGCTGTAGCGCCCTTCGGCGTTCGTCGAGCCGAAGAACCGCGGGCCCGTGGCGTCGTTGACGTTCACCGTCGCGCCCTCGACCGGCGAGCCGCGCGCGTCGCGGACCACGCCGCTCAGCCGCACCCCGCGCGGCAGGACGATGTCGAGGCGCCGGTCGGCCGGCCCTACACGCACCTCGCCGGCCGCGGTCCAGTCGCGCGCGGCGTCCGGCCAGAACCCCGCGATCACCTCGCTGCCCTCTGGCGGATAGACGTTCACGACATAGGTCTGCGGCCGCGTCGCGATCTCGTAGCTGCCGTCGTCGCCGGTGCTGCGGCATATCCGCCCGGTGGGGAACGGCGTGTCGAGGCATACCAGGGCCAGCACGACGGGCGCGCCGTCCGTCGCCGTCACGCGGCCATGGAGCAGCGGGCCCTCGGTGAGCGCGACGTCCAGGGTCCTGTCCTGGAACAGCTCGAACGGCGTCGCGTCCACGCCCTCCTGGACGCGGTCGTGGCGCTGGTAGACCAGCCGCGAGCCGCGCTTCTCCGGCGGGATCACCCAGACCCAGTAGACGTCCGGCTCGCGCAGCACGGCGTAACGCCCGCGCTCGTCCGTGAGCTCGCAGTCCCAGCCGAGGGGCGCGCGGTGCGGGTAGGTGCAGACCTGCGCCTCCTCCACCGGCGACCCGTCGCGCGCCGCGGTGATCACGCCGGTCAGCGCGACGCCCGCGCGCAGGACCACGTCGACACCAGTGGCGTCCTCCCGCCGCGTGTCGATCACGTCGGCCTCGAACGAGCCCATCCGTCCGGTCGCCCACTGCGTGAGCAGGCGCGACCCCGGCGGGCCGCTGACCTCGACCTTCTGGAGCCCCGGCTGCACCTCGACGCGGTAGCGGCCCTCCCCGTCGCTGCGCGCGCAGCGCAGCTCGAGCGGCGAGAGGCCGTGCGCGCAGGCCTCGGCACCGGCCACGGCGCGGCCGTCGACGTCGCGCACGCCGCCCGAGACCGTCCCGCGGCCCTGGACCGACACGACGATCTCCGTCGTCTCGACGACCTCCACCGTCGCGACGCCCTCGGCCAGGCGGGCACCCCGGGCCGGGACCGCACGCACGGCGTAGGTGCCGGGCACGATCGCCAGCGACGCCCGCCCGGACGAGCCGCTCGTGGCGCAGCTCTCGCGGCCGCCCGTCCGCGCCGCGCACACGCGCGCGCCCTCGACGTCGCCGTCCGGACCCACGACGTGCACGGACACCTCGCGCTCGGCGCGCGCGCCCGCGCCGAGCGGCAGCGTCGGCGGCGGCGCCGGCGTGGGGACCACCGACATCTCGGTGCAGGCGGCCAGGAGCGCGGCGACGAGGAGGCTGGGCTTTAGCGCACCGCGGAAGATGTCGCGTCCTCGCGCCGCGCCGCGGCCAGCTGCGCGACGAGCCGCGCGACCTCGGACAGCGGCCCGGCGATCTCCTCGCCGCGCTCGCGGTCCATGAGGTCGCGCATCGCCTGCCGGATGGGCTTGCCCGCGAACAGGACCAGGTACGACTGCTCGGTCACGGGCATCGCGATGCCGAGGCGCTGCGCCGCGGCGTGCGTCGCCTCGGTCGTGCCGATGCCCTCGGCCACCTGCCCGCCCAGGCGCTCGTGGACCTGCTCGAGCGTGCTCCCGCGCGCGAGGAGCTCGCCCACCAGCCGGTTGCGGGAGTGCTTGCTGGTGCACGTCGCGACGAGGTCACCGAATCCCGCGAGACCGGCCGCGGTGAGCGGGTTGGCGCCCTGCGCGAAGGCGAAGCGGACGATCTCGGCGAGCCCGCGCGTGATGAACCCGGCCTTGGCGTTGTCGCCGTAGCCCATGCCGTCGATCGCGCCCGCGCCGAGCGCGACGATGTTCTTGAGCGCGCCGCACAGCTCGACGCCCACGACGTCGTCGTTGGTGTACGGGCGGAACATGCGCGTTCCCACCAGCGCCTGGAAGTGGAGCGCGGTGTCGCGCGCGCTCGCCGCGACCACCGTGGGCGCGGGCATTCCGGCCGCGATCTCGCGCGAGATGTTCGGGCCCGACAGCACGGCGACGCGCTCCGGGCCCAGCACCTCGCTCCAGAGCACGCTCATGCGCGAGCCGTCGTCCGGGGCCAGCCCCTTGGTCGCGGAGAGGACGCGGTGCTCGGGTCTCAGCAGCGGCGCCACCCTGTCGCGGAACGCGCGCACGCCGGTGGACGGCACCGCCACGACGAGGTCGGGCGCTTCGAGCGCGCGCCGCAGATCCGCCGTCACCGTCACGGCGTCCGGGATGCGGATGCCCGGCAGGTAGCGGCGGTTCTCGCGCCGGGCGGCCATCTCCTCGGCCTGCTCGGCGTCGCGCGTCCACAGCGTGACCTCGTGCCCCCCGTCACGCGAGAGGATCGTGGCCAGCGTGGTCCCCCACGAGCCCGCCTGGAGCACGGCGACCCTCACGAGAGGATCCTCGGCTCCGCGCCGCGCATCAGGCGCTCGATGTTCGGGCGATGCCGCCACACGATGATCGTGCCGGCCACGAGGATGAAGGCCAGCGTCGCCGGCTGGAACGCGAGCACGCCCGTCGCGGCGAGGAGCAGGTACCCGGCGATCGCCCCGCCCACCGACGCCAGCGATCCGACCGAAACGATCCGCGTCAACGCCAGGGCCAGCAGGAACGCGACCACCGCCGCGAGCCATGCCGGCGTCGCGATGAACATGAACGCGCCGAAGGCCGTCGCGACCCCGCGGCCACCGCGGCCTTCGAGCAGCGCCGGCCAGCAGTGGCCGACGACCGCGCCCACGGCGGCGACCGCCTGCGCGACGGCCACCACCTCGCCACCGTATGGCATGGCCACCCCTGCGAGGAGCACCGCCGCCGCGCCCTTGGCGATGTCGAGGACCATCACCAGGATGCCCGCGCCGGGGCCCATGGTCCTGAAGGTGTTGGTCGCGCCGGTCGACCCCGAGCCGACGCGCCGGAGGTCGACGTTGCGGTAGATCTTCCCGACGACGTAGCCGCTCGAGATCGACCCGATCAGGTAGGCGCCGATGAACGTGAGCGCGAACATCAGCAGCAGCGCGATCCCGGCCCCGCTGAGCGGCACTCCCGGGATCGGGAACTCGCTCACTCGCGGGCGGCCCGCAGCTCGATGCGCATCGGCGTGCCCGGCAGCTCGAAGCGCTCGCGGATCCTGTTCTCGAGGTAGCGCCGGTAGGTGAAGTGCACGGCCTCCGGGCGGTCGACGAAGAACACGAATGTCGGCGTGGCCGACCTGGCCTGCGTCACGTGCCTGAAGCGTACCTGCCGGCCACGCTCGGTCGGCGGCGGGTGCGCGGCCAGCGCCTCGATGAGCAGCCGGTGCAGGTCCGCAGTGGCGAAGCGCTGCGTGCGCACCTCGACCACCGCGAGCGCGTCGTCGAGCGTCTGGGTCACGTTCCGTCCCGTCTTCGCCGATACGAAGCGGTGGCCCATCCAGGGGGCGAAGTGGAACTCGCGGGCGATGACCGCCTCCATGTCGTGCGTGCGTTCCTCGCTGTGCTCGACAGCATCCCACTTGTTCACCGCCAGGACCAGGCCGACGCCCGCCTCGATCGCGTACCCGGCGATGTGGGTGTCCTGAGCGGTGATGCCTTCCGTCGCGTCGACCAGCAGGATGGCCACGTCGGCGCGTTCGAGCGCGTGGATCGTGCGCAGCAGCGCGTACTGCTCGATGCCCTGCTCGATGCGCCCGCGCCGCCGGATGCCCGCCGTATCCACCAGCCGCACGGGCCGGCCACCGTGCACGAAGGTCGTGTCCACCGTGTCCCGCGTCGTACCGGGGGCCTCGCTCACGACAGAGCGTTCCTCGCCCACCAGGCGGTTGAGGAAGCTCGACTTGCCCACGTTCGGCCGCCCGACGATGGCGATGCGCGGCTCTTCGCTCTCCTCCTCGGCTGTGCGCTCGGGCGGCAGCCGCCTGACGATCGCGTCCAGCAGGTCGCCGGTGCCGTGGCCCTGCAGCGCCGACACTACGTGCACCTCGCCGAGCCCCAGCCCATAGAACTCGGCCGCCTGCGCCTCGCCGCGCCAGGACTCGGCCTTGTTGGCGGCGAGGATCACTGGCTTGCCGCTCCGCCGCAAGCGGTCGGCGACCTCGTGGTCCACCGGCACGATCCCCGTCTTGGTGTCTACCAGGAGAACGATCAGGTCGGCCTCTTCCATCGCGGCCTCGGCCTGGCGCCTGACGGCGCGGGGGATCTCTTCGCGCGCGTCGTCGAGGCCGCCCGTGTCGATGAGCGAGAACTCGCGCGCGTTCCATTCGACCGTGCCGTAGATGCGGTCGCGCGTCGTGCCGGGCACGTCCTCGACGATCGCGCGCCGCTCGCCGATGAGGCGGTTGAACAGTGTGCTCTTGCCGACGTTCGGCCGGCCGACGATGGCCACGACGGCGCGGCCCACGGCCTAAGCCGGCGCGGCCGAGGTCTCCTCCGCGGCCAGCGCCTCGACGCGCTGCTTCACCTCGATGAGCGTGTCCATCGGCGTCGAGCACCCGCCGATGAGCCCCACGACCTCCTGTCCGGCCAGCCACTCGGGCCGGATCTCGCCCGGACCTTCGATGTGGTACGCGGTCCGGCCCTGCATGCGCGCGAGGTTGACCAGCTCGCGCGTGTTGGCCGAGTTCTTTCCGCCCACGACGAGGATGGTCGCGACCTGCTCGGCCAGCTCGCTCGCGGCGTGCTGGCGCTTCACGGTGACGGGGCAGACGGTGTTGAAGACCTTCATTTCCTGCGCGATCGTCGCCACGTGCGCCACGAGCGCGGTGAACGCCCAGGGCGGCTGCGTCGACTGGGAGACCACGCCGGCGCGCTTCATCTTGGGCAGCCGCTCCCACTCTTCCTTGGTCTCGACGATGTGATAGCTGTCGCCGGCGAAGGCGCGCAGCCCGACCACCTCGGGGTGGTCGGGCGTGCCGAGGATGACGACGCTGTAGCCCTCGTCGGCGAGCTGCTTGGTGAAGCGCTGGGCGCGCAGCACGAGCGAGCACGTGGCGTCGATGCACTCCAGGCCGCGCTCCTCGATCTCCCTGCGCAACGCCGGCGGCACGCCGTGGGCGCGGATGACCACGATCCCATCCTCGGCCTCGGCGACGTCGCTGATGACCTTGACGCCGCGGTCGGCGAGGCGCCTGGCGATGGCCGGGTTGTGCACCACCTGGCCCAGGTTGTGGACCCGCCTGCCCGTCTCGGCCGCGGCCTCGGTGAGCTCGACGGCCTTCTTGACCCCGAAGCAGAACCCGTTCTCGCGCGCCAGGAGCACCTGCATCAGGACAAGTCTAGGGGTCGTGAAGGCCTCGCATGTGGGGTGGCAGGAGCGCCGCGACACGCGCCACGATCGCGTCCGCGAGCGCCTGATCGTCCCGGTCGCCGCCGAGCTCGGCCACGCTGAACGGCGCGCCCACGCGGACGTCGATCCGCCCGCGCGGCCAGACGGGGAAGCCGGCCTGCGGCGTCCCGCTGATGGCGACCGGGACCAGCGGCGCTCCGGAGCGGCGCGCCAGGAAGCCGATGCCCGGCTTTGCCCGCTGCATCGCGCCGCTGCGGCTGCGCGTGCCCTCGGGGAAGTAGCCGAGCGGCTGCCCGGCCGCGAGCACCCGCAGGGCCGTCTCGAGCGCGCCGCGGTCGCTCTCGCCGCGGCGCACGGGGAAGTTGCCGATCCCGCGCAGGATCCCGCCGATGAGGGGGACCCCGAACACCTCCTTCTTGGCCATGTAGCGAAGCGGGACGTTGAGCGCGAACTCGATGGCCGGCGGGTCGTACCAGGAGATGTGGTTGGCGACGACGATGTAGCCGCCCGCGCGCGGCAGGTTCGCCAGGCCTTCGACGTGGATCGGCGCGACGGCGAGGGCGATCAGGCGCACGGGTGGAAAGCCCAGGCGCCACAGCCACAGGCGCTCGCGCGGGGCGTCGGGCCGTCCCAGCCAGCTCAGGTCCGTGTCCGCATCACCCGCAGCACTTTGTCCAGGGCCTGCCCGACGGAGAGCCCGTCGGTCTCGACGATCACGGCGTCCTCGGCCGGCCGCAGCGGCGAAACGACCCGCTCGCTGTCGAGCTGGTCGCGCCGCAGGATCTCGTGCAGCAGCTCCTGGCGCGGCCTGACCTGGCCGCGCGCCGCGAGCTCCTCGCCGCGCCGGCGCGCCCGCTCAGCCGCCGACGCCGTTAGGAAGACCTTGCGCTCCGCGTGCGGCAGGACCACCGTGCCGATGTCCCGCCCGACCATGACCACGCGCCCCTTCCCGGCGAGCGCGCGCTGCTGCGCGACCATGGCCTCGCGGACCTCGGCCACCCGCGCGACCTGCGAGACGCTGCGGTCGATCTGCGGGCCGCGGATGGCCCAGGTCACGTCGTCGCCGTCGAGCAGGACGCTGTAGGCGCGGCCGTCGCGGACCGTGGGCGGACCGATGGCCACGCGCACCTCGCGCGCGAGCACGCCCAGCCGCACCGCGTCGTCGGGGTCGATCTCGCGGCGCTGCGCCGCGAGCGCCACCGCGCGGTACATCGCGCCCGTGTCGAGGAAGAGGTAGCCCAGCCGCTCCGCGACGAGCGCGCCGATGGTGGACTTCCCCGCCCCGGCCGGGCCGTCGATGGCGACCGTCCGCGGGCGAGCGACGCTCAAGCCGCTCCCGTGCGCGGCTCGAGAGCGGCGAGAGCGCGCACCTCGCGCGGCGCGAGCTCGCGCCACGAGCCGGACGCCAGCCTGCCCAGCGCGAGCGGGCCGATGCGCACGCGCACCAGGCGCGTGACGCGCAGGCCGGCCGCCACGCACGTGCGGCGCACCTGGCGCTTCCAGCCGGTCCGCAGGACCAGCCGCAGCCGTCCGCCGCCGGCGCCGCGCGCCAGCACCCGCGCGCGCTCCGCCCGCGCGAGGCCCTCCTCGAGCCGCACGCCCTTGCGCAGGCGCTCGACGGCGGCGTCGGCCAGCTCGCCCGCGACGGTGACCTCGTACTCGCGCTCGTGGCCATACCTCGGGTGCAGCACGCGCTCGGCCCACTCGCCGTCGTTGGTGAGCAGGATCAGTCCCTCCGAGTCCACGTCGAGTCGGCCGACCGGGTAGAGGCGCTCGCCGAGGCCCACCAGGTCCGTCACGCTGCGCCGTCCCCGTTCCGGGCGCGCGCTCGAGACGACGCCGCGCGGCTTGTTCAGCGCGACGTAGCGCAGCGCGACCGTCCCGGCTACGGCGCGGCCATCCACCTCGATCCGCGCCGCGGGGTCGACCTTCGTCCCGAGCTCGCGCACGACCTCGCCCTCGACGCGGACCCGTCCCGCGGCGATGAGCGCTTCGGCCGCGCGCCGCGACGCCACCCCGCGGTCCGCGAGCACCTTCTGCAGGCGGACCGCGGTCACCGCGATACGGGCGCGTCGCTGGGCGGTGTTCCCTCGGGGGTGAGCACGCTGGGCAGCTGGTCGAGGCTGGTGAGACCGAAGCACTCGAGGAACTCCCAGGTCGTGCCGTACAGGATCGGGCGGCCCGGCGTCTCCCTGCGCCCGCGCTCCTCGATGAGGCGCCGCGACATCAGCGTGTAGATGGTCTGGTCGCAGTTCACGCCGCGGACGGCCTCGACCTCGGCCCGCGTTATCGGCTGGCGGTAGGCGATCACGGCCAGCGTCTCGAGCGAGGCCGGCGAGACGCGGAGCCGGTCGGCGCCGAGGTAGGCCGAGACGAACGAGGCCAGCTCAGGCGCGGTGACGATCTGCCACTCGTCGCCCTCGTGCTGCAGGCGCAGCCCGCTGCCCGCGTACGACGCGGCGAGCTCGGACAGCGCGGCCTCGAGCTGGCGCGGCGTCGCTCCGACCACGCGCCCGAGCTCCGAGCGATGTACGGGCTTCTCCGCCACGAACAGCACAGCCTCGGCCCTATTGGCCAGGTCGCTGCGCCTGTCCTTCGCTCCGGCCGAGGCCGGAGCCTCGCTCCGCTCGGTCACTTACGACTCGCTCGGACCGGCGAAGCCGGATCCTCGCTCGGCCTCATCTTTGGCACGCCTCTCCCTCCTGGTGATGCGGATGTCGCCGAACAGCTCGTCCTGTCCGAGGTCGATCACGAGGCGGCGGTAGAGGTCGAGGAGCGCGATGAACGTGACGACCGCGAACGAGAGCGAAGGGTCCTCGCCGAGGAGCGTAGCGAACGTGACCGAGCCTTCGCGCGCCACCAGCTCCTCGATCTCGCGGGTGCGCTGCTCGACGGAGTAGCGCTCCAGCGGCAGCTCGGCCTCCTCGGGCCGCGCGCGCGACGCCAGCGCCAGCACCCGCGACCATGCCGCCGCGAGAACGTCGGTGTCCCCACCGCGCGGGGGTAGATCGACCGTGCCGCCTTCGCGGTGGAAGGCGCGCTCGCCCGAGCGCAGCCGGTCGCCGAGCGCCGCGGCCCGCTGGCGCACGGCGGCGTACTCGATCAGCCGCGCGCGCAGCTCCTCCTCGCTGACGCCCTCGTCCTCCTGCGGCAGCGGCTCGAGCGAGGGCAGCAGGCTGCGGGCCTTGAGCAGGACCAGGCGCGACGCCAGCCACAGGAACGCCGCGGCCTCGTCGGCCGGCAGCTGGCCCAGCGCGCGGACCCGCGCGAGGTACTCGCCGGCCAGCTCGCCCAGCCGCACACGCAGGATGTCGAGCTGCTTGTCCTCGACCAGGTCGAGCAGGACGTCCAGCGGGCCCTCGAAGCCCTCGACCGAGACCCTTGGCGGGGGCGTGCCGATCACGTGCGCGTCGTCGCGCTCTTTCAGGGCAGCGCCTCGCGGTCGGCCTGCTGGAGCA
>Ga0326597_10006024_pt1 | contig 16682 bp, 16 predicted proteins | sample RVTome_12_FD_203789 | JGI IMG/M metagenome (GOLD analysis project Ga0326597, IMG submission 203789) | Soil microbial communities from uranium-contaminated site in the Upper Colorado River Basin, Wyoming, United States - RVT100D185 | ecosystem: Environmental > Terrestrial > Soil > Contaminated >...
GCGTCCCGTTCGAGCCGAGCACGACCATGAGACCGCGCCCGTTCGCGCGGCGCGCGAGCTCGAGCAGGTCCCGCCGCAGCAGCGGCTCGCCGCCCGTGAGAATCAACAGCTCGGTGCCGAGCGCCGCAAGCTCGTCGATCAGCGACAACCCTTCCCCGGTGCTGAGCTCGTGCGCCGCACGCTTCGCGGCGCTTAGGTAACAGTGGGGGCAGCGCAGATTGCAGGCCTGCGTGACGTTCCACGAGACGACTTGCGGGCGGTGCTCTGTGGATACACTCATGACTCACCCGCCATATCTCGCCGCAAGCCAGCCACCGAACATCGAGCCCAGTGTTGCCGCAACGAGTTGCCCCAGCGGCCAGACAAAGAAGAACGTCGAGTCCCCGCGCGGCAGGCCCGGCAGCGGATCCGGCAGGACCCTGAGAAATTCGGCGCTGAAAATCACGAGTGCCGCGGTGCCGAAGTAGAACACCGCGATGAAGGCGCCGTTCAGCGGCTCCGCCGTCCGGGCGCGGTAGCCGGTCACGACTGCACCGCAAAACAGGCACAGTGTGCCGATATTGGCGGCCCACCACGTTCCCTTCCCGGCGAACGCAAAGGCCCAGGTTCCCGCGGCAAGCGTGCCGAGGAGCGCGATGGCGAAGCCGGTCCACACCGCTGCCCAGGCAATGTCGCCGCGCGCGATGTGCCGCGCGCGATTACGGTCAATTGCGCTTGGCATCGCGCTCACCCGCGCCGCGCAAACTCTTCATGAAAGCGATGAGATCGCCCAGTTGCTGCGCGGTCATCCGCTCCTTGACTCCCGGCGGCATCATTTGGGGATACGTCTTCGCCGGATCCACCGCAGCCTGGCACTCGACGAGCCCGCTCGCGGGCAGCGGCGTGAAGCACGCCCATGGATCGACGATGGCCTCGCGCAGGTATTCCTCCGCCGATACGCCCGGCCTGCGCGCCTCGGCCTGCTTGCCCGCAGAGGAGAGATCCGGCCCGCGCTGGCCGCCGCGGATGCCGAGCACCTCGACCGTGTGGCAGGCAAAACATCCAAACTGCGGGCTCAGGAACACCTCTCTGCCGCGCTTCTCCACGGCGCCCTCGCCGCTGGTATCGGGAGCCACACCCTTGGGTGTTTCGAACTGCGGGTAGTACCAGGCACCGAAGGCCACCATGCCGCCCACCGTGGCAACGTAAACGAGCAGGATGCTGGCAAACGTGCTGGGCGCCGAACTCGGCTGCCGGATGGGGCCCCAGTTGAGCAGCATGAAAAAGCACGCCGCCCCCGCCACGGCCAGGCTGAAGAACGTGAGATAAGGCGCGCCAAAGCGCACGCCCCACGCCGCCGGCAACCACGGCAGCCCGCCCCAGATCACGAGCAGCGCGCATGCTGCGAACATCGCCGGACCTCTCACGCGCCGCCCGCGCTCCCTCCATGTCGGCACCGAAACCGCGGTCCCGCGCTGTGACGCGGCGCCCGCGAGGCGGTCACACGCATCAGTCATGAACTTTTCCCACGACGAAGCCGATCCAGAAAACGAACGCCACCAGCATGAAGAACAGCAGCGCGGTAACGGCGGCCATGATCGACGAATGGCCTAGCGTCGCCGTGTACCAGTACGGCGTGACATCCTTGACCGCGCCGTAGATGTGGTAGTCCATGCGCGTGAACGAGCGGATTGCACCCATCAGCCCCATCAGGTAGATCGCGACGGCGGGAATGAAGATCAGCACGTACTGCGCCATCGGATCGATGCGACCCCAGCCGATGCTTCCCGTGGCGCGCGCGCGGCGGTAGAGCAGATAGGTGACGAAGGTCACGATGATGATCGCGGTCACCGCGAGTGCCTTGGCCACCATCAGGCCGAGGAACGTGAAGCGCTCGGGAAGGATCAGTGCCTGTTCGCTCACCCCCACGGGAGCCTTCGCCAGCAGATCGGGGAAGAAGTTCTGCGGCACCACCCAGACGATTCCGCCCGCAAGCAGCACCCCGAAGATCGCCTTCATGTGCGGCGCGAAGCGCGCGCCGCCCTCGATGCGCTGCATCGAGAGCCACATGTAGAAGTTGGCGCCTAGAAAGAGCAGCACCACCAGCAGCCCCTGCATCACGAAATAGCCGGAGAGCTTGTCCGCCATCATGAAGGTGGCGAGCTGCGCGTCATAGACGAACAGCTCGCGGGAGAGGATGTAGCCGGCGAGCGGCATCGTGATCAGCGCCCCCACGCCGATCAGGTTGCCGATGTAGCCCATCCAGTCGTAGAACGCGCGGTCCTCCTCTTTCCTCGACGTCAGGAACATGAAGGCGGCGAACAGCGCGACCACGAAGCCGCCGAATGTGACGTTGCCGAGGAAGCGGTGCAGATTGAGCGGCCACCACGCGGCGTTATCGATCATCGCCCACAGGGTGGCGCTCTCTATCCCCTTGGGCGGCGTATTCATGAATCCGGTCACCGCGTTCATCAGCAGCATGACGACGGTGCCGAGCACGTTGAGCAGGATGCCGATCCCGATGTGGGCCCACTTGCGCGCCGGCGTGCGGGCGAGCGGCTCCCACGTGTACCAGTACACGTACATGCAGAGCGTCTCGAGCAGGATGAACAGGCCGTACAGCGCCCAGACCGGATAGAGCACCTTGAACAGGTAATTCGTGATCGGCTGGTACGGCCCCATCAGCACGAACGCGAACAGCACGCCAAAGATGGCAGTCAGCGAGTAGGCGATCGCCACCACCTTCATCGTCTCCTGCGCCAGGCGTTCGTACCTCTGCTCCCCGGTGCGCAACCCGAGCCATTCGCTGAGCACGATGAATATCGGCGCGCCCAGCACAAAGGCGGCAAAGAACAGATGAAGCTGCGCCACGAGCCATATCGCCGTGCGCGCCCCGAGGAGCGGAATGTCTACCGGCACTCAGCCCCCCTTGGACGAAACGATCAGCGTGCCCGTCATCCCGCGCTCGTCGTGATTGGAGAGCGGGCAGCTGATCTTGTAGGAGCCCTCCCCCAGGGTGAGCTCGAGGCGCACGGTTGCGCCGGGGCTGAATTTGTTCGCAGTGGTGTCCACGCCGTCGCCTTCGACGTGAAAGTTGTGGGCGAAGCGCCCGGTGTTGCGCAGCACGAACGTGACTTTCCCCGGCGCGACCTTGATCTTGCCCGGTTCGAGCTCGTATTCCTTGAGCCCGATCTGCACCGTGCCGTCGCCAGCTTCGACGAAGTCTTCCCCGGCAGCGGCCTTCCCGGCCGCCCCGGGCGCGGTCGCTGCCGGAGTCGCGGGCAGCGCTTCGCCCGGCCCCGGCTTGGGCGCCGCCTTCAGCTCGACGCCGGTGAACCACGCGGGCAGGGCGCCGACCTCGCGCGGCGCGCCTGGATGCTCGGCGACCCGGGCGAGCATCCAGCTGAGGAGGACAGCGGTGAGACCCAGGATCGCGAGCGTTGCGGAGTACGCAGCAATGCGCCTCACGCTGGTTTGCTCCATTCGACGCAAGGGAAGCGGCCGCCAGAGCGGGCGGCCGCCGTTCCCTGCGCGCGACGTATGGCGGCGCCGATCAGGGCAGCACGGTGATGTAGGCGACCATCGGCCCCTGCACCGGCTTGCCCTTGTCGTCGTAGCCCCGCAACTCCCCCTTCGGCCCGACGAAAGTGTGCACCTCGCAGATCATGCGGTAGGTACCGGGCTGGTTCGCCTGAAACTTGAACATCACCTCCTCGCCGCGCGCGAATTCGCCGGCCTTGAGCTTGGCGGGGCCTTCGTATGCGTTGGGATTCGCCCGTGCGACCGCCTTGCCGATGGGTTTGCCGGCATCATCGATGAGCGCAGCTCCCTCGGTGCCGACCTCCGTGCCCTCGATCGTCACGTTGTGATGGTCCCCCTTGAGGTCATGGATGCGCAGCGTCACGCAGTCCCCCTTCTTCACGATGATGACCGAAGGGTCGAAGGTGTAGCGCTCCAGCTTGGAGTTGGCTGCGCGCGGCTGTCCGCGATCGTTGTACGCTGCGGGCTTGCCGTCCTTGTCTTTCGGCACCGTGTCCCATTCGCCCGCGACGACGAGGAATTCCCTGGCCGGCGCCTTGGCCGCGCAGTTCGGCGACAGCCCCGCTGCGCGCTCCTTCTTTGCGGGCTGGGCCGCGGCCGTGCCGGGTACCGCCGCGATCGCGGCGCCGAGTATTGCGACTAACAACGTTTGCTTGAACATGCTCGCCTCCTTTCAGAAAAGTCAGTCGCCTGACCTCCGTCAATCGTGCAAAAAACAAGGCGGCGGAACAACGGCCGATGGGCGGCAACGTACAGGGACCTTGGGCCCTCCAGCGCGGGCCATTGGTCCATAGGTATAGGTGCATCAGACGACGCCTGCCGGAACGAACGGAATTGGCCGAGTGCGTGCGCACGCCTGCCGCGAGTACCGGCAGCTGCAGCGGGGGCAACTGCTCAGCGGCGCCGATTACGCACGGGTGAAACGCGAAACCGCGGCGGACCGGATCGCGGCCGTTACGGGGTTGTTGCGGGAAGTGTTCGCGGACCGCTAAGCGCGAGCGGGTTTTTCGCCCCGCTCCCGTGGTCGAAGATCACTTGATCTTGGCGGCTTTTTCGGCGAGCTTCCACGCCTCGGCAACATAGGCCATCGCCTTCTCGTGGTTGTGAAAGCTCAGGCTTCCGTCCAGCAGCACGACATTCAGTTTCCCGTGCGCCTCGTCGGACAGTTTCTTCACCCGGGGATTGCGCACGTTGGCCCTGGCGAGCAGTTTCTCCACTTCGTCGATCTCCGCCCGGATCGTCGCCTGCCTCTGCTTGAGGATGATGTCGAGCGTGTTCGCGTCGAAGGCCGGCGCCTGGACGCCGCTCGGCATCTTCCTGCCCTGGCCCTCATGGCACGTGGCGCAACTGCTGCGGATGCCCTGGCTTTTCTCCATCGCCGGCAGCGCCACCATGAAGGTGTGCGACGAGGTGTCCCACTGGTGCGGCCCCGATGCGGTCTTGTCCGAACGGTAGCCGATCTTCGGCATGTGGCAATCGACGCACTGCACGCCCGCCTTGTGCATCGGGCTGCCGGCGAACAGCTCGGTATTGCCGCGCTTGGCATAGCCGGCGCTCGAGTGGCAGCTGACGCACATCTCCTCGGGCTTCTGGCGCAACTGTGCCCCCTCCCACTTGCCGTGGAAGGTATGACAGGTGAGACAGCTCATGCCGGCCTTGTTGAAATGCGTGCTCTTGGAGAAGTCCTGCCATTGCTGGCGGTTGCGCTTGGCCCAGTCGTTCGGATAGAAGTACTTGTACTCGTCGGGATTGGACGTCCCCGAGTAGCTCCAGAACCGCGCGCGGCTCGTCATGTCCACGTCGCCGGGCAGGAAACCCTGCTGGAACGAAAGGTCCGAGATTTTCTTGTTGGTGTTGCGGCCGTGGCACTGGGCGCACACCTGGGTCTGCTGCAGGGCGGTGAGGTCCTTGAGCGGATGGACGATGGTGGTGGCGTCCGGCGCGAGCTTCGTGCCGGCCGCCTTGGCCGCCTCGGCCTCGGCCACATGCTTGCCTGCGGGACCGTGGCAGCGCTCGCAGGCGATCCCGAGTTCTCCGTTGCCTTTCGCCTTCCAGTGGCCGGCCGTCGCGTCCTTGTAGAACTCGAAGCCCGTCGTATGACAGCCGGAGCACTTCGCCTCGGCGAAGCGGCCTTTCGGCAGTTCCTCCAGTTTCACCGGCCTGCCGTCGGGGGTGCCGTCCGGCGTCACCCACTCATACGGTCGGTAGGAGAAAACCAGCCAGTCCTTCGCCGCCACCGACCAGCGGATCGGGGCCGGCAGGTAGTTCTCGCCGATCTTGATCTCGTAGGCCTGGTCCCATTTGCCGCCGAGTACCTTCGCGATTTCGAAAGTCTGGTCGTTGACCGGATTATCCTTGTCGAGCACGGTGAAGTAGAACTTGCTGTCCTTCTGGTGCGTGCGGACCTGGAAGGTGAGTTTCGCTTCCTTGCCGTCCTTGGTCTTGACCGAGATGTCCTTGTAGGTGATGACGCGGTTGTTGAAATCGCCGACGATGATTTCCGGGCTCGGCCAGCGCTCCATCTTTGCATGCCAGGTGGCCGCCCATTCGGCGTGCTGTTTTGCGTGGCAGGACATGCACGTGTCGCTGCCGACGTACTTGGCGTCGCCAAAAAACTTCTGGCCGCTCGCCACGCGGTGCGGCTCGCGTTTTATCGTGAGGGTGTCGGCTGGCTTGACCGCCAGCGCTTGTCCCGAGGAAGCAGCCGGGTGTAGTGCACCGGACGTGACCAAAGCAGCTGCGCCGAGCGCGCCTGCCACCCGCCTAACGATTGCGTAACACATCACGTGCCCTCCTTCTCCGGGAAGATTCGCCAAACCCGTGCCCGCCGGACGGAGAATTTCGTAGCGCCCGGCGCCCCTTAGCCGGATTGAGCGCCTTCGCGTCAGCAATTGTCCCAAGAAACAAGGCGGCGGAACAACGGCCGGCGGGCGCGGTCGGGCGGGACGTTAGGCCCATGAACCTCCGCCTTTGGTCCATGGGTGCGGCAAACTCCGCCTGCTAAAATGAATCGGCCGCCATGAACCCCTTTGCCCGATTCAGTCTCGTGCGCCTGCTCCTCGCGGGCGGAGCCGTTATCCTCCTGGCCGGAATGCTGGTCGTCGGCACCTGGGTGGAGCGAGAGATCGAAAGCGGGGTCATCAGCCGCGCGGGCATGGTGACCGGCCTCTACGTGGACAGTCTCGTCACTCCCCACCTCCAGTCGCTAGCCGACAACGGGGAGCTGCGCGAGGCGGACCGCGCAGCGCTGGACCGTCTGCTCTCCGGCACCCCGCTCGGCCAGCACATCGTGGCATTCAAGGTCTGGGCGCCCGATGGCCGGATTCTCTACAGCTCCAATGCGGCCCTGGTCGGACGGCAGTTTGAGGTCAAGCCGTCGCTCGCCTCCGCGTTCGCCGGGCAGGTGCGCTCCCACATTGCCGACCTCACCGAGCCGGAAAACGAGTTCGAGCGCCAGCGATGGCCGCGGCTGATCGAGACCTATGCGCCCGTGCGCACCGCGAACACGGGGACAATCGTGGCGGTCTCGGAGTTCTACCAGACGACCGACGACCTGGCGCAGGAAGTGCGCGCCGCGCGGTTGCGCAGCTGGCTCATGGTGAGCACGGCGACGCTGGTGATGTTTCTGCTGCTCGCCGCGCTGGTGCGGCGCGCGAGCAATACCATTGTCACGCAGCAGAACGAGTTGAGCGAGAAGGTCACACAGCTCACCGGCTTGCTCAACCAGAACGAACAACTGCACGACCGCGTGCGCCGTGCCGCAGCGCGCACGACGGCGCTCAACGAGCGCTTCCTCCACCGCATCGCCGCGGATCTGCATGACGGCCCCGGGCAAGACCTGGCGTTGGCTCTGTTGCGCATGGAATCCCTCGCCGAAACGTGCGCCAACTGCCCGGCGACGGTGAGCAAGGGAAGCACCGTCGCCGGCGAGTTTCGCACCGTTCATTCCGCCCTGCAGTCCGCGCTCGCCGATCTGCGCGCCACTTCGGCGGGGCTGCAACTGCCGGAAATCGAACAGCTCTCGCTCGCGGACACGGCGCGGCGTGCGGTACGCGATTACGAGCGAAAGGCGGGCCTGGCGGTGGCGCTCGCCGTCGACGACGTGCCCCGGGAGGCACCGCTCCCGGTCAAGATCACGTTGTTTCGCCTGCTTCAGGAGTCACTGGCCAACGGCCTCCGTCATGGCGGCGGGGCAGACCAGCGTGTGACCCTCGGCCGGCGCGAGGACCAGCTTACGGTCGAGGTCGCCGATCGCGGAAAGGGCTTCGAGGTGGGGGCTGCGGCTGCGGACGGCCATCTCGGGCTCGCCGGCATGCGCGAGCGGGTGGTCATTCTCGGCGGCACCTTCAGCGTGCAGAGCGCCCCCGGCCGCGGGACGGTGGTCCGGGCGTCGCTGCCCGTAGCGCCACTCGAGGCGGAACATGAGTGAGCCGATCCGCATCCTGGTTGCGGACGATCACCCGCTGTTTCGCGAAGGCGTGGTGCACTCCCTCGCCTCGGAACCGGATCTCGCCATCGTCGGCCAGGCCGCGAGCGGAGAGGAGGCGTTGCGCCTGGCGCGCGATCTTCTGCCGGACGTGGTGCTGCTCGACATCGGCATGCCCGGTTGGGGAGGACTGGTGGCGGCGGAAAAGATCTCCACCGCCTGTCCGGCAACCCGGATCGTGATGCTGACCGTCGTCGAAGACGAGGACAAGCTGCTGGCGGCGTTCAAGGCCGGCGCACGCGGCTACGTGCTGAAGGGGGTGTCCGCGCGCGAACTGGCCAGCGTGGTCCGCGCCACCGCGCACGGCGAAGTCTACGTGTCTCCTTCGCTCGCAGCGGGAATCATGGTCGCGCTCACGCGCGGCCGACCGTCCGACCCGCTCGAGGAACTGACCGAACGGGAGCTCGATATCCTGAAGCTGGTGGGACAGGGGCTCACCAACCGCGAGATCGGCGAGCGCGTCCACCTCTCCGAAAAGACCATCAAGCACTACATCACCAACATCTTGCAGAAGCTGCAGGTGCGGAGCCGCGTCGAAGCCGCGCTGGTCGCGGCGCGCCGCGACTGGCACCGCGCGGAGTAAGACATACGCGCGCAGCGCGACGGCATCGCGCCCGACGAGCGGATTTACCTCGAGTGCCTGGAAAGAAAATCAGGAATCAGGATTCTGGATCAGGTTGAAACAGAACCCGCTGGACCGCTTTCGCTGAATCCTGAATCCTTGATCCTGAATCCTAGTATTTCGTGACCCGCCCCTGCTGCTGGGAGTAGAACGCGGCAAGGTCCTCGATGTCGCGTCGCGAGAGGTTGGCCGCCTGCGGGGCCAGGATCGGGTTCTTGGCGGGGCGATTCTTCCCCGATCGTTTTCGGCGTGTCTTTGACGTGGATCAGATTTTCGTCATTCTTCGCCGGCTGCCCGTGTCGAGCGAGCGTGAAGAACTGCTACACTAATCGGTTAGCTTCGCGGCGCTCGCGTATCTTTTTGTTGTAGGAGGTCGATGTATGCCTGGGTCAGAGCGTTCCCGTCCCCGCGTACTTCTGACGTCGGTTTTCCGCCCTTTCGCGTGCGACGATGAGTTCGGCAGCCGGGCGATCAACCCGCTCGAGCTCTATCACAACCAGGTCACGCGAGCGCAGGGACCGTTCTCGCTGCGTATGCACCACCGCTCCTGGGGCATCATGTTGATCCAGGAGAACATCTCCGTCCCGTCGACGCTGCTCGACTTCCCCACGCGCGAGCGGTTCATCGAAGAGCTGACGACCCATCAGTACGACATCGTCGGTATTTCCGGCATCATCGTGAACGTCGGCAAGGTGCGCGAGATGTGCCGCCGGGTGCGGGAGCACTCGCCAAAATCGACCGTCGTCGTCGGCGGCCACGTCGCGGCTATACCCGGGATCGAGCGGATGCTCGACGCCGATCACATCGTCAAGGGCGAGGGCATCCGCTGGTTTCGCGAGTTCCTCGGCGAGCCGGTCGACGCGCCGATCTCGCATCCGGTGATTCCATCGTCCTTCGGCTTCCGGCTGATGGGCCTCAAGGCGCCACGCGGCGGCGGCGATCCGGCCGCGACGATCATTCCCTCGGTCGGCTGTCCGATGGGCTGCAACTTCTGCGCGACCTCGGCTTTCTTCGGCGGCAAGGGCCGGTTCGTCAATTTCTACGACACCGGAAAGCAGCTGTTTGACGTCATGTGCAAGGTCGAACAGCAGCTTAAGGTCCGCACGTTCTTCATGATGGACGAGAACTTCCTGCTCTACAAGAAGCGCGCGCTCGAGCTGCTCGGCGAGATGAAGACGCACGGCAAGGCGTGGTCGATGTACGTCTTCTCCTCGGCGAACGCGCTGCGCAAGTACGACATGCGGCAGCTCGTCGAGCTCGGCGTATCGTGGGTGTGGATGGGGTTCGAATCGGCCCAGTCAGGCTACAGGAAGCTGAAGAACGCCGACACGGTTGCGCTCACCCGCGAGCTGCAGTCGCACGGTATCCGGGTCCAGGGCTCGACGATTGTCGGCATGGAGCATCACACGCCCGAGAACATCCGCGAGGATATCGAGCACGCCGTGGCCCACGATGCCGACTGCCATCAGTTCATGCTGTACACCCCGCTCCCCGGCACGCCCCTGCACGCCCAGATGGAAAAGCAGGACCGGATATTGAAAGGAATCGACCTGGCGGATATCCACGGCCAGTACAAGTTCAACTTCCAGCACGAGCACATCGCGCGCGATGATTCCAAGGCCTGGCTCGATTTCGCCTTTCAACACGACTACGAGGTCAACGGCCCCAGCCTCTACCGCATGATGAGAACGATGTACGAGGGCTGGAAACGTTACGGGCAGGACAGCGACGTGCGCGTGCGCGCGCGCTTCATCGCTGAGGCAGACAACCTCAGGCGGGGCTACGGCGCCGCGTTATGGGCAATGGAGCGATATCTGCGAGGCTCGAATCGGGCCATCAGCGAGCGCATCGCCGAGCTCCGAACACAGATCGAGAGCGAGTTCGGTGTCATCTCGCGCGTCCTCGACCTCGCGATCGGACCGCTGCTGCTATGGTCGGCGCGCCGCGAGGGTTCGACCTATCCGGCAGGGCGGCCGCTCGAGCCGCGGACATTCGTCGAGCGGAGGAACTGGGCTTAGAGTCTGCCGCGTCCAAGGCCGGCGCGCGCGGCCCGAGGACCGCCGCGGCGATCGCAAGCTGTTTGATCTGTATCAATACGGCGCCGGGCGCCGGTTTTATGCTTTCTTTGGGTGCGCCAAAGCCGACCTCCAGCACCGGGAGGGTCATCGGCAATCGCGCGCCGGAAGAAGGGCACATGATGGCTTCAGGGTGCAGGAGCATCCGGCGATCCTTGGTCGCGCTGGCGCTCGCCTCGTCGGTCGCCGCATCCGCGCACGCCGAAAACTCCCGGATCGTTGACGGCCATACCGTCTATCTCGGTGTCGTGCCCGCCGAATTCGTGAAAGGTCACGAGCCCGGCCATCCGGAGCGCGAGATGCACAAGGGCGCGCCCGCGCGCCGCGGCCAGCACCACGTCATGATCGCGATTTTCGAGACGGCAACCGGCAAGCGGGTCACCGCCGCGCGCGTCGTCGCGCGCGTGTCCGAGCCCGGGCTCACGCAGATCCAGAAAAAACTCGAGCCGATGGAGATCGCGGGCGCGATGTCCTTCGGCAATTACTTCGCCATGCGCAGCGCGGGGCCGTACCACATCAAGCTCGCGATCGAACTGCCCGCAACCAAACGCAAGCTCGACACCGAGTTTCAAAACATCCGCACGCGGTAGCAGCCTGTCGGACTTTAGTGTCCGACAGGCTGCTAACAGCAAAACCGCCCGCGAATCTTGAATGAAACCCAGGATAGCGACCCCGATGGGCCTGCGATGGGCACGCGCGCAGGCTGGAAATGAGGTTTCCACTGTAATGAACTCCCGTAATCGTGCGGGCGGTTTTGCATAAGGAGTTTGTCGGACCTAAGTCCGACAAACTCCTAGGCGCAGAGGCCGCGTATTTCAATTCACGCAAACAGCAGCAGGCCCGCCACGATGCCCAGCGCAGGCGCAAGCAGCGCCAGCGCGACGCGCCTCAGAAAGTCGATCCCGCCGATGACCAGAACGACCGCCAGCTTGAACGCGACGGCCGCCAGGTACGCGATCCCGATGGCGGTGACCGCGACCGCGGCGGTGACCCCGCCGCCCGCGAAGAGATTGAGGCTCGACAGCGTGATCGCGTCCACGTCCACGAGTCCCGACACGACCGCGACCGCGTAAAGCCCCTGGCTGCCGGCGCGCTCGGAGAGCCAGGCCGAGCCGACGAGCACGATCGCGTAGATCGCCCCGAACCCGAGCGCCACCCGGAGCTGGGTGGGGTTGCTGAGCTCCAGGACTTTCAGATCCGGCACGATCATCGCGGTCCGCAGCCGGTTGAGCAGCGGAACCGCTCCCAGCACCAGGCCGCACCCGAATACCGGTAGCGTCACGTGGACCGCGCCGGGCGCGACCACGGCGCTGATAACCGCGAGCCGCGCGAGCACGACGAGATTCGAGATGGCGATGATCACGCTGCCGCTCGGAGCCCGCGCAGGCTGCGCCCGGCCCTCCCGCGCGTACACCAGGGTCGTTGCAGTGCTCGACACGAGCCCGCCGAAGGCGCCGATGAGCAGCTGGCTTTTTCCCGGCCCGACGAGGTGAAGCGCGAGGTAGCCCGCCAGGCTGACCCCCGATACCAGCACGACCATCAGCCAGATGTGGTGCGGATTGAGCACGCCGTACGGGTCGAAGCCCCGGTCCGGCAGCAGCGGCAGGACGATGAACGTGAGCACCGCGAACTGCAGGATGCTCGCCAGGTCCCGCTGCGAAAGCCTCTCGGAGAAGCCGTGCAGCTCGGTCTTGAAATGGAGCAGCACGGTCGCCACGATGGCGACGGCCACCGCCAGCTGGCTGCGGTCGTACCACACCATGACGCCGAGCCCGAAGCACAGCAGCACCGCGATCACCGTCGTCGTGCCCGAGTCCGCCTCGGTCCGGTCGCCCTCGTGGCGGTAGGCGGCGATGATCATCAGCCCGACCAGCACGAGGCTGGTGGCTATGATCCAGGTGCTCTGCGCGGCGTCGGCGATCAGGCCCGACGCCGTCCCGAACAGCGCGACCAGGGCGAAAGTGCGCAGCCCTGCCTTCGCGCTCGGGGTGCGCTCGCGCTGCAACCCGAGCAGCAGGCCGATCGCCAGGCTCGTCAGGAACTTGAGGGGCGCGCCCAGCTCCCCGGAAGAAAGGAGGTTCTCGTCCATCCTGGATTCCGCGCCTCACGATAGCCGCAGAACCGGCAGACGAGCTTGATGTAGGTCAACCCTGCGGCTCCGCCGTTTCTGCGAGGCGCCCTTCTGTGGTAGCGTAGCGCACCTCATCGCACCCGCCCGGCGCCGGCGGACAGCCGGGCCCGCACCCTCCCATGCTCGATGCACGCGACCTCGCGGCGACACGCGGCGACACGACGCTTTTCAGCGGGCTCGGCTTCTCGCTCGCGCCCGGCGCGCTGCTGCGAGTGACTGGCGCCAACGGCACCGGAAAAACGAGCCTGCTGCGCGCCCTGTGCGGACTGCTGATGCCGTCCGCCGGGGAAGTACGGTGGAAGGGCGAGGACATCCGCGCGCTGCGCGAGGAATACTGGGAGCACCTCCTCTATATCGGCCACGCCAACGCGCTCAAGGACGATCTCACCGCGACGGAGAACCTAGCCTTTGCCTGCGGCATCGCGGGATTGATCGTGCCGCGCGAGCGGGCGCACGCCGCGCTCGGGCGCTTCGGGCTCGCCGGGCGCGAGCGGCTGCCGGTGAGAGCGCTCTCGCAGGGCCAGCGGCGGCGGGCGGCGCTCGCGCGCCTGGCCGTGAGCGAGGCGCAGCCGCTGTGGATACTCGACGAGCCGTTCGCGGCGCTCGATGCCGCCGGGATCGAAGAGGTGCAGTCGCTCGCGGGCGAGCATCTCGCGCGCGGCGGCATGGTGGTGCTCACCACGCATCAGGACGCGCGCATCAAGGCTCCGTCCGTGACGGATATCAACCTAGGAGTTTGTCGGACGGAAATCCGACAAACTCCTTAAGCAAAACCGCCCCGTACATCGCGCGCCAATAAAACCATGTGCCGCTACCATTCGATATTTATGTCCAGCTGCGGAAAACCGACTGGGGCAGTCTTGTCTAAATCCAGCTTCGTTTCCGGGGCGGTTTTGCCGTTAGCGGCCTGTTGGACTGCAATATCCGCCAGGCCGCTAAATCGTTGAGACCCGGATGCTCTCCGCTCTGCGCACCGTGATCCATCGCGACCTGCTGCTAGCGCTGCGGCGGCGCGCCGACGTCGCCACCGTGCTGCTGTTCTTCGTCATCGTCGTGAGCCTGTTTCCGCTCGGCATCGGGCCGGAGCCGAACCTGCTGCGCGCCATCGCGCCGGGGGTGATCTGGGTCGCGGCGCTCCTTTCCTGCATGCTCGCGCTCGCGCGCCTGTTCGCCGCCGACTTCGCCGACGGCACCCTGGAGCAGATGCTGGTGAGCCCCACGCCCCTCGGCCTCATCGTCGCGGGCAAGGTCGCGGCGCACTGGCTCACCTCCGGCCTGCCGCTGGTGCTGATTGCCCCGGTGCTGGCTCTTCAGTTTGATCTGAATCAATCGCTGCTGGGCGTGCTCGCATTATCGTTGCTGATCGGAACGCCGGTATTGAGCCTGGTCGGGGCGATCGGCGCGGCGCTGACGCTCGGCCTGCGCGGCGGGGGCGTGCTGCTTGCGCTGCTGGTGCTGCCGCTCTACGTCCCGGTGCTGATCATCGGCGCGGGCGCGCTCGACGCGGCGGCCGCCGGGCTGAGCGCCCTGCCCCATTTCCTGCTGCTCGCGGCGCTGCTCGTGCTCGCTGCAGCGTTCACGCCGTGGGCAGTCGCGGCGTCGCTGCGCATTTCGGCCGAATAGGCGGCCGGCCGCGGGTTGCCTACTCAGCTACCGTAAGGGATGATACGTTCTTGATGATACCGACAATTTCGGAGCAGCATCCGTGAGCCAGCCGACTCTCGTGCCGTTCCAACTATTTCGGGCCATCCGGCTGCGTAACTCGAGGACGTGACATGAGCCGGAAGACTTCTAGCGATCATGATGTCCACCAAGTTGGAACGGCACTCGTCATCGGCAACATCAACTGGTTCCGGTACGCCTCTCCGCAGGCCTTCTTCCCGCTCGCCGGAGCCATGATCCCATGGTTCGCGTGGGCAGCGGCGCTGCTGTGCGTCGCGGGCTTGTACGTGGGTTTCTTCATGGCGCCCACCGACTACCAGCAGGGCGACGCCTATCGCATCATCTTCATCCACGTGCCCGCCGCGTGGATGTCCATGTTTCTCTACGTGGTCATGGCGTCCTGGGCCGGCGTGGGGCTGGTGTTCAACACGCGGCTTTCCCACATGATGGCGACGGCGCTCGCCCCGACCGGGGCCCTCTTCACCTTCATCGCGCTGTGGACCGGGTCGCTATGGGGCAAGCCCACCTGGGGAACGTGGTGGGTGTGGGATGCGCGGCTCACCTCGGAGCTGATCCTGCTTTTCCTCTACTTCGGCTTCATGGCGCTGCAGGCCGCGATCGACGAGCCGCGCCGCGCCGACCGGGCGGGCGCGGTGCTCGCGCTCACCGGCGCGGTCAACGTCCCGATCATCTATTACTCGGTGAAGTGGTGGAACACGCTGCACCAGGGCGCCTCCGTCAACCTCACCAGCGCTCCGACCATGGCGGCGACGATGCTCGCGGGCATGCTCCTGATGGCGCTCGCCGCCTGGATGTACAGCATCGCGGCGACGCTGCACCGGGTGCGCTCCATCATCCTCGAGCGCGAGCGCGGCGCCGACTGGCTGCAAGCTATCTCGAAAAATCAAAAACAGAGATTAGCCGCAGATAAACGCAGATAAACGCAGATGAAATACCCAAAAAACCCGTTCGTGGATCGGGAAATGTCGGCGTTCGTTCCTCACCCCCGCCCCTCTCCCGAGTGGAGAGGGGAGGCTCGAGATTCCCTTCCCCCTGGACGGGGGAAGGGCATGGGATGGGGGTTGGGCGTCCATCGGCGGCTGAATTGGGAGTTTTTGGGGCCGCTCTTAGTGAAGTACAGGAATACGGTGGAACCATGATCTGGGCAAGCTGGTCCGACTTTCTCGCGATGGGAGGCTACGCGCTCTACGTGTGGGGATCGTACGCGGTGACCGCCGGTCTGATTGCAGTGGAGGTGATCACGCTGCTCGTGAGAAGGCGCAACGCGCTCAAGAGCCTAGGAGTTTATCGGCCTTAGGCCCGACAAACTCCTAATGCAAGACCGGCGCCAGGAAAATTGCAATAGAGAATGACGGATATGCGAATTCACCCTCCCTTTTCTTCATATTCCACCGCTTCGGACGGGTTTTGTACCGAATTGTCAGCCGGTCTTGCTGTTAGCAGCCTGTGCGGATTCTTAACTCCGCACAGGCTGCTAGGCGGTCCCGCGGTGGGGGGCAGGCCATGAAGCCGCGCCACAAGCGCATCGCGATGGTGGCCGGCGGGCTCGCCGCGCTGGCGGCGGCCGCCGCGTTGATCCTGACCGCTTTCCAGCAGAACCTCGTGTTCTTCTTCACGCCGTCCCAGGTCGCAGCCAACGAGGCGCCACAGGGCCGGACCTTCCGCATCGGCGGGCTGGTCGAGACCGGGAGCGTCAAGCGCCAGCCCGACGGGGTGACGGTGCGCTTCATCGTGACCGACACGGCGAAGAGCATCCCGGTGCTCTACCGCGGCGTGCTGCCGGATCTCTTCCGCGAGGGCAAGGGCGTCGTGGCGCAAGGCCGCATCGGCGCGGACGGCCTGTTCCAGGCAAGCGAGGTGCTGGCGAAGCACGACGAGAACTACATGCCGCCGGAGGCTGCGGACGCGGTGAAACGCGCGCACGAGACGGCAAACAAGGCGGCACAGACCCTGGTGACTACGCCCGGCAGTGGAGAAAAGCGATGATCCCCGAACTCGGACAATTCGCACTAGTGCTCGCGCTGTGCCTCGCGCTCGCACAAGGCACGCTGCCGCTCGCAGGCGCGGCGACCGGCAACGCGGCGTGGATGGCGGTCGCGCGTCCCGCGGCGCAGGGCCAGTTCGTGTTCGTCGCGCTGGCCTTCGCCTTTCTCGCCTACTCGTTCG
>Ga0326597_10006025_pt1 | contig 16682 bp, 11 predicted proteins | sample RVTome_12_FD_203789 | JGI IMG/M metagenome (GOLD analysis project Ga0326597, IMG submission 203789) | Soil microbial communities from uranium-contaminated site in the Upper Colorado River Basin, Wyoming, United States - RVT100D185 | ecosystem: Environmental > Terrestrial > Soil > Contaminated >...
CCGACTGGATCGAGCCCGTCGGCTTCGCCGAGGCGGACGGGGGCGCGTCGGGGTCCGGCTTCGTCGACCTCGATGCCGGCACGACCGGCGCCCTGTGTGTCCCGGGTGAATGGCCTGACATCACGTTCGTCTCAGGCGACCCGTTCGAGGTGGGTGAGTGACCGCGGCGCGCCATCGGAACGCGCGGCAGCCGATCGGGCCGCTGCTCGCGTGGGGGTTCGCCATCGCGATCGCGGTGGTCGGCGTGTGGGTCGCGCTCTTCTCGCGCCGCGGCGACCCGAGCCTGGCCGATGCGGCCTGGTCGCCGGCGCTAGCCGTCGCGTTCACGACCGTCGGCGCGCTCATCGTTGCCCGGCGACCGGAGCTCACCGTCGGTCGCCTGTCGCTCGCGATCGGGCTCGCGCTCGGCCTGCACATCGCGGTTGTCGCCATCGTGGCGATCGTCGACGTTCGACCGGGCCGGTTGCCCCCGGTGATGCTCGGGGCGGCCGTCATGTCGTCGTGGCTGCAGGGGCTCGGCTTCCTGCTCATCGCGGCACTCGTGGCACGATTCCCGGGTGGCCGGCTCCCGAGCCCGCGCTGGCGCGTGATCGACGCGCTGATCGTGGCGGCCGCTGTCCTGCTGCCGCTGTCGAGCCTTACCCCCGGCCGGCTCGAGTTTCCCTGGATCCTCCAGGCCGACAACCCGATCGGGCTCGCGGGCGTCGCGCCCGACACGTTCGTCCTGCTCGGCGCGCTCGGCGGGACCGCCGGCGGCCTCGCGATCCTGCTGTCGACCGTCGCGCTCTTCCGCACCTACCGGCGCGCCTCCGGTCCTGAGCGGGCCCAGGTCCGCTGGGTCCTCGCCGCAGCCGTGCCGGTCGTCGCGGCGGTCGCACTCATCTCCGTGGACCCGGAGGGTCCGCTGGGCAGCGTCGGCTTCGCGGCGTTCCTGGCCGCTCCAGCGCTGGTGCCGATCGGCATCGGCGTGGCGATCCTGCGTTATCACCTGTATGAGATCGACCGGATCGTGAGCCGGTCGATCGGCTACGCGGTGGTCACGGCCGTTCTCGCGCTCGTTTTCCTCACCGCGAACCTCGTCCTCCAGGCGGTGCTCGCGCCGCTCGTGGGCGCGGACACGATCGTGGTGGCCGCGTCGACCCTCCTGATCGCGGCTCTGTTCACGCCGGTTCGGTCGCGCATCCAGCGGGCGGTGGACCGCCGCTTCCACCGCGCCCGGTTCGACGCGGAGCGCCTCGCGTCCAGCTTCGCTGATCGCCTGCGCGACGAGGTGGACCTCGATACGCTCCGCAGCCAGACGATCGCGACCGCGGCCGGAGCCATTCAGCCCGTCAGCGCCGGGCTGTGGCTGCGCGCCGGACGACCGCCGAGCTGAGTGGCACTCCGGCTACCACGTGGCGAGGCGCCACTTGCCGGGCTCCAGCGCCCCCGGCTCTCCCACTTCGGCAAAGATCGCGACGGCCGTCTTGAGTTCGTCGATCGCGGCGTCCCGGCGACCGGCCCCCCGGAGCAGGTCGGCCAGGTTGTTGTGAAGCGCAGCCTCGCGATGACGGTCGCCGATCGAGCGGCACACGGCGAGGGCCATATCGGTCAGTTCGATCGCGCGATCGATGTCCCCACCGGCTGCGACCGCGCGCGCGAGGTTGTTGAGGGCGGCGACGCGAGCCGGCAGCTCCCCGCGCTGCTCGGCCAGGGCGAGGCTGCGCTCGAGGAGGGCGCGACCGGCGGCCGGGTCGCCCCGCTCCGTCGCGAGGACACCGGCGACGTTGGCCGCCCTGGCACGGGCCGAATCGTCGCCAGAGGCATCCGCCTCGGCCAGCGCGTCGGCGGCCAGCGAATCCGCCAGCTCGGCCCTGCCCGACAGATGGGCCCCCAGGCTCCGATCTGCGAGGACCCGCGCCCGCGCCGCGCGGTTCGACGTCAGGTCGAGGGCCGCCTTGAAGTGCGCGTCGGCCGCCTCCGCATCACCCAGCCGCTGGTGGACGAGGGCGAGCCGATGCTCGAGATCGGCCAGCGGTTCGGTCGCGTGGCCGGCCGCAGTGACGATGGCGGCCGCACTCTCGTACTCGGCGATCGCGTCGGCATACCGCCCGGACAGGGTCGCAAGATCGCCGAGCAGGGCGTGGAGTCGCCCGGGCTCCGGGTGACCGAGCGCGACCGCGGACCGCGCCTGCGCGACCGCCTCCACGTTGGCGTGGACCGCGTGAGCGTGCTCGGCTGCGCGTGCGTGCGCGAGCGCAGCCTCCCGCTCGTAGCCGGCCTCACGCAAGTGCGCGGCGACGGCGGCGGCCACTCCGCCGTCGAGGCGGTCGACGACGGCCGGGTCGCCCAGCACGGCGACCGGTCTGCCGATCCTGGCCTCCGCCGCACGCCGGTGGAGAAGTCGTCGTCGGGCGAGGCTGGACTGATCGAGTACCACGTCCCGGATGCTCCCGTGCGCGAAGTCGAACGCCGAGCCGCCCTTCGCCGGCTCCGCCGTCTCGCGCACGAACCCGCGCTGGACCAGCCGATCCAGGCCGTCGACGGCCTCGTCCTCGGAACGGCCGCTGACCTGGCGGAGCGTGTCGACGTCGAATGACCGGCCGATCACGGCGGCAGCGGCGAGCAGCTGGGAGGCCGCCCCGTCAAGCGTCGCGAGCCGCTCGGCAACGAGCGCTCGGACACCGGTGGGCACGGCGGCGTCGACGTCGGAGAGCGACTGGATCGGGGCAGCGAGCGCCTCGATCACGTACAACGGCAGCCCTTCCGACCGGGTTACGAGCGCATCGATCGCACCCGGTTCGTCGAGCCGCGACGGGGCCAGCGCGGCGACGAGCGAAACGACCGCGTCACGGTCCAGCCGCTCGAGGCGGACGTGAACAGCGGCCGCGCGTTCGAGCCCCGCGGCCGCTCGGCGCGCGGTCCCGTCAAGGTCTTCCCGCCGCCAGGTGACGAGCAGCAGGACCGACCGACCATCGAGCCGGCGCGCCACGTAGGCGACCGATTCGAGCGTGGCCTCGTCGGCCCACTGGAGGTCGTCGAGCCAGATCAGGCCGGTCGATCCGTTCGCGCTGAGTGCGGTCAGGCCGTCCGCGATCGCGTCGAGCAGCCGGGCCCGGGCCGCGGGCTCGTCGATCGGGACGAGCTCGATCGGTCGGGCTTCGCCGCCGCGAGTTTCGGGAGCGAGCGTGGCGAGTGCGGCTCGGGCCACGATGGACAGTGACTCCAGGCGCTGCGCGCGAGCCTTCGCCGCGACGCCGGCCCGCAGCAGGGAGATGATCGGTCCGTAGGCAATCGCCTGCTCGCCGGGATAGCAGCGGGCACTGAGCACCGTGGCGCCCCGGCGGGCCGACTCGGCGCCGAATACCTCGGCCAGGCGGGTCTTGCCGATCCCTGCTTCGCCCTCGACGACGGCGATCGCGCCGCGGTCGCCGGCGGCCCCGTGCGCCGCGAGCAGCGCACGAAGTTCGTCGTCGCGGCCGACGAACGGCGCAGCCCCGACCGATCGAACGCCATCGGCTGCCGGTTCGACGTCGACCACCTCCGGCCGCGCCCCGATCCGACCGTCGCGGATCCGCTCGTACAGCTCGGTGGTTTCGGCGAGTGGTGGAACGCCAAGCTCCGCGTCGAGGACCGCCACGCAGGCGCGGTACTGGCGGATAGCACCGGAACGGTCGCCGGACAAGGCCAGCACCTCGATGAGCCGGCGCTGACCAGCCTCGTCGAGCGAATCAGCGTCCACTCGCCGTCGGGCGGCCGCCAGTGCGCCGTCGGTGTCCCCGCTCGCGAGGTGCGCTGCGGCGAGACGGTCGAGGATCGCGCTGAGTTGAGCCGCGACCGCGGTCGCGCGAGCGGCCTGCCAGTCGTCGAAGTCGGGCGCGTCGCGCAGCGAGAAACCGGCGAGGAACGGGCCGCGGTGGAGTGAGGCGGCTGCAGCGAGGTCGGTCGCGGCAGGGCTCTCGGCCAGGGTCGCCGCGACCCGGAGGTCGATCGCCACGCCGTCGCGATCGAGAGAAACCGTGGCCCGATCCGCCCGTACCCAGCGATTGCCAAGGGCCCCGCGCAGGGACGACAGCGTCCGGCGCAGGGCTCCCCGGGCCGATTCGTCATCCGCGTCGGGCCAGAGCAGGGCGGCCAGCTCGTCGCGAGCGAACGAGCGCCCCTCGACGGCGAGGAGCGCAACGATCGCGAGCGCCTTGCGGGTGTCGACGACGAGCGGTGCGCCGTCGGCCACCACCTCGAGCGGGCCGAGGAGGCTGACCTCGAGCGACGGAGTTCCGGCCATCGCGCGTAACGGTACCGGGTGGGACAGCGATCCCGTAACGTTCTCGGAACGCATGGTGAGGACGATCCTCCGTAGATGACGGCGTCAGGCGGGTTCAGGGTCCTCGGAGCGCTGCTCGTGGCGACGTTCGTCGCGCTCGTGCCCCTCAACGTTGCGACCGGGCACGACAAGCCGTGGCAAACGGCGCTGTTCGGCGCAATCGCGGCGACCTATGTGCTCGTGGGTCTGCTGATTTCCGAGCGACGGCCGGGCAACCGCGTCGGGCCGGTCATCTTCGCCTTCGGGGCGGCGACCGGCGGTTACCTCGTCATCGATGCGTTCGTCCACGTGGCTCCGTCGCATCCTGCGATGCCGGTCCTCGCATCGGCCGTCAACGCGATCGAGGCGCCGCTGTTCGTGCTTGTCGCAGCCCTGTTCCTCCTGTTCCCGACTGGGAGACTCCCCTCGCGCCGCTGGAGGCTTGTGCCGGCCGTGCTCGCGGTCGCTGCGCCGATTGCCGGGCTCGCGCCCGCCCTCCAGCCAGGGCCGCTGTCGTACTACCCGGACATCGAGAACCCGTTCGGCGTCCCCGGGTTTCCCGGGCTCGCGGTCGGCACGCCGGCCTATCTCGTCGTGGTCGGCTGCTGCGCCGTGTCGGCCGGCGCGCTGGCGGCCCGCTGGCGCCAAGGCGGCATCGTCGAACGGGCCCAGCTCAAGTGGGCGGCCTCGGCTGCGCTCCTGGTCGGGCTGACCATGGCAGCCTACGCCACGCTCGTCGGGCCGGGCCGGTACAACGACGTCCTGGACCTGATGACCGGGCTCGCGTTCGGACTCGTCCCGATTGCGATCGGGATCGCGATCCTGCGCTACCGGCTGTACGAGATCGACCGGATCATCAGCCGGACGGTCGGATGGGCGATCGTGACCTCGTCCGTCGCGGCCGTCTACCTCGGGGTCGTGCTCGTCCTCCAGGCAGTCCTCGGTGGGGTCACCCAGGGCGACACGCTCGCTGTCGCCGCCTCGACCCTGTTCGCGGCAGCCGCGTTCCAGCCACTCAGGCGCCGGATCCAGGGTCGGGTCGATCGTCGCTTCTACCGCGCCCGATACGACGCCGAGCGGTCCGCTGCGTCCTTCGCCGACCGCCTGCGCGACGAGGTCGAGCTCGTCGCCGTCAGTGCCGAACTCGGCGAGACGGTGCGGCGGGCCGTGGCGCCCGCCTCTGCCGGGCTGTGGCTCCGGCCGGCAACGGTCGTCGCGCGGGGAAGACGCGGGACACCGTCATGAGCCTCATGGCCGGTCGAACGCACCTGGCGACCGTGGCCACCCTGTTCTGGGTCGTGACGACGGGTGTGGCGGCACTCACGGTCGCACTCGTCCTCGCGACGCTCACCGCCCCGGTGCCCGATCAGTTCGGCGTGCGTGGCTTCAACCCCGTGGCGGCGATCACCTTCGCCTCGGTTGGGATGGTCATCATCCGCCGCCTGCCCGCCCAGCCGATGGGCTGGCTGTTCCTCGTCATCGGCTTGTGCGTTGCAGTCAACGGAGCACTCATCGAGATCGCCACAGCGGCTCCGATCGCCATGCCTGGCCTTGCCATCCCCGCCATCGTCGCCTGGCCGATCGCCTGGATCTGGGTTCCGCAGGTTGCACTCGCCCTCGTATTCCTCCCGCTGCTGTTCCCGACCGGCCGATTGCCTTCGCCGCGCTGGCGCTGGGTGGCCGTCTTCGCGACGGCGAGCACGATCGGCGGCACCATCATGGCGGCCGTCGTCCCCGGCCCCGTGGAGACCGGGGTGCCGATCGACAACCCGGTCGCCGCGCCGATCGATCTCGAGACGTACGACACACTGTTCGCGATCGGGCTCATACCCCTTGTGGTCGCCGGCCTGCTGGCGGTCGGCTCGCTGTGGTTTCGCTTTCGAGGCGCCACGCCGGAGTTGCGCCAGCAGATCAAGTGGCTCCTTTTCGCATGCGGTTTCGCGGCCGGGGCGTTCGTACTCGTGGCGGTCACGACGGCGATCCAGGTAGAGCCACCAATTGCGAAGATCGCCGAAGTGCTGTTGCTCGTCGGCGTGCTCGGGATCGCGGTCGCCGCCGGCCTCGCCATCCTGCGCTATCGCCTGTACGAGATCGACCGGATCGTCAGCCGTACGCTCGGCTGGACGATCGCGACCGTTGCGGTCGTCGCGATCTACCTGACCGCCGTTCTCATGCTCCAGGGGGCGCTCGGCGGCCTGACCCAGGGGGACACGCTCGCCGTCGCTGCGTCGACCCTCCTCGCCGCGGCCGCATTCCAGCCCCTCCGCACGCGGGTCCAGCGGTTGGCGGACCGGCGCTTCAACAGGACGCGCTACGACGCCGAGCGCACGGTCGCGGCGTTCGCCGATCGGCTGCGCGACCAGGTCGAGTTGCAGGCGGTCGCCAGTCAGCTCGACGAGGCGGTCCGTCAGACCGTCGCCCCGGCCGCGACAGCCGTGTGGCTCCGTGCCCGTAACGATTTCCGGACGAAGGAGGCGTAGAACACGGCCATGACGTTGCTTCAGACGATCCGTCGGACGTTCGGTCTTGGCGACGGTCCCGCGACGGAGGCGCCTGCGCTCGCGGAGCGAACATCAGCCGCGGCCGCGGTGGCGGAGGCGCCGGCTGTCGAGATCGCACCGTCGGATCCGCTCTTCGCCTACCTCCAGGGTGCGAGCGGCGCCGTCGACGTCGACCGCCTCGAGCTCGACTCGCCCGCCCTCGGCGAGCTCCGGGCCGCCGGCATCACGCTGATCGTGCCCCTGGTCACGTCCGGCGAGTTGATCGGCGCGCTCTACCTCGGGCCCCGCCTGTCCGAGCAGGAGTATTCGTCGGACGATCGCCGACTGCTGTCGACGTTGGCGGCCCAGGCGGCTCCAGCGATCCGCGTCGCGCAGCTCGTCCAGGAGCAGGCCGCCGAGGCGGCGGAGCGTGAGCGGATCGACCAGGAGATGCGCGTCGCGACACTCATTCAGCAGCAGTTCCTGCCGCGCGAGCTGCCGAAGCTGCCGGAATGGCAGGTCGCCGCCTACTACGGCCCGGCGCGTGCGGTCGGTGGCGACTTCTACGACTTCATCGAATTGCCGGACGGACGGATCGCGATCGTCGTCGGCGACGTGACCGACAAGGGGGTTCCGGCGGCCCTCATCATGGCCCGCACCCACTCGATCCTGCGGGCGGAGGCATCCCGCTCGCCGTCCCCCGGCGCCGTGCTTGCGCGAGCGAACGAGCTGCTCGTGCCGGAGATGCCGAATCGCATGTTCGTCACCTGCTTGCTCGTGTTCCTCGAGCCGGCCGCCGGCCGGATCGTCATCGCCAATGCAGGCCACAACCTGCCGTATGTGCGGACCTCGGACGGCGTCACGGAGGTCCGGGCGACCGGCATGCCGCTGGGACTCCTGCCGGGCGTGGTCTACGACGAGACCGAGGCGGTCATCGCGCCGGGATCAAGCGTGCTGCTCTACTCCGACGGCGTCGTCGAGGCGCACGGCCCGGAGCGGGAAATGTACGGGTTCCCGCGCCTTCGAGCGGAGCTCGCCACGCTCGACGTGCCAGGCTCGGATCTCATCGATCGAGTCCTCGAGCACCTCCACGCGTTCACGGGCGCGGGTTGGGAACAGGAGGACGACATCACCATGGTCGCGCTCCGGCGCGCCGGCGGCGTGGCCGCCGCGACGACGGCCGCCACACTCGACACGGTCGACACGGTCGACACGGTCGACACGGACGACACGGTCGACACGGACGAGGAGATCCTCGCGGCGTTCTCGGTTCCCGGCGCGGTCGGCAATGAGCGGGGTGCAATGGACCGCGTGGCGGACATCGTGGCGCCCCTCGGGCTCGCCGGGCCGCGTCTCGAGCGCCTCAAGACGGCGGTCAGCGAGGCGACGATGAACGCGATCGAGTACGGCAGCCTGGGCCGGGAGGAAGTCCCGGTCGAGCTCGTCGTCGCGGCGACACCGGCCGAGGTCGTGGTCCGGATCACGGACCGCGCCCTGTCCGGCCCGGTCCCGGCCGACACGGAGGCTCCGAGCATCGAGGCCAAGCTCGCGGGCGAGCAGAAGGCGCGTGGCTGGGGCCTGTTCCTCATCCGGAACATGGTCGATCAGATGGATGTGTCGGGCGACGACGGAGGCCAGACGGTCACGCTTCGCCTCGCCCGCAAGGAGCGCTAGATGGACGTGCAGACCCGCCGCTTCCGTGCCGACGTGGAAACCGTCCCGGACGCGGTCCGGATCCGGCTCGCTGGTGACATCGACGTCGCCGCCGACCCCGGCCTGGCGGGCGCCTATGCGAGCGCAGCCACGCTCGGCGCGCAGCGCCTGATCCTCGACTTCGCCGGCGTCGGCTACATCAACAGCACCGGGATCGCGCTCATCGTCCGCCTCCTCGCCGAGGCCAGGCGAGACGGCCGCGAGGTCCACGCCGTACACCTGACCGAGCACTACCGCGAGATCTTCCGGATCACCCGGTTGTCCGACTACGTGGTCCTCGACGACGAGCAGGAGGGATCGAACCGATGAGCGACGCGACCCGCATCGAGGTTCGCTCGACCGACGACCCGTCGGCGAGCGTCATCCGGATCGACGGCGACGTCACCGGCGGCAGCGAAACAGCCCTCATGGACGCGTACGTGGCGGCGACGGGTGGCGGCGCCCGGACGATCATCCTCGACTTCGGCGGCCTCGAGTACATGAACAGCGGCGGCATCGGTTTGCTCGTCACGCTCCTCGTCCGAGCCCAGCGCAACGGCCAGCGCCTGCTCGCCGCAGGGCTCGACGAGCACTACCGCCAGATCTTCTCGCTCACCCGCCTCGACGAGGCGATCGCCATCCACGACTCCGAGGCGTCGGCGCTCGCCGCCGCCTCCGCCTGACCGAGGAGTACCGCGATGACCGCCACGCAACCGCGCACGCCGCGCGACCGCGACGCATGGGCAAAGCCCGTCGACCGACTCGCCACGACTGCGACCGGAGCCGGCATGGACACCGTGACCGGGAAGCGCGTCGCGGGTCCGGTCCAGGGCTTCGGCCAGATGTGGCAGAAGACGTTCCGCGTCCGGCTCGACGGCGCTGCCATGGCACCGGAGCAGGTGATCGCTCACTGGAAGGACCGGTTCCCGACGTTCTGGCCGAAGGGCAATCGGTTCTACGCGCCGCTCGCCGGCATCGCGCCGGGCGAGGTCGCGTTGCTCGAGATGCAGGCCGTGCCCGGCGCCCCCATCCGCATGTCTACCGGCGTCATGGTCATCTACGCTGACGCGGAGTCGTTCACGTTCATGACCCCGGAAGGACACGCGCTCTCGGCATGGATCACCTTCTCGGCGTTCCGCGACGGCGACGTGACGGTCGCGCAGGCCCAGGCCCTCGAGCGGACGAGCGACCCGCTCATCGAGCTGAGCTACCTGTTCGGGGCGAATCGGATGAACGATCGGTTCTGGGAGGGGACGCTCGCCAACCTGGCCCGGTCGATTGGCGTGAACGCGCCGACGGTCGAGGTGATCAAGGTCTGCGTCGACCGGCGTCGCCAGTGGCGCTATGTGCGCAACCTGCGCCACAGCCCGGCGATCTCGACGGCGATCGGCACGATCACCGCACCCGCGCGCTGGTTGCGCCGGCGAGGCTGATGACCGATGGGGGCCTCGGTCTGACCGGCGTACCCGGCGGCCGATGACGGGGCAACCGGTCGACGCGGTCGTCGTCGGGGCAGGTCCGAACGGTCTGGCGGCAGCGATCACCCTCGCCCGCGCGGGCCTCGGGGTTCGCGTCATCGAGGCGGCCGACGAGATCGGCGGCGGGCTTCGGTCCGCGGAGCTGACCCTGCCGGGTTACGTCCACGATGTGTGCACGGCGATCGTCGGCACGACCGCCGTGTCACCATTCCTGGGGCCGTCGGGGCCGCTCGACCTCGCCCGCCACGGCGTCGAGTTCGTCGCGCCGGAGGCACCGGTCGGTCATGCCCTGAACGCGGATCGGGCGGTCCTGCTCGAACGATCCGTGGAGGAGACGGCCATGGGCCTCGGCCGCGACGGCGCGGCCTACCGTCGACTCGTCGGCCCACTCGTCCGCGACGTCGAGCGGCTCACGCCGTGGATCTTCGGCCGACCGCTGCGCGTCACGCGCCACCCGATCGCCCAGGCGCGGTTCGGCCTGCCCGCCCTGCTGCCCAATCTCGCGCTCGGTCGCATCGCGTTCCGGGAAGCGCCGGCGCGGGCCCTGCTCGCCGGCCTCGCGGCCCACGCGATGGTCCCGCTCGAGCGATTCACGACCGCGTCGTTCGGCCTCGCGCTCGCTCTGTCCGCCCACGCCTCCGGCTGGCCGCTCGTCCGGGGCGGAACGGCGCGCCTGGCGGAGGCGCTGGCCGACGAGCTGCGCGCCCTCGGTGGAGCGATCGAGACGGGTCACCGGGTCGCGTCGCTCGACGAGCTGCCTCCCGCACGGGCCGTCCTGCTCGACGTGACCCCGCGCCAGCTCCTCGCCATCGCCGGCGACCGGCTCGCGGGGGATTACCGTCGGGCGCTCCAGCGCTTCCGCTACGGCCCCGGCGTGTTCAAGATCGATTGGGCTCTCTCGGCCCCGATCCCGTGGCGGGCGCCGGCCCTCGCCCGGGCGGGAACCGTTCACCTCGGTGGACGCGCGAGCGACGTCGCGCAGGTAGGACGGGAGGTCCATGCCGGCCGGATTCCGGAGCGGCCGTTCGTCCTGCTCGTCCAGCCGTCGTTGTTCGATCCCACTCGCGCACCGGCCGGGCGCCACACCGCCTGGGCGTACTGCCACGTCCCGAACGGCTCGCCGGTCGACATGACGACGGCCATCGAAGACCAGGTCGAGCGCTACGCTCCGGGTTTCCGCGACCTCGTGCTGGGCCGCGCCACCCACTCCGCGCCGGAGATGGAGGCGCACGACGAGAACTACGTCGGCGGTGACATCAGCGGGGGGGCCCAGGACCTGCGTCAGTTGTTCTTCCGGCCGATCCCGCAGCGCGACCCGTGGGCCACCCCGCTGAGGGGCGTCTACCTGTGCTCATCCTCCACGCCCCCGGGCGGCGGCGCCCACGGCATGTGCGGCCATCTCGCCGCACGATCCGCGCTTCGCCGGGAGTTCGGAAAGCGCACCTGACCGCCGTCGGCGACCGAGGTCAGTGCTGCGCGACGCAGAACTCGTTGCCCTCCGGGTCGGCCATGATCGTCCACCGACCTTCGTTCTCGTCGAGCTCGCGCACGATCGCTGCCCCCAGCCCGAGGAGGCGCTCCACCTCGGTGGGGCGATCGGCCGTCGCGTAGTCCATATGCACCCGGTTCTTGACCACCTTCGCCTCCGGCACCCGCTGGAAGATGATCGCCAGGCGCCCGTCGCGTACGCGCGGCTTGATCCCGGCGAACTGGCCGGACGGTGAGAACCACTCGACGTAGTCGAGCGCGGCGGACCAGAACCGGATGAGCGGCTCGAACGCCGCGCAGTCGATCACGAGCGCATGCATCCGCAGCGTCGCGCCGTCGCCCTCGATCACGGGGCCCTGGCGCCGATCGTGGAACCGACCCGCCCGGCCCCCGGCTGCGCCTCGCGAGCATCGAGTATGGCTGCGTAGGCCTCCAGCACTCCCGTCGCGCCGAGGTCGGTCAGGGTCCGGCGCGCCTCGTCCGCGAACGCGTGGCCGTCGGGGTCGCCCGGCCCGAGTGCGGCCGCGATACCGAGCGCCGCGAGCCCCTCATCGAGGCGAACGGACAGCGATCGGAAGGTGTCCAGCGCCGCCCGGCCGTGTTCGAGCGCCCGCTCGCGGTCGCCACCCAATCCGGCGGCGATCGAGCGAAGGGTCAGGAGGATCCCGTCGTTCCAGCGACCCGTCCGGAGGTTGGCCGAGAGATCGTCGGTCGCCACGGAGACCGTCGTGGCGTCCCGAGCGACGGCGGCCGCGATGCCTACGCGGAACCATGCGAACGGGGCATTCAGGTCATCCGCGCGGGCGAACGAGAGGCCGTGCCGAATCGCGCCATCGGTGTCGCCGCGGACCAGCGCGTCCCACAGCTCGAGATCACCGATCTGGCCCGGCTCGTGGACCGACCGGCGGACCTCATCGATGAGAACCGGATCCGGCGAGCCGCGCAGAAGACCCTGGACGTAGAGCTGGGCCAGGTTGGCCAGCCGGTCGGTCGCCTCGAGGCCCAGGTCGAGGACCTCGCGCACACGGACCTCCGCCGCGTGCCATTCACCGATGTGAAGGTCGTACTCGGCCGCGTTCATCGCGTAGAAGGCGGCCGAGCCGGCGGCTCCCCGGCGGACGGCGTCGACGAACCCCTCGGCCGCCACGTCGCGGCCGGCCACGATGTCGTCGTCGGCGAGCGTGACGGACAGGTTGATCCGGGCCCGATCCTGGATCTCGAACAGCCCGGCCCGCTCGGCGCGCCGGAGGATGCCGTCGAGGATGATCGCACCCTCGACGGATCGGCCGACCGCGGGCAGCGTCGCCCCGCGGGTGGCCAGGACCCGCAGGATGAGATCCTCGTCGCCGGTCTGTTCGACCGCCCGGAGCATGCCTTCGAGCAGGACCGCGGCGTCGGCGTTCCGGCCGCTGCGCAGGAGGCAGCGCGCGACGGCGAACCGGATCCCCAGCATCTCGCGACCGTCCTGCGGCAGGTCCGCGTACTCGACGACGGCCGCCTCGGCAAGTGACTGGGCCGCGACCACGTCGTTGGAGATGAGCGCCTCTGCCCGGGCCGCAGTGGCCCGCGCAGCGCCCAGGCGATCGCCTGCCGCGAGCCGGCGCGCTGCCACCTGCTCGAACAAGTCGGCGGAGCGGTGATGCTGACCGGAGTCCTCGGCGACCTGCCCGGCCCGCTCGAGCAGGTCCAGCTGGTCCGCGTCGTCGCCCGGCAGGTCCGCGGCGGCGACGAAGTACGCAAGTGCCTGCTTCGGCGCACCGAGGGCCGCCGCCCGCTCGGCCGCGGCACGCAGCGCGATCCGGGCTTGCGCCGCGAGCGCATCGGCCTCCGGACCGTCCGCCGCTGCCTCGTAGGCGGCCAGGTAATGGGTCGCGAGTGCCCCGCTCAGCTCATCGTCGCCGAGCCCCTCGAAGTAGCGCGCGGCAGCGAGATGGCGGACCCTCCGATCCCGCTTGGCGAGCGTGCCGTAGGCGACCTCGCGAATGAGCGACTGGACGAAGCCGTACTGTCCGCGCTCCGGCGAGCGTGGATCGGTGTCGAGCGACAGCAGGTCCCGCGCGACGAGCCCGCGCAGCCTCGGCTCGAGCAGGTCGGGGCTCTCGTTGACGAGCGCGGCGAGCGCGGCCGTCGCGAAGGTCTGGCCGAGCACCGCGGCGTCCTGGAGCAGCGACCGGTCGGCAGGGGGCAGGCCGTCGAGCCGCGCAGCGATGAGCGCGTGCAGCGATGGCGGGACGTCGATGACGTCGAGCGGGCCGATCGCCCGGAACGTGCCGTCGTCGGCCGGCTCGAGCCGGCCGGACGCGACGAGCATTCGGATCGTCTCGACGGCGTAGAGGGGAATCCCGCCGGCCCGATCGAGGACCGTCCTGGCCGATGCCTCCGGCAGCTGCGGCACGACGCCGGCCAGCAGTTCGCGCATCGCCTCGTCGCTCAGCGGACCAAGCGGGAGCGACGTCGCGTTCCGGCCGGCGCCCCAGGCCGGGCGACGTTCGAGCAGCTCTGGCCGGGCGAGGGTGAGAACGAATAGCGGATAGCTCTGGCTCCACTCGAGCACGGTCTCGATGAAGTCAAGCAGCCCGTCGTCGGCCCACTGGAGGTCCTCGAACACGAGGACGACCGGACTCTCCGACGCAAGGCGCTCGAAGAACTGCCGCCAGCCGGCAAACAGGCGCTCGCGGCCGCCGGGCGGCGGTGCGCCCACGCCAAGCAGGGTGAGCAGGCACGGCTCGATGAAGGCCCGCTCGTCGGCATTCGGCACGTGCTCGGCGAGCGACGCGGCGATCCGCTCGCGGGTCGTCGCCTCGTCGTCGCCCTCAAGCAGCCCGGCTCGCTTGCGGATCATCTCGGACAGGGCCCAGAACGAGATTCCCTCGCCGTACGAGGGCGACCGGCCCTCGTGCCACCACATCCGCTCGGCCAGGCCGTCGGTGTACTTGGAGAACTCCCAGGCGAGCCGGCTCTTGCCCATGCCGGCCTCGCCGGTGATCGACACGAGCCGGGCACGCCGCTCGCGGGCGACCGAGTGATAGGCGCTCCGAATGAGCCGGAACTCCACGTCGCGACCGACGAACGGTGGCTCGATCGAATCCGTCCGGCCCACGCCACGCGACTTGGCGACGACCCTCAGCGCACGGAAGGCGGTCACCGGCGCGGCCTTCCCCTTGAGGACCGTGTCTCCGGCCGGCTCGAACGTGATCGATCCGCCGGCGGCCTGCCGCGTCGCCTCGCCGACGAGGACCGAACCCGCCGGCGCGACCGCCTGGAGCCGGCTCGCGGTGTTGACGAGGTCGCCGGCGACGAGGCCCTGATTCGTCGCGCCGAGCGTGACCGCCGCCTCGCCGGTCAGAACGCCGACCCGTCCGCTGAGCGACGCACCCAGCTCGTCCCCCAGGGCCGCGATGGACCCGACGAGATCGAGGGCCGCCCGAACAGCCCGCTCGGCGTCGTCCTCGTGGGCGGTCGGAGCACCCCAGACCGCCATGACCGCATCGCCGATGAACTTCTCGACCGTCCCGCCGTAGCGCGCGACGATCTCGCTGGCCGTTTCGAAGTAGCGCGACAGGAGGTCGCGCACGCTCTCCGCGTCGCGACCCTCGGCGAGGGTCGTGAACCCGACCAGATCGGCAAACAGGACGGTGACGACCCGCCGCTCCGCCCCCGCCGGGAGCCCGGCGGACATGCCATCGTCGCGCGTTCCCCCGCCGATCGCGCGCTGGATCTCACCGGCCGTCGCGCCCGGATCAGCGGCCGCACCGGCACCGGGAGCCAGCCGCTCTCCGCATTCGGCGCAGAACTTGGCCGGCCCGACGATCGCGGTTCCACAGCGCGGGCAGGCGGCGGACAGCGGCGCACCGCACTCCGCGCAGAACTTGCTCCCCGGTCGGTTGTCGGCCCCGCAACTCGAGCAGGTCACGCGCTCACCTCGATCCCGTCGCGAGAGGCAACAGGGTAACGGACTCGGCGGAGCCGGGCAGCCGAGTCGTCAGCGCCAGGACCTGGCCGCGTCCGGGTAGAGCCGCACCCGGCGATACGGCTCGCGACCCCGAGAGCGGGACACGAGGTTGGCGCGTTCCGCCATCTGGTGCTGGAGCCGCCGGATGAAGGCGTTCTGCGGCGACAGCTCAACTGGTTCGGCCTGCTTGATGACGATCCCGATCGCTTCCTCGGTCTCCCGCAGCGCTGCCTCGCGCGGATCGATCTCGAGCGAGAAGATCGAGGTCAGGCTGGCCTGCATCTGGAGGACCGTATTGCTCTTGAGGACGTAGATCGGCATCGCCCGCTCCTCCGCCTCGCGGAGCATCGGCGTCTTCTGGCGGTACTCGTTCTTGAGCGTCATGACGACATCTGCGTCGTCGACATCGCGGGCGATGATGACCGGCAGCTGGAGCTCGCGGATACCCTGTTCGAGGCGCTTGCGGCTGATCCCGATCGGCAGGACCCGGAGCGTGGGCAGCGTGCCGGCATCCTCGATCCGAATGGTCTCGCCGTCGTCGGCCGCTGCCGCGGCGGTCGCCCGATCGGCAAGCCCCTCGTCGTCGCCGACCAGGTCGTCCGCGTTGACCGGCGCCGTCCCCTCGTCAACCCGGAGGGCGGTCAGCGCCCGCGCGGCCTGGTCGCGCCAGGCCTCCTGACGCTGGAACTCGCGAGCGTCGCGGGCGCGCGGCTCGGGAACCGGCCCGGCGCCGCGCTCGAGTGGACCGCGATCGGCGATCTCACCCGCCACGAACGGCGCATCGACGAGAGCGGCGGGGACCCCTCGACCGCCGTCCGGCGTGCCCGGTGTGGCGTGCCCGACGCCCGGTTCAGAGCGCGTCGGCCCACGCCAGCCCCCGGTCGCACCGGGTCGGTAACCAGGTCGGATGCCTCCTCCGCCGGTGTCGCGATAGCCACCCCGGTACGAGCTCTCGCCGCGCCAGCCGGGCTCCATCCGCCACGTCTGCCCGGATCCGACGAGTCCCGCGAAGCGCTCCGTGCCGAGCTGCTCGCGCGGCGACGGCCGCGGTCTCGACTGCGAGCGATGGACGCCCTCGTCGTCGCGCCAGCGCAGCTCCGGCGCGACCGGGTCGCCGCGAAGCAGGTTGTCGACCGTGTCCGCGACATCGGCGTGGGCGAGCACCCGATCTCGGTCCTGGATCTCGACGATCACGTCGAACGTCGGCGGAGCCTTCCGCTCGAGGACGCTCTTCTGCGTCCGCCGGCGGCGCGCCTCCTCGTCGCCGAGGGTCACGCTCTGGATCCCGCCGATGAGGTCCGACAGGGTGG
>Ga0326597_10006026_pt1 | contig 16682 bp, 19 predicted proteins | sample RVTome_12_FD_203789 | JGI IMG/M metagenome (GOLD analysis project Ga0326597, IMG submission 203789) | Soil microbial communities from uranium-contaminated site in the Upper Colorado River Basin, Wyoming, United States - RVT100D185 | ecosystem: Environmental > Terrestrial > Soil > Contaminated >...
AGAACAAAATATATATTTAGTGGCTACATCCGCGCAAAACGAAAAACCGCCCAAGTGCCTGTAGGGTATACACTTACGCAAGAAAAGCGGCGAAATCGGGCAGGAAGTTCGGTCTAGGCGTACGACCCCCTCATCTCCCGTTGTCCCCCGTGTGGCCCCGCCCCCTGCGGGGGCGGGTTCCTCTTCGCGCGACGCCCGCAGGCGGCGACGCGACCGCGACCCCGGAGCGCCCAGGGACGGCCTGCGGCACCCGCCCCCGACGCCAGCCGGCGCGGGCCTTGTCCGCACCATGCCCGTGGGTGCGTTCCGCCCGGATTCGGAGGCGACGCCGATAGAATGCGTCAAGCCGGGCGACGGGTAGCAGGCAATAAGACGCGGAAAGGAAGCGAGAACCATGAGCGACAGAAGAGAGAGCGAGACGCCGGGAAAGGGAACGCCGCTGGTGGACTGGAATCGGGTGTTGCATGTCACCGTCGGCGCGACCACGAGCGCCGAGCGGGAACCAACCTGCTTGGAGTGGGTCATTGCGAGTACGATCGCCAATGCCATCGCGGTCGCCAACGCGCCATTCTGCTGCGGCGGGGACGGTGAAGACGAACTCGCGGGAGTGGACTTGCGGAAGGTGGTTGCGCTCGTCGCGGAGCAAACGGTGGCCGGGATGCTGGACGACGCCATTTTTGTCCTCAAGGAAGTACTGCAACACTGCATCAGGAGAGGCGACTCTTCGGTCTACGCAGTGGAGACGGCAGAAGAGACACGGAAGCGGGAGACCACGAAATCGTAGGGCGAGGGGGGGCGGGGGCGGCTTCCCCTCCGGGGCATTCCTTCCTGCTCCATTCATCCTGTCGCGCCCAGGGAGGTCGGCGCAGGCGCTGCACAGGGCATGACCCTCGACCGTACGAGCTTGGCGCGCCTGCCGGGCGTCCCCGTGGCCGTCACGGCCTGACCCCCGTCGGAACGCGACGCGCCTCCCCGATTTGGCAGCGAGACAATAGACACAGTGTGGTGTGGGCGCGTCGAGGGGGGCATTCTTCCTTCCTGCTCTAGTCCTCTCGTCGCGCTGACGCCGGGGTCTGCCCGGCCACCACGGGCCGCCCCTGCGGGGCGTCCCTCCCTCTCCCGATCCGAGTCCGGGGCCGCACGGGGGCGACCGGGGCGGCGGGGACCGGGTACGGGGGTCGCGGGCATGGGGCGTCGGGCGACCGTATGAGGGAAGGCGGCGGCGAACGGCGTGCCGACCGTCCGGCGCGGACGCCGACCCCGCCCGGCCCCGGTCGGAGCGCGACGGCAGCGGTCCTCACGACGGCGGACATGGGAGGCGATCATCCGCTCCGTGGATGGGCCAGCCATAATATGGCATCCTGGCACATTATCTTCTCGTTGGTTTCGCTTTCTTGGCAGCGCCATGACTTCGCGTGCGGAACCGTGTTCCGCGCGCTGCGGTTATCGGATGGCCGCGAATCTCGTGGAGTTCGGGCCGCTGCGGCCCCCCTTCTGTCCGTAGGCGTCCCGGCGGGCGGCGGACAGAGGCGGGCGATGGCGGCGTCCGGGCGCTGGCCCCGACGCCGCCGTCCCCGGCGATGAGGGGGCCGAATGGGAAACCCGCGCGAGGGGGAGTTCGGCGCGGCGCTGCTTAAAAGGATGGGGCGGAACCGCACGACGCCGACCATCTTCGGGCGGGCCGACGACTTTGGGCTCGCGCGCGAGATCTCGGCCCTGGTCGACTTGGCGGAGCGCCCTCCGTGGGGGCGCGGCTGCTGGGCGCGCTCTGAACATCCGGGGCTGGCCGGAACGCAACAGGTTGGGGCTGCTGTGAGCGGCCCCTGCGCGACAACGGGGAGGCAAAGCATGGGGAAAGGGCAGAAGCGGCGGCGGGACCCGATGGGCGTCCGCCCGACTCCGGGAGCGAGGTCGCAGGTGCTGGCTTGGGCCGACGCGCATTCAATCGATTGCTCGAACGAGGAAGCCGACGACCTCGTGCGGCGGCTCCGAAATGCGCCGTCGGACGGGACCGGGGCGGACGCGCGGGACGGCGACGACAAGTCGCCCGATTCGGCGGACGGGGGGAAGCATCCGACACCTTCACGGGGCATCCCCGACATGCTTTCGCCGCCAGACAACGACCATGCACCGGGAATGGCAGTGGGCGAGGGCGAGGATGGCTGTCGTCCGTTGCGATATGACTACTTGTTGGCGTCCCCGGTCGCGGTGACGGTCGGCGGAGAGCAGGCCGTGGCCATGCACGCCCCTTACGACGGACGGGTCCGGGTTCGGCCCGAACGCGAGGACGCGAGGGCGATCGTCGTGGCCCTCGACGATTTGGACGACGCGGGGCGCAGCGCACTGCTCGCGGCCCCGATGAGACGAAGAATCGAGATTATCGTGAGGTGCCGCACCCGGCGTTGCCCGAAGTGCTACAGGGCGTGGCTGTCCGGCGACGGGAGCGTAGAGGACACGAGCGGGCGGGAGATATGCAAGGTTCAAGACCTTTTCCTAGCTCGCTGCGGCGACCACAAGCGCGGACGGCGGACGGAGGAGGAGCAGCCGCAGGATTGACGCCGTGGGAAGCGCGGTCTGCATCCTCGTCGAAAGATAAGGCGGCAGCAGAGAGGAGGGTCGCCCCTGCGGGGCGGCCCATCGGAGGGGGAGATCACCATGAGCGAGTACCAGGTAACTTTGGTCTGGCGAGGCGGCACCTACAGCGAGACGATCGCGGCCATGAGCGCGGAGCGCGCGAGGCGGGCCGCGATGGAGCGCTTTCCGGGGGCCACGATCATGCGCGTCGCGCGGGTGGGGCGGGAGTAACATGGACGGCGGCTCGGCGCGCGACAGGGGAATCCCGCGAGGTGAAGGGACGCCCCGAAGGGGCGGCCCGGACGGGTCGCTGTCTGATCGACTGGACGCCCTCGGTTGGGGGAGGGTTCCGTTCGAGACTGCCTTCACAAACCTCGTGTTCTTGTATCTTTCGGCGCGGCTGGACGCGCAGGTTCCGCTGCGGCTGATCCGGGATCATGGGGATCACATACAGGCCGACTGCGAGCGCGCCGCCGCCGCCATGATCGCGGAGGCCGAGCGCATGGGTAGGATCGACCTGCTCCGTTGCCCGTGCGTGCGCGAGCCGGAGGATATGCTGGCGATCATCGAGCGGGTCTACGGCGCGTGAAGGCGATGTGTCACCTTTCCGGGGGTAGGTAGGCGTTTTCGCGCGCCGTCGTGCCCCTGTTCTTGGCCCAAGAACGGCGGGGGGACCGCGAGGCAGTCTGGTCACAGGTTGGCGCGCGACCCACATGGGTAGCTCGCAGGCGCACCAAAAGAAGTGCAATACAAGGCGGGTGCGCAGCCTCGCCTTCGCGGGCGGTTGGGTGCGGCTCCCGGAGGTGGGGACAGTACGCGATGCCGGATAGCGCTTGCGGACCACTGGACGCTCTGCTGATCCTGCTCGTGGCCCTGTTAGCGGTCGTCCGAGCGCGGCGGTTGGCCCGGCGTCGCGCCTGCCGGAAGTGTGGAGCCTTCGACAGCAGGCGGGCGTGGCAATTCTGCGCGAGGTGTGGCGCGCCGAGGGGCGGCGGCGAAGCCGGCGCGACGCCGCCGGGGACGAAAGCCGCCACGGCCCCGCCGCTAGCGGGCGGGCCGATCGCGCTTCCCTCGGACTTCCTTCGGCGGGGCTGGAGCCGTGAGCCAGCCCTCAATGATTGCGGGTGCGAGGTTGACCCATGCGCAGAGACAGCCGTGGCATGGAGCATTTTGGGGGCGTGCGACCGGGCGTTCTCAGCGTACTCTGCCCCCTGGCGCGCCTGGCGGAAGGCGCTCGGCGAGATTATGGCAGAGCAGTTTGGGGGAGTATCTGCGGTCAGGTGGGCTCGCCACCGAACCAGACGGCACCACAGCGTGGTAGAACTGGCCCAGGCAGTTGAGACCCGCGCCGGGTTGGCCCGCCACGACAACCGCAGTACGACCAAGGCGGCGACCGCACGCTGAGCCGCATTCGCGGCGCGTGTGGACGGCCCGGTCTTGCCCGCAGCGAGCCGGTGGTGCGGTCGGTGGGGCAAGGCTCGCGTCGCGCCGAAAGTGGGTGTCGTCAGAGTTTGCGTTTCGCCACGGGGTTTTCGAGGGTGCGCAGCGAACAAGAAAACTGCGTTTTCGGGGCCGTGAAGGCCGGTTTTTGTCGTTCAACGGGGGCGGCTGGCCAAAAAAATGTGCGCTTGCGCGAGAGCCGTAGTCGGTGTGCTGGCTCGTTGACACGGGACAGCCGGGGCGACCTACTGCTCGGCGTCGCGCGGTTGCCGGGCTGACGGGTCGGCGGCGACTTCGCTGCTGCGTGCTTCATGTCAGTGTCGAGGCGGGGCTTGGAAGCCCCTTTGGGGGGCGGAAAAGTGTCAACTATCGATGTCCTTCCCAGCGCCCCCGACTGGCGGGGCCGCGAAGCGGGCCGATGCCCCCGTGGTGGGTGCTGACCGTCGAGTATGATTGAGTTGGACGCTGCGGGGGCCGGGAGAATGGCGGGGATGAAGTCGGACGCAACCACGATCGCGTATGTACGCGTCAGCCACCGCGACCAAAACGATACGCTTCAGCGCGACGCCATCGGGCGGTGGGCGCGGGCCAACGACACCGAGCCGGAGTGGTTCTGCGACCACTTCACCGGAGCCACGATGCAGCGACCGGGTTGGGAGGCGTTGTGGGAGCGGGTGTTGAACGCCAGCCGCCCCGTTCGCGTGGTGTGCTGGAAGCTCGATCGGCTCGGACGGACGGCCAGCGGCTTGACCAAACTGTTCGACGAGCTTCGGGCGCGAGAGATCGGATTCGTCTCGCTCACGGAGGGCATCGACTTGGCCACTGCGGCGGGGAAGATGACGGCGAGCATCCTCGCCAGCGTCGCCGAGTTCGAGCGCGAAGTTCGCGCGGAACGGCAGATGGCCGCGATAGCCAGCATCCGCGCACGCAACAACGGGAAGTGTCCGTGGGGCGGTTCCAAGCCCGGCGTCGCCAAGATGCTCAACGAGGATCAGGTCGCGTTCATCCGCAAGGCCAAGGCTGGCGGCGAGTCGATCGCGTCGATTGCTCGCACGGTCGGCGTCTCGCGCCAGACGGTCTATCGCGTGCTGGCTTGGCGGAGTGGATCGAATCCGTGAGCCAGACGAGCCGCGCGCACATGGGCAAGCCGCGCCTTGTGCCTCGCTCACTGATGTTCCGCTGAGCTGCGCTCGCTGGTTCCGTCGTCGGGCGGTCGGTCGTCAGTCTCCGTCCGCGCGTCGAATCGGCGTCTCGGTCATTCCGAATTAGCTCCCCCCGCTTTATTCATAGCCCCGGTTTTTTTCCCGCGGGCTGAATTCGCTATCGCCCTGGTGCGGACAGGGGCGGCGTGGAACCTTCACCCGGTACCGTCGCAAAATCGGTAGGAAATCAACGGAGAAAGACAAAACACAATTCCCTTGCACGGCCCGCAGCACGCCGTCCACAGCGCCGTAAGGCGGGGCAAGGCCGATTGGCTTTCGTGACATATCAATGGCACGGACAACCCGCGACACTCATTCCGTGAACACCGGGAGCGGACGCCCGCGCAAGACGGGCAGAGGCTCCATGTCAGCGTACTTCCCATAGTCGATGGGAATGTCGAGCGCCGGAGGGTAGCGGAACACGGCGTGTACGCGAACATCGACGCCCCGGATGTCCTTGTTCCGCAGCACCCATTTTTCAACAGCGCCGACATCGAATCCCCACCGCCTGATCCACTTCTGCACGGCGATTTCGGCAGGGGCGGTGTGACGCTGCTGTCTGCTGGTCATCCGCATCCAGTCCTCCCGTCTGCGCGGCTTGGGGAGGCCGTGCGTGCGCCCGTCCACCTTTCGCTGAATGAAGTAGAGCGCGCGGGCCAGTCCGCCAGCGATGGTCGCGGAGGCGCACCCGTCTGGCATCTGGTTCAGCGCACACGCCCAATAGAAAAAATCGTGGCCGCTGCGGCACTCGCTCAGGCATACCGCGTCGGGGTTCCACGGGCGCTGCGGCCAATCCGGCAACAGGGCGATGCGCGGGCTATACGGCGAGCCGTGATGCGCCCACCCTTCGTATCGCCAGTAGTGGAGCAGCCGCATCCGGGCGCGCCGCGGGAGCTTGAACCATGTCTTTCGGAAGAGTTGCGCGAAACGCGGGTTCGTCGTGCGCGCGAAGTCGTCATAGACGGCGGCGATGCCCGTCCGCTCTACCAGGAAACACGGCACGCGGAGAAGGAACAGTCCACCTCGCGGGGAGATCGGCATCAGTCTCCCCGACTCCGTGATCGTCTTCTTGGTGGCCTCGTCCAGCCCCGGTCGCCAGTTCGGCGGCATGGTCGCTCCTTCCGGCAGTCCCTTCAAAGCCGAGCAATGAACAAAAACAGGACAAGGAATCTGTCATTGTCGATCTCAAGCGAACCGGAGAGGGGCCGCAGGCATCGTCAGGCCCTATCGCGGGGACGGTGCGAGGGACTTGACTCTCCGCTGCGGCCTTTGGGCCGGAACGGTTTTCACCCCGTATAGAATAGTTTTTGAGGTGCAGTGGCGTGTTGAAGGATTGGGACTGGCGCGCGGACTGCCCTGCGATACTCCAACAGGAGATCGGCGGGGGGAACTCGGACGAGGAGAGGAAGGGATGACCATGAGCAGAGGCGAAATGCCGGAGACGAACAAAGTGGCGCTCGTAGACTGGAACCGCGTAACGCATGTTGTGATCGCTGGCGCGACCAGGCGCGCCGAGTCGTCGCGCGACCCCACCTGTTTGGAGGCAATCATCGCAACCGCGCTGGCCAACGCGGTTGCGCTCGCCAGCGCGGCCTGTTCAGACCCTGAACGGGAGCTTGCGGGAGTGGACTTGAAGAAGGTCATGTCGCTCGTCGCGGAGCGAACGGTCGCCACTGTGCTGGATGATGCCATTCTCCTGCTCAGAGAAATCCTGAAGCGCTGCATCGAGAGGGGCGACGCCTCGGTCTACGCCTTGGGCGAGGACGAGGAAGGGGATGAAGCGGTGAGGCTGAGCTTAGGGAACACGCGATGCGACGCCCGCCGCTGGTGCGCTGATCGGGCGGCGGAACACGCTCGCCGGATGGCGAGACCGCCGTGGGGCCGTGGGTCGCCGCTGATCCGGCCTCGCACCCGTCCCACGGGGCCGCATCTGCCTCGGCGTTCGCCCCCGGCAGGACAGGCCCGGCACCCGTAGGAAAAGGGCCGCGCAGCGGCCCCGAATGGGGGCGACCGTGCAGCCTACGCTGATGTCGCTCCATTGACCTGCGCTCCCGCGTGAAGCGGCCCCTTGCGTGCCTCTCGTGGCGATGGAAGACCGTACGCCCGAAGCCGTTGGTCGGTCGCCGCCGCTGTTCGTGGTGTCGGACGGCTGTCCCCGATGATTGGCTGCACGACCCGCCCATCGGCGGTCGCGCCGGACAGTTATCCGGCGGAGCCGAGGCCCGCGCGGAGAGATGGGGATCAGTCGCCCCGAATCGAGGATGGCGCGCCTCTTGGCCTCGTCCAGCCCCGGTCGCCAGATCGGCGGCATCGTCGCTCCCTCCCCGACGGACTGGCCGTCCACGCGGGATGGTTGATGAGGACAAGTCAAGACGACCATGCTGCCTTAGCACGACGATGGGTCTGCGCCCCCGACCACAGCCGCTCCAACGCCAGCGGGATGAACAACGCGACGAGTGTGGATGCCGTGTTCCTCGTGTCGGAATGCAGGTTATCGGCGGTGTAGTCGCTCGTACCTGCGCTCCCGCCTTCTCGGACTCCTGTCTGGATAACTGTCGAGACTACGCCGTTGTCCCAATCCCATCCGTACCGACGCTGGACAACTGTCCGTACAACCGCGACAGCCGCAGCAGACTGTCGTGCCGAAAACACTCCACGCTCGCTCCTCTCGGTTGTCTCAATTGTAGACTGGCTAGGAACGGCAGGTGCGCGGGCCGCACGGTGACAGGCCGCGAGGCGGCCAAGTGTGGTCCGTGGCGGGGGTCCGCCACAGCACAACAGGTCGGTGCTGATGTGAGCAAGTCCAAGAACGCCAAGAAAGTCATTAGGACGCGGCACGCTCTCGGCTGGCCCGCTCGACTTTGGTCGAGTCGGTTCGATGGCCGCGAAGGACTGTGTGCAGGATGGGGGTCAGACCCATCACGCGCTTAGGCGCAGCATCGTGTAGGGAGGCCACACGCGGGCCGGACGGAGGGGAACCGCGTAAGATGCCACGGAGGGGCGGGACTCAGGGTCAACGAACCCGTCTTGTGCCGGATGGCTACCGGGGCCGGGAATCGGAAAGGCAAAGAGAAGATGTCTAAGAAGAACTGGTTTGATGTGGATGCGGACGGCTTCGGTCAGATCATCGCAAAGAAGGATCGGGGGCGAGCCATTCTGGAGTTGGTGCAGAACGCGGTGGACGAGGAAGGCACAACCACGGTTGAGGTTGTGTTGGAGCCGATACCGGGACGACCCGCCGCCCGTCTCGTGGTGCGGGACGACAACCCGGAGGGCTTCGCCGACCTGCGGGACTCCTTCACGCTGTTTCGCCCGTCAAAGAAGAAGGACAATCCGACGAAGCGCGGGTTCATGAACCTCGGCGAGAAGATCGTGCTGTCGCTATGCAACAATGCCCAAATCGTGACGACCAAGGGTACGGTGGTCTTCGACAACGATGGACGGAAGCAGACACGGCAGGTGCGCGACTCAGGTTCGGTGTTCGAGGGCGAGATGCGGATGACCCGCGACCAATTGGAGGAGGCCTCCAAGACCATCCGGTCTTTGATTCCGCCGGACGGCGTGACCATCCAATTCAATGGCGTGGCCTTGCGGCATCGGCAGCCCCTGCGGGAAGTGGAGACCCGACTCCCAACGGTGACTCCTGATGAGGACGGCAACATGCGCCGAACCGAACGCAAGACCACGGTGAGAATCTACACTCCGGAGGATGGTGAAGTAGCGACTCTGTACGAGATGGGCATCCCGGTGGTGGAGACAGGGGACAAATACCATGTTGACATCCAGCAGAAGGTTCCGCTGAACATGGATCGGGACAATGTTACGCCCGCGTACTTGCAGAAGGTGCGTGTTCTCGTGTTGAACGAGATGCACTCCGATCTCAGTTCGGAGGATGCCACGGGACCGTGGGTGCGCAGCGCCGCGTCCGATGGGGATTGTTCCGACGATGCGACGGTGGCAGTGGCACGAGCTAGGTTTGGCGAGGGTGCCGTGGCGATTGATCCAAGCGACCCGGAGGCGGGCAAACGGGCTGCCGCCGAGGGGCGTACCGTCGTCCCAGGAGGTGCGTGCAGTCCCGGTGAATGGAAGCGCATAAGGGCGACTGGTGCATTGCCGCCCGCTGGTCAGGTTACGCCAAGCGAACCGGGTTACAGCGCCTCCCCGCGCTACCTGCCGGAATCGGAGTGGACGGACGGCATCCGGCTGGTCGTCGGGTACGCGGAAGCAGTCGGCAAGGAACTGCTTGGCGAAACCGTTTTGGTCGAGATTGTGAACAACGCTACTTGCGGCACGCTGGCGGACTACAAGCGAGGCCAGCTTCGGCTTAATGTCGGTCGTCTCGGCAAGGGTTGGTTCAACCTAGGCATCACCGTCGAGGTGGACGAACTCCTCATCCACGAGTTCGCCCACCACTACGAGTCCGACCACCTGTCCGAGGGGTACTACCACGCCTGCTGTCGTCTCGGCGCGCACCTCAAGCGGTTGGCCATCGAGAACCCGGATTTCTTCGCCGCCTTTCAGGCCGAAGAAGTGGAGACAAAGGCGTGATGGCACCGCCACACGCGCGCCGCTGTCGGCCTGCATGTAGATGGGAGAACACAGAACGAGCGGGATGGCGCGACGCCTGTAGTACCAGCACGGATGGGATGTTCTCTGGAGGCGTTTCTGCCGGGCGCGATGGAAGCCCTAGGTCGCACATGTTCCACTCGCTCCCCGGCCCGACGCCCACCGCTGGCATACTGATGGGGCGGCAGCGGGACACCCAAGCCGGGTGGCCAGACCATCGTCTGGCTGTGGGTCGCCGCTGATCCGGCCTCGCACCCGTCCCGCGGAGCGGCGTCCGCCCCCGGCAGGGCAGGCCCGGCACCCGCGAGAAAGGGCCGCGCAGCGGCCCCCTGTCGAGGCCCCATGCCAGCGCGAGCCGTCCAGTGGTCATTTAGTCGCAAATCCATCCCGAACCCCTCTCGACAATCATCTCAGGGCGACCAGCCGGGGAACATGCCGAGCTGGATCGGGTAGCCCCGGCAGCCTCCAAGACGACCCACGGCGGCGTGTGCCCCCCCTCCGCCTCCGGACGGGGCGGGAAACGGGGTGTCCGGAGGCCAATCAGGCCGTGGCACTACCCCCGTTGCGGCGGGGCATCTGTCGAGCGACCCCGCCCGCCGACGCCTGTCTCGTAGGTCTGGCGCAGGTGTTGACATTTTCTTTGAAAATGCCCATTATCGACTTGACAATGTAAAACGCTGTGGTAGGATTTCGGTAGCGTGTCACGGAGGGGATTGTGTGGTCGCCCGACGAATCGACGGACGGTGCGGGCGATCCTTGGAGCCACGGAAATGGCCGAGAACGAAACCCTAGACCTGTGGAACAAGCAGAGCCGACGCTGGTGGCAACTGCTCAAAAAGATCGAGAGCGGCGAGCCTGCCGAGGAGATCGCCGACGAAGCCGAGCGGTGCTTGTCCCGGACATTGAAGAGCCTCGTTGAGCTACTGCCGTTAGGCAAGATGCTCGAGGCGGCCACACGCGGCGACAAACGCGCATTGTGGGCCATTGTGCGTGAGCGTCGTTGGGGGCGTGATTACGCAGAACTGATAGCGCAGCAGGCGAGCATCGACTCCGACCCGGTGCGACTGCTTGAGGGCGTCCTGCGTGGTACTGCCGACAGGTTTCTCGACCAGATCGGAGTGGAGGTCGTTGGGTACAATCACTCACCCAACATGGGAGGATTCAGGTTTCTGCGTGAGAAGGTTCTGACGCTGATGCAGCCCGGCATCGCTCGTCTGGCAAGGCAGATCGCGGAACATCCGGGCAAGAAACCGAGGTTGCCAGCGAGGTCAACAGCGCAGCGGGCAAGGGATCAACGAGACCTGCTGAGCTTGTCTCTTGCCGTTCGATCAGGGACCGACGGATGACGAGCAGCGAACATCGTTACCGGATCGTGTTCGCACGCCATGGCGACCTCATGGTCAGCGCGATTGCTGGCGACACGCAGGTGCGGCTGGACGAGTACGGCCTGTCGAGCGCTCTGTTTCACACGATTCCGCCGCGCGCAGGTGATCTGCTGCGGATCGGACTGGCGGTCTACGCTGCTGATCGGCTGGCGCGGCGGGACTGGCAACGACAATCCGGTGGATCGCGCGCGATGTCGCTTGAAGTCGGAGTGGTTGAACCGGATTTCTGGTGTGATGAGGTCGTGGCCAAGTTACTGCGCGAGGCGCTGGAGCTGCTGAGCGACGACGCATGGTACCTTCGCTTCCTCCCGCTGCGCCCTGATACCAATTACCTTGGCTGTCGCCCTGACCAGCGTCCACGGGTCTGCCTCTACAGCGGAGGACTCGACTCCGCAGCGGGTCTGGCGACGCGGCTTCGCGTTTGCCGGGAACCGATGCTCGCGGTGACTACTTGGCATCAAGCACGACAGAAGCAGCGAACTATCGGCCAACTGCATCGGCTTGCCTCTCGATACGGCGTTGATCTCTGTCCCATTGTGGTCAGGACGGCACTCGTCAGGCCGCCGCAGCCGTGCGAACAGGAGCTGAGCCAGCGGTGCCGATCCTTCTTGTTCGCGGCGCTCGCCGGAACCGTGGCGTGCGCAGAGGGTGCGTCCGAGGTAGAGGTGTACGAGAACGGCGTTGGCGCAATCAACCTGCCGCTGATGCACGGCATGGCAACGGGGCCGCGCACAACCAAGTCCTCGCATCCGCGATTCCTGCGCCTGATGGGCGAGTTGGTCAGCCGTGTTGCAGACCATCCGATCGACTACTTGCTGCCGCACCGAGACCGCACGAAGGCGGAGATCGTCCGCACGCTGGCCGAGGACGGACTGGCCGATGTCGCAACTTCAACGGTGTCCTGTGTCCACTATCCGGTGCGCGGAAGGGCGAAGCAGTGTGGTTACTGCCCGGCGTGCATCGGGCGTCGCCAAGCGATGATCGGTGCGGGAATCAGCGAACTCGACAGCCCGTACGAGTGCGATCTCTTCGGCGCGCCGAGCATCACGAACGATATCCCTCCTGTCAAGCTCACGGACCTCAAGGCCACCATGCTCCAGATCGACCGTCTGGCCGACCTTAGAAGCGCCTCCCTGCCGGAGTGGTTCCTGCGTTACGCCCTCGGAACGGGTATCGAGGAAGGGAAGGATGCCCTGAAACCGTGGGTAGATGTCCTGCTCCGCTACAGAGCCGAGTGGCTTAATCTGGCTGCGAACGGCCAACTGAGGGGCTGGAGATGGGCGGGATGGCTACCAGCCAGTTCCGCCGCCTAGACCGGGGGTCTCATTTATGGCTGCAACGGGAGAAACCGATCCTCGCCTTCTCGGCGGTCGCCTCATGGCGGCGCGAAAGGCGCGAGGCGTTACGCAGGAGGAAGCGGCGACACACTTGGGGTGCAGTCGGCCAACCCTGATCGCCATCGAGAAGGGGGAGCGACGGGCAAAGCCCGAGGAGATCGTCAAGCTCGCCGCGTTCTACGGTCGCTCCGTCCACGAGTTGGTCCGACCGGGCGTGGAGGCAGTCGCGTTCGAGCCGCACCTCCGCGCGGTCATCGACCGGGCGTCCGGCTCAGCGGACGAGATCAACACCGCGATCACGGAGCTGGAGCGCTTTGCCGAGGATTACCGAGGGCTGGAACGGATGCTCAACGCCAAGCCGATAAACGCATACCCACCCATCGTGTCTCTCCCTGCGCGCGGCAGTCTTTCTGACTACGCCGAGGATGTTGCGATGCGCGAGCGGGATCGGCTTCGGTTGGGCCATCAGCCGATCTTGGACCTCCGGCAAGTTCTGGAGAATGATGTCGGCCTGCGCGTTTTCTATGGCAGCCTTCCTTCGAGGATCGCAGGCATGTTCGCCTACACGGCGGAACTTGGTTTCTGCGTGTATATCAACCGGAAGCACCCCCTCGAACGACGGCGGGCCACGCTCGCGCACGAATACGGGCATGCGCTCTGCGACCGCCACAAGCCGGGGATCGACTACCTCGATGGGGGAGACCGAAAGCCCGTCTCCGAACGGTTTGCCGAGTCCTTCGGACTAAGTTTCCTTATGCCTGCCAGCGGCGTTCGACACAACTTCCGCGAGATCGCTGCCTCCGCCGGAGACTTCCAAGTTGCCGATCTGTGCCGCCTCAGCAACTACTACTTCGTGTCGGTGCAAGCCATGGCGCTCCGCCTTGAGGAGCTTGGCATGATTAGCCGAGGGACTTGGAGCTTTCTTGAGGAAAAGGGGCTCAAGCCGCGGAAGGCGGCATCAGAGCTTGGCTTGCGTTCTCCCCGGCCCGAATCGGACGAGCAGTACCCGCAGCGATACAAGTTCCTTGCAGTTCAGGCTTACGGCATGGGGAAGATCAGCGAAGGACAGCTAGCCAAGTTCCTGCGGTGCGACCCGGTTGGCGCGCGGGAGATCGTTGCCGCCTGTTTGGATCGGTCCTTCGTTGACACGAACGGTCAAATCCTGGCGCAGAGGATGCCGTTCGAGAAGTCGCTTCTGCACGACCGTTCATAGACGCTGTTTCTCGATGACCGACGCAATCGTAGATGCCTGCTGCTTCATCAACCTGTACGCCACGGCTGACCTGCGCGGGTTCCTGACAACTGTGGCATGGTCGTGGCACATTGCAAGCGCAGCCCTTGCTGAATCGCTGTTCATCCGCACGGCCAACGATGACGACGACGAACACGAGCGAATTGAGCCGCAGGCGTATTTCGACGAGGGGCTTATCAAGCTCGTGGATGTTCAGAGCGCCGAGGAGACTGAGCTGTATGTTCGCTTGGCCGCCGATCTCGACGACGGTGAAGCGATGGCGCTGGCCATCGCCACGCGGCGCGGATGGACGCTGGCCACGGACGACCGGAAGGCCAAGCGTTTCGCCCACGACTTCGGCGTTCCCGTCGTCACGACGCCGGAGTTGATGCAGCGTTGGGCAAAGCAGGCAAGGATGACTCCGTCGAGGATGAGGACGCTGCTTCGCAGCATCGAGTCCCGCGCTCGCTTCTCCCCCGCCGAGGATGCACCGGGGTTCAACTGGTGGGTGAGGCACATTGGCGGGGCGTCCTGACGCTGGCCGATCAAGGCCAGACACCACATCTGGCCACCTAATCCGTGAAGCTTGCTGATCCGATGCCGCACGCATCAGTTAAGGGCGGCGAGGGCAGTCAGGGACGCACAAGAAGGCGGCGCGGATGCCGGACAGGGCAGTGGGCAGGCCAAGTGGGGACAGCAGCGCGTGCCATGCACCGTTTCGTCCCCTCAGACGGAGGACGCCGAGGCCAGAAGCACGGACTTGCCGCTTCGAGCAAGAGTACCTCTCCGTCCGGCAAGCGGCGGCGACCTCGGCGTCGGAGTTGGCCGCAACGGGCTAGCTACGAGAGAGCATGGCTACAGCAACCTGCTCGCCGTCGAAGTATTCCTCGCCAATCAGGTTCACGAGCGCAACGAGGTAGTCTTCGCCGACATCGCCTTCGTAAAACCGATTGGTGCCTCCCTCCGAATGCGCGAGGAATGTCGTCCGCTCATCCGCGAGTCGCTTGTGTCGTTTGCCGAGTGTCGCGCCGACATTGCGCAGGTGCTTGAGCCGCCAGTTGCTGGCTTTCTTGCCGACGGCCTTCGCCAACCGGGCAAACGCGTGGCTGATTTTCTCGCTCTTGTACGGGCGTCGCTTGTCGTTAGTGAAGACGAAATCGGCATATTCGTGGCCATGTCTATCAGAGCGAAGGTTCGAGTCTGCGGCTTCGCGGCGACGCCACGCTTTCCAGCGTCTGAACGCCTCTACGGTCGAGGGCAGCAGGGGCGTGTTCCTCGGCAGGGCTGCTCCGAGCTGCTTTGCTGCTTTGTATCGCGGAAGCATGAACAACGGCAACGATCCGTGCAGACGAAGATATCGCCATGTGAGCCGTTCGAGGTCTACCGGGTCGGCCCCGACATTGCAGCAAAGCCGCAACACCACCTCCATCATGTACCCGGCACGCCTCCGCCGCGTCGCCTGCCGGAAGTTGTTTGCCCGCGCCATCACAGCGTTTGCGCCCCGCAGTGGCAAAGCGTCAGCGTATGCCTCGATGTCGATGGACGCCCAAGCGTGCGCCTGCTCCAAGCACGCTTTGAATATCGCTACGGGCATAGGCTCCCGGTTCTGCGAACCGGGTCTGTAGGCTGCCTTGCCGAACTCAATCCACGCCCGCCAGCCCTCCGGGAACAGATCGTCGCGCATACGCCGATGGGCGATCTTGATGATCGCCGCGATCGGCGTAAGTTGGTCGTTGACCCATTTGGTGCTGCGTTTCCCCTTCTCCTGCTTGACCTCATCCTCCCATGAGATGAAATCCTGCTTCGCTAGCCTGTTGATCGACTTGTTGCCCACGCATTCCACGAACCGCCTGAAAACCTTAGCGCATGTTCGGCGATGCCGCGTGCTTGTCCCCTTGTTCCGCTTCTCGGTCTCGAAGTGCGGAAGGCAGTCAAGCAGCTTCTCGGCGCTGGCACCGCGATCGAGCCACTCCGCCGGCGACATTCCCCACTCCGCCGCGAGAACCTCGTGGTGCTTGTCAGGGTTTTTGCGCCACCATTCGGGATCGGCTTCCCGCCCCCGCAGTTTCAGCCCTTCGTAGAGAGTTGAGTCGAACAGAAACGATGTGTCCGCACCCAACTCGATCAGGATGGGTTGCCACTCTGCCGGACAAGACGCATGTCGCCATCGTTCAAGGAGTTCTTCGGATGGCTCCTCCATGTCCTCGAAGTCGTTGAACCGCGCTGCCAGCTCCTCGCGGGCATCTTCGATGGTGACCCGCTGGCGGAACATCGGCGATTGTAGGAAGTCCGCGAGCCTTGCCCGTTCAAGTGACTCCGAACCCGCGCTGGCTAGGTGGTCGATCCTCCGGCGCGCCTCATCGGGGTCATCTACGCCGTCCAGGGCGGTCAGCCGCCTCCGGGCGACATCCGCGTCCTTGGTGCGCAGGTGGATTCGGTGGTACGATACCCGACCGCCAATAGTGACGGGGATGGTCGTGAACATGCGCCCGTCGTACTGGTCGGTTTGAAGGCGTTTGCGAGGTCGTCCCATGGCGCTGATCTCGGTTGCGACGCGCTGCGAGCGTGGTATCGGCATGGCACCGGGGCAGGCGGAGTATTCTCCCAAGTATTCTCCCAAACCCGGAATCCGCCGTTTCCGACCGCTTATGTGACGATGCGCAAGTCGTTACGCCACATGAAGATAGGACAAACGCGCCACCGTAGCTCAGTCGGTAGAGCAGCGGTTTTGTAAACCGCAGGTCGTCGGTTCGAATCCGACCGGTGGCTGTGTATACTAAGTATCGACGACCCCGAGGTTTACGGGGACCTGCCGACGTTCGGCAGTGCGGTCCGAGGCGAGAAAGAGCGCGGTCAATGACCGCGCTCCGCAACGCGGAGGTCGCACATGCCGAAAACGCCAACGTATCGAAAACGTGAGGGCCGCAGCCAGGCCCTCGAGATTGGG
>Ga0326597_10006027_pt1 | contig 16681 bp, 13 predicted proteins | sample RVTome_12_FD_203789 | JGI IMG/M metagenome (GOLD analysis project Ga0326597, IMG submission 203789) | Soil microbial communities from uranium-contaminated site in the Upper Colorado River Basin, Wyoming, United States - RVT100D185 | ecosystem: Environmental > Terrestrial > Soil > Contaminated >...
TTGGCCGAGCCCGGCACGGTCGTCATCTCCGAGCCGACCCGGGCGCTGGTCTCGAACGACGTGGAGGTGCGGCCGATCGGGCCCGCCGAGCTGAAGGGCCGCTTGGAGCCGGTCGAGGTGTACGAGGTCGTCTCGGTCCGGGGCTCGGACGAGCGGCGCCGGGGAATCTCGGGGCTCGCCAGCCCGATGATCGGTCGGGATGCCGAGCTGGAGCGACTCCAGGAGCTGGTGACTGTCGCCGCGGCCGGCACCGGCCGGGTGGCGGCGATCCTCGGCGAGCCGGGTGTCGGCAAGAGCAGGCTGACCGAGGAGTTCGGGGCGAGCGTCCCCGGCCTCGGTACGGCGCTGTGGGCCGTGGGCCGCTGCGTGCCCTACGACGACGAGCTCCCGTTCCACCTGATCGCCTCGTTGATGAGGTCCCTCGCCGGCGTCACCGCTTCCGACGACCCCGAGTTGATCGCCAAGGCGATCGTCGAGCTGACCGACACATCCGGAACACCCGAAGGGGTCGGCCCGCTTCTGAAGCTGGTGGGGGTCTCCAACGACGACGCCGAGGACACGCCCGAGCATCTCCGGGCCGAGTACGCCGAAGCCGTCTATGCCGTCGTGGCGGGTCTCGGTGTCGGGCATCGTCCCGTGGTGCTGGTGTGCGAGGACGCCCACTGGGCCGACCCGTCGTCGGTCGAGCTCATGGCGGGGCTGCTCGATCGGGCTCCGTCGACGCCGGTGCTCTTGGTGCTCGTCATGCGGCCCGATCGGCAGTCGCAGGGATGGACGCTGTTGGCCGAGGCACGCAGGCTGCTCGGCGACACCCTCGTGGAGATACCGCTGACGCCCCTCGGCGAAGGTGACAGCCGGCGGGTGGTGGAACACCTCCTGGCGATCGAGTCGCTCCCGGCTCGTCTCCGCAACATGGTGCTCGAGAAGGCCGAGGGAAATCCCTTCTTCCTCGAGGAGGTCGTGCGGATGCTCATCGACAGCGGCATGGTTGTCGAGCGCGGGGACCGCTGGGTGGCGACCGCAGACATCGATCATCTCGACGTTCCGGCCACGGTCCATGGGCTGCTGGCCTCGCGAATCGATCTGCTGCCCCCGGACGTCCGCCGGGCGGGACGGGTGGCGGCGGTGATCGGGCGCCAATTCCCCGCCTCGCTCTTGGCCGCCGTCCACCCCGCGGGCGACCGGGCGGGAAGCACCCTGCATCCTCATATCGCCGCTCTCGAGGCCCACGGCATGGTCAAGCTGGCATCCACTCGCCCGACGGTCGAGTTCGCGTTCAAGCACGCACTCATCCACGACGTGATGTACGGGGGGCTCCTCAAGCGGGAGCGGCGTGAGCTGCACCGGCAGGTGGCCGAGGCGATCGAGGACATGTACGCGGATCGGCTCGACGAGCATGCGCCTGCGCTCGCCAGACACTACGTGGAGGCGGGCGACCCCGATCGGTCGCTGGGATATCTGCTCGCCGCCGGGCGGGCGGCCTTGGCACGCGGGGCCCGGACCGAATCGCATCGCTTCTTCTCCCAGGCGGTGAACCTCACGTCCGTCGCCTCTGATCCGGAGGCCCGGGTAGACGCGGTCCTCGGCCAGGCGAAGAGCGGGGCCACGTTCATCCCGGCGCCCCAATCGATCACTCTCCTCGAGGGGTGCCTGCCCGTCGCCGAGGAACTGGACGACCCGGACCGGCTGGCGGCGCTCTTCGTCCAGCTCCTGGCCGTCCGCAACATGCAGGGCGACAGCTACGCCACCCATCCCTATCACGAGCAGCTCGATGCGGCCTACGCCCTCGTGCCCCGACTCCGCGACCCGGGGACCCGAGCGCTGTTGCAGGGGATGATGGGGCTCGCCCGCCGCTCGGGCGACGAGTACGCCGAGTCGATCGAGCCACTGACCGAGGCGGTGGCAGGTCTCGAGGATGCCGGGCGCCTCAGCGAGGCGTCCTTTCACGCATCGGCGCTCGCCGACTCGCACGCCATGCTCGGTTCCTTCGCAGAGGCGAAGGCACTGATCGCCGAGGCCAGGCGCCTCGGTGTCGACAGCGGTGATCCCAACGCGGTGGCGGACGCCGACCTCATCCGGGGCCGGATCTCGGCGGCGGAGGGCGATCTCGAGGAGGCGCTCGTCCACACCCGCAAGGGGCTGGAGGCGGCCGACGCGATCGGAAACACCTTCTGCTCGCTGGCCGGCAACTTCATGGTCGCCGACCAGCAGCTCCGCATGGGTGATGTCGCCGACGCGATCGCCCATCTCGAGCGCAGCACCGGCCTCGCCGAATATTGCAGCGCCGGTGGCTACGAAGCGCTCGGTCAGGCATGGTTGGCAGCGGCCCGCGCCCGGCTCGGCCATTTCGACCCTGCCGAGTTCGACGAGCCCCTCGCCAAGGCAATCTCGGCCGGCAGCCGGAGCGGTGAAGCCCAGGTGCGGTTCCACCGTGCGGTGGCAATCGCCGGGGCCGGCCGTCCCGAGCAGGCGTTCGACGACTTCGAGCGCTCTCTGTTCCTGTTCGCGAGCTTCGGCGGTTTTCCCAGCATGGCCCGCGTCAACCACGCTTACGGCCAGGCGCTGGAGGCGGCCGGCAGGGCCGACGAGGCCGCAGCCCGACTGCGGGACGCCGAGGAGATCTTCACCAGATTGGGAATCAAACCCGATCCGGCGAGCGCAGGCTAGAGAGGGGGGGTCGCATGCCGACGTCCGATGTGATCGTGCTGGGAGTGGGGACCTGTGGGGAGGACATCTCGCTGCGTCTCATGGCCGCCGGCCTCGAAGTGACCGGCATCGAGGCCAGGCTGATCGGAGGCGAGTGCCCCTATTTCGCGTGTCTGCCGACCAAGTCGATGATCCGCTCCGCCAACCTGTTGCAGGAGGCGCGGCGAGCCGATGGCCTCGTCGGGACTGTCGATGTCACCGCTGATTGGTCGCTGGTGGCTGCCAGGGTGCGGGAGGAGATCACCGGCGGCTGGGACGACTCCTATGCCGTCGCCCGCTTCGAAGGGAACGGCGGCCGCTTCGTGAGAGGCCGCGGGACGCTCACCGGACCGAGGAGCGTCGCCGTCGGGGGAGTCGAATACGAGGCGAGACGGGGGATCGTCATCGCCACCGGCTCCAAACCGGCGATCCCGCCGATCCCCGGGCTCGCAGGTGTCGCCTATTGGACCACCCGCGACGCCATTCAGGTCGAAGAGCTGCCGTCATCCCTGCTCGTCCTGGGCGGGGGCGCCGTGGGCTGCGAGCTCAGCCAGGTCTTCGCCCGATTCGGGGTCTCGGTGACGATCGTGGAGGGTCGGGACCGGCTGCTGCCGCTGGAGGAGCCGGTGGCGTCTGCGGCGATCACCGAGGCGTTGGAGTCGGAGGGAATCAAGACTCTGACCGGCGCGAGGGTCGAATCGATCGCCGGAGAGAGCAGGTCGGTCACCGCCACCATGAGCGACGGGTCCCGGGTGTCGGCCGAGCGGCTGCTGGTGGCAACGGGCAGAACTGTCGATGTCGAGGGACTCGGGCTAGATAGGGCCGGGATATCCACCTCCGACGGCTTCATCGAGGTCGACGAGCGGGTCCGTGCGGCTCCGGACATCTGGGCGGTGGGCGATGTGACGGGGGTGGGAATGTTCACCCATGTGGGGCTCTATCAGGGATCGATCGCCGTCAGCGACATCCTGGGGAACGACCCGGCGCCTGCGGACTACACGGTCCTGCCCCGAGCGACGTTCACCGACCCCGAGGTGGGATCCGTCGGCCTCACCGAGGCCCAAGCTCGTGACATGGGCTACGAGGTGGATGTCTCCGTCAAGCAGGTCGGCTCCACCTTCCGAGGCTGGCTGCACAAGACCGGGCACGTCGGCGTCATCAAGCTGGTCGTCGATCAGGGATCCGGAGCGCTGCTGGGCGCCACCGCCGTGGGCCCGCACGGGGGCGAGGTCCTGGGGATGCTGAGCGTGGTGATGAAGACCGGTACGCCGGTGTCGGACCTAGTGGACATGATCTACGCCTTCCCGACCTTCTACGGAGGTGTGGGCGAGACACTCGGTGCGTATGGCCGCGGACTGATGCAGGTCCTCGACCCCGGCAGCAAGCCGATGTTCACCGACTGATCCCCGCAAGCGTGTCGCTTTGGCGGAAAACCGCCTGTTCACAGCTCTTCGAGCACCCACCGACGGCCGCGGGACGGGACAGGTCTCTCAGACGAGGAGATCGGTGCGCATCGATGAGGTCAGGGGCAGGGCGACGAGGCTCAGACCTATCGCTCCGTACAAGAGGTGGAGCCAGGACACACCGGGCAGGAACGCCAACTGCAGCGCGATCCAGACGACGAGGCCGGCCCCCAAGACGAGGGTGGCAAGCCATGCCCAGTGTCGGCCTGTCGCACCCTCGATCGGCCCAAGCCATGTCCAGCGAGGGCGGCGGGTCATGCCGTACCCGACCACCAGGGCTCCGACTCCGATCCGGCCCCGAGCACCAAACCTGGCACCATCCAACTGTCGACCAGGGGGATGTCTGCCAGCCACTCGTCGGGGAGCATCGTGTTCTCGCCGCCGAGCCCGAGGACCATGACGGTCCCACCACCGAGGGCGGTGACTCCGAGAAAGAACAGCAGAAAGATCGTCGCCTTCACCGTGGCCGGTCGGCGGGTGCCGGTGTCTGCGATCTCCGACGTGACGAGTGCCAATGCTCACGCTCCCCTTCAGATGGCCTCAGCATCTGCCAGCTCGAAAGGGGAGGGCCAGAGGCGGAGGTCACATCTCCCTGCCACCGTGCCTACCACGCCCGCTCGCCCGCTTCGCTCACTCGTCCCGGACGGTGGGGGACGTGTCAGAGGCGCATCTGGAGGAACTGTCCGAGGCTCGCGTCCGCGAGACGTCGCAGCCGCGGGTAGGTGACGGGATTGGCGGGGCTGGTGTCGGTGACGAAGGTGGCATGTCCCCAGCCGGAGGCGGCGCTGAGGGCCTGTGCGAGCAGGGCGGCGGCGATCGACGTGTTGCGGTACTGGCGAAGGACTCCGACGAGCCCGAGCCGTGGACCGACCGGGTTGCGCCACACCCTGACCAGTCCGACGTATTCGCCGTTGTCCCGATCGACACCTACGAGGTAGGCGGATGCCACGAAGGGTGGCGCGTCCGTGAGCTCCTCATGGAAGAGGTCTCGATCTCCTCGCCAGCCGTCACAACCGGCGAGGTCCTGACGGAGGGTGTTGTCGAGGGTGAAGAGCCTGCCCTCGTCGACCGCGTCGGCTCGCTGGATGGTCATTCCGGTCGGAACCCATGCGCGGCGCAGCCAATGCAGGGCGGCGTCGAATCGGATCTCGAAGCGTTCTGACACCAGTTCGGTCTCGAATCCGGCGTTCGCCAATGCCTCGATTCCCTCGGCGTCGGCGACGTCGACGAAGGTGTGCACTGGTCGATCGACCGCCTGGCGTACCGCCGTGGCCAGCGGCGTCATCGACGACCGGTCCGAACCTGTGAAGGACAAGAAGACTCGCCGGTCGGGTCGCACGAAGGTCGATACCGCCCCGGCGATCTCGTCGCCGTCCATCGCCATCCACCGTCGCACGGGCCGTCCCGGCTGCAGGTCACGTTGGCGTAGCTGCTCGGGCGACACGCCATAGAGGTCGGCCACCAAGTCGTATTCGTCGGTGAAGCGCACGACCTCCACGAGCGGCGACGCTAGGGAGCTGATCCGCCGCCCGAGGAGCATTTTCGGACGAGGTTGTGGCGTCGCGCCGTGAGCCGCCGCCGCCGATCGGATGTGAATCCCTTGACATCGAACCGTGAGGGTGCTTAATTCGGGCTATAAATTTAGTCACTGTAGAAAGTGGATCATGGTGAGACCGGCTCAAGATCTGGCTCAGGAGCGATCCCGAGCAGGGGTTCTCCGGATCGTCGGTCTGTACGGGCCGATCGCCCGCACCACTCTCGCCGAACGGCTCGGAGTCAGCCCCGCCACCATCACCGTTGTCACCCGCGAGTTGCTGGACCTGGGGCTGATCCAGACGGTCGGGAAGCGTCCGTCGCAGGGGGGTCGCCCGGCCGAACTGTTGGAGCTGGTCTCGGACTCTGCGTTCCTGATGGGAGCGAAAGTCACTGCTGACCGGGTCATCGCCATCACGACCGACCTCGGCGGCCACGTCATCGGATCCTTCGACGAGGCGTTCGACGGGCGATCGGACCAGCCTCTCGATCAGCTCGAGGACATCCTTCGCCGTCACACCGCCGACGGTCCCGGAAACCTGTTGGGGATCGGCCTGGGCGTTCCGGGAATGGTCGATCCATTCGATGGTGGCCGGGTCTTCGCCCCCTCCCTCGGCTGGGACGGCGTCCGCGTGGGAGCGGAGTTGGGGCTGCGTCTGGGAATGCCGGTGATCGTCGAGAACGACGTTCACACGCTGGCCGTGGCAGAACGCCTCTACGGACCGGGCAGCAAGGTCGAGGACTTCATCACCGTCACTCTGGGCCGCGGCGTCGGACTCGGGATCGTCATCGGAGGCGAACTCCATTCGGGCGCTCGGGGAGGCGCCGGGGAGATCGGCCACGTGCCCGTCATGGCCGACGGTCCGATCTGTGAGTGCGGACGCCGCGGATGCCTGGAGGCCGTGGCAGCCGAGCCGGCGCTGGTGCAGCAAGCGGTGGGCGATCGGCTCCTCGACGCCGGTGCCACCATCGAAGACCTGCGCGCCGCCGCCTCGGCTGGCGACACCGGTGCCGTTCGAGTCTTCTCGGAAGCCGGTGCCGTGCTGGGCCGGGCCGTGGCAGGCGTCGTCAACCTCCTCGCGCCGCAGATGGTGCTCATCTCCGGCGAAGGCGTGGCCTCCTGGCCCCATCTCGAAGGTTCGTTCACGAAGGCGTTTCGTGATGCGATCCTTCCGATTCACCACCAGATCGATGTCGCCATCGACCATTGGGACGACCTCGACTGGGCCCGGGGGGCGGTGTCGCTTCTCGTCCGCTCCATCTTCGCTCCTGCCTCCAACGACGGCACCGTCGAAAAGCTCGTCCGCAGCCGGCTGACCGAGTCCGCCTCCGCCCAGAAGCTGCGGGTCGCCGATGGTCGGTGACACGGGCTGGCGCAAAGCCCGCCTGGTAGCAGCGTTTCTCCTTCCCAGCTTCATCCCGCTCGCCGCCTTCACCCTCGTGCCGATGGTGTGGTCGGTGGGAATCAGCTTCACCGAATGGAACCTGCTCCGTCCCGCCGAGTGGGTCGGGTTGGACAACTACGCGGCATTGGTCGCCGACCCCACCTTCCATCGGGCACTTCGCAACACGGTCTTCTACATCGTCGGTTACCTGCCACTCGCCTTCGTCGGCGGCCTCACGATCGCCCTGCTTCTCCACCGGGGCATCAAGGCCCTCGGGTTCCTGCGTTCGGTGTACTTCCTCCCCGTCGTGACCTCGTGGGTCGTGGTGGCGGTGGTGTGGCGCTGGCTCCTGCAGCCCCAGGGCGGAATCGTCAACTACATGCTCGGTCTCGTCGGCATCGACGGCCCCGGCTGGTGGACCTCCCCCACGTGGGCGATGCCGTCGGTGATCCTGGCGTCGGCCTGGAAGGACCTGGGGTTCATCATGGTCATCTTCCTGGCCGGCCTCCAGAACATCTCAGGCGACTACTACGAGGCGGCCACGGTCGATGGTGCCAACTGGTGGCAGCAGTTCCGGCGCATCACCCTGCCGCTGCTGTCGCCCTCTTCCCTCTTCGTCGTCGTCATCGCCTTCATCGGCGGCTTTCAGGTGTTCGACCAGGTCTTCGTCATGACCGGCGGCGGTCCGGCCGGAGCTTCGGTCGTCGTCGTCGAACAGATCTACACCAACGCCTTCCGTTTCGGACGGATGGGGTACGCCGCGGCGATGAGCTGGGCGCTGTTCGGTCTCATCTTCGTCGTCACCGCGGCGCAACTCCGGCTGCAGCGCAGATGGGTGCACTATGGCACTTGACCTCGCACCGGCACCCAGCGCGGCGGTTGACACTCGCCCCCCGGCCACCCGCGGCTCGTCCTCGGCGGCTCGCTGGAGGGGGATCCGCACCGTGGTCGTGGTGATCGGTGCCGCCGCCATGTTCTTCCCGTTCCTGTGGATGGTGTCGACCTCGCTGTCCTCGGACGCCAACGTCTTCGCCACCCCGCCCCGACTGTTCAACTCCGACCTGTCCAGCTACCGGCGCCTCCTCTCGGACTTTCCGATCGTCCGCTGGGGCATCAACTCGGCGGCCATCGCCGTGCTGGGAACGGCCCTGCAGGTGGGTACGTCGGCGATGGCCGCCTACGGATTCGCTCGACTGGAGTTCAGGGGGCGAGAGATCCTGTTCGGCGTCTACCTCGCCACGCTGATGATCCCCTTCCAGGTGCTGGTCGTGCCCCTGTTCATCGAGGCGCGCTACCTCGGAATCATCGACACCATTCCCGCCCTGCTGCTGCCGTCCATCGCATGGCCGTTCGGAGTGTTCCTCTTCCGACAGTCCTTCCGGGCGCTGCCCCGCGAGCTGGAGGAGGCCGCCTTCGTGGAGGGCGCGGGCCATTGGACGGTGTTCCGCAGGATCATCCTCCCCCTTTCCAAGCCCATCCTCGCCACCGGGGCGGTCCTGTCGTTCATGGGCATCTGGAACGCGTTCCTGTGGCCGCTGGTGGCGGTCAACTCCCAGGAGCTGATGACGCTGCCCCTGGGCATCGCCAATCTCCAAGGCCGGTTCGTCACCCAGTGGAACCTCGTGCTGGCCGGAGCGACGCTCTCTGTCCTCCCCATCGTCGCCGTCTACCTCTTCGTACAGCGCTTCGTGATCGAAGGAGTGGCCTCTACCGGAATCAAGGGTTGAGGCCCCAAGAAAGGAAAAATATGAAAACCACACGAACTATCTGGGCACTGCTGCTCGCCATGGCGATGCTCGCTGCAGCCTGCGGTGACGCCGTCACCGGATCGGAGGCAGACACATCCGATTCGACCGTTGCCTCGACCGACACCGAGCCCGACTCCGACGACACCGAGTCCGACTCCGACGACACGGTGGCAGATGACGACGACGTCGTCATCGAGTACTTCTCGTTCTCGGCCGGCGAGGCCAATCTCGGACGGCTCGAGGCCATCGTCGCCGCCTTCCAGGAAGAGAACCCCGGCATTCGGGTCGAGTTGCCCACCGCCGACTACGAGTCGTACTTCACGGCTCTGCAGACCCGGATCGCGGGCGGCGACGCCCCCGACGCCTTCGAGCTCAACTACGAGAACTTCGTGTCCTACGCGGATGCCGGAGTCCTCATGGATCTCGAGTCGGCTGCTCCGGACGTCGTCGACGCGACCGCCTACTACCAGGGCGCCTATGACGCATTCAGCTATGACGGCGTCCAGTATGGGCTCCCCGGCAGCTTCTCGGTGGTGGTCCTGTTCTACAACCGGGACCTGTTCGACGCGGCGGGGCTGGACTACCCCGACGAGACCTGGACGTGGGACGACGAACTCGCAGCCGCCGAGGCGCTCACCGATTCCGCCGCCGGAGTTTGGGGGGATTTCCAGCCGGTGCAGTTCTTCGAGTTCTACAAGGTGCTCGCCCAGAACGGCGGTTCGTTCTTCAACGAGGACATGACCGCGGCGACGTTCAACAGCCCGGAGGGGGTCGAAGCCGCCGAGTGGCTCGTCAGCAAGGTGGGCACCGTCACTCCGACTGTCGAAGAGATGGGTGGCCAGGACGATGGTGGCCTCTTCATGGACGGCAAGATCGCGATGTGGCACAGCGGCATCTGGATGTTCACCGCGGTCGGAGAGAGCGACATCAACTGGGACATCGCCGTCGAGCCGGGCAACGTCACCGGCGCCAGCCACTTCTTCGCCAACGGCGTCGTCGGGTCGGCGACCACCGAGCATCCGGAGGCGGTGGCGGCATGGCTCCAGTACCTGGCATCGTCAGAGGTCATGGTCGAGCAGCGACTGGAAGCCGGCTGGGAGCTGCCGGCGGTCGCCGACGAGGCGCTCCTGGCGCCCTATCTTGAGCTCAGCCCACCGGACAACCGGGCTGCGGTGTTCGCCTCGCTCAACTCGGTCGTGACACCGCCGGTGATCGTCGCACAACAGCAGATGCAGGACATCGTCAGCCAGGCCCTCGAGCAGGCGGTACTGGGTGAGATGACCGTGCAGGAGGCGCTCGACAGCGCCGCCGCGCAGGTCACGGCTCTCCTCCCATGACATGGAGCCTCGACGCTCTCGCCAAGCGGAGCGTGGAGGTGATCGAGTCAGGCCAGGGACCCGGCGGCGGGTTCCTGGCCTCGCCAACCTTTCCCAACTATCGCTATTCGTGGTTCCGGGACGGGTCGTTCATCGCCGATGCCATGAGCCGGGCGGGAAGAGCGGACAGTGCCGAGGCGTTCTTTGGTTGGTGCGTCGACATCATCGAGTCACGCCTCGGCACCATCACGAGGTTGGTCTCGACGGCTGGGGCTGACGGGCCCGAGTCGGTGGCCATCGGCGACCACCTCCACACTCGCTATACGCTCGACGGACGCGAGTCGGATGGCGAGTGGTGGAACTTCCAGCTCGATGGATACGGCACGTGGCTCTGGGCGCTGGGCGCTCACGCCGGTCGTTACGAGTTGGGCCTCGAACGATTCCGACTTGCGATCGAAGCGACCGTCGAGTATCTCGCCGCCTTCTGGACTCAACCGTCCTACGACTGGTGGGAAGAGAACCGTCACGAGCGACACGTCGCCACTCTCGCCGCGATCTGGGCAGGGCTCACCGCCGCCGTCACCCTCGACGGGGTCGCCCCCCACATCGTCGAACTGGCGATGACGACCGCCGCCTCCATACGGGGAGTGGTCGATGGCGAAGGTGTCAGCGGAGGCCGATTGGTCAAATGGCTGGGGGGCGACGACATCGACGCCAGCCTGCTCGCCAGCATCACTCCCTTCGCGATGTTTCCGGCCGATGGGCCCGTGGCCAAGGCGACGATCGCCGAGGTGGAGGACCGACTCACCACCGGCGGGGTCCACCGCTACCCGGGCGATACCTTCTACGGGGGTGGGGCGTGGGTCCTGCTGGCCGGGTTCCTCGGTTGGTCCCACCTGGAAGCCGGTGATCCCGAGCGGGCATCCGAACTGGCGCGGTGGATGGCGGACCAGGCCGACATCGACGGTCATCTGCCCGAGCAAGTTCCCGACCCGATGCTGCACCCCCATCGCAGAGCCGAGTGGGAGGATCGATGGGGGCCCTCCGCCCGTCCCCTCCTGTGGTCTCACGCCATGTTCCTGACTCTCGTCGTCGAGGCGGGCGTCGCATCGAAGCCGGTGACCCGTCGATGATCCGCCACAACCCTCCGGGCCGGGGACACGCATACCGCCCCAGTCTCGATCAGCGGATCCCGGTCGTCCCGTTGGTTGGCGACGAGGTGGAAGTCCGAGCTGTGGCATCCCGAGAAGTCTCGCCCGTCTCGGTCGAGGTCGTCGTCGGTTCGGCCGTGACCACGATCGCCATGGGCGTCATGTCGACCGGCGCCGACACCGATGCGGGCGATTCCCATCTCGCCACCGCCGCCCAGGCGGGCGAGGACATCGGCGATCTCGTGGCGTGGTCGGCGTCGATCGGCGCGGTGACCGAGCCACTCCGCTATCGCATCGTCGGCGAGGAGGAGGCGACCAACTGGTTCGGTCTCGCGCCCGCCGAGTGGCGGAAAGACGGCGGAACGATCTCGGTGCTGGGTGCACCGGCCCGACTCGTCGAGGATTCGGTTGCCTGGCTCGTCGACGGGAACGGAGTCCGGCGCGCCAGGTTCGCCTTGCGTCTGGACGCGGCCGAGGCCGTGATCGGCCTCGGCGAGAGATTCCACGCCGTCGACCAACGCGGGGGTCTCGTGGATACGGTCGTCTTCGAGCAGTACCGCGGCCAGGGCGCCCGTACCTACCTCCCGGTTCCCTTCGCCCTCGTGGTCGGTGGTTCCGGCTGGGGCTTCTTCGTGGACTCGACCCGTCGCTGTTGGTTCGATGTGGGTGCCTCCGACCGAAGCGCGATCTGGGTGGAGGTGACGGTCGGGGATCAGCCGCAGGTGACTCTTCATCTCTGGGAGGGCACGCCCCACCAGGTGCTGGGTGAGTTTCTAGACCAGACCGGGCGTCCTGAGGCGGTTCCCGACTGGGCGCTGCGTCCATGGATCAGCAGCAACGAGTGGAACACCCAAGAGCGAGTGCTGTCCGAGGTGCGGCGCAGCCTCGCCGAGGGCATCCCGGTCGGTGTGGTCGTGATCGAAGCCTGGTCCGACGAAGGCACCATGACCATCTTCCGAGACGCCGTCTACGAGCCCCACGCCGACGGGCGTCCACATCGCCTCGACGATTTCGCTTTTCCTCCCGGCGGGGCATGGCCCGATCCGGTGGGCATGGTCGATGAGCTGCATCGCCTCGGCGTGAAGGTGCTGCTGTGGCAGATCCCGGTGATCACCGCGGACGCCGAATCGCCCCAGCTCACCGCCGATCGGGCCGTCCTCATAGACCGACACTTCGCAGTGGCCGAGGCCGACGGGACGCCATACCGCAATCGAGGATGGTGGTTCCCGCATGCCCTTCTGCCCGACTTCACGTCTCCCCAGGCGTCCGAATGGTGGGTCGAGAAGCGCCGGTACCTGGTCGAGGATGTCGGCATCGACGGATTCAAGACCGACGGCGGTGAGCACGCCTGGGGTGACGAGCTTCGCTACTCCGACGGCACCCGCGGCGACGAGACGAACAACCGGTATCCGAATCTCTATGCGGAGGCGTATCACCGACTGATCGCCTCCACCGGACGCGAGGGGATCACCTTCAGCAGGGCAGGATTCACCGGAGCGGGACGATTCCCCGCCCATTGGGCGGGAGACGAGGAGTCGACCTGGGAAGGGTTCCGTTCGTCGATCATCGCCGGCCTCACCGCCGGCGTCTCGGGAGTGTTCGTGTGGGGATGGGATCTGGCCGGATTCTCCGGGGAGGTTCCCGACCCGGAGCTCTACCAGCGGGCGGCGGCGATGGCCTGCTTCTGTCCCATCATGCAATACCACTCCGAGTTCAACCACCATCGCCTCCCCTCGCGGGACCGAACTCCATGGAACATCGCCGACCGTTACGGCGCTCCCGAGGTCGTGGACACCTTCCGGCGCTTTTCGAGGCTCCGCGAGCGGCTCGTGCCCTACCTTTCCCGCCAGCTCCGAAGCTCGATCTCCGAGGCTCGGCCCCTCATGCGCCCGTTGGCCTTCGACTGGCCGAACGACCCCGATGTGTGGCGCAAACCCCTTCACTACATGCTCGGCAGTGGCCTCCTGGTCGCCCCGGTGACCGAGCCGGCAGCGGTCGAGTGGGACGTCTATCTGCCGGCCGGCGAGTGGACCGATGTGTGGACGGGGCGCCCGGCTGGTCCGGGTGACATCACCGTGCCGGCGCCCATCGACCGGATCCCCGTCTTCGCCACGGCTGCCGGATGGGAGGAACTCAGTGAGGTGTTTCGAGAGCGTCATTGAGATGCCCGACGGAGCCACCCGAACATCGACGGCTCTCCCGTGCCGTTCGCATGTCTCCAAACCGCTTTCCCGACCGCGGCCCGAGATTCATGGTCGACGGACGTGTCATCGGCAGTCACCCAACCTCTGAGGCTGTTGTCGGGACTGCTGATCCCACGTGAGAACCTGCGATGGGCTCGACGGCGACCTTGCCCGATGTCCTGACCCGTTCGTCGATGTCGACACAGGTTGCATCATCGAATCAGACGGCCACCGACTCGTCGATCGGGACGAGGAGTCTCGGCGACGCCGGCGAACTGAGCTATCCGAAATCCCGGCCTGCGTCGCTGAATCGGGCATCGATGGTCCAGCTTCCGTTGCTCGTCTGTACTCGGTATCCGGCGAGCACACCGGCGTCCGTCAGAAACACCACCACGTCGGCCCCTCCAGTGGTACCGAAGCCGGCGCGTTCGAGAACGGAGGCGTCGAGTGCCCCCACGATCTCGGTCGGAGACATCAGGACGACCTCGTCGAGTGACCGCAAGATGCCGAGCGAGGGGGCGGCGTCGGCCTCCTGGACGGGGACCTCGCTGATGGTGCCGTCCTGCTCGACCGTTGCCACCCCGTCGATCACGCGCGTGACGATGGTGGTGTCTCCCACCGCGAGGCGTAGCTCGCGATCGGGGCCATCGACCCAGCCCCTCAACGTCGACTCGATCGTCTGGTCGCCCACGAGCACGATGTCGATCTCGAAGGCGTAGGAGCCGGAGTCGAGGAGGGCTCCGACCGCCTCGTCGACGGCCGCCCCGGCTCCCTGCTGGGCGGTGGTGGAGACGGTCGTCACGGTGGAAGTGGAGGTGGCAGACGACTCGATCGCTCCGGGGCTGGCCGCGCAGCCGGAAGTGGTCGCCGCAAGGATCGCAGCGGTGGCGACACCACGCCGAAGGCGCGTCGCAGACCTCTCCATGGGTGCGCGGGCGCCCATCGACCGTTTGGCTGGAACGTTCGCCGGCCGTCGGGTCCTAGGGAACCTGCGGCCGGAAGACGAAGGCGAGGCCTTCGGCGCTCTGCTCGACATCCATGAGTACTTCGGCAAGCGGCTCGGCGATCTCGGGGTCGACATGGACCTCGGTGCCGGCCTGCTCCGCTACCTGGTCGCCCTCGGGCACGTTCTCGACGAACTCGAGGCGGACGGCGAGGTCACCCGAAGGCTGCTGATCGCCTGTGAGACGGGTGCCGTGATCTTCGGGGATGCCCCGGTTCTGGCGGATCGTCTCGAGTGCCGCCGCAGCGTTCTCCGACAGTTTCAACACGTGTGTCCCTTTCGCTGGACTCGTCGTTCACCCTAGGTCGACCTCGTGATTGCGCGAATGCGCTCGAAATGTGGGCGCCCCATCGGCGGTGAATCGCCGCGTTTCGTCACACACTCCCTGTGGCGGAGGTGTCCGGTGCTTGGCCTCTGGTGGTGGCGCCGCCATCTGCACCTGCAGGGATGTCCCGAGGTCTGGACGGTCCCTGAGTTGGTCCAGGTTGGCTCGAGAGCGTGTGACTGGCCGTTACAGGGACCGACGGCGGTGTTTGGACCGGCAGTCCAAAACCAGGTCGAACGCCGCAGGAGGCATCACGTTCTCGAAGTAGTACTCCTCGGCCGAGGCCCAACGAGCCTCCCACTCCTTTCGGTAGTGCTCGCCCTCGCGTAGACGCAGTCGCTGCTCGCGTACCTGATCCGGGACGTCCAGCATCACTCGCATGTCCAGCAGATCGGCGAGCTCGGGACGGGCGCTGTAGGCGCCCTCCAGGATCACCACTTGCGGCGGCCGCAACGAAAGAGCCTGATTGGAGAGCCGGCCGTCGTCGGTGTCCCAGTCGTAGGGGTGCCAGGTCGCTTCCTCTCCCCGGGCGATGGGCTCGAGAACAGACCGCTGACGACGCCAGTCGATGCAGTGGCGTGACCTCTCGGATGGGTCCATCGCATCCCACTGCGCGGCGGTACCGCCCGAGTAGAAGTCGTCGCCATCGATGACCGCTGCTCCTACTTCCGTGGCGACAGCAGCTGCCAGGGTCGACTTGCCCGCACCGCTTCGTCCGTCGATGGCGACGATCAGCGGCCCGATCCGATCACGGCCCGACTCGGCGATGAGATCGACCAGCTCCCTGACTCCGTCCGTGGTCATCCAGATCGAGGCTAGATGTCATCCCCACCGATGACCGACGCTTCTGCGGGCCAGATCGGACGTATGCGTCCTTTCTAACCCTGGGTACGCGTGTGGCGCCCGGTCGGTCGACGTCGAGATCAGTAGGGTGCTCGGCATCTTGCCAGACACTCCGAGTGATGCCGCCGAGAGGAAGCACAAGAGGGCATTACAACCGATCGGGGCTGCGCTCTCGCTCGGTGTCGTCTTCGTGGCGGTTCTCAGCATCCCGCTCGATGCGGCGTCGGAGTTGGCGTTGTCCTCGGCGGAGACGACCGGCTGGATCATGGCGGTCTACGGGGTTCCCAGCCTCCTGAGCCTGGTCCTGATCTGGCGGTATCGCCAACCGCTCGTCGTGACGGGCAACGTGTTCATTCTCATCTTCGTGTTGCTTCTCGGCGCCGAACTGACGTGGCCGGAACTCGTCGGCGCCACGATGCTGGCGGGTGTGGTCGTGCTGATCCTTGGTCTGACCGGGCTCACCGACCGGCTGGCCTCCCTGCTCCCGCCCCCGATCGTGTTCGGGCTCCTCGCCGGAACCGTGCTGCCCTTCGTGGCGGGGATGTTCACCGAGCTGGGACGAGCGACGTTGATCGTGGGCGCCACGTTGGCCGCCTACTTTGTGGCCAGGGCGAGCGTTGGATCGCGGATACCGGCGATCCTCCCCGCCCTTCTCGTTGGTGCCATCGTCGCCGGATTCGCCGGCGAGACGGGCGCGATCCCGACTCTGGTCTGGCCGGTCCCCACTTTGACGGTGCCCGAGTTCACCCTGCGGGCGGCTCTCAGCGCCACTCCGGTGATGGTGGTGCTGATCACGCTCCAGGCCAACGCCCCCTCCGTGGTGTTCCTGCGTGCCCAGGCCTTCGAGCCTCCGGAGCGAACGCTGGCCGTCATGAGTGGGATCGGAACCACCCTCGGCTCGATCTTCGGTCCGATGGGGGTTTCCCTCTCGCTCCCGGCCACGGCCTTGGTGGCGGGACCGGACGCCGGGGAGCGAGACGTCAGACACTGGGCGGCGTACGTCGCCGCCGGGATCGGCGTGATCATCGCGCTGCTCTCCGGGTTTG
>Ga0326597_10006028_pt1 | contig 16680 bp, 11 predicted proteins | sample RVTome_12_FD_203789 | JGI IMG/M metagenome (GOLD analysis project Ga0326597, IMG submission 203789) | Soil microbial communities from uranium-contaminated site in the Upper Colorado River Basin, Wyoming, United States - RVT100D185 | ecosystem: Environmental > Terrestrial > Soil > Contaminated >...
CAAAATTTGATTCGGCACGTTTTTGGCGTTGCGCGGCCACATTCTAGGTTAACTCCGCCGCTTGCGGCGAGAACAACTCAATGGGTTGTTCAAATGGGTTTGGACATCGGCTTTGATCAAGACCGGGGTCCATGCCTCGGTTGCGAAGGGTTTCGTTTATTGATCGTGTCCGGCGGTGCGTGATGTTTGATGTTGGATACGTTGACACGATGTTGCACGGACGGTTAGTCTGCGGACAGCAATCAATGGGCAGAAAGGAATTACTTGGATGAAGCTCACTGGACAGGTGGCGTTAATTACCGGCGCGGGTAGAAATATCGGCAAAGCGATGGCTAAACTCTTCGCGTCGGAGGGCGCCAAAATCGCCGTTGCAGAGATGCATGAAGGGCGCGGCCAAGCCGTGGTCGACGAGATCAACCAGTCGGGAGCTCAAGCGGCGCTGGTGTTGGGCGATGTCTCCAAATCGAGCGATGTCCAGCGCATGGTGCAAGAAGCGGTGGGCAAGTTTGGCGCCATCGATATTCTCGTCAACAACGCGGCGCTGACCGATCATGCCAATATCTTTGACAGCACGGAAGAAGAGTTCGACAAGGTCATCGCCGTGAGTTTGAAGGGACCCTATTTGGTGACGAAGTATGTCGCCCTACAGATGAAGAACCAAGGGCGGGGTGGCAAAGTCCTCAACTTCGGCTCGACATCGGGGCTGGTCGGGCGCTTCGACGGGATCGCATACGCGGCGGCCAAAGCGGGCGTTATTAATATGACCCGTGCGCTGGCGGTGCAGCTGGCGGAGTACGGTATTCGCGTCAATTGCGTCGTCCCCAACCGTTCCGGCTCGCCGGTGGGTTATGATGATGACGTGACTGGCAGCCGGACTATTCAGAACCTTGCCGGCCGGCTTGGCACCGCCGAGGATCAAGCCAAGGCCGCGTTGTTTTTGGTCAGCGACGATGCCAGCTTTATTATCGGTCATGCGCTAATCGTCGACGGCGGCGTGATGGCGACGGCGAATTTTCCGCGCGAGAAGTTTCAGAAATAAGACTGTAGCTTGTTCAAACCGTTCAAATTGTTTGAGAACAATCGGAGCCGCAGTTGGTGCGACTCGATGGACACGCGTTAGCGGTAAAGCGGCAGCGCCGCAATGCGCCGTTCGATCTCGGCCATCATTTTTTTATACTCCGGCGCGTCGATGCCGCCAAAGCGGCGCTTGAACTCCGCTTCTTGCATGAATTCCGGTAGGTCGGCGGTGCTCGGCATGAGGTCCGTCTCGCCGATCCCAGTGGCAAGTTTTCGTTGTAACGTTTTGGCCGACGCAGCCAGCGCCGCATACTCGCCGAAACGCGTGCCGGCACGGTCGGCGGCGATATCGTTAAACGAAAAGCCGCTACCGCCGCGCGAGTCCGCGATTTCTTTGTACAGTCCAACGGCATTCGCTAACGGGCCGCCGGCGTTGGCTGCCAGAGCCGCTGATATCATGAAATGTTTCGGAAAGTCATCGCGCTGGTTGAGCAGGACGCCATGCTTGATTGGACGCTGCCAGTTTTTCGCATCGGGGACAATCTTTTCCAAGCTGCCACCGCTCACATAGACGGTCAAAACGAGAATTGCCGCGCGGTTTTCCGCCGTCGCTTGATTTTTGTCAGACCGCTCGGCGGCGAGTTTGAACAGCGGCGCGAGCAATTCGGTGATCGATAGGTTCTTGGCTTTAAGCGATCGAGTGATTTCTGCCAATCGGCCTTGATAAGCCTGTAGACGATTTTGCTCTTGCGCTGGAACCAAAACCGCGCGCAGTTGGTCGGCGAGGTTCGCGTGCCATTGGTAGATCACCGACAGCCGAGTTTCGTTTATACTGACTTTCTTCACGGCATCGATGAACGCATTGTAATCGAGTTCCGGCAGGAGCCACGAAAGTAATCGGGGAACGGACCAGCGCGCCAACCACGCAGGCACCGACAATTGGCCGACGCGGAGCGATTCCAAGCGTGCTACCGGATCGTTTTCAGCGAACCCTACGGCGATATTTAGAAAAAGCGGAATCGGCATCAGCGGCAGTTTTAGGCTCGCGCCGACCCCAGCGCTACCGCCGCGCAGCTCGATGCGCGCGCTGCCCCGGGCAAATTGTTGCGCTAGGTAGTTGGCTGCGAGGTCGAGGTCGCCGGCGCCGGTTGAAACAGTGCGCCGCTCGCCTGATTTCAGCTTGCGTGGATCGTTTTGTTGAAGCACTCGCTTCGCCCGTTCGACGCTTGCCGGCGTGATTGACGCCGCGCGGTCGATGGTCGGATGACTATCGATGGCGAGATAGATTGCCAACGCCAGGGCCAGCGGTAAAACCAAAATTAGCAACAATAGTAGCCGAAAGAAAAAGCGCATCGTGTAACCTTGCCAAAAGTTACGCGATGTCGCGATGATTTACCAGAATAAAATTTGCCGGTGCAGCCGATCAAGCCTGAGCCAGCCTTGGACCTGGCGCTCTTTAGCTGTGGCGCTATCCTCGACTGGCGATCTTTCCGGCTTTACACGTCATGTTGGCGGTGCGGGGATTTAATGCTAAAGGAGATTCAATTCAGGCAAGTTTGTCCCCGCCCCGGTTGAATCGAGTGCCTGGAGGCCGTACAACGAAACGTGACTTAGCGGCGAAATCGCACCATGGCTGATCTTATTCAAGTCAAAAATCTCCAGACTTCGTTCTTTACCCCAGAAGGCGAAGTGCGCGCCATCGACGGCGTGAGCTTCGAAATCGGCGAAGGCAAGACCCTCGGCCTAGTCGGCGAGTCGGGCTGCGGCAAGAGCGTCACGTCTTTGTCGATCATGCGACTGATCCAGTCGCCGCCTGGAAAAATTGTCGGTGGCGAGATTCTTTACCGGGGTAGGGATCTTCTCAAGCTTGACAACGAATCGATGCGCAAAATCCGCGGCAACGAGATTTCGATGATTTTTCAGGAGCCGATGACTTCGCTCAATCCGGTGTTCACGGTTGGCAACCAAATTGGCGAAGCGATTAAGTTGCATCAAGGACTGGGCAAACGGGAGACCCGCGCGAAAACGATTGAAATGTTGCGCTTGGTCAAGATCGCCGATCCCGAGTCGCGAGTCGATTCCTATCCGCACCAGCTCTCCGGCGGCATGCGCCAGCGGGTGATGATCGCGATGGCTCTGTCGTGCAATCCATCGCTCTTGATTGCCGACGAGCCGACCACGGCGCTGGACGTGACGATCCAAGCGCAGATTCTCGATCTGATGAAAGAGTTGCAGCAGAGGATCGGTATGGCGCTCTTGCTGATCACTCATGACCTAGGCGTCGTGGCCGAGCAAGCCGACGATGTCGCGATCATGTACGCCGGTAAGATCGTCGAGCGGTCGAGCACGCAAGCGATTTTCAACCAGCCGTTTCATCCCTATACCGTGGGTTTGCTCAACTCGCTGCCGAGCAGTGGCGGCGCAAAGAAGCAACGGCTGGACGCGATTCCCGGCGTGGTGCCGAGTCCGCTTGATTTGCCGAGCGGCTGCCGTTTCCGTGACCGCTGCCCGAAAGCGGCACCGGTTTGCGCCGAGTCAGAGCCCCAGTTAGTCGAGCAGGCGGCAGGTCATCGGGTGGCCTGTCATTTTCCGCATAGTGAAACGAGGACATAGCCGAGGATCGAAGATCGAGGATGGCAACCCTCCTTCCTCCCTCGGATTTTGTTTTTGATGACATGAGCTTGTTGGAAATCCGTAACCTAAGAAAATATTTCCCCGTTGGCGACGGTTTGTTTTCGCGCGGAAAGGGCGCGGTGAAGGCCGTCGACGGCGTTAACCTGACGATCGAGGAAGGCGAGACCGTCGGTTTGGTCGGCGAATCGGGTTGCGGCAAGTCGACTTTGGGCCGGACGATTCTTCGCTTGATCGAGCCCACCAGCGGCGAGGTGATTTTTCAGGGCAAGAATCTGCTGACGATGTCGCAGCGCGACCTCCGTAACATGCGGCGCCAGATGCAGATCATTTTTCAAGACCCCTACGCCTCGCTCAACCCGCGTATGCGCGTCGGTGATATCGTCGGTGAGGGCTTGGAAATTCATAAGCTCGCTAGAGGCAAGGCGAAACGCGACCGGGTGATGGAGCTGCTCCATCAGGTCGGTCTGCGCGAAGAACACTTCGACCGTTACCCCCATGAGTTCAGCGGCGGCCAACGGCAACGCATCGGCATCGCCCGCGCCTTGGCGGTGAGTCCCAAGTTCATTGTCTGCGACGAGCCGGTGTCGTCCCTGGATGTATCGATTCAAGCGCAGATTATCAACCTGCTGCAAGAGCTGCAGGAGAAGATGCATCTCACCTATCTGTTTATTTCCCACGACCTGCGCGTCGTCGAACACATCAGCCACCGAGTGGCGATCATGTATCTCGGTAAAGTGGTCGAGATCGCGGCGGGAGACAAAATTTACAATGACGCCAAACATCCCTATACCCGCGCGCTGTTGTCTGCCGTGCCGCTACCCGATACCGGCCGGAAAAAGGAGCGCGTCGTGCTTGAGGGCGATGTGCCGAGTCCGGTCAACCCACCGCCGGGATGCACCTTTCACCCGCGCTGCTCCTACCGCGAAACGATGTGCAGTGAGAGCGAACCTCCGTTGGACTTTGGCGCTGAGGGCCATGGCGTTTCCTGCCATGTATTTGGACCGAATAAACGCGCCTGATGTCCTGGCGACCTCAGAATGGCTAATCTCACATGGCTATTTTCAAAATGAGAATCCCGCAGAGGAGTTGAATTAAGCCGTTCCGATGGTACAATAATCAAACAAATTAGCAGCGTGGTAGGACCAATCTATCTATTGAAGGCCTCTCGGGAGCGATCCCGAGGGGTTTTTATTTTGTCTTGGAGTTGATTTATGGCAGATGTAAGCGTGCCGATGACGAGCAAGGGCTACCAGTTTTTGATGGATGAGTTAAAGCGTTTAAAAAGCGTCGAACGGCCGAAAAATATTCGCGATATCGAAGAAGCACGCGACCATGGCGATCTCTCGGAAAACGCTGAATTCCACGCCGCCAAGGAGCGCCAATCTTTGCTCGACGTGCAGATTCGCGAGATGGAAGACAAAATCGCGCGCGCTCAAGTGATCGACGTTTCCAAGCTTTCCGGCGACAAGGTTGTGTTTGGCGCGACAGTGTCCCTGGCCGATGGTGACACGGGTGATAAGGTGGTATATCAGATCGTCGGCGATCACGAGGCGGAACCGAAAAACGGTAGGATCTCAATCAGTTCGCCCATTGCCCGCGCCTTGATCGGCAGGAGCGAAGGGGATGAGGTTCAGGTCCGCACCCCAACGGGTGTTCGCACCTTTGATATTCTGAGTGTCGAGTATATCGACTAGATCGCCGGCACCGTTGGGGCGGGTCTTCGTGGAAAGGAACTATGTCCTTTTCGGCCGCAAGAGCTGCACTCACCTATTCTGCATTGGCGCATTTCTCCGCGCGCTTCCCGCCTTACAATCGCCGCTATTTGCAATCATGCCGGACGGCGCGCTGTATTGCCGCGGCGCTGCCGATGGTTTGCTTCATCGGTCTTTGGTTCGCCGCAGCGGACGCCGCTATTGATATCGAGCCCCGTGTCGGTTTCCGCGGCGTATTTCAGCTTGGCCGGCCGTTTCCTCTGGAGATCGAACTCCGCAATAGCGGTCGGCCGGCCGAGGGCGTTTTGGATGTGCAAGTCTGGAAGCGCGATACGACCAGAGGTGGCGCACCCTTCGCGGTTAACTATCGGCGTGAAGTCTTCCTCCAGGCGCAGGCGCGTAAGACCGTCCAACTGACCGTCGATCCGGATTTTATCAGCCGCCCCTTGGCGATTACATTTTCAAGTTCAAGCCCGGCGGCTCGCGCCATGAAGGAAGTCGATCTGCGCCGGCATTTTGCGCCGGCGCCGCTGCTGTTGCTGTTGAGCGAAAACAATCTCTTGGCGCCGCTGGCGTCGCTCGCCGCCGCACCGCAAAGCCGCTTGATCGCGATTTCGCCCGGCGAATTGGCTGCGGACCCACGCGCGCTGCTCGGCGTGTCCCATGTGATTCTCTACGACCAGTCGATGCGTGATTTGTCGCGCGCTCAGCTCACCGCCCTCGATATTTGGCTCACCGCGGGCGGCAAGATGGTCATCATCGGCAGTCTAAACTTTGCCCTCTATCAAGACCCTTCGCTCAGTCGCTACTTGCCGGTGCGGGTCACCGGCACGAGGCGCATCACCTTTAGGCCGCATCCCGGCGAAGACGGTCGATCGGTCGCGCTCGCTGGAGTTTTGGCTCAAGAAGCCAAAGTGTTGAATGGCAAGGCGCTGACTGAGGCCGACGGCATTCCTGTTCTGGTCGAGGCGAGCCGGGGGCGGGGCCGGATCGTATATTTTGCCCTCGATATCGGCCGTCCGCCGTTGTCCCAGTGGGACGGCTTGGCTAAATACATGAAAACCTTGTTGATGCCAGTGGTGTTTGAGGAGGTCTCGCCACGCAGCGAGTGGAACGATGCGGTGTTCGCTCAGTTGGTCGCCAGCCCGACGTTTATTTCCACTTACCTCCCGTTCGGCTCGTTGTTCTTCGCCATGCTGATCTATTTGACCGGTGTCGCGATCATTCCCTGGCTTGGGCACCAGCGCAAATGGGCGCTGCGCACCATAGTCATCGGATTGTTGCTATTCATCACCGTCGGGACAGTGGGCGGCTACTTACACTTCAATCGTGGCGGCAGCATTCCCGACGCACTGCTGATGTCGTCAACCGTGCTCGAGAGCAGCGGTGACGGCTACGTCGAGGCCCAGGCGAACCTGGCACTGTTCTCGACCCAGGCGCGGCCCTATGATCTACGCCTGGAGCGCGGCTGGATGGAATTGACGCCGGTCTCGAACCGGGTTAGGGAAAACCAAGAACCGGCGGTGATCCGCCAAGACGGCGGCGGCGCGAGCCGCTATCACCTGCCGCTGCGGGAGTGGGACTACCAGCTGTTCCGCATGCGGCTGATGGACCGCTTTCCGTTGCACCTAGAGTTCGAAGCCCGAGGCGATACACTGTCGATGAAAGTCAATAATCAGAGCAACAAAGATTTGTTTGACTGCTGGCTGTTAATGCCGGGGCAGCGGTTCGATCTTGGTCAAATCGCGCGCGGTGCTCGCTGGAGCAGAAACTTTCCCTTGACTCTTGCCACGGGGCAGGTCGAAACCGGCATGACGCGCGCCGAGAGTGTGAACTTTCGCGATCTCGGTTTTGCCGATAAGACCAGAGATATATTGTTTCACTCATCATTTTTTCCACGTGATGGCGTTGCCCGATGGCCAAGCGGCGTGGCGGTATTTTTCGGTTGGGTGAAGCAACCCGAGCCGCGCGTGCGCATCGACGATCCGCGCATTGAAAATCAGGACTACGCTTTGTTTCGCGCCATCGTTCCCTTGATGCAAGGGGAGGACGAATGAGCAAGAACCCGGTCTGGCGCGAAAGTATCGTCGTGTTCTTCGTCGAAGGACATGGCTATCAAGTCTATTTCTACTTGCTGGCGATCCTCGCGCCGGTGCAGTTTCTTTCCTTGTATGTGCCGTCGCTGGACGCGCAGAGGTGGAGCGGCTCGGCCAGTTTGTTCAAAGTCTGCGCGATCACGCTGTTGCTGCTGGTTGTCTATTTTAGCTTGCGCGTGGCTAACCAGGAGTTCGCTTCATGGCGCTTTAAGCCCCTCAAACACTGGCTGCGCGAGCAGGGCCATGGGGCGGCTTTAGTCGGTCAAGCGCAGCTGGCGTTTCTCGCGGCCCATGTCGCTTTGTCGCTGCTGCTTTGCGCACCCTTGCTGGTGTGGGCCGGGGCGATCTCGCGCACTCCATTGGAGCGTGTCGGCGCGACTTTTTTGCTTTTGCTGTTCTATGGCATGATTTACGGCGTTTGGGGGTTGGCAGCGCTGGCTTTGTGGGAACGCCGCACAGAAAACCGCCAGGTTTTTATTCGCTGCTTATTCGTCGGGTTGGTCATTCTGTCCGCGCTATTTTACCTGCCGATCAACCCGGTGGCCTTTCTGCTTGCCTATCTAGGCCGACAAGAACTGTCGCCGCTCGCGCTGTTCGGCTTGGGTTGGCCCGCGCCCTGGGTTCATTTTACTTTTCACCTGCTGTTCGGTAGCGCGGGTTATGCTTTGCACCGCTCGGGCCTAAGACGGGAGGCGCGCTTATGAGTGTGACACGCGATGGGCTGCAGAGGCAATTCGCTGGTCTCCTCGCTTGGGAACGGCGCAAGCGGCTTGAGCAAACCGCGCTTGCCGTGGCCGGCCTTGGGGTGGCGCTAGCCATCGTGCTGTTGCCGTTGTCTGGCTATTTTCCGGCGAACGGGCTGCGCTGGTTAATGCCGCTGCTGCTGATGCTCCTGATCGCCCCATGGTGTTTCCATCGCTGGCGTTGGCGCCGGGAAGACGCGACGCGCTCACTGGTCAAACTCGATAAGACGCTGAACCTGGCCGAGCGCGCAACCACGGCGTGGGAATTATCCGCCCGCGGGCCGACCCGCGCGGTAGACGAGTTGGTTTTCAAGCAGGCTCAGGAGCGGTTGCAGGGGCTCGCGCCGCGCCGACTGTTCCCGCGCCAATGGGCTTGGCAAAGCTATGGGGTGGCGCCGCTGTTGGTCCTCTGGCTCGGTCTGCTATGGTTTGAAGTCGATCGCTCGTTGGTCGGTCAGAGATCCGTTGTGCCGCGGTCGCTGGCGCTCAAGATCGGCGAGTTTTCCCGCGATCTTCAAGAGAAAGCTAAGAGCGAGGGGCTCCGCGAAAGCTTTAAGGCAGGTCAAGAGCTGGAAAAACTGGCGCGCAAAAATCTCCAAGCGAAAAGCAACGAGGAACAATTAAAACAGGAATTAGCCGGCGTAGCCAAGAAGCTTGAGGTGGCGGCGAAGTCCGGTGCCGAGAAAGATTCTTTTACCGCCGGGGAAAGCCAGCAGGCCTTGCAGGATCTTAAAACCGAATTGGAAGTGGCGCGTGATCTGTTGAATCTTCCCGGCGCCACCAAGGAGGGCCAAGCGCTGCCGGAGCAATGGATGGATCGCTTGGAGTCCTTGCCGCAACTCAAGCGGCAGTTGGACAAGGGCGCCCAAGCCGGACCAGGTTTCGGCCCAAACGAGATGAAAACCTTTCTCGACCGGCTCGAGCAGCAAGCCACCGGCGAGCTTGACCGGCGCACTTTGCTCGACGCGCAACAATTTCTCGAACAGATGACGAAGACCGGACAAGCCGGGCGCAATGAAAACGATCTGCAGACGGCCGGACGGGGAGAGCAGGAGGCTGCAGGCGACGATGTCAAGGAGAAAGGCCGCGGCAACTTGCCGGGCAAAGAGCCGGGCAAAAAAGACCACGGCGGTCTGCCGGAGTTTCGCGGCGGCGCGCAGACCGAGGTGAAAGGGATGCTCGGCGGTGGCGACAGCAGCGCCGTCGGGTTTAAAGGTAAGCCAGCGCCGGGAAAGAGCGCCGTGGGGCCGCGGGAGGTAGCCGCTCACTACCGCCGTCAAGCCGAGCAAGAGCTCAATTCCGAGCGCGTGCCCGAGGCGCTAAAAAAAACCATCAGGAATTATTTTTTGTCTTTGGAAATCAACGAGCCTGGAAAGTGAGTTGCTCGAACGGTTGGAATCGTAGAGTGATCGGTGTCCGAGACCCAATACGCCGACACTCCGTTACTCCATTGATGCTTTGAGGGGGTTTTGTCATGGAATCTGTAGCGGACATTGAGCAGCGTATCGAGCACGCGCGCCGCACTTTCGATGCATTACGCAGCGAGCTCGCCCGAACGATCGTCGGCCACGCGGAATTGATCGAGCAAGTATTCATCGCGCTGGTATGCGGCGGCCATTGTTTACTCGAGGGGGTGCCTGGACTCGGCAAGACTCTGTTGGTGCGAAGCCTCGGCGAGATTTTGAATCTCAGTTTTTCGCGGGTTCAGTTCACACCCGATCTGATGCCCGCTGACATTACCGGTACCAACATGCTGACCGACGATCCCTCGGGCCGTAAAATCTTTGAATTTCAACCCGGCCCCGTGTTCGCGCACATCGTCTTAGCCGATGAAATCAACCGGGCGACACCGAAAACTCAATCGGCTCTGCTTGAAGCAATGCAAGAACAGAGTGTTACCGTCGGTGGCAAGATGCATCGGCTGGAGCATCCTTTTATGGTTTTGGCGACGCAGAATCCGATTGAGATGGAAGGCACCTATCCGCTGCCTGAAGCGCAGGTGGACCGGTTTTTCTTTAAGTTGCTCATGCAATTCCCGAGTCGCGCCGAGTTGGCGCGCATCGCCGATTTGACCACGTCGGCGCCGCCCTCGGCGCTGCGCGAAGTGTTGGACGGAGCCGGCATTTTGCAATTGCGCCAATGGGTGCGCGAAGTGCCGCTCGCCGAGGCGGTCAAGGACTATGCCGTGCGCTTGGTGATGAGTACCCATCCGAATAGCGAGACTAAAATTGACGGCGAATCGTTGGCGCACCGCTTTGTTCTCTACGGTTCGAGCCCCCGCGGTTTGCAAAGTTTGGTTCTGGCGGCGAAAGCCCGTGCGCTGATGGCGGGCAGGCCGAATGTCTCCTTCGAAGATATTCGTTCGATGTTGTTGCCGAGCCTGCGCCATCGGCTGATTCTAAACTTGGAGGCGGACGCCGGAGGCATCGGCAGCGAAAAGATTCTAAACGAATTAGTCGCCCAAGTGCCGGAAGTGGAGTAGGCAAGAAATGAGTTTCGAGTTGCGGGTTTCGAGTTTCGAGTCGGAGCGGCGGCGTGTCGCTGGTGCTCTGGCCAAATTGTCGCGCCGGATCGAGGAAAAGATTCCGCGCTTCGCGCAAGATCCCCGACAAAACAAGGCAACGGTGTCGCATTTCATCGAACCCGAAACCCGAGACCCGAAACCCGAGACCTTCTTCGATACCGACTTTCTGCGCAAACTCGAACGGCTGCGCCTGGTCGCCAAGCGGCTCAGCTGGGCGGCGCTGAAGGGTGAGCATGCGGTTTCGCGCAAAGGGTTTAGCCTGGAGTTCTCCGATTACCGGCGCTATCAACCCGGCGATGACCTGCGCTACGTCGACTGGAACATTTACCGCCGCCTTGAGCGGTTGCTGGTAAAAGTGTTCACCGCCGAGCAGGAGATGAATATCTATTTGCTCGTCGATGCTAGCCGGTCTATGGCAATGGGGGCCGAAGGCACGCCGACGAAGCTCGACTACGCCAAGAAAGTCGCGGCGGCATTGGGTTATATCGGCTTGAAGAATCTCGATCGGGTCGGCGGCGCGGCGTTTTCCGCCGCTTTGCAGACGCCCCTCTCGCTCGGCCGCGGGCGCAAACAGATTCTCAGCCTGTTCAGTTTCTTGAGCAGGCTCTCATCGAGCGGCGAGACCCATTTGCAAACGGCGGCGCACGCGTTTACGAATTTGTTTCCCCACCCCGGTTTCGTCGTGATCGTCAGCGACCTGTTCGATCCGGCCGGCTGGCGCCGGGCGCTGGAAGAATTGACCGCCAAAGGTCATCAACTGTTGGTCATTCATATCGTCGATGAGCGCGAGCTTCAGCCCAGCGCGTCGGGCGATGTCGCGTTGGTCGACGTCGAAGGCGGGCGAGAGCGCAAATTTTTTCTCGATGACGATCTAGTGCGGCGCTTTCAGGCCGAGCTGGCGAATTATTTCAAGGAGATCGAGAGCGTGTGCGCCAGCCGGCGGATTGATTACCTGCGCACCTCGACCCAGGTTCCCTTCGACGAGTTCGTGCTGCAGACGCTGCGCCAGGTGAGCAGTGTGGCGTGAGCGCTAAGGCGTCGCTAAACATATTGGAATATTTCTGGCGGGGAGCAGATAGGGAAAGACATTATCTCGCGGAAAGAATGCAAAGGACGCCAAGGAACAAAACAGTAGGAAGCTTGGCGGGGCCTTTGCGAACTTGGCGTGCTTGGCGCGAGATCAATCCAAGTGCGAAGAGAAAGATTCTCTCGCAAAGGCGCAAAGACGCCAAGGTCAGATCGGAATGTTTTCCGAGATCGGCTTGATCCCTAAACTTTGCGCCTTTGCGTCTTGGCGAGAGAACATCTTGAACTACGTTTGTTTAACAAACCTCGTGATAGAATCTCAGTCATGATCTGGTCTTTGCCATCCGCGCTCTTCTTGCTCGCCGCCGCGCTGCCGCTGATTCTGTTTCTCCATAGCCTTAAGCCGCGCGGTCTCAAGATCGCCACGACGACGCTGTTTCTTTGGGAGCGGGTGCTGCGCGAGCGCCCGCTCGCCACGCGGCTCGGCTGGTTGTTACGCAAGAATTTGCTGCTGATCTTGCAGCTGCTCGCCGCCATCGCGTTGATCGTGGCGTTGGCCGATCCGGCGTTGCGCCATTTCGGTTGGCATGCCGGCGACCTGGTGGTGGTGTTCGATGTCAGCGCGAGCATGAAGGCCAAAGGCCAGAACGGCACACGCTTCGAGGCCGCGCGCCAGGAATTTCTTGCTTTGGTCGACGGCTTGGCGGCCGAGCAAAAAATGCTCGTCATCGGTGCCAGCACTCAGCCACGCCTGCTCGCGCCGTTCACCGCGGACAAACGCAGACTGCGCGAGTTGGGCCGTAACCTGGAAGCGACCGACGCGCCCGGGCGGATTAAAGACGCGATTCTATTTGCTCACGCTTTTCTCCAGCGTGGCGGCGCCGACCAGGTGGCCGTCATCAGCGACGGCGCCTTCGCCGGCGCCGATGAATATGCCAAGCCGGTGGCGCATTTGCGATTCATTAATATCATCGGGCCTAAAGAAAAAAACCGCGAGATGGTCAACCTAGCGATCGTCGGTTTCTCGCTGCGCCGCCAGCCGGAGCGCCCGTCAGCGGCGGAAATCATGGTGCATCTACGCAATTTTAGCGCGACGGCGATGCGCGCGCCGCTGACGCTCAGCTTGGGCGAGAAGGTCTTAGTACGGGAGCAGGTGGATATCGGCGCCGGCGAACGGCGCGTGCTCATCTATCCGGTTGATGGTGACATCAGGGGCGAACTGCAAGGCGGGTCGACCGGCGCGTTGGCCGCGCGCTTGGAGATCGACGATGATTTCGCCACCGACAATCACGCCTTTTTGGCGCTCAACGACGCGCCGGCAGTGCGGGTGCTGTACGTCGGCCCGGGCAATGCCCATGTCAGCGGTCTTTTGCGTTTTTTCGCCAACGTCGAGTTGACCAGCGCGCCGCGCTGGAAAGCTGAGCAAGAGCACACGCAGCCGTACGATGTTGTGATCTTCGATCGGGTTCCCGTGCCGCCATTGACCCAGGGAAATTTTCTGCTGATCGACACCGTGCCTTCCAACTTGCCGATTGAGCCGCGCGGCAAGAGCGAAAATCCGCGGGTCAGCGCGCCGTTGGCCAAACATCCGCTCACCGAGGGGCTGAGTCTCGGCGATCTGCGCGTCCAAGAAGCGCGGCGCATTGGGGTGAGCGGCGGCGCCACGGTATTAGCCAATTCGACCGAAGGGCCGCTGATGATTGCACTCGAGCAAGCCAAGTTGCGTTTGTTATTTGTTGGTTTCGATCTGGCCGCTTCGGATCTGCCGCTGCGTGTCGCCTTTCCGCTGTTGATGCATAATCTGTTTGAATGGTTTCAGCCGCAGCGTTTGGAGTTCCCTGCCCAGAGCGCCCAGGCGGGAACGCCGATCGCGCTCCGTTTGCCGGTCGGCGATAGCGCCGTTGAAATCACTTCGCCGTCGGGCAGCAAGGAAGTTTTCGGCGCCGCGGCGAGCCCGCTCCTGTTCAGCGACACTTTCCAAAGTGGTTTCTATGGCTATAAGAGCGCCAGCCGCGCCGGCCGCTTCGCGGTCAATTTGTTCGACGAAAGCGAATCGGACATCGTGCCGCGGCTCAATTTAACCGCGGCGGCCGCGCCCGGGGAGGAAACTCACAGGGCGGTGGAGCGCGGCTTGCCGCTCTGGCCAATGCTCCTCGGACTGGGACTGCTGCTGCTCGGTGCGGAATTGTTTTTAGCTTGGCGCCAGGGCCTGACGCTATACCCGCTGGTCTTTCGCGGCGTCGCCTTGGCTGCGCTCGCGCTTGCCTTGGTCAATCCGCGCATCTTCCGTTCGACCACGGCCCTCGATGTGGTTTTCGGCGTCGACTTGTCGCGCAGCGTCGGCCAACAGGGGCGGGAGAAAGCCAACGAACTGCTCGAAGCGGCACAGCGTTTCGACCATCCGGCGACGCGCACCGGGTTGCTCGCCTTCGGCGGGACCCCGGAGTGGGAGTTTTTGCCGCGCCCAACGATTTTGACGAGCGACTTCGGCGCTCGCTTGGATCGCGAAGCAAGCGACCTACAGGCGGCGCTGCAATCGGCGGCGGCGCAGATCGGCGAAGCACGGCAGGGGCGAATTCTGCTAATCTCCGACGGTAACGAGAACCGTGGTCAAAGCGCGCGGCTGATTCCCTGGCTGCGCAGCCAGGGTGTTTCCGTCTGGACATTGCCCGTCGGTTTGGCGCGCGGCCGCAATGAGATTTATTTGAGCGATCTCCAACTGCCGCGCCAAGTCGATAGCGCCGAAGGCTTTGAGATCCGCGCTAAGGTGGAAAGCGGACGCGAAGCGCCGGCGCGGATTCGCTTGTTGCGCGATGGCGCGCCCTATTGGGACCAGGCAGCGCGCCTGAAAGCCGGTAGCAACGCGTTCACCATTCGCGATAGTCTCAAGGAGCGCGGCAACCATACTTACGAGCTGCTGGTCGAATCGGCCGACGACACGCTGGCGGAAAACAATCTGTTGCATGGCGTCGTCGAGGTCAAGGGGCCGCCCCGGGTGTTGCTGCTGACCGCCCAACCGGAAGGCCAACGGGTGCTCACGCGGGTATTGCAAGTGCAAGGGTACACGGTGGTCGAGTCGGCGCCGGAACGACATCCGTTGTCGCTCGCCGAGCTTGCCTCCTTCGATCTTCTGGTGCTCGACAACGTGCCGGCGTTTCAACTGTCTCACGCCAAGCTCGAAAATATTGAAAAATATGTGCGCGACTTGGGTGGTGGCTTGTGGGTCGTGGGCGGCTCGCAAAGTTACGGCGCCGGCGGATATTTTCGCACGCCGCTAGAGCGCGTCTTGCCCGTCGACATGCGCCCGCCCGCGCGCTTAGAAATGCCCCATGTGGCTTTGCTGTTCGTGATCGATAAGTCGGGCAGCATGGGCGCCGGCGCGGAAGGCGGCACCAAGCTCGATCTCGCCAAAGCTGCCGCCGTCGCCGCCGCGGATATCATGAACCCGACCGATCAAGTGGGTATCCTCGCTTTCGATGCCAACTGGGACTGGGCATTGCCATTTCGCCAAGTCGCCAAAGGTGAGTGGCTCAACTCTGGGTTAGCTGCGCTGCAATCCGACGGCGGCACGGATCTCTACAAGGCGATGCTCGAAGCGCAGCGTGGCATGGCTGGCAAGCAGGCGGCGATCAAGCATGTGATCGTGCTCTCCGACGGACTGACGGACAAGGCGGATTTTAAATCGCTGGTGGGCAGGATGGCGCGCGACGGAGTCACCGTTTCGACGGTTTCCGTCGGTAACGATGCCGACGTGCCACTGATGGCCGACATGGCTAAAATCGGCAAAGGACGGGGCTACGTCGCCCTCGACCCGCAGACGATTCCGCAGATTTTTACCGCTGAAACGCTGCTCATCGCACGCGATTTGCTGATTGAAAAAAATGTCACGGCGAGTATTGTCGCTCCGACCGGGCCGCTCAAGGGGATTCCGCCGAATAGCTTGCCGGAGCTGCGCGGTTACGTTTTGACTTATCCCAAGCCACGCGCCGAATTGCTCATGCGCGCCGATAAGGACCCGCTATTGGTTTCTTGGCGTTATGGGCTTGGCCGCGTCATGGCGTTCACCTCCGACCTGAGCGGCCGTTGGGGCAGCGAATGGGTCGGCTGGCGCGCGTTTCCCCAATGGGCAAGCCAGATTAGCCGCGATACCATGCGCAAGATTCTCAACGCCCGAATGCGCACCGATTTTCGTACCGAGGACCAGTCGGTAAGAATCGTCAGCGATCTGGCGTCGAGCGAAGGTAAATTCCTAAATCATTTGAAGCTCAAGGCCAACGTCACCGCGCCGAATCGCAGCACCTCCGAGCAATGGCTCCAGCAAAGCGCGCCGGGACGTTACGAAGGCGAGTTTGCGCCGACCGAGCGCGGCATACACTTCGTCACGCTTTACGCGGAAGGAAGTCCGAACGGGCCAGCCATTCCGGTGGCAACGGTGCCCTACCTCTCCCCCTACCCAAAAGAGTATCGCGAGCTCAAGCCCAATCTGTCGCTGCTCAGCCGGCTCGCTGAGGAAACCGGGGGCGAAATGCTCGATCCGGAGAAATTCGCCGAAGGCCTTCAGCGGCTCTACTCGCCGACGCCGGGCAAAGGCTCCCAAGGTCACGATATTTGGTGGCCGCTGGCCGGCGCTTCGCTGTTTTTATTTCTCGCGGACTTGGTGCTGCGCAATCGGCCGCGTAAAGCTGTGTTGACCTAACGGCTGGCTGCGCAGTGGTGAAGTGCTAGAGAGATTTTCCCAACTGTTGGGTTTTTGATGGTGCAACTCTTGGCGCGATCCAAAGCATTTTGCCGGTCCCACGGTGCCCGTCCTTAGCCGCGCCATCGGGTGGCTTATCGATGTAATGGTCTTTAGCCCAGGGCGCACGTCTATCAAGCGATTGCACTGGGTACCAATGGTTGTCATAAATGACGATGAAGGAGAGCTATGA
>Ga0326597_10006029_pt1 | contig 16679 bp, 18 predicted proteins | sample RVTome_12_FD_203789 | JGI IMG/M metagenome (GOLD analysis project Ga0326597, IMG submission 203789) | Soil microbial communities from uranium-contaminated site in the Upper Colorado River Basin, Wyoming, United States - RVT100D185 | ecosystem: Environmental > Terrestrial > Soil > Contaminated >...
CGAAGCTGCTCGACGTCCGCTCGCGCGGGCTGCTGGACGAATCGGGCTACCCGCGCGTCGCGGCGAGCTTCGGCGGCGGCGGCACGCCGCAGTTCTACATGGGCAGCTTCCCCGCCTTCCTCGCGGCCTGGGGCCCGGTGGACATGGGCTTCGGCTCCGGCCAGGGCGTGAAGTGCTATCACTCCGAGCACCTTTACGGCGAGCTGTGGCATCGCGGCTTCACCGTCTCGCCGGACACGCCGCTCACCAACTACCTCGTCTCCTGCGGCGCCAACGTGGAGGCCTCGGGGGGCGTCGCGGGCGTGTGGCGCCACGCCAATGCGCGCGCGCGCGGCATGAAGCGCGTGCAGGTCGAGCCGCACCTTTCGGTCACCGGCGCCTGCTCGGCCGAATGGGTGCCGATCAGGCCCAAGACCGACGCCGCGTTCCTGTTCGCGCTCGTTCACGTGATGCTGCACGAGGCGCCGCGCGAGAAGCTCGACCGCGAATTCCTCTATCGCCACACCTCCTCGCCCTACCTGGTAGGAGCGCATGGGTTCTACTTGCGCGAGCCGGCCACCGGCGCGCCGATCGTCGCCGCCTCGCTCGAAGCGAAGGAAACGCACGTCGCCCTGGAAACGGGCGCCGATGGCGAGGTGCTTGCCGAGGGCCGGCTCGAAGGCGAAACGGCGTTCGCCAGGCTTCTCGCCCACATGCAGCCCTACAGCCCCGAATGGGCCGAGGGCGTGTGCGACGTGAAGGCGGCGCGCATCCGGCGCATCGCCAACGAATACCTCGACGCCGCCTGCGTGGGGCAGACGATCGAGATCGAGGGCAAGGCGCTGCCCTTCCGCCCGGTGGCGGTGAGCCTGGGCAAGACGGTGACCAACGGCTGGGGCGGCTTCGAATGCTGCTGGGCGCGCACGCTCCTTGCCGCGCTGGTGGGTGCGCTGGAGACTCCCGGCGGAATCCTGGGCACCACGGTGCGCCTGAACAGCCCGCTCTCCCAGCGCCACCGCAGCGTGCGCGCCGATCCCGACGGGCTGATGGCCTATCCGTTCAACCCCACCGACAAGGCGCACTGGAGCGCGCAGCCCAACATCCGCAACGCCTACCGCTCGATGGTGCCGCTCGCCGGCAACAACGCCTGGAGCCAGGCGCTCGGGCCCACGCATTTCTCCTGGATGTTCCTCGACCATACGCCGCCGGGCCTGCCGCGCGTGACGCTGCCCGAGGTCTGGTTCCTGTACCGCACCAATCCGGCGATCTCGTTCTGGGACACCGCGGCGCTCGAGGAGCGCATGGCGCGCTTTCCGTTCGTGGTCGCGTTCGCCTTCACGCGCGACGAGACCAACCACTACGCCGACATCCTGCTGCCGGACGCGACCGACCTCGAGAGCCTGCAGCTCATCCGCATCGGCGGCTCGAAGTACATCGAGCAGTTCTGGGACCACGAGGGCTTCGCGCTGCGCCAGCCGGCGATCGCGCCGCGCGGCGAAGCGCGCGACTTCACCGACATCGCCACCGCGCTCGCCATGCGCACGGGGCTTCTCGAGCCGTACCACGCCTCGATCAACAAGGGGGCGCTGGGCGTGCCGCTCAGGGATTTCGCGCTCGAGCTCTCCCGGCCGCACGCGGTGGAGGAGATCTGGGATGCCGCCTGCAAGGCCGCGAGCTTCGAGCTCACCGGCGGCACCGAGGCGAACGGCCTCGCCTGGTGGAAGGAGCACGGCCTCGCCACGCGGCCCTTCCCGCGCACCTCGTGGTACCTGTATCCGACGCTCGCCGCGAAGGGCCTGCGCTTCGAGATGCCCTACCAGGAGCGGCTGCTGCGCATCGGCCTGGAGCTCGGCCGGCGCCTGCACGAGCACGGCATGACCTGGTGGGACAAGCAGCTCGCCGAATACCAGGCGCTGCCGGCATGGAAGGACTTCCCGGGCGAGTGGGAGCAGGCGCTGGTCTCCATGGGCGGCGCGCCGAAGGACTATCCGTTCTGGCTGCTCACCTCGCGCTCGATGCAGTACGCCTGGGGCGGCAACGTCGGCATGCAGCTCATCAAGGAAGTCGCCGACAACATCGCCGGCCACAGCGGCGTGATCGTGAACGCATCAAAGGCGCGCCAGCTCGGGATCGAGGAAGGCGACTGGCTCGACATCGCTACGCCCAAGCACTCGGTGCGCGCGCGCGCCGTGCTGCGCCAGGGGATCCGCCCCGACACGCTGCTGCTGCTCGGCCAGTTCGGCCATTGGGCGACCCCGGTGGCGAAGGACTTCGGCATGCCCTCGATGAACTCACTCGTGCCGATGTCGCTCGCCTTGACCGATGCCACCGGCTCGGCGGCGGACATCGCGCGCGTGTCGTTGAGGAAGGCCGCCATGAGCCGAATGGCGAATCCACTATGACCCGGTGGGCGATGGTCGCGGACCTGCGGCGCTGCGTCGGCTGCCAGACCTGCACCGCGGCCTGCAGGCAGACGAATGAAACGCCGCCCGGCGTGCAGTGGCGGCGCGTGCTCGACATGGAAGTCGGAGAATACCCGGACGTGCGCCGCGCCTTCCTGCCGGTGGGCTGCATGCACTGCGACGACCCGCCCTGCATGCACGTCTGCCCGAGCACCGCGACGCGCAAGCGCGCCGACGGCATCGTCACCATCGACTACGACCTGTGCATCGGCTGCGGCTACTGCGCGGTCGCCTGCCCCTACCAGGCGCGCTACAAGTCGAGCGAAGACGCGCTGCGCCCGGACGTCGCGACCAAGTGCACCTTCTGCGTCGAGCGCGTCGACGCGGGCCTCGCCAAGGGCCTGCAGCCCGGCGTCGACCCGGAGGCGACGCCCGCCTGCGTCAATTCCTGCATCGCGCAGGCGCTGCATTTCGGCGACGTGGAAGATCCGGCGAGCAACATCTCGGCGCTGCTCGCCGAGAACCAGCACTTCCGCATGCACGAGGAGCTCGGCACCGGGCCGCGCTTCTATTACCTGTGGGACAAGGCGCCGTGAGCTTCGGACCCCAAGCCTGGATTCAGCAGCACTGGGACGCGCGCGCGGCGCTCAACTTCATGCTCGGCGGCGCGGGCGCCGGGCTGATGGTCGCAGCGGCGCTTGCGTATCCGGACAGCCGCGCGCCGGTGATGCTTTCCCTCGTCCTCGTGGCCGCGGGGCTAGGGGCAGTGTGGCTCGAGACCGGCAAGAAGCTCCGGGCGATCAACGTGCTCTTCAACCCATTCACGTCCTGGATGACGCGCGAGTCCTTCGTCGCGCTGCTGCTCTTCGCGCTCGGCGCCGCGGCGCTCTGGCGGGCGCAGCTCCTGCCCGCCGCCGCGGCTGCGGCGCTCGCCTTCGTCTACTGCCAGGGGCGCATCCTTCGTGCCTCCAAAGGCATCCCGGCCTGGCGCGCGCCGCAGGTGACGCTGCTCATCGTCTCCACCGCGCTCGCGGAAGGCGCGGGGCTCGCGCTCTTCTTCACCACCGCGCCGCTCGCGGTGGGCTGGTTCGGGCTGGCGCTGGTCCTGCGCGCGATCGCGTGGACGCGCTATCGCGAAGCCACCCGCAACCCCGCGCTGGAAGCCCCGGGCAAGGCGCTGGTGCAGCTCGGCACCCTCGCCGCTCTCGTCCTCGCGCTGGCCGGCGCCTGGGTGCCCGCGTCGGCGCAGCTCGCGGGCTTCCTCGCGCTCGCCACCGGCCTGTGGCTCAAGCTCGCGCTGGTGACGCGCGCTTCGCTCAACCAGGGCTTCAACCTGCCGCGGCTGCCCGTGCGCGGCGCACGCTAGAAGAGGAGGAACCGCCGATGATGACCGCCGTCCTGCAACCCTGCTTCGCCGCGAGAGTGCACCAGCACGCGCACGCGCCCAAGCGGCGCTTCTTCTTTGACCGCGAGGCGGAGACGCTCTCGCGCGACGCGCTCGCGAAGCTGCAGCTGAAGCGCCTGCGCGCCACGCTCAAGAACGCCTGCGACAAGGTGCCGCTGCACCGCGATCGCATGCGCGAGCTGGACGTGCGCCCGCAAGACATCAAGACGCTCGACGACGTGCGCAAGCTCCCCTTCACGCTGAAGGCCGACCTGCGCGAGCACTACCCCTTCGGCATGTTCGCGCGGCCGCGCGAAAGCCTCGCGCGCCTGCACGCCTCCTCCGGGACGACCGGCAAGCCGACCGTGGTCGGCTACACGGCGCGCGACCTCGCCACCTGGGCGGACCTGATGGCGCGCTCGATGGCCTGCGCCGGCGTGCGCGCGGGCGACGTGGTGCACAACGCCTACGGCTACGGCCTCTTCACCGGGGGCCTCGGCGCGCACTACGGCGCCGAGCGGCTCGGCGCCACCGTGGTGCCGATGTCCGGCGGCTCCACCGAGCGCCAGGTGCTGCTCATCCAGGACTTCGGCGCGCGCGTGCTCTGCGCGACGCCCTCCTACGCGCTCAACATCGCGGAGGTGGCCGAGCGCGACGGCGTGGACCTGCGCGCATCCAAGCTCGAAATCGGCCTCTTCGGCGCCGAGCCCTGGAGCGAGGGCATGCGCCGCGAGATCGAGGCGCGCCTGGGCCTGAAGGCGGTCGACGTCTACGGCCTTTCAGAGATCATGGGCCCGGGTGTCGCCGTGGAGTGCGAGGCGCAGGACGGGCTGCACGCCTGGGAGGACCATTTCCTCTTCGAGATCATCGACCCGGAGAGCGGCCAGCCGGTGCCCGAGGGCGAGGCGGGCGAGCTCGTCATCACCACGCTCACCAAGCAGGCGCTGCCGATGATCCGCTACCGCACGCGCGACATCACGCGCGTGACCACCGCGCGCTGCGCCTGCGGCAGAAACCACCTGCGCCTGCAGCGCATCACCGGCCGCAACGACGACATGCTGATCATCCGCGGCGTCAACGTCTATCCCTCGCAGATCGAGGCGGTGCTGGTGGGCCTGCCCGGCGTCGCGCCGTACTACCAGCTGGTGGTGGAGCGCAACGGCAGCCTGGATGAGCTCACCGTGGAGATCGAGGCGGCGACGCTCGAGCACATGCTCGAGGAGCTCGAGGCGCGCGTGTGCCACCAGATCAAGTCGATGATCGGCGTCACCACGCGCGTGGTGGCGAAGAAGCCCGGCGAGGTGCCGCGCTCGCAGGGCAAGGCGGTGCGCGTGCGCGACTTGAGGCCGAAGGCGGCCTGATGTTCGCCGACGTCGCCCGCAGCCGCCTGCTGCCGATGTCGGTGCCGTTCCGCTATTTCGGCGCCGCGGTCGCGTTCCACGTGCTCGCGTGGGCGGCGCTGCTCGCGGGCGCGCGCGACGTGCCTTCGTTCCCGGGCGGGCTCGGGCTGCCGTTCGCCGCGCTGCACCTCGCCACGCTCGGCGTGCTGGCGATGGCGGCGATCGGCGCCACGCTGCAGCTGCTGCCGGTGGCGACGCGCCAGCCGGTGCGCTCGGTCGGCGCGGCGAAGCTCGTCTGGTGGCTGCTCGCCCCGGGCGTGCTCCTGTTCGCCGGCGGCGCGGCAGCGTACGCACCGCGCGCCATGGCGCCGGGCGGCGCGCTCGCGGCGGCGGCGCTCGCGCTCTACGGGTGGCTCCTCGGGCGCAACCTGTGGAACGCGCGCGGTATGCCGGTGGTGGTGGCGCACGGCTGGGCGGCGCTCGCCGCGCTCGTCGGGCTCGCCGTGACGGGGCTGGCGCTCGTGGCGCGCTACGAGCACGGCCTCGCGCTCGATCACGCGGCGTTCCGCGGCGCGCACCTCGTGCTCGCCGCCTACGGTTTCATGGGCCTGCTCGCCTTCGGCCTTTCGCAGTTCCTGCTGCCGATGTTCGTCGTCGCGCGCCCGCCCACGGCGCGCGTCGCCGCCGCCGCCCTCGCCACGGCGCTCGCCGCCATCGCGCTCGCGCTCGCCGGCCAATTCGCCGCCGCCGCGCTCGCCGGGCTCGCCGCGGCCGCGATCCACATCGTGTCCCTGGAGCGCTCGCTGCGCGCACGCCTGCGGCCCGCGCTCGGCACCGCGTTCTCGCTGGTGCGCGTGAGCTGGGCCTGCCTCGCCGCGAGCCTCGCGCTCGCGGCGGCGATCGAGCTCGGCTGGGCGCCGCCGCGCGCCGGCATCGCGTTCGTCGTGCTGCTCGTGCCGGGGTGGCTGCTCACCTTCCTCTTCGCGGTCCTGCAGCGCATCGTGCCCTTCCTCGCCTCGGTGCACGGCGGGCACGGCGCGCCGCTCGCCTCCGCGCTCAGCCCGCAGGGGCCGCTTGCCGCGCACCGCGTGCTGCACCTCGCCGCGCTCGCCGGCCTGCTCGCGGCGGTGGCCTTCGACCTGCCGTGGCTCGCCCAGGCCGCGGCCGCCGCCGGGCTCGCGGGCGCCCTCGCCTTCGGCGCCTTCTTCGCCGGCGTGCTCCTGCGGCTGCGCAACGCGCGCGGCGCGGTGCCCGCCTGAGGACCGCCCCATGGACTTCAACCGCCACATCAGCCGCCGCCTGCACGAGGAGCACGAAGCGACGCTCGCGCTCTGGGGGCGCCTGGAGCAGGCGCTCGCCCTGCGCGGCAGCAAGCCGCCCACCGACGAGGACCTGCGCCTCGTGCGCGACTGCGCGGCGCAGATCGCCGACGAGGTGACGCGCCACTTCGCCTTCGAGGAGGCGGACCTGTTCCCGCTCCTCGCCGCCTCGGGCGAAGGCGACATCGCCGAGCTGCTCGCCGAGGAGCACGCCACGATCCGCGCCGCGGCGCGCCGCTTCGGCGAGCTGGTGCGGCCGGGCGGCGAAGCCGAAGCGCAGTGGCCGGAGCTGCGCGCGCTCGCCCTCGAGCTCGCCGAGCGCCTGGTGAGCCACGTGCAGAAGGAAGAGATGTCGCTCCTGCCCTCGCTCGAAGACCTGCTGGACGAAGAGACCGATCGCGAGCTCGCCGGGAGTTACGTATGAACGCAAAGAAGAAGCGCGCCCCCGCCCCGGCGCCCAAGGGCCGCCTGCTCACCTCCGCGGCCAGGACACGCCCGCTCGCCGCGGCCGACCTCGACGCCGTGGTCGCCATCGACGCCACGCTCATGGGCCGCACGCGCCGCGCCTACTTCGAGCGGCGGCTCAATGCCGCGCTGCGCTTGCCGAAGCTCCACCTGCAGTTCGCCGCGGAAAGCGAAGGCACCCTCGCGGGCTACGCGCTCGGGCGCGTGCTGGAGGGCGAGTTCGGCCGCACGCAGCCCGGCCTGCGGCTGGAAGTGATCAGCGTGGCGCGCGGCGCGCAGGGCCGCGGCATCGGCTGGGTGCTGCACGCCGCGCTCGAGCAGGCCGCGCGCAAGCGCGGTCTCGCCGAGCTGCGCACCGCCGCGCCGTGGCGCGATTCGGCCATGCTGAGCTTTCTCGCCGCCACGGGCTACGCCCTCTCCGGGGCGCTGGTCCTCGATTGCGCCCTGCACGAGAACCCGCTGCTCACGCGGCCCGAATCGGTCAGCTCGCCCTCGCGCGACAAGCCCGGCGACCCGAACGACTGGAGCGCCTCGCAGGCGAACGACTACGAGCAGCTCTCCCGGGATACCGCGGACGTGCGGCTGCTCACGGCGAAGGACCTCGACGACGTGGTGCGCATCGACCGCCACATCACCGGGCGCGAGCGCCGCGCCTACGTGCAGCACGCGCTCGACGAGGCGCTGCGCGAGACGGGCGTGCGCATCTCGCTCGCGGCGCGCAAGGACGGCATCCTGGCCGGCTACGTCATGGCGCGCGCCGACCTCGGCGACTTCGGCCGCACCGAGCCCGTGGCGGTGATCGACACGCTGGGCGTCGCCCCCGGGTACGAGCACCACGGCGTGGGCCACGCGCTCCTGCAGCAGCTGTTCCTCAACCTCGACGCGCTGCGCATCGAGCGCGTGGAGACCCTGGTCGAGGCGCGTGCGCCGGCGCTGCTCGGCTTCTTCCACGGCGCGGGCTTCGCGCCGTCGCAGCGCCTCGCCTTCGTCAAGGCGCTCGCATGATCGAGTGGCACGAGCGCTACGCGGTCGGCATCGCGGTGATCGACGGCCAGCACCGCGAGATGCTCGAGCTCGTCAACCGCCTGCTGCAGGGCCTGCGCGACGGCCGCGAGCGCGAGGAGCTGGTGGAGACGCTGCGCGAGCTGGTGCGCGCCACCGAGCACAACGTCGCCACCGAAGAGCGCCTGATGCAGGAATACGGGCTCTCGCCCCTGCGCCATGCCGACGCGCACACGCGGCTGCTCGAGGCCATCCGGCGCTTCGATCTGCGGCTCGATCCGCAGGGGCTCGCCGGAAGCGCGAGCTGGCTGCGCGAGTGGCTGCTCGGACACATCGACGAGGACGACCGGCCGTTCGCCGGGCAATTGCGCGCGCGCGGCGTCACCTAGAAGGAAGTTGCCATGAGACTGGACGGAAAGACCGCGGTGGTGACGGGCGCCGCCTCCGGCATCGGCCGGGCCACGGCGGAGACGCTCGCGCTCGCGGGAGCGCACGTGATCCTGGGGGACGTGAACCGCGAGATGGGAGAGGCGGCGGCGGATGCGCTGCGCGCGCGGGCGTTCGGGGCGGATTTCCTGTTTCTCGATGTGACCGATGCGGCCTCGGTGGAGGAGTTCCGGCGCGAGGCTCTGGAGCGCCGTCCCCGGGTGGACATCGTCGCGAACGTCGCCGGCTGGGGAAAGACCGAGCCCTTCCTGAAGAACACGCCCGAGTTCTGGAAGAAGCTCGTGGACCTGAACCTCATGGGCCCGATTCACGTCTCGCGCGCCTTCGTCGAGCCGATGATCGAGCGCCAGGCGGGCAAGATCGTCAGCGTGGCGAGCGACGCGGGCCGCGTGGGCAGCCTCGGCGAGACCGTGTACTCGGGCGCGAAGGGCGGCGTCATCGCCTTCACCAAGGCGCTCGCGCGCGAGCTCGCGCGCTACCACATCACCGTCAACTGCGTCTGCCCGGGGCCCACCGACACGCCGCTGATGGCCGCGGTGCCCGACAAGATCAAGGAAGCGTTCGAGCGCGCCACCCCCATGCGCCGGCTGGCGCGGCCGCAGGAGGTGGCCGACGCGATCCTGTTCTTCGCCAGCCCCCGCTCGGATTTCGTCACCGGGCAGGTGCTCTCGGTGAGCGGCGGTCTTACCATGGCGGGCTGAACGCTTTTCGCATAAGGAGAAAGAACCATGTATTCCCTCAAGGCCGGCGATTGGCGCCCGCAGCATTTCAAGTGGGAGGTGAGAAACCGCGTGGCGACGGTGTCGCTGAATCGCCCCGAGCGCAAGAACCCGCTCACCTTCGAGAGCTACGCCGAGCTGCGCGACACCTTCCACAAGCTGCAGTACGCCGAGGACGTGCGCGCGGTGGTGTTCACCGGCGAAGGCGGCAACTTCTGCTCGGGCGGCGACGTGCACGAGATCATCGGGCCGCTGGTGAAGATGGAGATGCCGGACCTGATGCGCTTCACGCGCATGACCGGGAACCTGGTGAAGGAGATGCGCACCTGTCCGCAACCCATCATCGCCGCGGTGGACGGCGTGTGCGCGGGGGCCGGGGCGATCATCTCCATGGCGAGCGATCTGCGCTACGCGACGCCGGACGCGAAGACGGCTTTCCTGTTTGTTCGGGTCGGCCTGGCGGGCTGCGACATGGGCGCCTGCGCCATCCTGCCGCGGATCATCGGGCAGGGCCGCGCGGCGGAGATCCTCTACTCCGGTCGGTCGTTTTCCGCGGAAGAAGGCTTCGCCTGGGGCTACTTCAACCAAGTGGTGCCGAAGGACAAGCTCCTCTCCCGTGCTCAGGAGATGGCTCAGTCCATCGCCGACGGGCCCGCCTTCGCCCACGCCATGACCAAGAAGTGCCTGCACCAGGAGTGGAACCTGTCGATCGAGCAGGCGCTCGAGACCGAGGCCGAGGCGCAAGCGATCTGCATGCAGACCAAGGATTTCGAGCGCGCCTACAACGCCTTCGTGGCGAAGCAGAAGCCGCAGTTCCAGGGAGACTGATGATCCGCCTCGCGGTCGCGGGCGCCGTCGCCGTAGCGACCCTGCAGCGGCCGCCGGTCAATGCGATCTGCGAGGCGTGGGTCGAGCGGCTGCGGGAGGTGGTCCGGGAGGCGCGCCAGGCGCGCGTGCTGCTCGTTCGCAGCGGCGAGAAGGCCTTCAGCGCGGGCGCGGACCTCGCGCTCATGCGCTCGCGGTTCGCCTCCGGCGCGGGCCGCGCGAAGATGGTCGCGCTCGCGCGCAAGATGCAGCGCGCCTTCGCCATGCTCGAAGCCTCGCCCCTGGTTTCGATCGCCGAGATCGGCGGCGCCGCCATGGGCGGCGGCCTCGAGCTCGCGCTCGCCTGCGACTTCAGGATTGCGTCGGCTGCGGCGAAGCTGGGCCTGCCTGAAGCGCGCCTGGGCCTGCTGCCCGGCGCGGGCGGCACACAGCGCCTCACGCGCCTTTGCGGCGAGGCGATCGCCAAGCGCCTGATTCTCGGCGCGGAAGCGGTGGACGGCGAGGAAGCCGCGCGCCTCGGGATCGTGCAGTGGGCGGTGCCGCAGGAGGAGCTCGCCGCGAGGGCGATGAAGCTCGCGCAGGACCTCGCCTCGCTCCCCGCCGAGGCGCTCGCCGCGTGCAAGCGCTGCATCGCCGCGGCGGGCGTCAAGGAAGGCTACGAAATGGAGCTCGAGGCGACGGGCACATTGCTGGCGAGCGCCGAGACGCAAGGGCGCGTGCGCGCCTTCCTGGAGAAGCGCCGCTAGCCGATGGACCCGCTGCTGCTCAGCGAGGAACGGGTGGCGCTGGAGCGCAGCCGCGGCCTGTGGCCCGGCCGCGTCATCACCGATTACCTCGACCGCTGGGTGGCGGAGAAGCCGGAGGCCTGCGCGCTCGTCTCCTGGCGCGAGGAGCAAGGCAGCCTGCTGCGCCTGAGCTACCGGGAACTGGCCGGGCGCGCGGCGCGCGCCGCGCGCGTGCTCGCTGCCTGCGGCGTGGGCCGAGGCGACGTGGTCGCCTTCCAGCTGCCGAACTGCTGGCAGTTCGCCGCCGTCCACCTCGCCTGCGTGCGCCTCGGGGCGGTGAGCAATCCGCTGATGCCGATCTTCCGCCACCGCGAGCTCTCGTTCATGCTGCGCCACGGCGAGGCGCGCGTGCTGATCGCGCCGGCGCACTTTCGCGGCTTCGACCACGGCGCGCTCGCGCGCCAGCTCGGCGGCGAGCTGCGGCTCGCGCGCGTGCTGCTCACCGACGGCGCGGGCGAGGATTCCTTCGAGGCCGCGCTCGGCGAGACCGGGGGCGAGGCCTGCGCGCGCGGCGCACGCCTCGAGCCGAACGACGTCATGCAGCTCCTGTACACCTCCGGCACCACCGGCGAGCCCAAGGGCGCGCTGCACACCTCCAATTCGATACTCAGCGCGGTGCGCGAGTACTCGAAGCGCATGGGGATCGGCGAGTCGGACGTGGTCTTCATGCCCTCGCCGCTCGGCCACCAGCTCGGCTTCTGCTACGGATTGCAGATGGCGCTGATGCTCGGCATCCCCCTGGTCCTCACCGACATCTGGAACCCCGAGCGCGCGCTGGAGCTGATGCGCGAGCACGACGCCACCTTCACCTTCGGCGCGACTCCCTTCCTCGCGGATCTGGCGTCATTGCGTGGCGTGGAAGCGCGCCGGCCGCCGCGCCTGCGCATGTTCGCGAGCTCCGGGGCGCCGATCCCGCCGCCGGTGGTGGAGGCGGCGCGCGCGCGGCTCAAGGTGGCGGTGGCGACCTGCTGGGGCATGACCGAGTGCGCGAGCGTCACCATCACGCCGCCGGACGAGTACAAGGTGCTCGAATCCGACGGCTGCGCGCTGCCGAACGGCGAAGTGCGCGTGCTGAGTGCCGACGGCTCGGAGGCGCCGCGCGGCGTCGTGGGCGCGCTGCAGGTGCGCGGGTCGTCGCTCTTCGTGGGGTATTTGAAACGCCCCGAGCTTTCGCGCCTGCACGACGGCGGCTGGTTCGACACGGGCGACCTCGCGCGCATGGACGAGGAGGGCTACATCCGCATCTGCGGCCGCAGCAAGGACGTCATCATCCGCGGCGGCGAGAACATCCCGGTGGTGGAGATCGAGAGCGCCTTGTACCGGATGGCGGAGGTCGCGGACGCGGCGATCGTCGCGATGCCCGATCCGCGGCTGCAGGAGCGCGCTTGCGCGTTCGTCACACTGCGCCCGGGGAGCCAGTTGAGCCTGGCGGCGGTGTGCAAGCACCTCGCGGCTGAAGGCTTCTCGAAACACTTCTGGCCCGAGCGGCTCGAGGTCGTGGAGCAGATGCCGCGCACGGCCACGGGGAAGATCCAGAAGTTCGTGCTGCGCGAGGCGGCGAAGAAGCTCGCGGCGCAGGGCGGCGCGGCCGTCAACTTCTAGGCAGCTGCAGGGAGCGCGGGGCTTGCCATATGCATACGATGTATATATTCTGGCCGGGTGCGGTTCCAGTACGACCCGGCGAAGGCCGCCGCGAACCTCCGCAAGCACGGGGTCTCGTTTGCCGACGCGGAAGGCGTGCTCGAGGATCCACTGGCACTGACAGTGCCCGATGCCAGCGCCGAGGGCGAGCCGCGATGCGTCACGATCGGGATGGGCAGCGCCGGAGAACTGCTGGTCGTCATCTACACGGAGCGCGGCGACGAGGTCCGGATCATTTCCGCCCGCCGGCCGACCCGAAAGGAACGCGAAACCTATGAAGGCTGAATACGACTTCTCCAAGGGCAAGCGCGGCGCGGTGATTCCGCAGCGGGGCAAGACGCGCATTTCGATCTTCATCGACAACGGCGTACTCGAGGAATTCCGGGCGCGAGCCCAGAAGGCAGGAACGGGCTACCAGACCATGATGAACGACGCGCTGCGGCAGTACCTGTCGGAGAGCGATCAGCCCGTCACAGAGAAGATGCTCCGCCAAGTGCTGCGTCAGGAAATGCCCGAGTACCTGCGCGCGCTGAAGCCGGGTGCGGCACCGAGAAAGCGTAAGGGAAGCGGAATTCAGACCAAGTGACAGCCGCCATGAAATCGGTTCGGGGACTCATCTGGGGCCGGAGCCTCTGGGCGATCACGTTTCCGGCCGCAACCGGGTTGCTCGCGGTCCACTTCGGCCGAATGCGTGCGCATTGACGGACACGTGAGCCCGGGCTTCGAGGCCGTGCAAGAATTCGAGCTCGCATCCGGGCGGCACGCAGCAGGCCGCGTTGACAGCTCAGGGAGGAACCGTGGGTGAGATGCTCAGGAGTGCGTTCCAGAAGATCGGCATCGGCCTGCTCTACGGCATAGGCATCGGAGCCTCGTTCGGCGCGATCACGTATTTCATGACGGAGCAGATGACGGCCTCGATGTGGAACGATGCGGCTCTCGAGAAAGTGGTCGTCGCGAAACACGAGGAGGTGAAGAGGGACGCGGCCGTCTTCATTCTCGGCACGGTGGAGAATCGATCCTCGGAAGCAGTGCGGGCAGTGAGCATCCAGGTCGATTTGTTCGACCAGGATGGGAAATTTGTCGACCAATGCGCCGAATATCTCAGGGGCACATTGAAGCCGGGCGAGTCACGCAATTTCAAGGTGTCCTGCGGTGGCTGCAAGGAACGGCCCTCGGTGGCCCACGCAAGCTATAAGGTCCGCGTCATCGGCATGTGATCCGGCGTGATCGCCTGCCTCGCACACCTGCTCATCACCGCATGAGAAGGAGTCCTTGAAAGCCCTCCCCTGAGCTGGTCGATCCCCGCGCGCGCGGTCCTCGCCGCCCTGGCGATCCACGTCCTCTGGGGCGGCAACCCCGTGGCGGTGAAGCTCGGGCTGGAGGCCTTCCCGCCGCTATGGAGCGGATTCCTGCGCTTCGCGCTCGGCTGCCTGTGCGTGCTCGCCTGGGCGCGCTACGCGCGCATCCCGGTCCTGCCCGCGCGCGGCGAGTGGCCGGCGCTCCTCGTCCTGGGCGCGCTCTTCACGCTGCAGATCGCGCTCATGAACGTGGGCTTCGGCGCCACCACCGCGGCCAACGGCGCGGTGCTGATCGCCGCCAATCCGCTGTTCGGGGTGCTGTTCGCGCACTTTCTCATCCCCGGCGACCGCGTGAGCGCTGCGCGCGCCATCGGCGTCGCCGTCGCCTTCGGCGGCGTCGCGCTGGTGCTCACCCGCGGCGCGGGGCTCGCTCAGCCGCTCGGCAGCGCGGGCGACTGGATCGTGCTTGCGAGCGCCTGCCTGCTGGGACTGCGGCTCGCGCTCAGCGGGCGGCTGCTGCGCAGCATGAACGAAGTGCGCCTGACCCTCTGGCAGATGCTGGTGTCGCTGCCGCTGTTCCTGGCCGGGGCGCTGGCGTGGGAGGAGATCCGCTGGGAGCGGATCGGCCCCGCGCCGCTCGCCGGCATCCTGTACCAGGGGATCGTGGTCGCCGGGCTCGCGTTCACGGTGAACTTCACCCTCATGCGCCGCTATTCGCCGAGCGTGATGATCAGCTTCAACTTCGTCTCTCCCGTCGCCGGGGTGCTGCTCGGCATCGCGATCCTGGGCGAGCGCCTGACCCCCGGCCTCGCCGGCGGCATGGCGCTGGTCGCGCTCGGGCTGGCGCTGATCGCGCGGCGCTAGCCCTGCGGTAAGCTGCCCGCATGAGCCACCACCGGTATCTGCTCGTGCTCGGGGTGCTGTTCGCCCTTGCGTTCACCGCGCTGGCGATCGCGCCCTGGCATCGCGCCGACTGGGCGCTGGAGAACGCCCTGGTGGTCGTCTTCGTGGTGGTGGTCGCACTGACCTACAAGCGGTTCACGTTGTCGCGCGTCTCGTACACGCTGATCTTCCTGTTCCTGTGCCTGCACGAGATCGGGTCGCACTACACGTACAGCGAAGTGCCCTACGATGCGTGGTTCAAGTCGCTCACCGGCACGACGTTCAACAGCCTCGTCGGCTGGGAGCGCAACAACTTCGACCGGGTGATCCACTTCGCCTACGGGCTGCTCCTCGCCTACCCCGTGCGCGAGGTGTTCTGGCGCGTGGCGCAGGCGCGCGGCTTCTGGGGCTACTTCCTGCCGCTCGACCTCACCATGTCGACCTCGATGATCTACGAGCTGGTCGAGTGGGCGGCCGCGGAAGCGTTCGGTGGAGAGCTCGGCCAGGCCTACCTCGGCACCCAGGGCGACGTCTGGGACGCGCACAAGGACATGGCGCTCGCCAGCCTCGGCGCGCTGATCGCGATGCTCATCACCTACGCCCTCAACCGCGCCCTGCAGCGCGACTTCGCCGCGGAATGGGTGGAAAGCCTGCGCGTGAAGGAACCGCGCCCCCTGGGCGAGGACGAGATCGCGCGCATGCTGAACGACAAGCCGTAGCAGCGCGCTCAGAGGCGCGGCCGCCTGAGACCGGCGAACAGGCTTGCGTTCGGGCAATCGCCGGCCGCCAGCCGCGCGCTGCAATCCGCGCCGGTGACGCAGAGCGTGCAGCGCCGGGCGGCGTAGGCGAGCGCCTCCGCGCCGAGCGCGTCCTGCGCTTCGCCGGGGCTGAGGCCTTCGCGGCGCAGCATGTCGAAGAGCGGCAGCGGCGTGGTCTCGCGCAATACCCGGCGCCAGGCGTCGAACAGGCCGTAGCCGAGCAGCACCGCGAGGGCCGCCAGGGTCGCGAAGACCAGGACATTGACGAAGGGTTCCATGGAAGCTCCTTTCCTTTTGCCACGCTACTCCGGGCGCGCGGGCGGGGTTTGATCCAGGGCAAATGGGGTGCGCGGGGGGGTGGGGTGGCGGCCATGATGGCGAGCTGTCGCGCAGGTATCTAGATTTGCGATCCTGGGCTTGGATACCCATCCCGGGTTTTCGCCGATCGAGCCGCGTGCATGGGGCCAGCCCATACTCGTCCTTGAGGAAGTCGAAAGCGTTAGGTCGCGCTGTCCACTTTGTCGGATGAGGTTCCGGGCCTGCCGCTCCCGGGGGAAACCTTGTGTGAAAGTGTTGACAAAAACTCATAAGTGCCTACAGTTTCACACATGTCGACGACCGACCATGCCCGCCTCCTCGCCCTTGCCAAGCGCCGGGGCGTGATCACCGCCGGCGAGGCCGCCCGGGCGGGCATCCACAGCCAGCACCTCACCCGGCTCGTCGCGCAAGGTGTCCTCGAGCGGATCGCCCGCGGCCACTATCGCCTCGCGGGCCGTCCGATCACCGAGCACCACGGCCTCGCCGTGGCAGCCAGGGCCGTGCCCCACGGCGTGATCTGCCTGCTGTCGGCGCTCGCATTCCACGGCATCGGCACGCAGCTTCCCGCCGAGGTGTGGATCGCGATCGAGCGGCGCGCCCGCGACCCCGCGCTCCAGGACCCGCCGCTCAGGGTGGTGCGCCATAGCGGCGCCGCGTTCACCGTTGGGATCGAGACCCATCGGGTCGAGGGGCAGCCGGTTCGCGTCTACAGTGTTGCCAAGACGCTGGCCGACCTCTTCAAGCACCGGAACAAGGTCGGTCTCGACGTGGCGATCGAGGCCCTGCGCGAAGCGTGGCGGGAGCGCAAGTTCAAGATGGAGGCGCTCGACCGCGCGGCCCGCGCCTGCCGGGTCGCGCGCGTCATGCGCCCCTACGTCGAGGCGGTGGTCGCGTGAGCACGGGGCTCGCGCAGTCGGTGCAGACGCGCCTCGTGCGCCATGCCAAGGCGATCGGCGTCGACCCGAACCTCGTCCTCGCGCGCTACGCGGCGGAGCGCCTGCTCTACCGGCTCTCGCGTTCCCGGCACGCGGAGCGCTTCGTCCTCAAGGGAGCGCTGCTGCTTCTGGTGTGGCTCGGCGAGACGATCCGGCCGACGCGAGACGCGGATCTGCTCG
>Ga0326597_10006030_pt1 | contig 16678 bp, 18 predicted proteins | sample RVTome_12_FD_203789 | JGI IMG/M metagenome (GOLD analysis project Ga0326597, IMG submission 203789) | Soil microbial communities from uranium-contaminated site in the Upper Colorado River Basin, Wyoming, United States - RVT100D185 | ecosystem: Environmental > Terrestrial > Soil > Contaminated >...
TCTCGAAGCGGCGAAGGCGTTGTCCCTCGCCCGCCGCATCTGTCCTGAGGAGGAGATCGACGTGCTTCTCGCGAAGCTGGCCGGAATGTCGGCGCGGGAGGTCGCGAGGACGCTCTCCATCACCGAAGCGGTTGTCGATCATCGGTACCGCGACGCGCTCTCGCGCCTGCGCTCGAAGCTGAAGGTTGGGTCATGACGCAGCGGAGGGAAATGCCCGAGGAAATCGGAGCTCGTCTCGAGCTCGAGTGGCGCTCGCTCCTCGAGGCGATCTCGGCAACGGCGAGCAGCCCCCTCGATCTTTCTCCGGATCGGCGCAGGGCCGTCTCCCGCGTGGCGCTCCTCGCCGAGCTCGAAGAAGTCCGGGAGGAATGGAAGTCGCTTCAAGGCGTCGTCGACAAGGAGATGGGCGGGAGGTTCGCGAACGCCGCCTGGACGTTGAAAGACCTCCTCGCCCACCTCGCCTCCTGGGCCCGGGAGTTCGGAGGCGAGATCGCGACCGTCGCGCGGAACGAGAGCTTCGACTACGCCATTCCGTTCGCGATGTCGATCCTGGGTCCGAACCAGTGGAACGAGCGGGAGGTCCAGGCTCGGCGGGAGCGCACACTCGACGAAATCTTCCGCGAGTTCGACGAGGAGACCGCCCGGCTCCAGGAGCTGGTGATCGAGATGGAAGAGCCCGTTCTCTATCTGCCGACTCCGTTCCCGCTCGCTCCTTCGGGAAACCCTCAGGAACGCTTGCCGGTCCCGCCGGCGTTCCTGGTCTCGGGAAAGTGCCTCCACGACCGCTACCACTTCGCGCAGATCCGAAAGCTCCTGGAACGCGTCCGCGAGTAGTCGGCGTTACTGGGTCTCGAAACCGAGACGTCTCGAGACCTCGTCGGCGCGCCCTTTGACCAGAGCTCCCAGCTCTCGAAGGGCCGGCGACTGGAGCCGCGCGCTCGGACCACCGACGCTCAGGCTCGCGTACGGCTCGTTCATGGGGACCCGGATGACCGCTCCGGCGGCGGCGTAGCCCTCCTCGAGCTCCCCGCTGACCGTGGCGAAGCCGTCATCGCGCACTCGCGAGAGCTCCTTCTCCAGGTCCTCGAGGGTCACGATCGTACGCTCGGTGAAGCGCGTGAGCGGCTGCTCCAGGAGCTCGGACGTCCTCGCTTTCGGAAGCTCGGCGAGAAGCGCCTTACCCGTCGAGGTGGCGTGGAGGGCCCAGGAAGTCCCGAGAGACGGCGAAGCCCCCACAAGGTGCGCTCCCAGAACTTCGTCCAGGATCAGCATCTTCCCTTGGGAGAGCACCTCGAGGGTCGCGGTCTCGGCCGTTTCTTCCGCGAGCGCCTCGAGCTCCGCATGGACGGTCTCCCGAAGACTGACAGCCCGGAGAGCCCGAGCCCCGAGAACAACCGTCTCGGGTCCGAGACGGTAGCGCGCGTTTCCCGGGTTGCGCATGACCAGGCCCTCGCTCTCGAGAGCTGCCAGGAGGCGATGGGTCGTGCTGCGGCTCAGGCCCGCTTCGTTCGCGAGCTCGGCGATGTCTCGTTCCGGCCGTTCGGGTGGGAACGCCTTGAGAAGGGAGATCGCTCTCAAGACCGCCTGCGCCCCGGTGGGCGCGCCCTTCCTCGCCATTCCCGATGTTACAACGGATCGAGAGTCGGGTCTTACCTTTAGGCGCCCCGCAGGTAGAGAGACCGGGCGGTGAGCTCCGCGTGATCGAGGCCCGAGGCTCGATCGAGAAGGGCGAGAGGCGGTGGAAGCGAAACCATGAAGCGCCACTCGTCCGCGCGGCCCGACGCTTCGAGAAACTTCTCCCGCCATTCGGGCCACCACGGCGAGGTCCTGCGGGCCAGGGGCTCGATAACGAGGACCGAAGCGCCGCGCCCTGCTGCCGAGAGAAGAGAGTCGAGAAACTTCCGCCTCCCCGTCGCCTCGAGCTCGTTCACTATGTACGCGGCGACGACCGCGTCCCCTTTCCCGGCCGGCGGAGCCTCATGAAGCGGCTTCTGGTGGATTCGGCCGCGGAGCCCGAGGGTCGAGAGGAGCCACCGCGCCTCGTCCGCGGCCCAGGAGCTCTTCTCGAACCCGACGACCTGGGGTTTCCGCTCGCAAAGGGTAGCCCAAGCCGCGGCTGCGACCGCGAGCCCGCAACCAAGATCCAAGATTCTTCGCGGCGGCTCGCGCTCGGCTCCGAGAACCGTGACGATCTCTCGAACGAGCAAGAAGTGAAGGGGGCTGTAGAAGCAGGCGAAGGCGGCGCGTTTTCCCGCCCCGTCGAAGACCGCTCCCCGGTCGATTCGCCGCCGCTCCTCCACGTAGATGCGGGAGAGCGCCACGACACCCTTCCGGATTTCGGGGAACGTCAGGGTTCCCCCGTAGCGCTCCTGGATGTCGCCGATCCAGCCGGTGGGAAGCATGGGAAGCATTTTAGTGCCAAAGTCTCTATGCGAACGGCACTTGCGGACAACCGAACGGGTCGAGTATTCTCGGGGGCGAGTGAGGTGAGGGGCGATAGGGATCCAGCAGCAAATGATGCGTCTTGCCCTCGAGGAGGCGCGTAATGCTCTTCACCTGGGCGAGGTTCCGATAGGCGCGGTCATCGCGCAAGAGCAGGACGTCATCTCCGTCGGCTTCAATCAGCCGATTCGCGCCGTGGATCCCACAGCCCACGCCGAGGTGGTGGCGATACGGAAGGCGGCCCGCGAGCTTTCGAACTACCGCCTCTCGGGTCTGACTCTGTATGTCACCGTGGAACCTTGTATGATGTGCGTGGGCGCCATCGTGCAGGCGCGGATCGGGACTCTGGTCTACGGAGCTCCCGAGCCGAAGTTCGGCGCGGTAGAGTCGCTCGTCGATCTCCGGCAGATCGGGATTCCCCATCGGCTCGCGATCGTCTCCGGCATCCTGGAGCAGGATTGCCGGAAGGTCCTTCAAGATTTTTTTCAGTACCGGCGCGACAACGACTGAGCGCGCCGGGCTGAACGTTTGCGGAGAGGTACCGAAGTGGTCGTAACGGGGGCGCCTCGAAAGCGTCTTGTCGGCTTATACCCGGCACGTGGGTTCGAATCCCACCCTCTCCGCCAAATAAGTCGTTTCACAATCAATAGTTTGCATCCATCAGCTTAGGCCCGCGTGCCCCTTCGTTTGCGATTAGGCTCATTTTCAAGATCGAGACGTGGGTTCCACTCTCCCGCCGTACGGTAGTTCCTTTTTAGATTATCGGCGTGCATTGAGTCCCAAGGGAATGTATGTCCTGATCGGAGGTTCCGTCGCTCGGCTGTTCCAAGTCCTATTCCTCGGACCATTGATTTCAATGACCGGCAAGAAAATGGGGTTCATGATGGCGAGGATGAACTAAAAGGATTTGCTTTTTCTGAAGGAGCTTCTCGAAGCGGGCAAAGTAGTACCTGTTATCGATAGACGCTACCCGTTGAGCGAGGTCGCCGAAGCTCTCCGGTATCTTGAAGAAGGACACGCCCGAGGAAAAGTCATCATCACGGTGTGAAGCAAGTCGCGAGTGTGTGTTTCCTCCGCCGGTCGCGGCGTCGCCGAGGAGCTCGAGCCAGTCGACGTCCACAACGAGCTCTGGAACTAGTGCCGTTCCAACTAACCTCGCCGAGTACCAAGGTCGTTGCCCGGTGACAACCCCGGGCTCGACTCCAAGCCACTAGGCTAGAAAACCCCAACACTCCAACACGGGACGTCCGCCTCCAGGCTGCCTCCCGCAGCCTACGAAACGGTTCTCGTTCTTCTCTCCCTCTCGACCCTCAACCGCAGCTCTCGTCCATCCCCGGACAAGTCCCTCGAGCAGAGCGTTCCGGTCGGTCCCCCGGACCGGATGAGTTACGATTTCCTATCAGTCAACGGTCGACCGATGCTGGCCCACCGCCCGGGGGAGATTCCGTCTAGCGCTCGAAGGGCTGTGCTCCGGCAGCTCGAAGCAACAGCCGGCGAATGATCCGCGTCACGCTCGCCAGCAAGGGATTCGTAACTCGCTGACGGTGCAGCAACCGAGTTCGGAAATACCAGCCGGAGATGCGCAAGACCTGAAGCGGCCCATCCTTGGGGCGCACGGTGGCGCTTCGGGGACCGCCGTCGAGCAGCGAAAGCTCTCCGATCACCGCACCTGCATCCAGAACTTCCAGCTCGTGCTCCTCCTCACTGGAATCGTCCTTGCTCGCCACCACGACGCTGGCCCGACCTCCAACGACGACGAACAGGTCGTCGACTTCGGTATCTCCCTCCTCGCAAAGCACCTGAGGAGTTACGACGGTCTCCTGTTCGGTCACGAGCGAAAGCTCGTACAAGTCTTCTGGATCGAGGCCGGAAAAAAGAGGAACCAGCCGCAGGAACTGCATCCTCTCGATCGTAGGGAGTTTCGAAAAACGCGATTCCGACCCCGAGCCGATCGCGTTCCACAGTTGGGCGAGAACGTCCGCCGCTTCGCCCTTGATAGGACGGAACTCGGGTGCCTGGAGACGACGTGCCGCTGGCTTTCCCTCGCGGGCCAGCACGCCGGCTTCGGCAATCTCCAGGATGTGGCGCGCCCCCGCTACCGCGGTTTCCTTGACCAGCTCGTTCGGATCTTTGAGGGCCCTGGCGACGATGGGGCCGGCCGCGATGCCGATCTCCTTTGTGGCTGTCCAGACCGCAGCCGCCCGAAGGTAAGGATCGGCGGCCGATGCGTGACGCTCGAGCAGCTCGGTGAGGGCGCCGCCATCTTCGGCGGCTTCGGGGATGCGCGCAACGATCGGTGCTTCGAGATCTCTGACGAGATCTTCGTGCTCTCTACACTCCCTGGCGAGCAATTCGACGGCGGCTTTGCGTGTCTCCCGGTCGTCGCTGACGATTCGGGGACGAAGGGCCTCTATCCGCGCTTTGTCCCCCACGACCGCGAGGAACTCCACCGCGCGGTGGACCGCTGAATCCTGTGCTTGGAGCAGGAGATCGGCTAGAAACCTCCTGGCGGCGGACCCGCCCCTCCCGAGCGTCGCCAAGTCCTCGTGCATGGCCAGGGCCAGCTCGACTTGACTGCGGGCCCTTTCACGAAGAGGCCCGGACTCGCCCCGCATCCGCTCCAATATCGAGTCGTGGTCCTCCTGGCTGACCCCGAACGCCTGACGAAGTTCTACGATCTCACGCTCGGGAGCATGGCGGAGCAGCGCCTCGGAAAGCGCGGTCTGGTAGCCGTTCAACTGCACTCGCTGTTCGAGGTTTCTGCCATCTGCCCGGGCAAAGAGCTCGCGCTCTTCTTCGGATAGACGGGCGACGACCCTCTCGTGCTCGCGAGTCGAGATTCCGAGTTGCTTGCGGACCTCTTCCAGAAACCGAAGCTCCCCACCCCGGACGAGACCGTCGGCGATGATTTCTCGAACGGTGCTCGCGTAGGCAGCCAATTGCTTCTCGCGCGCATGCTCGCCGGCCTTGATCCAGGCGTACACTTCATCCGGTTCCTTCGGTGGCGGATCGTCGAAGGGCCAATTGCGGAGGAGCTTGGCGGCTCCCCTCTCTCGAATGTAATGTTCTCGCCGACGCCGCCAGCGCTTGGTGAGAAACAGAGTCGCCACCGCCGGTGTGATGAAAGCGACCGCCCGTGTGCCTCCAGGCAACGTCCGCAAGGTGGGAGCGCCAGCGAAGAAATAGAACAATACGAACGCGGTGAAGGCGGCCAACGCGAGTGCAAGATGACGCTGGCGTTCAGCGTCCACCGCGAATTTGCCGAGCGTCAACTCCACTAGCCGGAAGACTCCATAGGAGACCGCCGAAAACACGAGGAGCGTCAAGGTCGCGGCGGCGATCGCCGGAACACCCTTCATGAAGAAGAAACCGGGTCCCAGGAGCAGCTCTGAATCCATGGGCATTCGAGTCCACCGGCCGTCGAAATAGGCTTCCCAGCTACCGTGCCGTAGCCAGTAATAGGTATAGAAGGCGAGCACCAATCCGGGAAAGGCGAAGGTGGCCAAGCGCCGCCCTGCGCTCGTCAACTCTTGCCAGTACCCGTTCTCCTGGTCGATGTCGGGGCAGTACTTCTTGCACGCGGTGCACCGTTCGCACTGAGAGTTCGAACGGTTTCGGATGAGCGAACCGGGCTCCGTGTAGATGCGCTCGACCAGTCCCACCGGACAAATGAAATTGCACCAGGTCTTGCCGGTGAAGACGGTGTTGGTGAGGGCGGCGGCGACGGCGAGTGCGAGCAAGAGCCCGCCCAGCCACCGTCCGTCGCCGTTTGTCGCCACCAGTCGTAGAACGAGCATCGCCAAGAGCAAGCCGAACGTGATGACGAAGAACCAGCGTTCGAGCCAGGCGGGAACCCGTCGCTGGCTACCACGATTGGACCACCTTCCGACATCGCCGAAGTAGGCAAGCGGGCAGATTCGCCGCCAGACCGGAAATCCCATCAGAACGAAGGATAGAGGCAAGAGCGGCAACAGCATCGTCCAGAAGACCCGCGGTTGCCAGGCGAAAAGAAATCCACCGACGACGAACCCGACGTAGCCCAACACCAGAGCGAGGCGCGTCCACCGTTCCCAACGAGTTGGCTCCGTCACGCTGTCCGGCGAAGATCGTCCCGCCGGTCGGAGCGCTCCGAGACGATGCCACAAGTTGGGGCCCCGACTCGTCTCGGGGTGAGCGGGAGACGCGATCGAGCGGAGGTGAATCAATGTTCCGGAGGTCCGAATACCCGTAGAAGCGGAATGGCGGTAGCGTTGGTTCGTTTCACGCGGAGCATCGCGGTTTCCTCGGCCTCCTTCCTCCGGCGGAGCCTGGGCCTTCGACTTTGAATCAGATTTGGAAGAATACTACTCAAGGGAAACAAGTCAAACGCGCTCGGGTGAATCGACAGGGCTACGATCGCGACCACGATCACGAACCGAACCTTCGTTTCCGTCCATTCGACTGCGCTTGCTTTGCCCGCCTTCTCCGCTTTCTTGGCGGAAACGGGCCCGGCCGAGCCGCGGGCGGACGGATTGAAGTATCCTAGGCGACATTCGTTTCACGAACTTGACGACGCCGCGCTGCGGTCCGTATATTCCCTGCGTTCACGGCGGGGAAGGGATTTGGGAAGGAACCGGCGGTTCCGGCCATCGGAGCTGTCCGAATGTCCGAAAGGAGAGCGAACGATGAGAGGCTCAGGCTCGAATTCGACGAAACGTCTATGGATCGCGGCGCCGTGGGTCACGACGATCTTGTCGCTGCTCGCTGCTTGCACGCCCCCTGAGCGACCCCGCGAGCTACCCGTCGTCGAGCTCGAGGAGCAGCCCGCCCTCGGGAGCCACCTCGAGCAGCGCGACATCGCCGCGGGCACCGTCCCCTTCGAGCAGCTCTTCGCCGCCGGCGACCATCTCTTCCACGCGATCTACAACGGCCTCGACGGCGTCGGCGCCATGCGCACCGCGGGAGGCACACCGCTGCAGCGTTTCTCGAACGGCCCCGTGGGCGGCGGCCAGCCGATCGCGGTCAGTGCGCAGGCGTGTGGCGACTGTCATGCGTTGCCGTTCGCGGCCGGCGCCGGGCGCGCGCACACGCGCGTCCTGCCCGACCCGGATGCGGACGGCACGTCGCCGTTCAATGCGCGCGGGACCACGTCGCTCCACGGTGATGGTCTACTCCAGCTCCTGGCTCAGGAGATGACCGAGGAGCTGCAGGCGGCGCGCGACGCGGCGGCCGAGGAGGCGCGAGAGAAGCCGGGGACACCCGTCCAAAGGGCTCTCGCCTCCAAGGGCGTCGACTTCGGCCAGCTCGTCGCCACTGCCGACGCCACCGGCGCCGTCACCTTCGACTCTTCGGGCATCGTCGGCGTCGATCCCGACCTGGTTTTTCGGCCGTTCGGCTGGAAAGGCTTCGTGCCGGTTCTGCGCAGCTTCGTCCTGGCCGCTGCCAATGCCGGCATGGGCATGCAGGGCGAGGAGTTCGCCTGGCGCTTACCTGCCGAGCGCCAGCCCGATGCGGACGCAGACGGCGTCGAGCGCGAGCTCACGGTGGGCGACGTCACGGCGATGACGATCTACAACGCCAGCCAGGAGACGCCCCACGGTGTCGAGCACCTCGTCGAGCTCGGCATGGTGGCGCAACCCGAACCCGCGGCGCTCGCCCGGGTCGAGCAGGGGAGCGCACTCTTCGAGCGCATCGGCTGCACCGGCTGTCACCGGCCCGAGATGCGGCTCATGAACACGGTCTTCGAAGAGCCAACGAACCGTGGCAACGGCCACTACCTCGACCGCTTCCTGGCCTCCAAGGACCCGGACTACGATCCGGAGAGGCCGGTACGCTTCGACATGCTGACCAACGCGCAGCCGCCGCGCGTCGAGGCCCACCCCGAGGGCGGCGCGGTTGTCCGCCTCTACGGCGACCTCAAGCGACACCGGATGGGCCGCCAGCTGGCCGACCCCGCCGGCCCCCAGGTGGTCTTCGACTCGACTCTTGCACCGCTCGAGATCGACGGCGAAGTGCGCTTCGTCCCACCCGACGAGTTCCTCACAGCCGAGCTCTGGGGTGTCGGCTCGACCTCGCCCTATCTCCACGACGACCGCGCCGGCACTCTCCGGGAGGCGGTCCTGCTGCACGGGGAGGACGCGCCGCCCCCGTCAGGCGACCCCGCTCGGAGCGAGGCTCAGGAGGCGCGCGATGCCTTCGCCGAGCTGGCGAGCGACGAGCAGGCGGCGGTGATCACTTTCCTGAAGAGCCTGGTGAACTTCTCGCCCGAGCGCTGAGCGGGAGTGGGTCGACGTTCCGGTGCTTCGCCATCCGGAGCTCCACCCCCTGCGTTTGCTCGAGACGTATCAGGATCACCGGTGTCGACGGGAACACGAGATCGTTCACGACCACGTTGTCCGCCCGCGTTCCAGTCGAGAGCCTTCACGACGACGTTCTCGCCTTCGGAGGTCGCGTACAAGAAACCGATCTCGTCCTCGCCGGCGCCGATGAACCGGGCGAAGAGCCTTCGGGTCTCGTCGGTCTTTTCGAGCATGTGCGGAGGTACGTCTGGCGCGCCCGCGATTCCAGCCAGTTGTGTCCGGCGTCGACGACCGCTTGCGAAAGGAGGCCGCTGTAGGCGGTGTTGAGAAACGTGACCTCATCGAGAGCGGGGAAATCCTTCCGGACTCCGAGCGGGTCGTCTCCGGAGGGCGTGGTCCTGAGACCGGCAAGAAACGCGGCGCCGGGAACGGCGAACGCAGACTCACGTGAGAGGGGGATGTTCGACGATCCAGGTGTTGGAGAATCGTCCGCATTCGGGCTCCGATCGAATGCTCGGCGAGCTCGCGATAGCGACGGGGAGTAATCCCCAACAGCCGGACGAACGCGCGCCTCATCACGTCGACGCTCGAATCCCGCGGCGCGCTTATCGGCCGGTAAGCGCCGCCATCACTCGCTCCCTGGTGAACGGCACCTCTCGGATACGAGCGCCGGTGGCGTCGAAGATGGCGTTTCCGATGGCGGCGGCGGCGAGGGTGATGGTGGTCTCGCCGGCGCCCATCGCCTCCACGTCGCGACGATCGATGAGCACCGTTTCCACTGCGGGCAGGTCGAAGCCGAGCGGAAGGCTTCGGTACGTTCCCCAATCCACCGAAGTCACCTTCTTCTCGTCCCAGGTGACCTCTTCGAGGAGTGCTCTGCTTACTCCCTGGAGCGTGCCCCCTTCGACCTGGTTCTGCAGTCCATCGGGGTTCGAGATGGGGCCGCAGTCGACACCGGCCACGAGGCGCTTCACCGCCACGGCTGCCGTGTCCTGATCCACCTCGACGTGCGCCGCGAGCGCGCAGTAGCCATTGTCACCCTCGTAGAGCACACAGGCGATCCCGCGACCCGACGCGACACCCCTTTTCGAAAGGCCGCGCCTCGGGGAGGGCCGCGGATCCCAGTCAGCTTTCCGGGCCACGGCTTTCAACACCTCGATCAACCGCGGGTCACTCAGATGATCCAGCCGGTAGGCCACCGGATCCACTCTCGCTTGCGCGGCCGCCTCATCCAGGATCGATTCGTGCGCGAAGGTGTTCTGGAGACGAGAGGGCGATCTCAGAGGCCCGGTGAAGAACATGGACCGGGCGGTGTGCGTGAGCACACGCTCGCTCTTGATGGTCCCGGTGCCGCCGCAACGGCCAGAGACGCAGCCGGCAACGTACGACGGCGCGGCGTTACTGCCGTTCTCGTACGTGCTGGGATCCGTGGCCGGCGATGGTTCGGTGACGGCCGCCGGCTCGAAACCAGCCAGAAAACCCGTGACCACGTTCCCGGGGGTTCCCGTCCTGGGTCGGCTGCCCAATGTGGGGAACCAAGCTTCGTAGTCCCAGGCGAGAATCCGTCCTTCAGAGTCGAGCCCCAGGCGCTGATCGATGACGTAGGCGTAGCCGTAGTTCTCCCAAGCCATTTCGTCTTGCCGGGAGAGCTGCACCCGGACCGGCCGACCCACTGCTTGCGACAGCAGCGCGGCGTCGTAAGACACGGTATCGGCGCCGTTGAGCCCGTAGCAGCCGGATCCCATCTTGAAGATCACGCGCACGTCGTCAGGCGACACCCCGAGGACCATGGCGGTCGTCTGCTTCAAATGGTGTACCGCCTGGCTGGCCGACCAGAGGGTGACCACCCTCCCGTCCCGCACGTCGGCAACAGCGCAGGAGCTCCCCACCGACCCGTGCATCTGGTAGGGATGTCGATAGGTGGCGCTGACGACGCTGGCCGCTCTCGCAAGCGTTTCGTCCACGTCTTTGGAGTCCACCACCAGCCTGTCGCTGGTCGGCTTCTGACGTCGCAGATGCTCGTAGAGGTCGCTCTGTCTTACGAGCCCAGCGCCCGGGCTCCATTCGCAGCTCAGTTTCTCGGCGGCCTGAATCGCCTGCCAGGGCTTCTCGGCAACCACCCCCACGAAGTCGTTCTTGACGACCACCTTCACGAGTCCCGCCACGTCCTTGACCGATTCCTCGTTCACGCCCACGAGCTTGGCGCCCACCGCCGGCGGTCTTACCACCCGGCCGTGCAGCATGCCCGGGACCCGCACGTTGTGCACGTGCTCGAAGCGGCCCGTCACCAGATCCGGAATCTCCGCGCGCGGCACCGGCGTTCCCAGAACCCGCCACTCGCTGGGAGGCAGGCGGCGGGCACGGCTGTCGAGCGAAAGGCGGAACGTCTTCCCTCCTACCAGTTCCCCGTAGTCCGCTCGCCTTCCAGGATCGGTCCGCGAACGGACGACACCGTCTTCGACGTCCAACGCCTCGACGGGCGCCTGGAGACGTGCCGCGGCCATGCGAAGCAACGCTTCCCGAGCGGTCGCCGCGGCCTGGGCCAGGTTGCCTTCGTTGAAATTGGTAGGGTGTGATTGGCTCCCGGAGGTGGTGCCCTGATCGGGAGTGCGTTCGGTATCGCACTGAATCAAGGTGATGCGATCGAGCGGTACGACGAGCTCTTCGGCGATCAATTGCATCTGCGCCGTTCTCAGACCTTGACCGAGCTCGCACTTACCCGTGTAGGCGGTGACCCGCCCGTCCTCGCCGATGGCAATCCATGAATCGAGCTGGTCTCCGGGTACTCCGGAAGTCTGGGCGTTCTGCGCTGGGGCAGGCCGCGGGCTCAGAATGCCTCCCGACGCGCTGAAGCCGACGATGAGACCACCGGCTCCCATCAAGAAGTCCCGTCGGGACACGACGAGCCGGTCCAGGGCGGCGCTTGCGTCGGGCGTCCAGGACGTCGGGTCCATCGCTCCATCGGGTTGCTTCCTCATCCTGCCAACTCCCGGGCATACCGGCCGATCGCTCGAAGCATTCGAACGTGTACGAAACATCGGCAGAGCACCGTCGACAGGGCTTGCCGGATTTGTTCGTCGGTTGCCTTCGGGTTCTCGTCGAGGAAAGCTTTCGCGGTCAAGAGGACACCGCTCAGGCAGAATCCGCATTGCGCGGCCTGCTCATCGATGAAAGCGCGCTGAATCGGGTGCGGGTTCTCGGCCGTACCCAATCCTTCCAACGTGGTGATGTCGGCTCCATCCACGGTTTCCACGGGCGTGACGCAGGAGCGGATGGCCCGGCCTTCCACGATGACCGTGCAGGCTCCGCACTGAGCCAGCCCGCAGCCGAACTTGGGTCCACGTAGCTCGAGGTCGTCGCTGAGAACGTAGAGGAGCGGTGTCGAAGGGTCCACGTCCAGAGAGTGGGAACGACCGTTGACCGTCAGGGTAATCGCGCTCATGCTGCTCCGCCTCGCGTAGGAGGAAGGTCTCGCGATTGTAGGGGGCCGCCAAGCTTCATGCAATGAGGAGAGACACGATCGCTGCCGCCGAATTGACTCGCGCCCGCGTGTCGATTATGTATCGTGTGCTATGCCAGACTCCACTATCGATTGCTCGTCGTCTACGCAATCCCCCCGCAGCTCCGTCAACCTCACCCGGCGCCAGCTGCTCGCGGGCGCCGGCGCCGGCGCCGCAGCCCTCCTTATCGAGCCACGCGGCCTGAAGGCTCAGCCGCCCTCGAGCGGGACCGTCGTCTTCTCTCATACCACCGTCGTGAACGCCGATGCCGTTCAACACGACGTGGCGCTCGCGGTCGAAGGCGACAAGATCGCGGCGATCGGCGAAACCGATGCGATCCTCGGGGCGTATCCCCGAGCCGCGGTCTACGACGGACGGGGGAAGGCCCTCCTCCCGGGCCTCATCAACTGTCACGCACATCTCGCGGCGACTCTCGCTCGTGGTTTCAACGAGGACTTCGGATTCCCCAACAGCTATCGGCTGGCCATACGGCCGGAAAGTCTCCTTTCCGACGAGGAGGCCACGCTGATGGCCGTAATGGGTGCTCTGGAATCGATACGGTGCGGGGCCACCACGGTCGTGGAGTACACGGGAAGCATCGGCCGCTCGGCGGCGGCGCTCGCGGACACGGGTCTGCGCTTCGTGTTCGCGGAGTCCGTCCGCGACGTCGAGAACGGTGCCGGCCCGGTCTCCGCGGAGAGTCTCGCCCGGAGTGAAGCCCCCAGGTTCTCACCCAAGCTGCGAGACGAGGGCTGGAAGCGCGCCCAGGACTTGTTCGACGCCTGGCACGGCGCGAGAGAGGGACGCATCCGCGTGTTCCCGACCACCGCGCTCGCCGAGGACTCATCGCCCGAGCTGCTGCACGCCGTCCGCGACTTCGCAGAGAAGCACGATCTCGGATACACGATCCACCTGGCCCAGACTCGCTGGGAGGTGGAATACATGCTGCGTCACCATGGCCTTCGTCCATCGGCGTATCTCGCCAAGCACGACTTCCTCGGCCCTCGCCTCTTCGCCGCGCACTGCCGTTACGTCGACGATTCCGAGATCGCGCTCCTTGGCCGCTCGGGCACCATCGTTACCCATCAGGCTCACATGGCGGGCAACCGTGGGGTCATCCCGCCCATCCCTGCCCTGCGAGCGGCGGGCTGCCCCATCGCTCAAGGCACCGACAACAATACCAACGACATGCTGGAGACCATGCGGATCGCCCTGGTGACAGAGCGAATCCTGCGCGACGATGCGACCCCCGGCCGACAGCCGCAGCCGGAAGACATGCTCGCGGACGCAGCGGAAGGGGGTGCCAGAGCCGTGCGGCAGGAAGCGCTCCTAGGCTCCCTCGAGGTGGGGAAGAAGGCGGACCTCGTCGTCCTGGACACCCAGCGGACCCACCTCGTACCCGCTGGACGCATCCTGTCCGCGTGGATCAACAACGGTCAGCCGTCCGACATCGAGTCCGTCCTGGTCGATGGCCAGTTCGTGATGCGCGACCGTAAGATTCTCACGGTGGACGAGGAGAGCCTCATCGCCGAAGCCGACAAAGTTGGGCGGCGGATCTGGAGTCAGGTGGAGGCAGCGAGCCCGGTTACGGTGCCGCGCCTACCGCGCTCGTAGCGTCCCAGAACCGCGCCAACCGGCGCATCCACGACAGGAGCAGGTCGATTTGCTCCTGGGTGATGAGCTCGCGGTTTCGAAGAAGTCCCAGCGCCTTGGGGTCATAGAAGCTCACACCGGGAGGACGGGCACGCCCATCTCCCGCGATAGGAGCTCGAATTCGGCTTGATTCGCCGTGACCACCGTTGCGCCGTGCCGTCGAGCCGTCAGAGCGATGAGAACGTCGTTCTGGAAATCCCGCCGCTTGCTTCGGTCCCAGTCTCGGGCATCTCCCAGCTCTCGGATGAGCTTTCCTGCTTCCCACCAGTCCGAGCTCTGAGGGGCCCAGACGACGGTTGCGCGTTCCATGAGATTCGCAACCACCGTCTGCGCGGCTTTCGTGCGCGCTCCGCGGCGGAGCTCCGAGAGGACTACGGAGGAGTGACGAACGATAAACGCCTGGCGCACGCGGGCAAGCGTTTCGTCGTAGAGACCTCTCTCCCAATGGCCGATGTAGACGTTCGTATCGAGAATCGCCCACGGCAAGCTAAGGAGTCTCCAGTGTTCCGGGCTCGAGGATGCCCCGCGTCTCCTTCATGAACTTCCAGAATTCTTCCATTTCGGCCACTCTCTCGATCGCTTCGCGCACCACCTCCGCGTCGGTAGCCAGTCCCAACGCTTTCTTCGCCCGCCGGAGCGATCGCTCGTCGACGAAAAACGCCCGGCGTTTCAGCACCGCCTTCTTAGTCATGGGCATACATTACACCGATATTAGGCCCATGTCAACGAGCGGCGCTCCGATGTGGCAGTCGATTTCCTATCAGTCCTCTGGCCGGGCGGACGTCAGGTCGTTCCGAGTTTCTCGGACACCTCGAGGAAACGGTCGACGTCTCTGGCGTTGTAGAAGAACGAGAGCGAAACCCAAACCCGGGTCACCGGGGCCGCGCCTCCATAGCCCTCGGTGCGGTCGCCCCTCTGAAGGCTCACCTGGACCCTCGCTTCCTCAAGGATCTTCTCCGCGGCGGGCGGCTCTTCCCGGATATAGAAGCTCACGATCGACGAGTGCCGTTCCAACTTGTTCAGCCGAGATCCGCCGGCGCGGTCGGCAGGATACTCAAGTGCCGTCGATAGGGTTCCTTAGTACGAAATAGTTGGAGACACGCAGAAAGTGGTGCGACCAAGCCGATCCAAAGCGGTGGCCAGGTCGATCAAACCCCGCCCGGATGCGTCGTTGAGCTCGCGGAGGGTCCCCGTCGTGGCCATCCCGCGCCGCGTGGCTTCCCGCCTGCGATCCCTATCGTCGATGATGAGCAGTACGCTCGGTCGCAATCTCTCGGCCAGGACGATGGCTTCCGCTCCCCTTCATCCAGCGCGTCGAGTCCCGAATCCGCCCGCACGTCGACATGCCGAACGTCGATCCGGTCTGGGGTGACGTTCATCCAGGCCCGGACGGAGGACGGCGCGCCAACGACGGTCAGCTCGCGTAGAACGCCCGCGGGGACCGCGACACGCCCATACATCTGCTGCAGCACATCCACGTGACCGATCAGGATGAGATAGTTCAGCGGGGATGGGTCTGCGATGACGATCCAGGGACGACGAGGCGGCCATTTGCCGTGTCGTGCTCCAAATCGTCAAGCGTGTAGTCGAGGTATGCGCCGTGTTGCTTCAAGAAGCCGTCGACTTCCGCGAGCGAGGCGAACCCGAGCAGGCGGCGGACCAGTGCCTGCGTGAGTGCGCCCGCGCGGTACGCTTCCAGAGCGAGGCTCTCGAGCGCGCCCCTCGGCAGGTCCGCCCACTTGCCGGCCAAGTCCTCCGCGATGTCCTCAGGCAAGTTCAGCGTAATCCGCATAGCCCCAACAACCTTCTACCCTAATCTATACCGCCCGTCGCCCCTTCTCCCCCATCGCCATTAAGGATCGGAACGCCCGGTGCGGGTCGGTGACGTGCTCCTGGTTCGCAACCCCGCATTCCGGCCGTCCCTCGCGGGCGGCTGACGCACGTTCGCGAATCAGAGAGGACTATGCGCGCATAGGGTCGAAAAGTTTGTCCTCGTATAAGCGGGCGGACGCGACGGGAGCGTTTTCTCTTCGCCCGCTATTCAGCTCGGCGGGAGGCCGATGACCTGAAGGCCGTATTGGCGAAAGTGGGGGTCGAAGGCGAATGCCGTACGAAGTCCGAGGCGGTCCATGACGGCAAAGCTCGTCGCATCCGTGTAGGAAAATGTCTTGTCCGTATATTTCCGGATGATGTCCCGGGCCGTAGCTTCGTCATCCGCGGTGACTCGCTCCACGACCCAGATGTTCGACAGAAGCCAGTTCCTGGCCAGACGTGCCCCGAGGCGTGCCAAAGAGAGCGCGTGGCATTCGGCGACGATGAAGTTGGTGAGCACCGGCTCGGACCGAGCTCTCTTCAGGCTTTCGAGAGAAGCCTTCGCCTCAGGGTGATGGGCGTCACTCTGATCGAGGAGAGCGTAGACGGCGCTCGTATCTACGAGGACTCGCGCCAACGCTCTATCTCGCCGTTCGCTAGAAACCGGTCGTGCTCGCTCGCCACGTTCCGGAGGCCGCTTTCACCCGCGCCAACGAGGCTCCAGATCGGGTCGTCACCGCTCAATGGCCGTGCAGGCACCACTTTGCGAAGTCGGATTTCCTCGCCTTCCTCGGTTACCTCCAAATAGGTACCCTCGTCGATTCCGAGCGCCGTTCGTACCTCGGCCGGAATCGTCACCTGTCCCTTCGAGGTCACCTTGATTACCTTCATGCGGATATTCTTACCCTTGGTAAGGCGGGCTGTCAAGAACTGACCGACTCTCCAACCTCACCAATCCGACACGGCGTTCGCAGAGATCACCGGTCCGAGTGT
>Ga0326597_10006031_pt1 | contig 16676 bp, 21 predicted proteins | sample RVTome_12_FD_203789 | JGI IMG/M metagenome (GOLD analysis project Ga0326597, IMG submission 203789) | Soil microbial communities from uranium-contaminated site in the Upper Colorado River Basin, Wyoming, United States - RVT100D185 | ecosystem: Environmental > Terrestrial > Soil > Contaminated >...
GCCATCCACCGTGCGCACCGTTTCGACCAGCGACCAGTAGGTATGTCGCTTGCCGTCCTTATCCCGATGATGCGGACGCAGAAACATGGCGGATGGTGGCACGCGCGATCCCCGGCCGCAAGGGGGTAGGTCTGCACTACATCGCGAATCGCACCACGCGCGATTGAGAATGAACGACTTACGGCGATGAGGGAGGCGAAACTCGCCTCAGACGCCGTTTCCGTGACGAAGATCGGTGAGCGCAAACTGGCCCTCCAGCACGTGCCAGATCGGCTTCCAGTAGACGCCGGTCGACTCCATCGCCACATGCGTGCACCCGTGCGCCGTCAGCCAGTCGGCGAGCGCCAATAGATCCGCCGTCGTCGTGCCAAACGTGCGCACCTCCTGCTGGACGGTCGACCCGGATGCGACCCGTGCACAGGCGACGACGGTTCGCTGATGCACGTCGAGTCCGGCACATCGCGAATACAGAACCTCCATCGGTGACCTCCTTCAGCGTGTCAGCGAGGAGCCCGCATCGTCGAAATCTAGAAGGCGCGCTCTCCGGTCTGCGACCGGTGGCAACAGTCTGGGGTGCTCGCGGGGCTCCGGGTCCGACTGATATTCGGGCTCAGGGTACCACTGAAAAACCGACCTCTGGGCTGACACGCGAGGCCTACTCTACGCCGTCCGCGTTTCATGCGCAGCGGATCCGTGCACGGGTGTGGGGCTGATATGGAACGACCCTGTCAAGTTATGTGGTTGTTCGAGTGTGCACGTCCTTCGTTGTTCTTCGCGTCAGCATGATGTCGAGGCCGGCGAGCAGGCCTCTCTCAAGAGCCGGGCCCGCGCTGCCGGCCGGGTCATCACCCCTCCGTCGGGTCTGGTTCGGTGCAGCATCGGTGGTGGCCGAAGCGGCGATCGCGACGGTTGATCACGCTGATATTCGCGGGTCGACACCGCATAATCGTGATCCGTCGGGAGCGGCCTCGGACTATGAACGCGGGTCGAGCCCGGAGGCCCGCCGCATAGGGTCATCGAGGGTTCTCCTTTCCGTGTGCCCTTCGACCACCACCGATACTGCGTTCCCTGGCGTCGCGGTGTCAGGCGGCGATCGGGTTCACCCGACCCGGGCGGGATTCCACGTGGACCCCGATGGCCCAGATGAATCCCAACAGCTCGCGACCGATCGCGGTCACCACTTGCGGTTTACATTTACCCCGTGCGGTGAGGGCACGATAGCGGGCGTGCAACCGATGCTGCGCCTTCCACGCCATCGCGGTCACGTCGGCATTGACGGGGACTTGGCGCTTCCGAAGCGCGGCACCCACCGCCGGTCGGTAGCGATACGCCCATGCGGCCTCGATCACGACGCGCCGGAGGTGCGCGTTGCCGGTCTTGGTAATGCCGCCGCGCCGCCCTCGTTCGCCCGTGGAATGTTCACTGGCGACGGCCCCGCTGGACCCCATGAGCTGTCGGGCGTTGGGGAACCGGGAGAGCGCACCGACTTCCGCCACAATCGTCACGGCCGTGACCTGCGCGACCCCACGCAAGGCCTGCAGCGCCTCGATGACGGCGCGCGTCCGCTCGGGGGCGCGCGTCACCGCGTCGTCCATCGTGCGCTCGAGCCGCGTGCCTCATCGTCCTCGTCGTCTTGTGGCTGCTCGGGGTCGTCACGTCCTACACCCTCGGAGGCGTGATCCACATCTTCCTAGTCGTGGCCATCGTCGTCGTGCTGCTCCGAGTCATTCAGGGCCGAAATCCGCTCGGAGGGTAGTCCGGTGGGCGCCTGTGGGCGCGCCCGTCAGAGTGGTGTCCGAGCCGATGTCGGCTGGGTCGAACGACCTTGACGCCGACGAGGCCGTTGGAAAGCTCTCGTCGATGAGGCTGCACACGCCATCACCCCTTCCCTCCTGCTCGGGTGCACGATCGCCATCGGGGTGTGTCAAACGGAACAGACCTGACCGGACCTCTGGCGTTAACGTGTCAGATGAGGCAGTGGCCTCGGGCAGCAATGACGCGGCTCATTCTTCGAATCGGTGCGGCGCCCTCACCCGCGAGACACACTGGCGGGCGAGGGACGCCCCCAAGACAACCGTCGCGCACTGCGACAGAGAAGGCACACAGTGAAAGTGATAATTGCGACGACATTGGCGACGGCGCTCGCGCTGACGTCGCTCCTCGCGGCGGACAACGAGCCGGCACAGCGACTGAACGATGCGGCGGCCGTATTGTCCGACATCATGGGGACGCCGGATAAGGGGATTCCCGAGGATCTCCTCGCGAACGCCCATTGCATCGTGATTGTCCCGGACCTCAAGACGGCGGCGTTCGTGGTGGGCGGGAAATATGGCAAAGGATACCTGTCCTGTCGACGTCCGGGCGGAGCCGGATGGTCTGCACCCGCCACGGTCCGCATCGAAGGGGGGAGCGTTGGCTTCCAGATCGGCGCATCCTCGACCGACTTGATCATGTTGGTCATGACGGAACGGGGTGCCGACAAGCTGCTGTCGAGTGCCTTCACGTTAGGTGCGGAAGGCTCTGTGGCGGCCGGCCCCGTGGGACGCACCGCCACGGCTCAAACGGATACGCAACTGCACGCGGACATCCTGTCGTGGTCGCGGTCCCAGGGACTGTTTGCGGGCGTCGCCCTGGAAGGCGCCACGCTGCGCCAGGACCTGGATGACAACGCCACGCTGTACGGCAAGCCACTGGAAAACCGCGACATCGTGGCGAACGGGGTACCCGCACCCGAAGCAGCCGCCAAGCTGATCGCGCTGCTGAACCGATACTCGGCCAAAGAACGCACGAACTAATCCCACGCGCGGACACGACGGTCCCTCGATGACCAACGGTGTCTTGAGTCGAAGCACAGACGATTTTTGCGCGACATCGCGCGGTAAAGGAAAAGACAGATGAACATTTCTACATGGCTAATGCTGGCGACGTTCGGCGGCGCCGTGATCGCTGGTTCGGCGTGCACGCAGAAGGTCGCTGACGAGGCGACAGCCGGTATCGCCACCACCGTTGACGAATTGAGCGCGGAGGGCAGCCGAGCACTTGACGCGACCACGGCAGGCGCGGCCGCGGTCATCGACGACACTGAGAAGGCCGTCTCGGCGACCGGTGAGGCGATCACCGACGGTTGGATCACGACGAAGGTGCATGCCACATTCGTCGGTGAGACGCTCTTGAAAGAGAGCGACATCGACGTCGACACAGACAATCACGTGGTCACGTTGACAGGCACCGTGGGGTCGGACGCAGCGAAGGCCCGCGCCGCCACGATCGCGGGTGACACCGAGGGGGTCACCCGCGTCGTCAATCAGCTCGTCGTGATGTAGCACGAACGGCACAAACGGCTCCCTCTCGAGGCCATCCGCTGACAGTCAACCTGGCTCATCGTAGGGCCGTCTCTGCGTACAGAACCGACACAGGAGCGCACGCACATGCATCACACGTCCATCCAACGAGTACGACTGGTCGCCCTGTTGGCGATCGGCTTCACCGTGGGCACTGCCACGCAGGGGCAGGCGCAGGGTTTCATCAGTCCGCTTATCGGGTACGACTTCAGCGGCGACGCGAAGTGTCCAAGCGTGAGCAACTGCGAGGACAAGAAGGTCAACGTGAGCGTCTCGCTCGGCGCGATGGGCACGGTGCTGGGCTTCGAGGAGGAAATCGCGTACGCGCCCGACTTCTTCGGGACTGCGCCAGGGCTCTCGTCGAGCGTGCTGACACTCATGAGCAACGTCATGCTGGTCCCCGACCTGGGCCCGGTGCGGCCCTACGTGCTGGTGGGCATCGGCCTGATCAAGACCCACGTCGAGTTGACGCAGGCCAGCGTCTTCACGACCGACAACAACAACCTCGGATGGAACATCGGCGGGGGGCTGATCGGACTGCTGGGCGATCACTTTGGCGTCCGCGGCGACCTTCGCTACGTTCACGCGTTTCAGGACCTCACCGTCCTGGGGTTCACGTTGAGCGACTCGAAGCTCGATTACGGGCGTGCGAGTGTTGGAGTGGTCCTGACATTCTGACGATCGAGCGGTGTCGTCGTGAACACACGTCGCACGTGCCGCCCACGGACGTCAAGAGCGATCGTGTCTCTGGCGCAGGGACACTCGGCGGCTGAAGACTCTGCGTGCCCGATACCACACACCGTGCTGTCTCGTGTTCACGCAGGCGACGATCTGACAGGTAGATTCCCTTCGATCAGTCGAGCGTCGAGCTCGGCAAGGTACTGAGCTGGCGACCGCGATCGCACAACGCGCATACGATGAGGAATCGTCGGTCACCCGCCTGTTCAGGCAGGCGAGCGCCAGTATCGGGCGTCAGACGGGCGGGCGGTAGTCGGGACTCGGCAGCCACGGATCCCGTACCTATCCTGGACGGCGGTCCGCTCTCAGGACGTGACTAATTCCGAAAGGGTCGAGAGGCTGCCGCCACGCAGAGCGGACTGCCGCGAGCGCCTCTGCTCCTGCTCCCGTCGCTCTTCGCATGCCTGGCACCGCACCGCGAATGGCAGCGCTCGCAGTCGCCGCTCAGTAATCGTGCCGGTGCAATCAACGCAAGACCCGTACTCACCCGCATCGAGGCGACTGAGCGCCTCCTCGATGAGGGGCAATGCCTCTACCTTCATCTGGAGCAGGGCCAATTCGATCGCTCTTTGGCTGTCGGCGTCGGATTGTTCGATGTCGTCACGCACGTCCTTCGATCGGTCGGTGCGTTCGTTGCGGATGCGACGATGAACCTCGAGAGCTGGCGGGTGTGCAATCGGGGACATACCGCGATCGCGCAACGCGCATACGATGAGGAATCATCGGTCGTCCGCCCGCAGCGGACCCCGAGTCGTGACTCTAGAAGGAAGGGCCAAATGAAAAGCACGATCATCGCCGCGGCGATGTGTCTATGTGTCGTGTCGCTAGCGAAAACCTCGTCAGCCGATACCTTGATCTTGAGAGACGGGACGCGCGTGTCCGGGCGGGTGGTGAGCATCGCGGCGCGGATGATCACCTTTGAAGATTTGTCCGGCGTCTCCCATCGCTACAATGCGACTGAGGTTGATGCGCTCGAGTTCACGCCAGTGAGTCAACGGCAATCCGCCAAGGGGACCAGTGAAGGTACCCGGCGGATCGAGATCCTCCCGAGCGGCACGGAGCTGACGGTGCGAACGGTTGAAGACATCGATTCCTCATCAGCCGTCGTGGATCAGACGTTTGCCGCCATCGTCGAGCACGACATCGTGGGAGAGTCGGAGGACGTGGTCATCCCCGCAGGGTCGCATGCGGTACTTGTGGTCCGGGAGGTCTCGTCCGGTGGAACGACGGGGAGCCCAGACATGACGCTTGACCTGCAATCGATGACGGTCAAGGGGCGACGGTACCTGGTGAGCACGACCGACCTAAAACGAGACACTGGCACCGGCATTGGCAAGAACAGGCGGACCGCCGAGACGGTTGGTGGTGGCGCCGCATTGGGGACGATCATCGGCGCGATCGCGGGCGGGGCCAAGGGAGCGGCCATCGGCGTCTTGGTGGGTGCGGCCGGTGGGGCGGGAGTCCAGGTGCTCAACAAGGGGAAAGACGTGCGCGTGCCTGCAGAGACGCTGCTCACGTTCAGGCTCAGTCGGCCCGTGAGTCTCCAGGCCGAACGCTAGAGGTCAGCCGTGCACACACGCGTTGCGCGCGTTAGTGCGCTCGTCGGCGTCGGCGTGCTCCTGGCGGTGAGCGGGCTTGGCGGGCAGACCGTCATCACGCCCTCGAACAACAGGTACACGCCGGCGGAAGACGTGGAACTCGGCCGACAGGCGGCGGAGAAGGTCGAACAGCAACTGCCGATGCTCCGTGATGACGACGTGACCTCGTGGGTGGCGTCACTCGGAGAACGGCTGGTCGCGGCCATCCCACAGGAATTTCGGCATTCCGAGTTCCGCTACGCATTCCAGGTCGTCAATGTGCGCGAAATCAACGCGTTCGCGCTGCCTGGCGGACCGATGTACGTCAATCGCGGCATGCTCGAGGCGTCGCGTACCGAAGGTGAAGTCGCCGGTGTGATGGCCCACGAACTGAGCCACGTCGCGTTGCGGCACGGCACGGCCCAGGTCACCAAGGCGACCAAGTATGAGATCGGGGCGCTGTTGGGGGCGGTCGTCGGTTCTATTATTGGCAGCGCGGTAGCACAGGGCACGCAGTTCGGACTCGGCACGGCATTCCTGCGATTCAGCCGAGAGTTTGAGCGCGAAGCCGATCTGCTCGGATCGCACGTCATGGCCGGGGCCGGGTATGACCCGCTCGAGATGGCCAGTATGTTCAAGACGATCGAGAAACAGGGCGGCTCGGGCGGCCCGCAGTGGCTGAGCGACCATCCGGATCCAGGAGACCGCTACACCTACATCACACGTGAAGCGAAGCTGGTCGAGGTACACGACCTGCGACAGGATACCCGCGCGTTCACGCGGGCGCAGGAGCGACTGCGCGGCCTGGAGGCGGCGCCGACCACCGAAGAGGCGACGCGGAAGACGGCCGGACGAAACTCGGTTCCCATGCCTGACGGACGTCTCGAGCCTGGTCGCGTGTCGCCTCCCTCGTCGTCGTACACCGCGTATACGGAAGGCGACGCGTTTCGGCTCAGCGTCCCATCGAACTGGCGGAGTTGCCTGGATCCAACGCCGTCATCTCTGCGCCTGACGGGGCGTACAGCAACGCCGGCGGACAGGGCGTGTTCACGCACGGTGTGCAGATCGGAATAGCCCGCAACGAGACGCATGATCTGCGTACTGCGACGGACGAGTTCGTTGCCTCGCTGGCGCACAACAACCCGAAGCTCAGTCGGCCATCCGGCTACGATCGGGTAAAGATTGGCGGGCGGCAGGGCCTCCGAACGGCGATCACGAACGTGTCCGAGGCCACTGGCCAGCACGAGCGCATCGCGGTGTTCACCGCGCTGCTCGCCGACGGCAGTCTCTTGTACCTGATCGGGGTCGCTCCGCTCGACCTCTATTCGGATTACGACAAGGTGTTCCGCAAGATCGTCGGATCGATCGAGATCATCGGGTGAGATTCGTCGAAGCGCGCCAAGCGGAGGGTGGCGTTCTAGAGCGAGAACGATCGGTCGTGACGGTGGTTGCTAGCGCCAACGTCATCGAGTCCAAGTCTAGAGGAAAGGCCACGATGACAAAGATTCACCCGTACCTACCGACGAAAAGGATTCTCTGGCTCGCGTCAGCCCTCATGGTTGCCGGTGTCGTCTCTGGGTGCGCCGCAGACGCCAAGGTGCTTGATGCGCAGCAGATCGAACAACAGTATGGAGTGTCCGGCGCGTACACCGGAAGTATCGCCACGCCCGACGGGCCGATGCACGGCACCATCATCCCCATCACGCTGGACGACGGGCCGCACGGCACAGTTGATCGTTCCACAACGACAAGCCAGTGACGTGCGCTCGGTGTACCTGGTCGACAACGACGGTCTGCATCCGATCCAGCTCAACGAAGGCACGAGTCGGCCAGAGGTGATCAGCACGCCGGTGATCGTGCAACAGGCGTCCGCGCCGCGACGCGCAGCCAAGCGGTCATGGGAGAAGGAAGTGCTGATTATCGGTGGCAGCGCGGGCGCCGGGACGGCGATCGGTGCGCTCGCCGGTGGGAAGAAAGGAGCAGGCGTCGGAGCGGCGGCTGGCGGCGTCGGGGGGCTGATCTACGACCTCCTGACACGGGACAAGAAATAGGTGACCGAGGATTTACACCTTTTCGATCCGGCCAACTCCAACTGGGGCTATTCAACCGCCGTGGGCCCAGCAGAGCCGCAAGCGCTGGGGGTACAAGAGACATGAAACATGTTCTGAAGCCGCCGAAGGGGCGCACGTCATCGAATAAGGAGCGAAGGAGACCTCGGAGATGAAGGGGCTTACGCTGCTGGTGTTGTCTTGATCATCCTCGGTCTCGCTGGTTTGGTTTGGCCGGTCATCTCGTACACGGACACTGACACGGGCGTCGACATCGGGCCGCTCGAAGTCACCGCACAAAGCGAGGAGCGCGTGCCCATTCCGCCGCTCGCGGGTGGCGCCGCCGTCGCCGGCATCGCGCTGGTCGTGATGGGCACGCGTCGACGCGCCTGAGCAGCACATTGCGTACCGAACGCCCTGTCGTCCTGGGTCGTCGTGCTTCGCTGAGTCGGGGGCCTCGATCTGCAACGTCTATGTGACGTCGGTGAAGGTGCTGTAACCAGCACGCGATATCCGATCGGTTTATCTCGCACATGCTCACGCGCAACATTCGGATCGAGGAAGACCTGCTCGATCAGCCATTCAACTCGAGCAAGAAGCGACTGGCTCGCACGGCGATGACCGGATGCGGCGACTTCGAGAGCCCGCCGACACCCCAGTCCGATGAAGGCCTGCCGACACAGGGCACAGCGGGCGGCGTCTGGGACACCGGCCGAAACATTCACTTCGGCCTTCGCGAGCACGCCATGGCCGCCGCGATGACCGGCATGGCGCTCCACGGCGGTCTGCTTCCGTTCGGCGCGACGTTCTTTTCATTCTCTGACTACATGCGACCGAGCATCCGGCTCGCGGCGTTGAGCAAAGCGCACGTGATCTACGTCTGGACCCACGACAGCATTGCGCTGGGGGAGGGATGGCCCGACGCATCAGCCCGTCGAGCAGTTGGCGGGTCTGCGCGCGATGCCGAACATGCTGGTCCTGCGGCCGAGCGATGCGACCGAAACGGTGGAGGCGTGGCGCATCGCGCTGCAGCACACGGATGGACCAGTTGGTCTCGTGCTCACTCGGCAGAAGCTGCCCGTGCTGGATCGGACGGTGCTTGCCTCGGCATCGGGTCTGGCGCAGGGCGCGTGCATTCTCGCTGAGACGTGTGCGTTTCCGCCCGAAGTAATCTTGATCGCCACCGGCTCAGAGGTTTCGCTCGCGCTGGACACGCACGCCTCGTCCAGGACGGGATCCGCAGCCGCGTCGTGTCGATGCCCTGTTGGGAGTCGTTCGATGCGCAGCCGCAGTCCTACCGTGACGCGGTGCTGCCACCGAGCGTTCGCGCGCGGGTCAACGTTGAGGCGGCCGCGCCGTTCGGATGGGAGCGCTACGTGGGTCCCGCTGGTGCGATCATTGGGGTCAACGGCTTCGGTGCGTCGGCACCGGGACCGATCGTGATGCGCGAGTTCGGCTTCACGTCGGAACATGTTGTCGCGACGGCGAAGGCACTCTTAAAACGCAGCAAAGGAGATTCGCATGGTGAGCGGTCGGGATAACGACGCGCAGCTGGATGAACTCGGCGATGACCCCGGCCAGGTCGGACCAGACAGCGGAGGTCAATCGGGCGACACGCAGGGACTCTCGGAGATCGCGGACGCGGCCGACGAGAACGTCGAAGAACTGGCCGATAGCGGGCAAGCGTACGAGTCGGAGGGTCGTTGAGGGGTTGAGGATGCGGCTGACCACCTCGAGAGACCGGTGCACAGCCACGAGGATCCGGCGTCGGCCATAGACAGCGATCCAGATGGCGGCGTCTGAAGCCTTCGGTGCGCGCTCAATCTCGACGGAATTCGTTCGGTGGGGGATCCTGTACTCGTACTGGAAGGTGCGGCGGCCCTGATGCACATCTACCCCTCCACCTGTGCTGCACCCGCGCGTAGCCTGTCGTTGGCGAAACCCCTCCGCAACTCGCGCCGTTGAAAGCGATCATCCACCACGTGTGAAAGAATACGCCGAAGCGATCGAGGACGGACGCGTGTCAGGCTAGCCGCGGGCGAACCAGCACGACCACCGACCGGGGGCCGACGGCATAGCGCAGATCGTGAAGCAGTGGCTCTGAACCCGGCTCGCAGACATCATCCGGGCTCGCACGCCCGGTGTCGACGACGCAGCGCCAGTGCTCAGGCTGCCCTTCCTGCACGACGAATGTCAGCGCCTGCCAAAAGGCGTTGACCATGACGTAGACGTCGACGTCCTGCTGGGAGGCACCGTCGAGATACCAGGCGAAGCTGTGAGAATCGACGGAGAGGTCGGGCGCTCCCGCCACGCCGTACCAGCGCACGTCTTCCCGCCAGAAGCGACTACGGCCCAGCGACGGGTGCGCCTTGCGAAAGGCGATCATCTGCGTGAAGAACCGGAACACGTCCTGGTTCGTCGTCAGCAGATCCCAATCGTCTACGTGCATGTCGTTCACCCAGAAGTGGACGCTGTCGACGATCATCTTGCGGACCTAGCGATTGGCACAGTTGAGCGTGTTGCCGGTGCCGGCGTCGTTGCGATAGTGCACGCGGTCAGGCTGAAGCCGGCAGTAGGTGGAGTTGTCGTGACCGCGGTAACTTTACGTGGGTCCGTTCTCGTCGCCTTCTGTGGTGTGGTTGAACACCACGTCGAGGATTACCTCGATGCCAGCGGCGTGCAGCGCCTTGACCATGTCCCGGAACTCGTCGACCACGTGTGTCGACGAGCCCGCCACCGCATATCCGTGGTGGGGCGAGAAGAAGCTCAACGGCATGTAGCCCCAGTAGCTGCCCTCCTGAGGATCCTGCTGAAAGACGGGCATCAATTCGACGGCCGTCACGCCAAGCGCTGTCAGATACGGAATCTTCTCAATCAAGCCGGCGTAGGTTCCACGCGTGTCCGGTGGCACGCCGGAAGTGGTCCGCATCGTGAAGCCTCTGACGTGTAGCTCGTAAATAATCAGATCAGAGGTGTAGATCGGCCGCGCGTCGCCCGTCCAGTCGAACGCGTCGGCGGACGGAATCACGGCCAGCGGCGCACGACCGGCGTTGCTCCCGGGCACTCCGGCGACGCGTGGCTGGGAATGCCTCCGGGAAACGAAAACTGGAGAAAGAGCTTCCGTAGCCCCGCCTCGTCCTGGCTGATGTCGAGGTAGATCTCGCTGTACGTGCCTTCGAGGTACGTGTTGCCCACGACGGCCGGGCCGCCATGTCCGGGGCCGGAGACGTAGATCATGTCGAGGTCGTATTTCTTGATGACCCGGTTCAGGTGCACGTAAATGAAGTTCTGCCCCGGCGTCGTGCCCCAGTGTCCCAGCAGCATGTGCTTCACATCCGCGAGTGTCAGCGGCCGTTTCAGCAGCGGGTTGTCGTACAGGTAGATCTGGCCGACCGACAGATAGTTCGCGGCGCGCCAGTAGGCATCCATCTTATGGAGCAGGTCCGGCGTGAGCGTGTTGCTATTCATGGCTTTTTGATTCATCGACCGTGTTGTCACTTCACCTTCAGCATGCGCGCATTGATGGCCACGATCACCGTACTGGCGGACATCAGCACGGCGCCGACTGCGGGGCTGAGCAGCACGCCCCACGCGTACAGCGCTCCGGCCGCCATCGGAATGGCGACGACGTTGTAGCCGGTGGCCCAGATGAGGTTTTGAATCATCTTCCGATACGTGGCACGGGACAGCTGCACGATAGCCACGACGTCCAGCGGGTTGCTCCGCACCAGAATCACGTCAGCCGTTTCCACCGCCACATCGGACCCGGCTCCAATGGCGATGCCCACATCCGCCTGCGCCAGCGCCGGGGCATCGTTCACACCGTCGCCAGTCATGGCCACCAACACGCCGCGGGATTGCACCTCTTTCACCTTGGCGGCTTTGTCCTGAGGCAGGACTTCAGCGAAGTACTCATCCAGTCCGACTTGGTCAGAGACCCACTTGGCGGTCGCGTTGTTATCACCGGTAAGCATCAGGCAGCGGATGTTCAACGCCTTCGGTGCATCGATGGCTTGCTTTGCCTCGAGTCGAACGATGTCGGCCAAGGCCATCGCTCCTTTCAACGTGCCGTCAACGAGGACAAACACGACGGTCTTGCCCTGGGCTTGCAATGGCTCGACCCGCGTGTCGGTCATGCCAATGTTCTGCTCGTGCAGGTAGCCGGGGCTGACCACTTTGATCTCCCTGCCCTCGACCCTGCCTTCGGCACCCTTGCCCGGAATGCTCTTGAAGTGCTCAACGGGCCGCTTCTGGTCCGAAGAAGCGGCGATCGCCCTGGCGATCGGATGTTCGGAATTCGCGTCCACGGAGGCCGCGTACTTGCGCAGGGTGTCTTCGTCGATGTCCTGCGAAAACACCAGCGTGTCGGTCACGCCGAAACGGCCTTCCGTCAGCGTGCCTGTCTTATCAAAGATAATGGCCTGGATTTTTCGCGCGCCTTCGAATGCCACACGATTGCGAATGAGCAGACCGTTGCTCGCGGCCAGGGCCGTGGAGACGGCTACGACGAGGGGCACGGCCAGTCCGAGCGCGTGCGGACAGGTGATCACCATCACGGTCACGGCGCGTTCGAGGCGAAGGCAAAGTCATGGCCCATGAACACCAGCCAGATCACCAGAGTGAGCGCGCCACTGCCGAGGGCGATGACGGTCAGCCACATCGCGGCGGTGTCTGCGAGGTTCTGGGTCTTCGATTTGCTTTCCTGGGCCTGCTTGACGAGGTCGATGACCTGCGACAGAAACGAATCTTTGCCGGTACCTTTGACCTCAATGGTCAGCGAGCCTTCGCCGTTGATGGAGCCGCCGATGACCTTGCCGCCGGTCTTCTTGTTGACCGGGGTTAATTCCCCGGTGAGCATCGCCTCGTTGACCGAGCTCTCGCCCTCAACGACGACGCCGTCCGCGGGAACTTTCTCTCCCGGTTTGATTAGGATCTTGTAATCCACCGCCAGCTCACCGAGCGGCACGTCCGTTACGCTGCCGTCGGTCAAGATTTTGTGAGCGTCGAAGGGCATGAGTCTGGCCAGTTCCTCCAGGGCCTTTGACGCGCCCATCACCGACTTCATCTCGATCCAGTGCCCCAGCAGCATGATGTCCACGAGGGTGGCCAGCTCCCAGAAGAACATCTTGCCGGTCAGGCCGAACACCACGGCGCTGCTGTAGAGGTAGGCGGTCGTGATGGCGACGGCGACTAGCGTCATCATTCCGGGCTTACGGGATGTGAGCTCCGTGAACACGCCTTTGAGGAAGGGCCAGCCGCCATACCAAAAGACCGCCGAGGCAAAGCCAAACAGGACCTAGAGGTCGCCGGGAAACCGGATGGCTTCGCGCAGACCTACAAGCGTCTGGAGCAGTGGTGAAAGAAGAAGAATAGGCAGGGTGAGGGCTAGCGAGATCCAGAATCGTTTCCGGAAATCCGCCGCCATGTGGGCATGATGGTCGTGGTGACCATGGTCGTCCGGATGACCGGAGCCCGCGTGCCGCAATTCAGACTCCGCCTCTAACCAATTCTGCTGGGCGTGCCCTTGAGGACGACCTTCCTTGCGGTGGAGACACTCATGTTTGCGTCGAGCACCTTCTTCGCTTGTTGCGGTTGGCATACCTCGAAGATCAGACATTCGTGCGCGAAATCGACGCCCTTCTTCATCATGGTGTCTCTGAGGTTGTGAACGTGCATGACACCAAAGTGATGAGCCTGAACGGCCGCCTGCAAGGCAGTCGCAGCCTCTCTGACCGTCTTGTCCGTGGATAGTGTAATCAGCATTGGATTCATCATCGGGAGCCTCTCGTTGTCTGCAACCAGCCCACCACTGGACAATCCGAGCCGGTGAGCGGATGCCGTGTCATGTGAAGCAGTCGGCACAGGACCGGAGCACCGAACGCGCAATCATCAGTTCCTCGTCCGTGCGGATGACCCGCACCGTGACGCGGCCGGCGTCCCGCGAAATCAGCGGCGCATTCTTCGCGTTGCGCGTCGGGTCGAGCCCGATGCCGAGGAAGCCGAGCCGGTTGCAGATCCGCTTCCGGATGAGCGGCGCGTTCTCGCCGATCCCTGCGGTGAAGACGAGCGTGTCCAGTCCACCGAGCGCCGCGGCGAAGGCGCCGATCCACTTCTTCGCCTGGTAGCAAAACAGTGCCACGGCTTCCTGCGCGCGCGCGTTGCCCTTTTCCTGTGCGAGCAGATCGCGCAGGCCGGATCTGGAGCCGGATACGCCGAGTAAGCCGGATTTATGGTTCACCATGCGCTGGAACCGCGTCGCCGTCATACGCTCCGTGCGCGCCAGGTAGTACACGAGGCCCGGATCCAGATCTCCCGTGCGCGTGCTCATCACCAATCCGGCCGTGGGCGTGAAGCCCATGCTGGTGTCGATGCTCTTACCGTTACGCACGGCGGCCAGACTGGCGCCGTTGCCGAGATGCGCGAGGATCACGCGCCCCGCCGTGGCCGCGGGATCGAGGCGGCCGAGTTCCTCCATCAAATAGGCGTAAGACAGACCGTGGAAACCGTAGCGTTCGACGCCCTTGCGCGCGTAGCGCCTCGGGATCGGCAGCAACGTGGGCGACCCGGGGAAGCGTGCGGTGAAACGAAGTGTCAAAGCAGGCTACTTGGGGCAGCGTCGGATGCCGCTGGCTGAACGCTTTGATCAGCGCGATCTCGCGCGGCAGGTGATCCGGCGCATACGGCGTGATGCGGTGCAGTTCCGCGAGCAGCTTCGGCGTGACCCGCTCCGGTTGGGAATGCGCCATGCCGTGCACCACGCGGTGCCCGGCCCCTTTGACCTCCCCTTTGACCGACGCGAAGATGGGCTGCCTCTCAAGCCACTCCAGCAGAAACGCCACCGCTGTGCGATGGTCGGCTGCGGCGAGACGGCGGGCGACTGGCGGCGTTCCAGCCGGATCGTGGACGATCAAGTTCGTGCCGCGTAACCCGATGCGATCGATCGTCCCATCGAGTCGCCGCAGCGGCGTCTCGCGGGCCTCATACACCGCGAACCGGATGCTCGACGAGCCACCGTTGATCGCCAGGACGCAGGGCAGCACATAATTGTGAGCCAGCCAAAACGTACACGGCAGGAACACGCCCTCCCCAGCCGGCAGGCCGTCGACCTCGCCGGCCTGCGACGTCTCGTACCGGCGGACGAACCCGTCGACGATCAACTCCCGCTCGATCGCCGCCACAGTGCCTGCGATCCGCACGTCCTCGGGTGGAAGGAATCCGACCAGCGACATCATCAACAGACTAGAACCCATCTCATAAACCCCGGCGAGCACCGAGGGCGTCGAGGCGCCCGTCCTGCCAGGCGCGAGGAGGAAGAATACCGGGAGTATTCGACCGAAGAGCAACGCCACAGGGCGGGATGCTTCGGCGGCCGAATGCCGGCGGAGTTTATGAGATAGGTTCTGGCCTCTATCTTCATGAGCCAAGGACTCTGCGGAGTGTCGAGCTACTGAGCTACTATTGTCGTGATTCGATTGTGCGGTTACTGGGACGTCGTTTCCAGCTTCTTCACTTGGAGGTGAGCATGCCCGGCCTTGCGGACAATATCAAGAACGGCATCATCGCAGCGATCAGGGGAACAGGCGAGATTGTTGATGCCGTCACGGAGACCGTGAGTGGCTCTCTCGCGACGGCACTTAGGGGCACCGGTGAGGTAGGGAAGGCACTCACGGGAGCGGTCACGGATGTCACCAGCGGCGCGATCCGGGGCACATCGCAGGTGGGCGGAGACCTGGGACAGGTGGCGAAGGGCGCGGTCATCGGCGTGCTGCAAGGCACGAAGGAGGTCGGCGCAAACGCACTCGATGCGGTCGGGTCGACGGTCGAGAATCTGGTGAAGACGACGGTCGAGGTCGGCGGGGATGTGGCTGGCACCGCGAGGCAGGCGGTTGAAGGGACGATCCAGGGCGCCAAGAGCGTGGGGATCAATGCTGTCGATGCGGTGGCAGCCGCGGCCACCGGCGCGATCGAAGGCCTTGGTGGCGTCAGCAAGGCTGCAACCATGGCGGTCTCCGATGTGGCTAGAGGCGTCATCGAGGCCGCGATGCACGTCGGGGGTGACCTAGGAGCCGCCGCCAAGGGCACGTTGCTGGGTGTGATGCGGGGGACCAAGGACCTCGGAACACAGAGCGTCGAGACGATCGGAGCGACTGCCGGTAGCGTGGTGAGAACCACGGCGAAGGTGGGTGGCGACGTCGGCGTGGCGGCGAAGGGCGCGGTCGAGGGAGCGATTGAGGGCGCGAAGGACCTCGGCCTGGATGCCGCAGAGGCCGCGTCGGCTGCGGCAACCGGCGCGCTCAAGGCCGCAGGAGACGTGAGCACCGCCGCTGTGGATCAGGTCCGGCGAACGGCGACCGGCGTCATCTCGGGCGTAAAGGTGGTCGTCAAGGAACCTTTCAAATAGTCCCTCGACAACGGGGCTGCGGACAACACTCGACACGGCTTGAAGACGCGCAACTCTGGGATTGTCTGAACGGCTCTTGCTGGTAGACGTGTTGCCGACCGCGTTCCCAGCCGGCGACACGTCGTCATTCATGAAGTGGGTGAAGCTGCACGCGCTGATAGCAGGCACGCGCGCCCACGCCTGGATCGAAGCCTTCGATCGCTGCATTGCCCGTAATGTCCCACAACTCGGGTGACCTGACGATCAGGCTGCCCGCCGGGCGCTGAGGAAGGGCACGCTCAAAGCGTCGGGTCTGGCGCGCGAAGGGAGGCGATCATGACGGACGATCGGGGCCCATATCGGCACTCTCAGGTGGGCGAACGCAACGCGAGGCTCATCCCGCGCTGGCCGACCGCGCCCGGATCTCAGGGCAGCCAACGAACTCACCTCACCCGCTCACCCGAATGGGTGCACGTCAGATTTATGAGACGCGCTCATCGGGCGTCCCACCGGCTGCGGCTGACCGGCGCTCCCAGAAGTCTTCGAAGCGTCCACTGAGCTTGGCGCAGCGGAGAGCGATGATCGCGTCGGC
>Ga0326597_10006032_pt1 | contig 16672 bp, 14 predicted proteins | sample RVTome_12_FD_203789 | JGI IMG/M metagenome (GOLD analysis project Ga0326597, IMG submission 203789) | Soil microbial communities from uranium-contaminated site in the Upper Colorado River Basin, Wyoming, United States - RVT100D185 | ecosystem: Environmental > Terrestrial > Soil > Contaminated >...
CTACTTAAGGAGAACTTCAAAAATTTCTATGTTTATAATTATGGTAAATTATCAAATTAAGGATTGAATCCAAAATGAAAAGTAATAAGAAAATTGTGATTTTTGGTCCTGGAGATTTTGGACAAGTAGTTCATTTCTATTTAACTCATGATAGTCTTTACAAAGTTGTCGCCTTTACTGCTCATGAAGATAAAATAAAAAATAGAGAATTATTTGGTCTTCCTGTAATTCCGTTTGAGGATTTAGAAAAACAGTATCCACCAAGTGAATATTCAATGTTTATTGCGATACCTTATACTAATCTGAATCAAACTAGAGCTAAAGTATTCGAAGAAGCAAAACAAAAGGGCTATCAATTAATTAGTTACATTAATTCTAAAGCAGTTGTTTGGGAAGATATTGAGATAGGAGAAAATTGTTTTATTCTTGAAAATAATGTCATTCAACCATATGTAAAGATAGGAGATGATGTAATAATTTGGAGTGGAAATCATATTGGTCATCATTCTATTATTAAAAATCATTGTTTTATAGCTTCACATGTTGTCATCTCTGGAAAAGTAACGATTGGACCTTATTGTTTCCTAGGTGTAAATTCAACAATAAGAGATGGCATTAACATTGCAAGCAAAAATGTAATTGGAGCAGGTGCTGTAATTTTAAAAGATACCAGAGAAAATGAAGTTTACACTAATGATTCGACCAAGCTTTTGAAAATTAAAAGTGGGGATCTTAAGAAGATTTAAGATTTTATTTAGCTATGTGGATAAAAAAAGGATTAATTTTCAAAATTACAAAGAAGAGAGAATGGATGAAAACTCACACAGCATTACCATTTGCTGATAGAATTCAGGATAGTTTATTTAGAATTTATTTTAGCACGAGAGATTCTAAAAATCGTGCATCTACAGGTTTTATTGAACTCGATTTGAATAATACTTCAAAAATTTTGAAAATTTCGAAAAATCCTATTTTGCGTCATGGTAAAATTGGTACATTTGATGAGAATGGAGTCATGAGCTCATGCATAGTAAATTTTAGGAAGAAAAAATTTCTATACTATACTGGTTGGTCTTCTTCAAAATTAACTCCTTTTAATTGGTCAATTGGTTTAGCTATAAGTGAAAATAATGGTAAAACATTCGAAAAATTTTCTTACGGTCCAATTATTTCACGAAATCCCTATGATCCTATTTTTGTAGGCTCCCCAACGGTCATTCTAGATGGAAATGTTTGGAAAATGTGGTATATTTCTACTCAAGGATGGAAAAAATTACGAGGTTCTGTTATTGCTCCTTATTTTTTGAAATATGCAGAATCAAAAAATGGGATTAATTGGAAATTGAATGATGAAATTGCAGTTGCTCTAAAACCAAATGAAATTGGTTTAGGAAGAGCTTCAGTTATCAAAGAAAAAGGAAAATACAAAATGTGGTATTCTTACTCCAAAAAAAATTATCGGATAGGTTACGCAGAATCAAAAAATGGCAAAAAATGGAAAAGAATGGATAATGTTTCGGGGATTTCTAATTCTAATTCAGGATGGGATTCAGTATCAATCGAATATCCATCTGTCTTTGAATTTAGTGGAAGAAAATTCATGTTGTACAACGGTAATAATTATGGTAAAACTGGAATTGGTTATGCTATATACTATAATTGAAGTATACTTGTGTTTGAGAATTAACCTACAAACTTATTATTAGCATAAAAATTGTCTAATCCATGAAACAAGAATCTTTTGAATCTCTAAACAGAGAACACATAAACAATATTCAAAAAGTTGGGTATACTATAGTAGATAATGTTCTATCAGTAGATGAATGTAAATTAATTTCTGAAAAATTAGACAAGTTAACAAATGACGATTTAGAAGATTTCGGTAAAGAAAGACTAGCAAAATTAAATGAAAGTGGTATTTTGAGAGTTTTAATGGCAAAAGATGAATATTTTTCAACTTTAATTCTTCATCCAAAAGTTTATCCAATTATTAGTGCAATATTAGGAGAATCTGCAATTTTACATTTACAAAATTCAATTATTGTTTATCCTGAAAAGAAACATGGCCAAAGTCATTTTCATAGAGACTTTCAGAAAGATTTCACTAGTACAAAGCCATTATCACTTAATACACTCTGGATGATTGATGCCTTTGATAATAAAACGGGAGCAACATGGGTAGTACCTGGTACACATAAAGAAAGTGAATGGCCATCAGAAGAATTTTTAGAAAAAAATGCTTTACAAATTAATGGCACAGCAGGTTCTGTAATGATTTTTGATAGTATGTTAATACACAGAGGTGGTTCGAATACAAGCAATATCATTCGTAGAGCAGTTAATCATCAATTTACTAGACCTTTTATTAAACAACAAATCAATTTGCCCAATTTGCTTGGAGAAAAATATGATAAAGGTAGCAAGCTAGGACAGGTTTTGGGATATTGGTCAATTCCCCCAGATAGTGTGGAACAATTTAGGTGTGATCCAGATAAAAGAACCTATAGAAGTGATCAAGGATAAAAACTAACCAGTAGAGTATTAAATTAATTTACGATAAAAATGGCAATCAAACAAAGATGTGATTTATGTAATTCAACAAAGTTTGAAATTTTAATCAATCGTAAAGGCCCATCGATGCTAAGTGATCGGAAAATAATTAAAAAAAATCTTAAAAAAATTGAATGTAAGAATTGTGGTTTAGTATGTAATTCACAAACGTTTGAAAAAATTAAGATTGAAGAAAATTATAAAAAAAATTATTCTTATAATCCAAGTGAAAAAGGGGACACATTCTTTTTCTCTAACTCGGGTTTTACAGAAAGATCAACGCAAATATTTGAATGGATTTTAGAGAATATTTCCAAAGAAAAATTAACAAAAGCTAAAAGCATTATTGAAGTTGGATGTGGGCAAGGAAATCTATTATCAAAATTTCTTAAAAAATTTCCAGATAAAAAAATTATTGGATTAGAACTGAATAAAGATGCAATAAAAATAGGTAAAAAAAAAGGATTAGATATTAGAGATTTAGCTAAATCAAAGAATCTTAAAGCTGACATAATAATTTCTTATGCAGTAATTGAACATACAACATCTCCAAAAAAATTTCTTAGATCTCTAACAAATTATCTTAATCCTAATGGATTATTAATTATAGGACAACCAAATCAAGATAAAATTTATTATGATGTTTTTTTTTGGGATCATCTTTTTCATTTTTCATCAAAACATATTGATGATTTTGGTAAACAAGTAAATCTTTTACCCATAAAAAAATCAAAAGGAAAATGGCCTGTAGATTCTTTTAGTCTCCATGTTTTTAAAAAAACTAATCATAAAATTAAATCAAAAATAGCTTTCCATAAAACTATGATTCGAAATTCAATAAAATATTATGAAAAAATTTTTGATAAAATAAATAAATTTCTCAAAAAAAATAGTAAAGAAAGCCTTGCAGTTTTAGGATTAGGAGAAATATTCAGTATATTTTACACTTATACTGATCTTAAAAAAACAAAAATTGAATATGGAATAGATGATTTCCCAAATAAAGATAGCAACTTTACCTTTAGAATAATCTCATCTGAAAAAGCAAAAAAATCTTACAGGGGACCTATAATTTTTTGTGTGAATCCAAATTATTATTCAATATTACTAAAAAAATTTAGAAATAACAAAATATTTTTACCATTTAATATATGAAGTATTGAAGTAATTATTTACAGGATTTATTGAAAATTATGAAAATTTTAATCGCTGGAAACCTTGCTAATATGGGATATGAAATAGCAAAAGCAATGAGAAAAAAAGGTGTTGATGTAAAATTACTACTACCAAAATATCCTAAAAAGTATGAAGATCCAAAAAATATGTATCCTGAATTAGAACAAGAGGGATTTCCAGACTGGATTGTAAGGTATGATAATCATGAACGGGGTTTTGGATTGAAAAACTGGAAGTTTCAAGTAATTAAAGAAATGAGAAAGAAAGAATATGATGCAATCATTGCTCTAACTGAATTTTCAATTTTTGCTATGCTTTCAGGAAAACCTTATGGAGCTTTATCAACCGGTTCGGATATGCGTGAACTCTCATTTGAAAGAACTCTCAAAGGATTTCTTTATAGATTATCTTACAAAAAGGCTAGGGCGGTTATCTGGGGAGAACCTGATAAATTTAAACTGCTAAAAAAATTAGGGATTTTAAAAAAATCTATATTTACCACCGCCCCACGAAATATTGATTTTAAACCTCAAAAAATTGAAAGAGATGATCTGAAAAATAAATTTGTAATATTTCATCCAGTCTCACAAGATTGGAGATTAAAAAACAATCAGAAGTTTTTATATGCTTTTAAAAAAATATGTGATTCAAGAGATGATGTTCATCTTATAATTTCTAAAAGAGGGTCTGATTTAGAGAAAGCTACAAAAATTTTGTCTGAAGGAAGCAGTTCTGATAAATTTGAATTTGTTCCGCCACTTAATACAAATGATTTACAATATTATTATAATTTAGCAGATGTAATTGTGGATCAATTCGGTATTGGTTCGATTGGAATGATAACTGTAGAAGCAATGAAGTGTGCCAAACCTGTAATTTTAGAGATTGATCATGAATCCTTTAGAAGATGTTATAGTTACATTTCTGATGGATTAATTAATGTCAATTCTGAAGATAAAATCTATAACGAATTAATAAAATTAATTGAAAATCCAAACTTATGTGATGATTTAGGCACTAAAAACAAGAAATGGGTAAAAGAAAACTGGGATAACGACAAACTTTCAGAAAGATATATCATTATTTGTAAGGCTATCATAGAGAATAATTTGACTTTAGTTGGAGATCCAATCAAATTATTTTAAAAACTAAGTGATTTCAATTCTTTATAGAAATTAATTATAATATACTGAATACTTTACCAATTCTCCTCCCCATTTTTTCTTATTACGAAAAATTCCTTCCTCTTTAGTAGTCCTATTTTCAATTTTTACGCCTGACAGATCATAGTAATTACAGTTGTTTTCTATTCCCCATTCAATAATTTTCCATCTCAAAAAATCTAAAGAGTATAATTTTTTTTCTCTATCTAATTTGGAACCAGCAACTCCCCATTCATTGATATTTCCATTAAAGGTTGAAATGAAAATACCGCCAATCACTTCTTTATTGAACCAAGCCAGAAAACCCTTTTGCCCAACTGATTTTACAAAATTATATCCATTAACAACATCTTCATATGAATAGGATTGTAAATTATTTTCTTTTCTAAATTTATTGAGAATGTTATAATATTCAATTAGAACTTCTTTTGAAGTAATTTCACTTATTTGAACACCTCTCTCTTCTGATCTTTTGATATTTTTTTGAACTGATTTTTTATCCGTGTTTTTAAAAATTTGTGAAATATTTTGTTTTAAATTTATTATAAAAGTGCCTGCAGTCCTTTTTTTAAAATTATATTTTTGATTGAAATTATAATCAAAGTTTAATGGATGAAAATGTCCAGTAAATTTCATTTTTTGTTCTTTAATATAATTCCCTAATTTTTCTAAAACTTCTTGATGTCGTTCAGAGTCAAAAATTACTGGACCATAGTTCCAATAAGTGAATTTTGGCAAAAAAGATGTTTTGATTGCCAATGAATAAACCATTCCACGGCCAAACAATTTATCAATTTTTTTTACTCCCTTGAAAGTTTGAAATGCTAAGAGTTGTGCTATTATTTCATCATTTTCTGAGTAGAATTTTAGAAAAAGAGGTTTAGCCTGTAATCTTGATTGAATATAGGAACCATACTCTTTTGTTTGATAGATAGTCCCCATGGGAGAATCAAGAAGATGATTGTTCCAGCTTGTGTCAGGTTTTTCTGTAAATTTTAATTTGATCATATTATGACATTTTTAATAAGAGTATAAGAATTGATTAATCATAAAACTTATGTCTCATTCCATCCAAAATTGATTCCTAGATAATCATAGAGTTTTTTATTTAATGGATTAAAATAATCTGTTAATTGTTTCCTAGTTTCAGGATTCATTTTTTCATATTCACGTTTCCTTATTTTTTCATATTTTTTAAGCTCAAATGGAGGCAATCCTAAAAACTTTAGAACGTCATTATAAACAAAAGATGGATTTTTGCTTAATTCTTCACTTTTAATAAAGATAAAATTTTCTTTAGGGTATAACTCTCTCCATATTTTGATTTGTTCAAGATATTCTCCACTTTTAAGATATGCTCTATGGGGATAATTTCGACCAGAGTTATTTTTGTTATTTAGCATTTCCTCAAATTCCCCTCTAATTCTTTCTGGTTCTTTTTCTATCGCAGCCTCAAACGATAATTCTTCGTTTTTGTTTGCTTTTTCCATATTATAATGAGAATATGCCCGATCAATTGGATTTCTTAGCATAACAATGATTTTTGCATTTGGAACGACTCTATGTGCCCGTTCTGCAGCAAGAGGATGTGTCATATAGTGGGGCGTGGCCTCACCAGTAAGAAATTTTTTACCTCTAATTTTTTCCTGCCAAAATTTTTCCCAGATAAATGGGAAACAAACTTTGTACCAGGATATTCCTCTATCAAAATAACGATCAAAAAAATGTATCTGCTTTGTAAGAGATCTTCCTACACAGGGGTATTGCATAAGATATTCATACATGGATGATGTTCCAGATTTAGCCGCACCTATTATGAGGAAATCCGGGAGAGTATGAAGATGTTGTGTTACGATGCAATATTTTCGGTAAATATATTTTAAAAATGAATATAATTTTGATTTTTTTATAACTTTGGCTCTCAATGATTGACTCAGTGCCAAATTAGTTCTAATTTTATCTTGATTATTATATAATTGAGACATACTTTTTACACATTCTACAATCGCATATGAATAAACACTTGTGAAATTAAAATACGTAGACCATACTAATGCCTTTAAATTTTTAGATTTAATTGATTTGAATCCATGTTCAGCTAATTTTTTTTCTAATTGTTTTGAGCTAAATTTGTTTGAATAATGTCCGTCAGGGTCACGAGCTAGTGCTCTAAAATTCATTATAGTAATAACAACAAGTCCATTATGTTTAGTAACTCGATACATTTCATTGAGAAATTTTTCAATATTTTCTACATATGGAATTACTGAATAGCTACTGATAAAATCAAATGTGTCATCTTTAAATGGTAAATATTCTCCGATGCCAAAACATTCTGGTTTTACTTTTATATTTTTCATTTGACCAGAAGGAACATCTATTCCAACGTATTGACAATTAAAGAATTCTTTATATGGTTGTTTCCCACAACCAATATCTAAACCTATTTTTGTATTTCTAGAATAATAGTCAGTTAGATAAGTAGTAAACCAATGTCGTACCATTAATCATCACATTTTAGAAAAATTATTTCTCCTTAATTACTAGTTCATTCCAAATTGCTTTAAACAATAATTTTGTTCTTCGATCTATTAGATAAGTTGTACATAGATATCCTACAATTCCAATAATTCCAAACATTAGTAGGGATGGAAAGAATTCGAAGATGTTATTTTTATATTCTAAGTTTTCTTCCATGACCATGCCAGTTAAACCAAAAATACCGATGCTTGCAAGTAAATATTTAAACATGCTTTTTTTATCAATTTTTAACGTAAATGATTTTTTTACTAGACGTATAATGTAAACAGAAAGTGGTATTTCAACTGCTAAATAGATTAACACCCAATAGAATACAAGATCCAAAGTAGACTCTGTTTTAGGTAATAAAATGAATAGCAAAAAGGCTAAAACAGCTAAGTAAACCCCATGACGAATAAGATCAAGAGTAGGATACCAGAATAGTTTACTTTTTATATAATCTCTAAAAGTGGAACGTGGATTTTTATCAATATTTTCTATACCTAGAATTGATTGAAAGAGTGTTCTGTTTAATGTATTAAGAAACATTCTGAGACTAATAAAAATCACAAATGGTGCAGATCCTAGATAGATAGGATTTAAAGCAAACAAACCTGGCTTGGCAAAAATAATCGAAAATGCCGTTAGGGGAAAAGCAAAATAAAAAAATTTTATTAGGTTTTCCTGTAAGAATTCATGGTTTTCAGTCTCCAATAGTTTTGGGTATAACCCGGTGGAGAAAGCTCTGACGTTATTTACCAACATGCCAATAGATCTTGCAGCCGAATAATATGCCACTCCAACTACGGAACCAGTAATGATTGAAAAGATAACTACATCAGATAAATGAATTAAAGCTGGAATGTGTCTATAGGTAGGTAGCCAGAACATACGTAACCATTTTAAAAAATATTTTTTTTGAAAGTGTGAACGTAATTGATCTTTTGCATAAAATACTTGGATACTTATACTTGCAAGATAAGCTAAGCATGATGCTAAAATGGCACCTTCTACTCCAAACTTGAAAACATAAATAAAAAATAAGACTGCTGGAATCTTTACTATCTCAAAGATAAATACTCCATAACTTGGAGCTTGAGGTTTATGCCCGAAATTTATTGCCGTTAAGGTTTCATTAAATATTATCACTGGAACCAGAATGACAGCAAATAAAACTATATTCAAATCTGCATCTGATTGTGTAGCTGTAAAATAAGCTACTATAAGATAAATAATTACTGCTGGAATAGTAAACAAACTGCTAGCATAAATGGAAGTTTTAGCAGAACGTTCACCTCTGGCTATTTCTCTTGTAAGCCAATAGCTTACGATTGGATTAATTACTGCAGCATAAATTATAACACCATTTATCAAACCCCAAGTTCCAAATTCTGCAGCAGATAAATTACGAGTTACAATAAGTACAAAAACTAAACCAGTAATAACACTGATAAGATTAATTCCAAACGATATAAGACCTGTATATGTAACTCTAATTCCAACCAAAATTAACACATCACTTAATATTCAAGATACTGATATTGTTTTCTAAAAGAAATTGAAAATTGTATCAACTGCATCTGAATAGTGCAAGATTGAAATTTAATAAATAATCTTGTCTACAAGTTTTATAGTTTTCAATATTTAATCTGTTCAATTAAGATATGAAAAGTGTTCGAATAATTGATATGATCAATTATATAATTTACCAGTACTGATTTGATTATGAAGAAAAATAAAATTAAAACAATTAGGAGAGCATTAGTTTTCATTGATCTATATAGATGTAAATACGGAATAAGAACTGCATTTAGAGTTCTAAAACATTATGTCTTTCGTGCTATAAAGAATTATCATGTAAATCCAGATGAATCCATGATAGATGTCAATGGATGTAAAATGATAATGATTCCAAATGATCCTGGCATTTCTACTGAATTATCAATATTCAAATCACATGAACCGCTTAATACAAAAATTATTTCTAAGATGTTAAAAAAAGGGATGACATGTTTAGATGTAGGAGGAAATATAGGATATTATGTTTTATTGGAACGCCAATTAGTAGGAGAAGAAGGCAAAATCATTGCAATTGAACCTTTACCTCAAAATTTTAATTATCTAAAAAAAAATATTCAACTTCAAAATTATGAAAATATTTTGGTTTTCAATTTTGCATGTGGGGATAAAAACGGTAAGGCCCCTTTCTTTATTAATAAAAAATCAAACGGCTGTAAGGTTATTGCAGAGGGTGAAATACCTCCGGATTCGTCACTTGGAACATTAACCGAAGTTTCTGTAAAAATGTTGGATACAATAGTTGAAGAATTAAAACTTGATAGTGTTGATTTTATAAGAATGGATGCTGAAGGATACGAGCTACATATTCTTAGAGGCTTAAAAAAGACATTAAATAAATTCAAACCTATAATTTCACTTGAATTACATAAAAGACAGCTTGGAATTGAGGGAACAAAAGAATTTTTCAAATTAATGAAAGATCTAGATTATGAAGTTGAATCATATGTTCCGCGTGAGCTCGATATTCCTTTAATTGGAACAATGAAGGATGTTAAAAAAACCACTATTGATCAGCTTTTAGAAATGATTGAGAATGGAAAAGTTGGAAGTTATCTAATGCTCAATCTTATTAATCACTCTAAAAATGAGTCAGTAAAAATAAAACTAAATCCCTACTGAAATGTTAATAGATATTTGTAACTTCTAATTGTTATAGTGTTTTAAGAAGAGTAATTGATGAAATTTTTACTGATAAATCATTTTATTGAAGATGGTTTTAATATTGTCCTTCTGATTTTCCCTTTTATTGCTGTAAGTAAGAATTTTGTTCCTTGTTTTCTCCATAGATATAATGCTACTTTTACTAATCGCGAAAACTTGTTATGCCGAATTTTGTATTGTGTAGAATTTGTGTGTAAATAACCCATTCTGGACATGTATTTTTCTAAAAACTTTTTTGATTTATCCAAATCATCAAAAGTTTGTTGTGTTATCTGACTTATACCAAGTTCAGTAGCAAGATTATTTAATTTCTTTTTGTATTCGTCTGAAAGTTTCTTTTGGTGAAAAACTGCGTGATAAAATAAGGTATAAAAATAATCTTCTTTATCAGGTGTATAAAACCCGTTGTACAAAATACGTCTTTTCAATATGTCATTAGACCATTTTTCATCATAATTATTATCCCCTGGATATTCAAAATCAAATGGTATTTTTTTATCACCTATCTTAACAAGTGGTGAGAATATATCGTTAAAGGAAGATTTTCCTCCATTAGTAATGTATGGTATACGCAAAAAATCATCTGTTAGAATGTCAATGTCATTGTGACCATAATTAGAAAATTTGTCTGGCAAATCTTCAAAATTTCTTAAAATAACATAGTTCATAATAGAGTTTAAGACATAAAGAAGTTGTTTCAAATCTTTCCATCCATTTTGGCCGATTAGATCTGATTCCAGTTTCTTAATTGAGCCATCCCATTTTTCAGAAATCTCTTTTGATAGATCCTGTAAATTTTTCCCTAATAGTAGAGTCAGATCATCGTTTGTTTCTTTGTCAGTAATACTGCTATGTATAGCGTATCCCGTTCCTGTCATTTTTCTATATATTTTCTTACTGTCATAGAGGTTGATATTCACCGATTCCATTCCGTTTGAGGTTCTTCTTTTTGCAAATTTTGGGTTAGGATCAGAAATTATAACTAGCAAAAATGGACCAGTACCACAATTGGCTGTTTTTTTGGAAGCATCACCTAATTTGGGTCCATAAAATCTTCTCATATTATTTACAAAATTTTTTTTATTCCATGTAATTTCATAAACATCTCTTATAGTGAATTTTTTTTTAAATTCATTTAAAAGAGATTTTTCATGATTGCGTGCGCTTTCCCATATAACAAATAGATATAGTCCTAAATCCATACACTAGTCACTTTATTTACCCACATCCTTAGCTTGATCTATTTATATCATAAATTAGCAAAAAAGTCTCTGTCTAGAATCAATTTTTTACCAATCATAAATAGATATTCATTATTTGGTATTTTAGTTGATTTAATCATAAAAAAATAGAAAAATAGTTAAGAAGATTATCAGAGAGATAAAGAAATGAAACTTTGTGTTTTTCCAAATGATCCATTAAAATCTTATTATGAGAAAGGAGAAATTAAAGAGAGATATTTTAATCCAAAAAATTTTTTTGATGAAATTCATATAATTTCGTTATTTGATAGTGAAATAGAGGAAGAAAAAGTTCAAAAATTAGCAGGAAATGCTCTTCTAAAAATCCATAAGGTAGGGAAAGCTGATCTTTCTAATTATAAATCGTATGAAAATAAAGTAATCTCAATAGTTTCAGAAATCAAACCTTCGTTAATTCGAACCTTTAATCCGCGTGTCCAAGGATGGCTTGCAACTAAAACTGCAAAAAAACTAAAAATTCCCATAATAGTTTCATTGCATACTAATTATGACCAACAAAGAAATCTTGCTAAACAGAAGAGGAATTTTTTTCGATTTCTAAAACTTTCATATGCATCCAGAACACTGGAGAAATTCACGTTAACAAATGCTGATGCCGTTATTTGTGTTTATGAGTATATAGTACCATATGCAAAAAAAATGGGTGCAAGCAATATTTTAGTTATATACAATAAAGTTGATTTAGATAAATTTTCTCCAAAGTCAACAAAAAAATTTGTATCAAACAAACCAACAATCATATCAGTGGGGAGATTAATTGATCAAAAAAATCACAGATATATAATTAAAGCAATGAAAGATTTAGATGGAAAATTATTAATTATAGGAGACGGTCCTAATTTTGAATCATTAAACAATCTTATTCAATCACTAGATTTAGCTGACAAAGTAGAATTGATTAAAAGAATTCCAAATGATCAATTACCTCAGTATTATGTATCATGTGATTTGTATGCTCAGCCAATGGAAAATTTAGATGGCATACCAATTCCTGTTCTTGAAGCAATGGCTTGTGGACTTCCAGTTGTAATGTCAAAACATTCTAATGATTATTCAGAAATTATTGATGAAGCAGTTATGTTTACTGAAAACAATCCTGAGAGTTTTTTTAATGCATTTAAAAAAATTTTGGCAAATCCTGAATTTAAAGAAAAATTAAAACAAAAATCTTTGAGCGTCATTAGTGAAATAGGGGGCAAAAAAATGGAAGAAAAAGAATTATCATTATATAGAAAATTAATAGATAAGATTAATTCATGAGTTTCAAGATCCTGAGATAAAATACAAATAGTTAAAAATTAAATCAAAATTAGAAGAACGTATACAAATGCAAAAAACATTAGATGCAGTAAAATCAAAATCGTTTTCTATTGAAGTATTTGGTTTGGGTTATGTCGGATTTCCTTTAGCCGTTAGACTGGCTACTGGGGGACTCAAAGTAAGAGGGATTGATATCAATACACAAAGAATTGAAAGATTAAAAAATAATGAGCTTATGGATTCTGAGCTCCACTTAAAAAATGAATTCATTCACTGTCGTGATAACAAAAATCTTGAATTAGCAACCTTTCCTACAAAATCCAAAGAACCAAAGATTGGAATAATATCGGTTCATACCCCAATACCAGATGAGAACATCCCTTCAAATAAATTCGTCAAAGAAGCTATAGAAAATTTCCTTGCAACTTCGAAAGCTTGTGATGTTATTATTCTCGAAAGCAGTGTTGGTGGTGGAACTACAGAAGAAATGGAAAAAATTGTTGAATCAAAGGGGTATAAAATAGGTCAAGATTATGGGTTTTGTTTTTGTCCTGAAAGAATTGATCCTCAAAACAAAAAATGGCATCTTGAAAACATTCCCAGAATAATTTATTGTTCAGATGATACGACTTTTAAAATTGCAGAAAAAATCTACAAAAGCGTGAATAAGGCTCATCTACTTAGAGTTGAATCACCAAAAATCGCGGAAGTTGTTAAATCGTATGAAAATGCATTTAGACTCGTAAATATTTCCCTTGTAAATGAATTAGCAATTCTGTGTGACAAGTTAGGAATTAACGTAATTGATGTCATTAAGGCGGCTGCTACAAAACCATTTGGCTTTATGCCTTTTTATCCTGGTGCTGGTGCTGGAGGACATTGCATTCCTAAAGATCCAAGATTTTTGTTAGATGCGGCAAAAAAATTTGGCATAAAATTTTCAACAATTGAAAATGCACTCCAAATTAATTTTGAAATTCCAAAATATATTTGTGATTCAATAGAAAGATCGTTAGAAAAATTGGGTCTTGAAAAATCCGTTTTGGTTTGTGGTTTAACCTACAAACCGGATGTGGAAGACATGCGTGATTCTCCAGGATTTAAACTTCTTAATGAATTTAAAAAAAGAAATTTTAAGGTTTCAGCATATGATCCGTATTTCAAAAAAGAATTACTTTCAAAATATCTTAAAGAAAATAACCTTGAAGGTTTGGATTTTGAGAACAAAAAAGATCTTAATGATAATGATTTACAGAATATTAGTTGTTTATGTATAGTTCAACATCATACAAAAACAAAATTCAGGCTAATGGAAATTTACGAAAAATCTCTTTTACCCTTTATTTATGACTGTCAAAGTCAATTTGAGAAAAAAACTGATTCAAAAACATTGCTTGATTCACTGGGAAGTTAATTTGTACAAAAGAGTTCAATAAAGATTTGAAATGGACTCATCAAAGTTAATTTTTCCATAATTCTCAAACCAATATAATGCTTGTATGGCAAATAAAGAACCCCACGAGTTTAGTTTTTCTCGTTTTTTCCAACTAAACATTGATTTGTAAAATTCTTCATAGAATCCCCCGTTTACTTTTTGATTAGAATCATTGGCCTGTAAACTAATCATGAATGAATGAAGTTTTAAGACATTTTTTATATATTTATCATTATTGTGAAATTTATCCAAAAGGATCATCAATCGAATTATTTGTGCTATTGGATAAACTGCTTTTGATTTGTATTTTGAATTAAACCATAATCCAATACTTCCATCATCTCCAATTTGGTTTACACACCAATCTATGGCTTTTTCAACACTTTGTAGGTATTCCTCATTTTTGGTTACGCTAAAGATGTAAAGTAGTCCTTCCAATGCATAAGACATTGTATGTAAGTTAATTGTTTTTACATTTTCATGGAGAGAAAAACTTCCATCTTGATTTTGAAATCTTGAGTACATATTACAAATCTTAATTGCGGAATCTAAGTAACTCTTGTCTTTTGTTATTTGATGAAGTTGTACGAATGGAATAGAGGTTTTGATGTGTAGACACCCCGACTTTTTATACCACACTTCATCGCTTTCTCTGAATTCATTTGATTTGAGTTCCATATATGGGAGAATAGTTCCCTGAATAGTTATTGCTCCCTTCAACCATTCGACAAGTTTTTTGGCATAATCTAAGAATCGGTCATCTTTAGTTAATTTATAATAATCCAACAATCCTTTAGCACATATAGCTGTATCAAAAGAATATGCTAAATGTTTTCTAGATTCATTTTCATCATCTAATCCTTGAATAATTGCGCCATATTTTTCAAAGATTCCTATTATCCAGTTAGATGATGCTTTTGCCAATTTGATGTATTGATCATTTTTTTCAAGTTGATGTAGGAAACAAAATGTACTTACAGTATAACCTGTAATTTCTGGATAGAGGAATCCAAATTTTTCATTTTTTTTATCGAAGAAAGAATGAACTGCACCATAATTTTCATTATTAGGATGTGGGATAACTAAACCAGAGTTTAAAATCCAGTTCTTTACATTTTCATAAGACGTAGACAAGTTCTTAGCATAACATTTTAGTGCTTCAATAAAAGCTTAAACGTAGTGAATATACTTTTCATGGTATTTCGTTTTGCTCCACATAGTGGGGGAGCTGTAATTGTAGCTACCGAGATTGCAAATAATCTAGCAAAATTAGGTCATGAAGTTACTGTTCTCACGCCGGATTTTCCACAATCAGGTCATAGATACGAACCTGAATTGAATTCAAGAGTTAAAGTAATTAGAGTTGAAACTCCATCAAAATCAAATCTAAAAGTTGCTGCAAGGCGTTGTAAACCTAATTTGGAAAAAATGGGAAAGTCGTTAGGGAAAAAAGAGAAATTTGATTTTGTTTTAACAATATTTCATCCATTTCATTTAGTACCAAATGCAGCAATATCTTGTGCCAAGGCTCTTGGAATTCCATCTATAATCAAAATTGATGACGCAGTTTATGAAAAATCATCTGGTTTAAAAGCTATACAAAGGAAAATTGAAAGAATGATCAGTACTCTCTCCCTTAGAAAGGCATCAAGAGTTTTAGTTTCTAATGAGCCTACCAAAGAAATCATGAAATCGTACTACAAAGTAGATGAAGAAAAAATATCAATTGTTCCTAATGGTGTGGACCTTTCTTTTTTTAGTCCAGCGAAAAAAGATCCTAAGAAATTAGTTTTTTCTGGTGTCATGTATCATCATCGAGGTTTGGATACACTCCTGGATTCAGCTCCAGCTGTTATCAAGGAAGTACCAAATGTAAAATTTGTTTTATTGGGGGATGGTCCTGAGATGAAGAAACTCCAAGAACTTGTAACTAAAAATAATTTGGAATCCAATATTGAGTTAAAAGGATGGATAGAACGACAGAGTATTCCTACTCATCTTTCTGATGCATCTATAGGAATTGGGCCTTTAAAGAGAACTACGGTTACAGAAAACGCATTACCCATAAAAGTACTAGAGTATATGGCTTCGGGATTACCAATTATTGCAAAAACAGGAACCCTACCAAATGATATACTCATAAATAATGAAAATGGTTATTTTATTGACAATTCTTCTGAATTATCTGAAAAAATAATCAAACTATTGAAAAATCCTGAGTTAGTTGAAAAAATGGGCAAGAATTCACTTAGTATGGTACAAAAATTTTCTTGGGAAAAAATTGTAAAATCTATTGTAAATATTTATGAGTATCTTTAGAGATTTTTTTGTAGAATTTTTATAATTTTTTTAGAAGCATCGCCCTTTCCGAACGGAGTATTTCTAGAAGGTATAGTTGGGTCGCGAATTGTCTTTTTTATTGCTTTAACTATACTTTTTTTCTCAACGCCTACAACTTCCGACATGCCAGCTGTTACTGCTTCTGGTCTATCTGTGGTTTTCCTTGTGACTAAAACTTTTTTCCTAATTTCTGGTGCTGTTGCCTCTTCTTGTATTCCACCAGA
>Ga0326597_10006033_pt1 | contig 16672 bp, 16 predicted proteins | sample RVTome_12_FD_203789 | JGI IMG/M metagenome (GOLD analysis project Ga0326597, IMG submission 203789) | Soil microbial communities from uranium-contaminated site in the Upper Colorado River Basin, Wyoming, United States - RVT100D185 | ecosystem: Environmental > Terrestrial > Soil > Contaminated >...
GGATTCTGCTGAAAAACCCCCTATCCCTTTTTTCGTTTCTTAGGCCGTTGGCGGATGAGCCACAGTTTGTAGCGGGTATCGACTTTCCACTCCACCATCTCCCCTGGTTCGATCTCAATGGCGGCGGCCAGAGGGAGGGGGAGGTTGACATAGCACTGAGAGACGCCTTTCTTGCGGCGGATGGCCTGGACTTTGGTTAGATAGTTCATTTTATGACTCTAGTTAATTAAATAGATGTTGACAAGTGACCGCTTCGCCTTTATTGTCTTTTCATGAGCCTCAAACCCGTCGATTCACAGAGAAGCTTTTATCATACGGATTATCTTTGTGGGGATCTTTTTGGCCCGGCCAGCCGCTACCGGCTGTTTCGGGAAAAGATCTGGCCCAGGCTTTTGGAGCTTGCGCCGAAACTTCATGCGCTTTACTGCGAGGATAACGGCAGGCCGGCCATCGATCCGGTGCTGTTGTGCGGGGTGACACTATTGCAGTTTATGGAGAAGGCGGCGGACCGGGCAGCCAGCGAGCATGTCGTGTATCATCTGGGGTGGAAGTACGCCTTGGATTTGGAACTGGACTACGAAGGGTTTCATTCGACGGTGTTGGTCTATTTTCGCGACCGACTGGAAGAGAAAAAGGCGGAGCGGATGATCTTTGACGGGGTGGTGGAGTTGCTGATGGAATTGGGGTTGGTGAAGCGCAAAGGCAAGCAGCGGCTCGATAGCACGCATATCGTGGGGTACGTCAAGGAGATGAGCCGCATGGAGTGTGCCACCGAGACGATGCGATTAGCCTTGCGGGATTTAGAGCCTGAGCTACGGGGAGATCAGCGGCCGGAGTTTTGGCAGGGGTTGTGGGCGTTGTACGTGCAGAGCCAGTTGGACTGGCGAATATCGAAAGCGGAGCGCGAGGGTCGCTATCTTCAGTGCGGGCAGGATATGCGCCGTCTGTTGGAATGGCTGGAGCGCCATCGTACGGATTTAGGCGAGCTGGAGTCGGTCCAGCTATTGCGCCGGGTCTTTGGGGAACAGTTTGAAGAGGTGGAGAGAGAGCTTGCGGCTAAGGCCAAGCGGCCATCGCGGGCGGGACCGGTGTCAGGCTTCATTTTATTGATTTTATTGCGATCAGGGTTCAGACGTTTACGTCGTGACTTTCTTCGGCCCTTTTCCAGTCAGTCGAATTGCGAGATCTACGCGCGATCGAGTTTCCGCTCCGAAAACCTGCGGGGTCAAAGTCGCCACATCCTGGATCGGCTCCCAGCTAATATTAGTCGAAATGGCGGGTAGATGCACGGGAAATTTTGGGGGTGGTCGGGAGAGTTTGAGGTCTGGCTGACGCCGGGGTCCGGTTGCCATCTGCCGAGACCGTCGGCGGACGTGAGCGTACGGTTGCTTTCCGTCAGGCCGGCACCGATCAAATAATACTGATGCCCGTTCCAAACGTTCCAATCGTTCCAACGGGACAATGCAGTTCCAGTCGTTCGATACGGCCCCCTTCGATACGCGCTTCCTTTGCTACGCATCAGGACCGGCGTCACGTCAGGATCGGCGTCAGGATCGGCGGGATCGGCGTCAGGCTTCATTTTATTGATTTTATTGGAGGTGAGAAGTCTGGGCTTTTAAATTCAAGGATCGAGCGACCTGATCCTGAGATGTCAGGCGACTTGTTTCATGAATGAGTAATCGCTTGACGCAACGAGATTTGATCTCGTTGGCCTAACTCAAAAACTGCTCGATTGCGGTGGCCATCGCTTCGGGCACTTCGAACATGGGGAAATGGCTCCGGGCGTTTAGCCTTCGCACCGTGAACCAAGAATGCTTGGCGGCAAAGGTTTGCTGGGCGGCCAGATACCTTGGCTCTTCGGGCTGGGCGTATAGGTGCAGCACTTGTGGCGGCGGATTCAAGTCCGCGAGTGATTGCAACGGCGTACCCATATCGGCGTAGGCGGTGGAAATTTCCCGCGCCGCGCGCGCCCACATTTCAGGGCCGTAGGAGCCCATCTCCTCGCGCACGAAACGAATGAGCGCCGCGTTGTCGACGTCGCCCAGCCAAACCGAAGAGATCCGCTCGACCGTTTCGCGCCAACGTTGCGGCGACTGCATGCCGTCCAGCGCCTCGAAGAACTCCCGCGGCGGCTGCATCATGATAATCCAATCCAGCAGCACCAGTTTTTCAACACGAACCCCTAGCCGGCGATGCAATTCGATGGCGACCCAGCCAGCGTGGGAGAGGGCGACCGGCACGATTCTCTGTGCGCCGCTCGCTTGTATGACGTTCAGGGCATCCTCCACCAGATCATCGTTGCCAAAATCTCCCGCCGGCGAACCCGATTCCCCATGCCCTCGCCAATCGAGCGCCAGCGTGCGCCGACGCCCGCCGCATAAGGGCGCCAAGCTCTGAAATACCGTGCGATTTGCGCACCAGCCGGGAAGAAGCAGAAGCGCCGGCTCACCTTGTCCCAGGTCATCATAGGCGATCGAAACGCCGCCCGAAGTTACTTGTGGCAAAGTCTCACTTCCTCCAGTCTTAAGGAGAAAATCACGATCACCGCAGGCCGGAACTGCCAGCTAGCGGATACGAGAGAGTAACGCCGCTTTCAAAATTTTTCATTTCCCAATAGCGAACCGGCGACAACGGTTATACAGTATCACTTTTATGAGCGAGTTCACCAACCTTCGCGCGCGGTTTCCGGTCATCCTTAAAACCGTCGCCATCGGCGTCCCGGCTGGCTACCTGTTCCACCGCCTGCACACGCCGATTCCCTGGATGATTGGGCCGATGATCGCCGTCGCCACGCTCAATTTGATGGGCGTGCGCATGCACTCACCGCCTTTTGCGCGCCAGATGGGGCAGGTGATTCTCGGTTCGGCCGTGTCGCTCTATTTCACGCCGACGGTGGTGGCGGCGTTGGGCGCCAACTTCACCGCCATCGTGGCGGCCACCGTCGCGGTCTTTCTGGTCGGCGGGCTCGGCGCGCTGACCCTGAGCCGGGCCTCCGGCGTGGATGGAAAATCCACTTTTTTCGCCTCGATCCCCGGCGGCGCCATGGCGATGGCGGTACTGGCGGAGCGCTACGGCGCCCAGGTCGCACCGGTGGCGGTAGCCCACAGCCTGCGCGTCTCTATCGTGGTCATCCTGATTCCCTTTGCGCTCACCTACGGCGGTTTCCCGCTCGAAGCGGCGGCGTACCGACCGGAGGTCGCGCTTAACTTTTCGATACTGCTGCCATGGCTGGCGTTCGGCTGTGTGTTGGGCGAGGTGTCGGAGTGGCTCGGTTTACACAACGGTTACTTGCTGCTGCCAATTTTCTTCGGCGCCGCTGTGACGTTAAGCGGCATCCCGCTCTCCGCCGTGCCGCGCTGGATGACGGACTTCGCCCAACTGATGTTCGGTTTGGTGTTGGGCGCGCGCTATGAGCGCGCTTTCTTTGCCCGCTATAGGCTGTTCATCCCATTCGCGCTGCTGAACTCGTTTTTTATCCTATTCGCATCGGTGGCGGTCGCAGCGATTCTCGCCTGGGCCTTCGGCCTTCCCATCGCCACCATGATCATCGCCACGTCTCCCGGCGGCCTGGCTGAGATGACCATCCTCGCGCAAGCCCTGCAGATCAGCGTGCCGCTGGTGGTCGCCTTCCACTTGTTCCGGGTGGTGATGGTCAACCTGGGAACGCAATACATCTACGCCTGGGCCGTACGGATGCTGGGCGGGAGTACGGAGCGCTCGAGGCGCTGATTGGGGACTAGGCGGGCCAAGGCACGGGAACGTGGAGCTACAATGACGTCTACGGTGTGGGCTGCGAGTTCGCTTTCATTACCCCTGTCCGCTCCTGATCCGCAGTTTGACGGCCGCCTCAAGGCACAGGCTTATTTCCGCCACAGGCGGATTAGCCTTAGGCTGAGCCTTCGATCGGGAGGGCTCGCTTCGCGAGCACTGCTTGGGTATGAATAATCCGCTTAGCGTGATGACGCCTCGGCGCGCTCAATATGTTGCCGGAGGGCAGCGAAATACGGGTTGCCACCAACCAGGTAAGTGTCATTGTGGCCGGCGCCGGCGATCGTGTAGAACCACTTAGGTTGGGGCGCGGCGTCAAAAACTTGCTTGCCGTGACTGAACGGCACGATCTCGTCACGGTCGCCATGGAGCACGAGTAAGGGAGATTTGATCTTGCGAACTTTTTCCACCACATCGTAGCGGGTTTTGAGGAGCGGCCCGATGGGTAGAAACGGGAACCTATCGCGCGCCATCATCCGCACCGATACGAAGGGAGTCTCCAAGATCACCGCCAGGTTTTGAACGCGCGTGGCCATCTCGGCGGCCACCGCCGCGCCCAATGACCGGCCAAAGATGATTAACTTGTTCGCCTCGACGCCATAGCGCTCGCGCAATAATTCAACAGCCGCTGCGCCATCGCGGTAAGTCCCCTCCTCGGAAACCGTTCCGACGCTCCGGCCGTAGCCGCGATAGTCTAAAATAAAGATGTTTACGTTGACCTTTTCGTTGAGCAATCCGATATTTTCCACCCGGTGGCTGATGTTGCCGGCGTTGCCGTGAAACCACAGCAAGGTTGAGGTTGCCCCGCGGCGCGGGACGAACCAACCATTAAGGCGAACGCCGTCTCCGGTGGTGAAGTAAACATCGTCAAAGGCTAAACCGACATTGCGGGGGGTCTGATGAATCTGAGCGTCCGGTTGAAAGATTATTTTTTCTTCCATCAGACAGCCGCATAGCAGTGCGGTGGAAGCGAAGGCAAGGCGGAGATGAGGGTGGATGACCAAGGAATTAGGAATGTCTTAACACGGTCGTCCCTGCCGAACCGAGCTCGGAAAGGGCGGTGACGAAGCCATGCTCCGGGCCGGCATATGGCGTTCACGCATGCTTTAGTGCCTGTGCTCGCCGCGTAGTTTCCATTCCAGTCCATCGATGATGCATTCGACGCTGGCTTGAAGGATATCGGCGGCCACGCCGACGGTTCCCCAGCTGTCCGTGCCGTCGGAAAAAATTGCCAGCACTCGCACCAGGGCGCCGGCGCCATTCTCGTCATCGTCGCGTGCCACTCCATGGTGCAGCAAACGGACGTCGAATTCTTCGAGCTTGACCTCCGAAAGCTGCGGGTAATGTATCTCCAGGATCTTGCGCATAGCGTTGTCGACGGCATGCACCGGCCCCCGGCCGTTTGCCGCTACGAGCTCCTCTTCCCCGAAGATTTCGATCAAGACCGTCGCTTCAGTAACGCTTCTGAGCGTTTCCGGCGCCTGGAAATCGACCTGATCGTCGATTTTGCAGCGCAAGACGCGGAAGGGCTTTAAGTAGTCCTCGCGTTTGCGAATCGACATGAGCTCGAACGACGCCCAGGCGCCGTCGAGGTGAAAAAATACTTCTTTCAGATCTCTGGCCATGAATCCCTCCAGATATTGAAAGTTGGACCTTCGACAGTGGCGACATTATACCCCCCGAGCGGAAAATGGCTAGAGGATGATGAGCAAAATGAGGAGTTTTCAACCCTGGATTAAATCTTTTCAATAAACCGCAAGTTTGGTATCATATAGCCAGTCGCAATGGAAAAGAGAACGCCGGATAACAAGCTGCGCGGTTTTTTTGGCGATATCGTGCGCAATAGCTTTTGGCAGTTGGGGATTAACGATAGCACCGTGGCCGGCTATGTGGCCGACGTGCTCACGGAGTTTGCCCGGGCCGATAATCTCTACAATATCCGCGCGGGGGGGGGACGCAAGGTCGACAGCGTGGTCGGGATGCTCTCCCAGCAGCCGGACCCGCCCGGTGAGGAAGCCGATCTGCTGCGGGAACGCTCTTTGCGCAAGTACGTGGGCGATTACGCTCTGTTCATGAGCGGGATTTTTCGCAGTCACGTCGAAGGCAAAGGATTTCTCGACTATTACATCGCGGAGGGAAGCCGCTCTTACTGGACCGTCTCCGAGCTCGACTTATCGCTCTACCGCACCGGCTATTTTCTCTTTCAGGAACTGTCAAAAAAATTTGAATATTATTCCGGCGCTCTCGATTACGCCCGCAAAGCCTATTTCGCCGCGCAGCCAGGAGAAGATCCCTGCGCCGGGTTTCTCCGGCAGGTGGAAGGCTGGATCAAGGTCAATCTCACCGAAAACTAACGGCAAGTTGAAGCTTGTCAGCCCCACCGACTCGATCCTCACGCCGTGAGCTGACCGTGGTAAAAAAATTATTGGCAACACTGGTCACCGTCGCAGCCTCGATCTTGCTCCTGGGCGGCGTTTTCGTTGCGCATATTTTCTTTGCCGCGCCGGCGAGCAACCCGATAACCGCGGAGGTCCGGGTCGAATCGGGAGATTCATTGGCCGCGGTCGCGCGCAAACTGCGCGACCAAAAGCTCATCTTGAACGAAAAAGTTTTCTCTCTTTGGGCTCGCTTGGCAGGAGTGGAGAAAAAAATTCATCGAGGGCTCTACCGTTTCGATTCTTCGCTGCCGGCTAGAGAGATTCTCGACCGCATGGTGATGGGCAAGGCAGTTTTCCAAAGCATCACGATTCCCGAGGGACTGACGATCAGGGAGATCGCCGAGTTACTGGGAAAAATGCAGATTGCGGACCGCGAGAAGTTTCTCGCCCAAGCCACCGATCCGGAGCTGCTTGTGTCTCTGGGCCAGGAGGAAAAAGGGCTCGAAGGATACCTTTTCCCGGATACTTATCACTTTACGCCGGCGACGCCGGAAAAAGATATTCTATTAGCCATGGCCGAGCGGTTTCGCAAGGCCATCCAACCGCTGCTGGCGCGATCTCACGACGGCGTTCGCTTGAGTCCCCATGAAATCGTCACCCTCGCCTCGGTCGTCGAAAAGGAAACCGGCGTGGAGGCGGAACGGCCTTTGGTGTCGGCGGTCTTCCACAACCGCTTGAAGCGTCAGATGCCGCTGCAGAGCGATCCAACGGTGATTTACGGATTAAAGAACTTCGATGGGAACTTGACGCGCAAAGATCTGCGCGATCCTAGTCCTTTTAACACCTATCGCATAGCCGGTCTCCCGCCGGGCCCGATTTGCAATCCCGGGCTATCCTCGATTCACGCCGCGCTCCACCCCACCGACGTGCCGTATCTTTATTTTGTCTCCAAGAATGACGGCACTCATCTCTTCTCCGAAAGCCTGGAGGAACATAATCGGGCGGTGAAAACCTATCAGCCCGTGCGTGAGTCGAATCCGCCGCGCCGGAAAAACCTCGCCGGTCGTTAAGCGCGCGTTTATCGCGCTTCGACAAAAGTGTTATAGTCAACCTTCATGCGAGAGCTGTCCAGTGAAGATTCCCGGAAATACCCAGAACGGCTTGTGAGCCGTTTGGTTGCGCAACTGCGCCACCAGGTGTTGTGGGATTCGCTTTTGTGTATTTCCCCGCCGCTGCTGGTTCTTATCTACATCGCCGGATATCTCTACCACGGCGCTTGGGTCGGTCCGCTAACCGCATCGCTGGTGACGCTCGTAGCGGTCGGCCTCGGTATTCTCGCCGTGACGCTCCACTACCGGCCTCTGGTTCCGTCAGTGGCAAAAGCCTCGCGACTCGTCGATACGTGTACCGGGGCGAAGGACCGTTTCCTGACGCTTGCGACCATCGATCCGATGCGTGCGCCGGCAGGGTTGATCGCGCGGCTGCGTACGGAAACGGCCGGCTTTCTCGACCGCATCGAACTGCGGCGCGATTTCTCCTACCAGGTCAAAAACAGTTTTTACGCGTCCTCAATCGTATCGGTTCTCGCGCTACTTTTGTTTCATTTGCTGCTGCCGGCTGTCCATTCAACCTCCACCTCGTTGCTTGCGCACCAACGCCTGCGCGAGCTGGCGGAAAAAATGGCCGAGCGCCCGCGGCTGTTAGAGATCGCCCGGAGCTTGCAATCGCTCGCTGCAAAACTCGAAGATCCAAAAGTCGCGCGTGAGGAAAAGCAAGCACTGATTGAAGAAACCCAGAAAAAAGTGGTCGAGCAGCAGAAAAAGGAAGAGCAAAAGGATGACCGGGATCTATTGGGTCAGGCGGCGAGTACGCTGAAAAATTTGCAACAGCAGTCGGGCGCCGGGCAAGATCAGCAGGAGAACCAGGAAAAAGGCGGCGGTGGGGTTCAAAGTAGTTTGCCCCAGGAAGGCCAGGGGGAAGGAAAACCGAGCCCGGGTGGGGGCGGCGAACAAAAAGGCGAGATGAGCGCACAACTCAGCAAAGATATGCAGCAGGGGAAAACCGCGCAAGGCGATCCCAAGGAACTGAGCGGCGAGAAGAATTCGCAAAAGCAAGGCGACGGAAAAAGCAACCAGCCTAACCCGAACAGACCCGACCCGAATAAGCCCGGCATGGAAAAAGGGAAAGATTCCGCTGGTAAGACCCAGGGCGGCGGCGATGACAAAGGCGGGCGCGGCAAGGCATCGGAGGAGATTCCCCATGGAGCGCCCCCGGCTGATCGTTTGCACCAGGCCGGGGAGCAAGGGCGGGAAGGCGTCAAAGGCGCGCGCTATGTGACCGTGCAACTGCCTGAGGAGGTGGCCGCGGAGACCAAGGGTGAGAAGGGCGGCAACAAGGACGCAAAGGGGAGCAGGGTCGGCTCGAAGGTTCCGGTCAGTAACGTTCCTTTGCCCGCGCATGTGCCCGATGCCCCGACTGAAACGCAGCAGATGCCTTTGGAATATCGCGGCATCATCCACTGACGGAGGAAGCAAATTAGATGGAGCCGGAAAATTTTCAGGAACTGTTTCACCGATTGGAGAGCGCGGTCAGTAAAGTCATCGTCGGTCACGACGGCGTGATTCGCAAGGTCCTGATCGCTTTTTTTGCCGGCGGGCATGTGCTGCTCGAAGGCGTGCCCGGCCTGGGCAAGACACTGCTGGTCAAGTCGCTGAGCCGGGTTCTCGGCATGTCGTTCAAGCGGATTCAATTCACGCCGGATCTGATGCCGTCGGATATCGTCGGCACTCAAGTTCTGGCGGAGAGCGACGGACGGCGCGAGTTCCAGTTCAAAAAAGGGCCGATCTTCGCCCATGTGGTCCTCGCCGATGAGATCAATCGCGCCACGCCGAAAACGCAGTCGGCAGTGCTCGAAGCGATGGAAGAAAAACAGGTAACGGTGTTCGGCGAATCCTATGTTCTGGAGTCGCCGTTTATGGTCCTGGCGACGCAAAACCCCATCGAGCTCGAGGGCACCTATCCGTTGCCCGAAGCGCAACTCGACAGATTTTTCTTCAAGCTGCTGGTGGCGCCGCCGTCGCCCGCTGAGCTCAAGGAGATCTTGCAGCGGACCACCGGCGCCGAAAGCGCCGACGTCTCCAGGGTATTGTCAGACGACGGCGCAGAACTCATTGGCGGGATGAAACAGTTGCTGCGCCAGGTGCTGATCGCGCCGCCCATCGAAGATTACGTAGTGCGGCTCGTTCATGCGACCCAGCCCAGTTCGAACAATGGCAATCCAACGGCGTCGCCGGTCAAGCAATATCTGCGCTTCGGCTCCAGCCCGCGCGGCGCGCAATCGGTGATTCTCGGCGCCAAAGGCAACGCCCTGGCCGAAGGGCGCGTTCACGTAAGTTACGAGGACGTGGAGAAGGTTCTTTACCCGGCGCTGCGCCACCGTATTATTCTCAACTTCCAGGCTGAGGCGGAGAACGTCAACGCCGATCAAATTCTCGCCGGGCTCGTGAAACAGGTAGCGCGGAGTTAGCGATTCTTCAGAGGCGTCCGGCGGCGGCAGCCTATTCGATCTTATTCTTGATCGCCGGGATCGATTTCAAATAATCCGCAATGGCGAGGGCATCTTCCTTTTTCATGTCCTTGTAACCAAACGGCGTGCCCTGAATCACTTCTTCCATGAGCCCCTGGACGTTATCCGAGTCGGGCTTGGTGCCGGAGATCAGCAACTCGGCGATGTCTTCCCGTTTCCAGTCACCGATGCCGGTCTCTTTGTCCGGAGTGATGTTGGGCACACTGTTACCCAGCAGCCCGATCTTTTTGCCGGCGCCGGCGAGATAAAGCGAGCGGTTGGGCACGCCGATCATGTTTCTCGGCGTGTGGCAATCGCCGCAAAGAGAGACATGGTCCACCAGATAGCGTCCTCGTTCGATACCGCTGCTGGGGGCTCTGGCAGGGGAATCATAAAAGCTACCGAACAGTTTTAGCCAAATAGGGGTGACCAGGGGACGAAAAAAACGAACGTGAGCTGGTGGCCGGAGATTCACCTTGCGCACCGGCTTGAGAGTTCTCAGGTAGGCGACCAGCGCTTTGAGGTCCTCTACTGCCATACCAGAGTAAGCCTCGTAGGGCATTGCTGGTATGAGCGTCTCGCCATTGTGTCCAATTCCTTTGACCATAGCATCGTGGATCTGCCGCTCCGACCAACCGCCGAGTCCGGTTTCTTTGTCCTGCGTGATGTTCGTGCTATAGACGGTGCCGAAAGGAATGGGGAACGCGCGGGCTCCGGCATGGGGTGTCCCCTTCGGCTGGGTGTGACAGGCGCAGCCGCCAGCCAGGGCGAAAATATATTGGCCCTTGGCGGCCAGATCGTCCGCTTGGGCGTGGGCAACGACTATAGACGCGACCATAGCACAGAATAAAAACAGACCATTTCTCAGCACCACGGAGCATGAACCGATTCCCATGACTTAACCTGCCGCCTCCCCACGAATTTTTTTATCCAAGTATTCGAGTGTGCCGTAGAAAACCTGATTCACCGGCGCCTCTTTCCCGGCTTGGCGCAAAAGCTTGACCACGATTCCATTGAACGCTTCGTATTCGAGCGGCTTGCGCGCTTCCAAGTCTTGCAGCATCGAAGGCTTGAACTCACCCAGCGTCTTGGAGAAAGCCAACGTTTCGTCCAGCAGCTCCGGTTCAAGATCAACGTCGTGCGTGCGCGCGGCTTGTCTGACTTCATTCATGCAATCTACGGCGAGCTTGCGCAGCGAATCCGATTCGATGATCTCTTTCACCGTCGTGCGCGTCAGACAGCTGATGGCACAGAAGGGCGCGTTCCAGAGCAGCTTGCGCCATTGAGCTTTGCGGATGTCCTTGCTGATCTCGCAAGGGATCTGGGCCGCCGTCAAAGCCCGTTCAATGGATTGAGTCGAATCCCCGACCGAGCCGTTCATCTCACCAAAAACGATCCTGCCGCCCACCGAGTGTTTGATCGTTCCCGGCCCAGCGAGTTGCGACCCCAGGTAGACGACGCCGGCCAAGGTGCGCCTCTCACCCCAGCGCGCCGCGACCTTGTCCGCATTATCGACGCCGTTTTGCAGTGACAGGATCGTTGTGGCGCTGCCAATCATCGACGCCAGGGCCCCAACGGCTGCGTCGGTATCGTAGGACTTGACGCAGAAAAGGATAAGATCGACAGCGGCGACTTCGCTGGGGTCGTTCGTGAATAGCGCGTTTTGAATGCGCAGATTGCCGGCGGGGCTGTCGACTCGAAGGCCCTCCCGGCACAACGCATCGAGGTGAGATCCACGCGCCAGAAATGCCACATTGTGGCCGGACGCTGAGAGTTTGGCCCCGAAGTAGGCGCCCACCGCTCCCGCGCCCATCACTGCGATGCGCATAGTCGTCCTTTCATAAGAATTAAAAAAGCGCTGGTGGTGTGCCACCAAAATGGTCCGTGAGACCGATCCTCTTTTAAGCTGTGAGTTCTATCTTTTCATACACACCCGGCGGCACGAGACGAAAAACTCGCACGGGTTGAGAGACGTTCTTCAACTGGTGCTCGCCGGTATTCTGCAGCACGTAGTGTTCTTTGATCCGCTCCGCGGTCTCCGGTCCCACCATGACCTCGCCGCCTTTGGTCAGCCCCGCGATGCGCGCCGCAAGGTTCGTCGTCGGTCCCGACGCCGTGAAAGTCCAGCGACCGCCTCCTGCAATGTCCAGCTTGGTGGCGCCGACGAATGCCGGGCCGCTGTTGATGCCGACGTGGATCGCCACCGGCGGATAGATGCCGACGAACTCGCGATTGAGGCTTGCCACCTTCGCCAGCAACTGAAAGGCCGCCGCGGCGGCGTTCTGCGCGTGGCGCGCCGGGCCGGCCTCGCTCTGGAAAATCACCATCAGGCCGTCGCCTGCGGTTTCGTTAACGTCGCCGTGCTGCGCGCGGATGATTTCGAGAAAACTCGAAAAATAGTCCTGGATCATCCGGTTAAGCCGCTGCGGCGACAACTGCTCCGACAGGCGGGTGTAACCTTCTACGTCGAGAAACAAAACGGAAACGTCCGCTTCCCGCTTCTCCAGCTCGTGAGCGTTAGGATTCTTCTCGAGCAGTTTGGTCACCGCTTCGGGAACAAACTTGATCAGCTCGCCTTTGACCTGTTCGAGCAGTTCCACCTTCTGCATCGACTCTTTGAGGCTCTGGAGCGCGCCGGCCAACTCGGTGTTGCGCGCCTCGAGATCGCCGTGGACGCTCTTCAGCCGACCGGCCATTCCGTTGATGGCTCTACCCAGTTCGCCGATCTCGTGCTGGCTTTGCATCGCCAGGCGGGTCTCAAAGTCCCCGCCGCCGATGCGGCGGGCGGCGGCCGAGATCAGGGCGATCGGCCGCAGCACCACGCGGCCCAAAAAAATCACTAAAAAAGCAGTCACTCCGAGGATCGTCAAGAGCGCGACCAGAAGCTGGCGGTTCCTTGCCGCCAGCAGATCGGCATCCAGCCGCTCCAGACCGAGGCTCACTCTGACGACGCCCCGGGCCTTGTGGTCACTGCTGTGACAGTCCTGGCACTCCTGCCCGTTCTCCAGAGGGCGGTAGAGGGTCAGCATGCGGCCATCGTTGGTCGCCTCATAGGTCTCCTGAGGGGTCAGCGTCTCGACCGCGCGGGTGAACAGCGGATTGCTGATCTTCTTGCCCGGCGCCCGGCGCATCTTGGAGATCCGCTCGGCCAGCGCCGCGTCGATGTTGACCTCCTTAAGGGTTTCCAGGTCGCTGAACGCTTCCACGCCGTTGTACCGGTAGACATCGAGAACGCGGACATCCTTGAGCTCTTTCTTGAGCTCCTGCACGAGCCGGCGGATGATATCGGGACGCCCTTCGAGCATGCCGTTCTCAATGCTCTTCGTGATGGACGCCGCCAGCAGCCGCGCCGTCTCCCTGTTTCCATCCACCATCGCCTCCGTCTCGCGCTGGATGTTGAGGATCACCAGGACGCCGAAACCAAAGACGAGAATGGCCACAATCAACGCGATCACCCTGAGCTGAAGGTGCCGCTGGAACATCGTCAAAAACGCCATCACGGGTCGAACTCCGCTGTCATTGACACCTTCTTCCTTTCCCACGGATTCGGGAATAATTGCAACAGGGGGCGGCGTTGGGCTACTTTCGATTCAAGAAAGTGACTGTAGTATCGGCTCGCGACGATGTCAATTTCGCAGCGGGGCGAGACCGGCCCTTCGCGGCTTAAGCTTTGGGCAGCGATGTGTTATGAAATCAAAGCATGGAAAAAATCGATCCGCAGCAGGATCACGAGCGGCTGAAGCCATACGCGCCGGGTCAAAAGATCACGTTCAAGGGCAAGACCTACAGGATCGAGCGTCGAACGACTCTCGCGTCTGGTGAAGCGGCAGTGGTGCTGCAGGGCGAAAAGGAGCAATTCGTCATCAGCGCGAATGAGTTTCTCGCCGGGGTCCAGTGAACCGGCTGCGCTTGTTTGGATAAGAATTTCATCAGGAGAACTGCATGGGCAAGATTCGTTTTACATTGGCATGTTGGGATTACGACCGCACCCGCGCTCTTCAAGAGGGAAGAGTCGAGGTCGAAGGCGTGGATCTGACCTATTTGCCCCTACGGGTCGAAGAGACCTTCTGGCGCATGCTCCGGTACCAGGAATTCGACGCCTGTGAGCTTTCAATGGGCTCCTACCTGATCGCGCGCGACAAAGGACACCCTCCGTTTGTTGCCATACCTGTGTTCCCGTCGCGTGCCTTCCGCCATTCATGCATCTTCATCAACACGGGCGCGGGTATTCAGGAACCCAAAGACCTGATCGGGAAACGGGTAGGGGTCCCCGAATACCAGATGACCATGGCGATCTGGGTTCGGGGCCTTCTGCAACACGAGTACGGTGTACCCCCCGAAAAGATAAGTTGGTTCACTGGAGGACAGGAGGAGCCGGGACGGATAGACAAAGTCAGGCACGATTTGCCGCAGAGCATTGACATTCGCTCGATTGGACCTGAGCAGACGCTTTCGTCGATGCTGGAGAGCGGCGAGATCGATGCCTTGATGTCGACGTATCTGCCCTTGCCCTTCGTGCGGCGATCTCCCAAAGTGCGTCGGTTGATCCCTAATTTCCGCGAAGTGGAGAGGGAGTATTACCGCCGGACAAGAATTTTTCCTATTATGCATTGCGTGGCGCTAAGAGAAGAGGTCTACCAGAGTTATCCCTGGGTGGCCCAGAGTCTTTATAAAGCCTTCTGTGAGGCCAAGAGGTACTGCCAAGCGTCCATGTATGAGTTTTCCGCACTCAAATATATGCTCGCCTGGTCAATCGCGGAAATGGAAGAGGAACTGGAGATCTTCGGGGAGGATCTCTGGCCCTACGGTTTAGAGGCCAACCGGCATGGCCTGGAAACCCTCGTTCAGTATGCCCATGAGCAAGGGCTGATCGAAAAGAGGGTCGATTCAAAAAGCCTCTTCGTCCCGAACACCCTGGAGGATTTCAAGATTTAGTCCAGAGTCCTGGCTGTGTCAAAGCCTGCGCTCGGCCAAGCGTTGAGACAATTGGAGCATATGGGGCTCATCACGATATAGGGTGGCGTTGGAGGAAAGATGCCCAAAGAGTTGATGGCCTTTTGTGCACCCGCCTGGTAGATACTGAGGGAAGATTTAGAATCCAGGAATATAGTTCTTAGAAGGAGGCTTAAGAATGCCAGCAGAAGAACTGAAGAGTTTGAGGTCGACGCTAGAGGCGTTGAAAAAGGAAGGTCTGGTGCTGGAAACGGACCGGGAGGTCAATCCAAAACTCGAAATGACGGCCATCCAGAAGCTTCTGGATGGAAGTCCGCCGATCATTTTCAACAAAGTCAAAGGCTATCCCAATGCGCGGTTGGCAACCAATGTCATGGGTTCGGATAAGATCATCGCCAGGATGTTTGGGGCAAAGGACAGAAAAGAGTTGAAGTTCAAAATCCACGAGAGCATCCTGCAACCCCTTCCGCCCAAGATCGTTGACAAGGCGCCCTGTCAAGAAGTGGTGATCGACAAGAATATCGATGTCTGGCCGGTTATTCCCATGATCCAACACACGCCGACGGATCCGGGAAGAACTCTGGGGGCAGGCAAAACCGTAGCCTCGCCCAAACAGTTCTGGGGTGGGTGGCACATCGGCTACAACCGGATGAACTTCCGTGAGGATCTCGGCTGGAAGGACCAGTCTACCTTTCAGATATCTCCGGGTTCCCACACCGATCAGATCATGACCAAATACTATAAAAAAGAACCGATACCCTTCACTATCAATATGGGGGTTCCGCCAGCTGCAACCATGGTGGCGGGATCAGGGTTCATGTATACCATTCTCCCAAGGGGCTGCGATGAGTTGGGGATTGCCGGCGCCATCCAGGGATTTCCGTTGGAAATGGTAAAATGCAAGACGATCGACGCCTATTCCATCGCAGAGGCAGAGTATGTTCTTGAAGGGTATCTGGACACAACTAGAAGGGCCTGGGAAAGCCCATTGGCCGAAAAAGACGGGAAGCAGGGAGTCCATCCTTTTCACCCCGAATGGTCCGGCTATATGGGGAAGGCCTATAGAACGTTTCAATTTATTGTCACGGCGATCACCCATCGAAAAGACAGACCGATCTACGACCCTCTGATCGTGCACGGATACGACGACCACAACATCGGCGTGATCTGCCGCGAGGCGTGTTTCTTTGAACTGGCCGAGCGGATAAGCTCGGGGTTCTGCGTTGACACCCATATCCCCATGTGCATCCCCGACTGGGGCGGTGTGATCTTCCAGGTCAAAAAGAGAAGGGTCAGGGATGAGGGCTTTCCGAAAAACATCCTGGCTGCGGCTCTTTCCTGCTCGCTGGGAGCCCGCTTTGCGATGGTTGTCGATCCGGATATCAACATCTACTCCATGGATGACTTGATGTGGGCCTTAGCGACCCGGGTCGATGCTAAAGAGGGTATTACGATTGTCGCCCCGGGAGGGATGGGGCAGACGTTCCAGCCCGCCGAGCGCAGTTCGGCAGGTGCAAAAGAGTGGACCCAATCCAATATAAAATTTTCCGGCGCCATCGGAATCGATGCCACCGTACCCTACCAATATAAGGAAGCATTTGAGCGGGCCAGTTATCCAATCGATGTCGTGAACCTGAAAGATTGGTTCACGGACGAGCAAATTGAAAAGGCCAGGTCTTTTCAGGAGCCCTATGCGAAATGGTTCGGCGAATCGGGAATTTGATTGGGATTCCATTGTTGAACCGAAGTTAGGTTGCAAATGCAGCCGAACTGCCAGGAAGCCGTACAGCCAATGATATGAATTTCCCATAAACTGAGGAATTGTTTTGATGGAAAAGAAATTGAAATTGCTCAAAGATTGCCGGGTTCTTGATTTCACCAATGAAACGGCTTTCCTGTGCGGTAAAATCTTGGGTGATTTGGGCGCGGATGTCGTCAAGGTGGAAAAACCGGGAGGAGATGAATCCAGGAATCTGGGATCTTTTTTTCAGGACACCCCGCATCCTGA
>Ga0326597_10006034_pt1 | contig 16668 bp, 22 predicted proteins | sample RVTome_12_FD_203789 | JGI IMG/M metagenome (GOLD analysis project Ga0326597, IMG submission 203789) | Soil microbial communities from uranium-contaminated site in the Upper Colorado River Basin, Wyoming, United States - RVT100D185 | ecosystem: Environmental > Terrestrial > Soil > Contaminated >...
GAGGCCGCCGAATGACCGAGGCCGCGGACAGCCGGGCCGAGGTGACGCGGCTGATCGCGATCGACCGCGTGGGCCGGCCGCCGCTCCATGTCGGCACCATGGCGCTCGGCGTGATCTGCGCCTGGACCGAGGATGAGCGCGGCAAGGTGACGGCCTGCGAGACCCAGACCGTCGACGGCGCGATCGCCCGCGCGGTCGAGACGCTGGAGACGGGAACCTCGGGGGCCGCGCGCGAGCTCGCGCTCGCGGTGATCGCGCTCGCCGGCGAGGGCAACCGGCATGTCGTCCGGCTCGCCCCGCCCCGGCCGCCGAAGGCGCGGCATGGCTGAGGCGGCCCGCACCTGCCTGTCGATCGCGATCGAGGGCGAGCGGGCCCATCTGCGCGCCCACAACGGCCGCGGATGGGTGATCCGGGCCTGGCCGATCCCGCTCGCCGAGGCGCTGGCGCTCTACGAGGCGCGCGGGCGCGCGCTGCCGGTCGTCGTCGGCAACCGCTTCGAGCCGGTGCCATGACCGCGCCGGCGTTCGATCGCCTGGCGGTGCTCTCGCTCGCGGCATGCTTGCGCGCCACGCCGCTGCCGCGCGAACGGGTCGAACAGCTCGGCGAGCTGATCGAGCGCGTGGCCCCGGATCTGGAGACCGGCACGGCGCGCGAGCGCCTGCTCCTGCTCGCCGCCCGCGAGGTCGTCGTCGCCAGGGGCGAGGTGCCGGCGCTGATCATGCTCGGCGCCGTCCTCGACCACTTCAAGGCCGAGGACCTGCGGGCCGAGGCCGGCAACGACAATCGCGGCCACTGGTGGCGGCGGGCGGATCTCTGACATGGGCGAAATCGGCACCGGAACGGCCCCCCCTGTCATGCCCCCACAATTAAACGCGGGCGCGGCGAGCGGGCATGCGCAAATCATGCCCTCAAAGATAAACGCGATCGAGCGCCAGCGGGCCGAGATCGGGCTCACCCAGGTCGAGCTGTGCTGGAACGCGAGGATCAGCCGGCAGACCTACGAGCGGCTGCTCGCCGGGCGGGGGCCGTTCCGGCGCTCGACGCTGATGCGGCTCCGCCGCGCCCTGGCGCGCGGCCGCGCCGGGCTGGCGCTCGCAGACGACCTCGTCACCCGCTGCCTCTACAACGCCACCCTCGCCGCGGTGTGCGGCCATTTCGGCTACGACTTCGCTCTCATCAAGGCGCAACGGCCCTGGCCGGTGCAGTCATCGATGCCGGAGTGGCTGCGCGCGGCCGACGCGCGGCGGATCGCGATCTATCTCGTCAACACCGGCGCCGGGGTGCGCCAGATGGAGCTGGCCCGGGTCTGCGCCATGACGCCGGCGGCGATCTCGATCGCCTGCGGCCAGGTCGAGGACGCGCGCGAGGACGCGCAGGTCGACGCGATCATCGCCGAGCTCGAGACGCAACTGATGGGGGACCGACCATGACCAAGAGGCGCGGAGCGGCGAAGCCGCGACAGGGACACAAAAAATGACCATGCGCCATCCACTGAGGAATGAATGGGAGCGGATCGAGGCGCGGCTGAGGACCGAGGCGGCGCTGAGGCCGGGAACGGCGGAGGGCGCCCAGGCCCGGGCGATGCTGGCGCTGATGCCGGTCGTGGTCGACATCCTCGAGGACGAGCGCGACCGCGCGACGCCGGCGCCCCATCTCCTTCACGCGCTCGCCGGCGCGGCGGCCAACTTCGTCACCCAGATGGTCGGCGCCGCGATCGGCGACGGCGACCGGCGGCGGGCCGCCACCCAGGTGATGTCGCTGATCCACCGCAACGTCATGACCGAGCTCGCGCCGCGGCGCGAGACCGCGGCCGGCCTCATCCTTCCCGACTAACCCCACCCGCCAGCAAAGGAGAGAGATGATGGCGAGACGACCCAAAAAGCAGTCCGCGGCGGCCGCGCCGGCCGCGACGGAGACCGCGGCCGGGCCCGAGCTGGCGGACGCGACGACGAAAACGAAGGACGACATGCTCCGCCGCGCGGTCGCCGAGGGCACCTACCGGCCGCGGCGCGGCGCCGACATCGATTACGAGCTCGTGCTCGCGGACGACCTCGCCGCCGACGGCCTCGCCACCGTCGAGCGGAACCCGAACGGGCTCACCTTCTTCCTCAGGGCGACGACCGGGGGCATGAAGAAGGTCCGCGACCCGGACGGCTGGGCGGCGGACCGGGAGCGCGAGCGCGCCGCCGCCGCGCGGGCCGCCGGCGGCGGAGAGGCGCCGTGAGCTTCGAGGCGCTCGAGGCGCCGCCTGAGCGCAGGCAGCGGTGCGTCATGATGTCGGCACGCGAAGTGAAGGCCGGCATGGCGGTGAGACTCAACATCCCGGCCGAGTTCCTGCCGCCGGTCGCCAAGACCGGCGCGCCGCTGGAGATCGCCATCGGCCGGGGCGAGGATCGCGGCACGCTTCGCGTCGCGGTCAAGGACGACGGAGCCTTCAAGCCCCTCATGCTTTCCGCGCCCCGGAATCGGGAAGACTTGACCTTGCGGGTCAATCTGGGAGAGCCGGAATTCACCCCGGATGACACGTTCAAGTCGACGCGCTGTGTCTCGAAAGTCGAGGGCGACACCCTGATCGTGTTCCTGCCTCCCTGGGCCTTGCTCGCCGACGAGGACGAGAGCGCGCCCGGCCGGCGGGAGGCGGCTTAGGTCCGATGAACCGCGCCGGGCCGCGCCAGATCCGCGACATGCTCCAGGGACAGGTGCGCTCCTTGTGCGCCAGGCTGTTCCCGGGCGAGCGGATCCCGGCCGGCCCGGTGTTCACGCCGCGGAATCCGACCCGCGACGACCGCCGGCCCGGATCGTTCGTGATCTGGATGACCGGACCGGCGACGGGAGGCTTCTGCGAGTACTCGCCGCGGGGCGCGGCCAAGGGCGACGTGATCGACCTCATCGCCTATGTGCACGGACAGAACAGGGCGTTCGCGCTGCGCTGGGCCGAGGACTTTCTCGGCGTCCGCCAGATGGGCGCCGACGATCTCGCCCGGGCCAAGAGCCGCGCGAGACGGCGGGCGCGCGAGGAGCTCCACGCCGCGAGCGAGCGGGCGGCGAAAAAGCGCCGGGCGGCGATGCGGTTGTGGACGAGGGCGCGGGAGCCGATCGAGGGCTCGCTCGCCGAGGTCTATCTCGCAAGGCGCGGCATCGCCTGGGTGGCGCTCAAACACCCGGAAGGCGATCTCAGGTTCTGCGACCGGCTCGAATGGTGGAAGGGGGCGAGGTGGGAGGTCCGCCCGGACGGGGCGAGGATCAAGGCCGAGCCGGGGCCGTCGTTCCCGGCCATGGTGGGCGCGATGCGAAACCGCGCCGGCGACATCACCGCCGTCCATTGCACCTTTTTGAGGCACGACGGGACCGGCAAGGCGGACGTGCCGGAGGCAAAACTGATGTACGGCGAGGTCCGCGGCGCGGTGATCCGGCTCGCCATGGGGGCGGACGGGCTCACCATGGAGGAGGCGGCGGAGAACGGCGTTCTCTCGGACTGGATCATCGGCGAGGGGATCGAGACCATGCTGACCGTGGCGCTGGCGGCGCCGGAGGCGCGGGTCGCCGCGGCCGCAAGCGCCGGCAACATCCAGAACGCCTATGTCGACCATCCCGCGATCGAGCGGGTGATCGTCGCCGAGGACAACGACAAGGGCGCCGCCGCGGCCGAGCGGCGCCAGGCGACGCGCGCCGGGCTCGCCCGCCACGGCAAGCCGGTGGCGGCGATGGCCGCCGGAGCCGGCGTCAACGATTTCAACGATCTGGTGAAGGAGGAGACATGACAATGACTTGGAAGCCGGACATATGCATTCACCATTTCCCCTGCGACGACGGCTTTGCGGCAGCGTGGGTGGTTAATCGCAAGTGGCCGGGCGAGGTTCTGTTCGCCGGGCGCAACTACGGCCAGCCGCTCGACATCGACCTCGCCGGCAAGGACGTGCTGATCGCCGATTTTTCGTTCAAGCCGGACGTATTGGCTGCGATGGCCGATGAGGCGCGGTCGATCTTCATCCTCGACCACCACAAGACGGCGGCTGAGGATCTTGCGCATGTTTCGGTTTTCCAGGGTTCGGTCAAGACGGCCGGCGAGGCGGTCAGCTATCTCGACCACGGTGACCCCGCGGTGTTCGCCACTTTCGATATGGAGCAGTGCGGGGCCGAGCTGACGTGGGCGTTCTGCTTCCCCGATGATCCCGCGCCGAAGCTGATACGCCACATCGCCGAGCGCGATCTTTGGGTGAAGCATCCGCACGAGCACACCCGCCCGCTGTCGCTGCTCTTGCGGTCCTTCCCTTACGAGTTCGAGGTGTGGGACGATCTGATGCGCGCGTTCGACGACATCGGCGGCGACCGCGCCAACGTGCTCGCCGAGGCGCACGCGATCGAGCGCTTCTATGATCGCAAGATCGCCGAGGTGTGCGATGCGGCGGTGCCTGGAAGGATCGGTCCGCACCTGGTGCCCGTCGTCAACGCCCCATGGTTCATGGCGTCGGACGTCGGCCACGAGCTCCTGCAACGCGACAGCAGCGCCGCCTTTGCGGCCGTCTGGTACCACAGCTTCGGCGCCAGGACGTATTCGCTGAGGTCCGAGGACGGCCGCGAGGACGTGAGCAAGGTCGCGCGCCAATTCGGCGGCGGCGGGCATCGAAACGCAGCCGGCTTCCGGGTGCCGGCATGAGCGGCGACGACGGACGGGTGCGCGGCGAGCCCCAGCAGCCATCGCGGGAGACGGTGAGGACAGCCTCGGCGCGGATGGAGCGCGCGATCGAGCCGGCCGACGGGCTCGGGGACCGGGTCGATCTCGGCAAGCCGGCGCCGCCGCCCAAGGGCGAGCTCGCGGCGCCGCCGGCGCCGGCCGCGGCCGAGCCGATGGCGGCGGCCGGCAACGTCGTCGCCGCGATGATGCGCGAGACCCTGCGCACCAGCAACACCGACCTCCACCACCGGGGGCTGCCGACGCTGGCCGAGCGGGTCGCGCGCGAGGGCGTCGAGGCCCAGCTCAGGCGCAAGGCGCTGGCGAAGCGGCCGCGGGCGCGGCCGAGGCCAGCCAGGCCGCGCAAGTGACCGGCGTTTCACCATAGGACCTTTTTCGCCCTCGCCCACGAGAGGCGTGGAGGAGCGAAGCTCCGACAGGGAATGCAACCATGGTTCGCAAGGGGCCGGGCCGGGTGCGCGCCGCGTTCGCCGACGCGCGCGCCGAGCTCGACAGGCAAACCGCCATCGACGACCCGCCGGCGATCGGCGGGCGCGAGGTCGGCGGCGACAAGGTGCTCGCCGGCCAGTGGCCGGGCCATCCGGTCGACCGGCTGCCGCCGGGCTGCCCGGTGCAGCCGCTCGGCAAGGACGGCAAGATCAGCTACTTCGTCGACACGCTCGGCCAGCTCATTCCGGTGGCGTCGAACGAATGGGGCAAGAAGATCCTGATCGATCTGTTCGCCCTCACTCCCAACTTCCTCGAGTGGGCGTGGCCGAAATGGGCGAAGTCCAAGGACGATTTCGTCATCACCGGGATCGCGGCGGACGACGCCGCCCAGTGCCTGGTCAAGGCCGCGGCCGGGCGCGGCCTGTTCCAGCCGATCGACCGGGTGCGCGGGCGCGGCGCCTGGGTCGACGATCACGGCCGGCTGATCTGGCACTCGGGCGACGGGCTGTGGACGGTGGTGCCGGACGGGAGGGGCGCGAGGCTCCAGCACGCGCCGCCGGGCGAGATCGACGGCCTGTTCTACCCGGCGCGGCCGCTGACCATCGTGCCGTGGCTCGAGCCGGTGCCGGCCGAGGACAACCCGGCGCGGGAGATCTTCACCGCGCTCACCTCGTGGTCCTGGGGCCGGCCGGGCGTCGACCCGGTGATCGTGGTCGGCGCGCTCGGCGCGATGCTCATCGGCGGCGCCCTGCCATGGCGGCCGCACCTGTTCGTCGCCGGCGACATGAAGACCGGCAAGACCGAGCTGCAACGCCTGGTCAAGGCCGTTCTCGGCGCCGCGCTCCATGACGCGGCGAACACGACCGAGGCGGGGGTGAGGCAACGCCTCGGCCTCGACACGCTGCCGGTGGCGGTCGACGAGATGGAGGCGAGCGCCGACAACCGCCGGGTCGAGGCGATCATCGAGCTCGCCCGGCTCGCCTCGTCGGGCGCGCGCCACTGGCGCGGCGGCGCCGACCACAAGGGGGTCGAGTTCCAGGCGCGCTCGGCGTTCTTCATGACCGGGATCATTCCGCCGCCGATGCGCCCGCAGGACCGGTCGCGGTTCGCGCTGCTCGATCTCGACCAGCTCGCCGACGTGGGCGAGCCGCCGAGGATCGAGCCCGACGCCGGGCGCATGATCCTGAGGGGGCTGATGGACGCCTGGCCGGAGTTCGACCACATGCTGGGCGACTGGCGCGTCAACCTCAAGCAGGCCGGTCTCGACGGCCGCCAGCAGGACACCTGGGGGACGCTGTTCGCGATCGCCGAGCTGATGCTCGGGGCCGAGATCATGGAGGACGCCGGCCTGCCGGTGACGGACGCCGCCCGCGTCGGCGAGGCGGTCGCGGCGGCGACCAGGGCCGACCGCGCGGCCCAGCAGCCCAACTGGCGGCAATGCCTCGAACATGTCCTAGGCTCGACCATCGACGCCTGGAAGTCGGGCGAGAAGCCGACCGTGGGCGCGGTGCTCGACGAGATCGACGAGGCCGATCTCAAGTTCATCCGCAACCGGCTGGCGGCCGCGGGGCTCGGCCTGGTCGAGGAACGGCCGGAGGGCGGGGCCCATGGCGAGCGGCGGTACCTGCTCGCGGTGCCGCGGTCGTCGCCCTCGCTCGGCCGGCTCTATCAGGGCTCGCGCTGGCAGGACGGCGGCTGGTGGTCGAGCCTGAGGCAGGGCGTCCACGACGGGGCGGTCAGGGACGGCTACAGGGTGGTGAAGATCAACCGGGTGGCGGCGCACTGCCTCCTCGTCGACCTCGCCCGCTACGACGAGATCGCGGGGGACGAGGGGTGATGGCGGTCGCCAAGCCGATTCTCGGCTATCCCTCGCGCACCGCCGCGGTGGTCGCGCTGCGGCGCGAGGGGCTGACGCTCGCCGAGGTCGCGGCGCGGACCGGAATTCCGGTCTCGAACGTCTCGGCGCTCGAATGCTGCGCGCGGCGGCGGCGCGCGGCATGGCTCCCGCGGACCTCGCCTGGCGGCTCCTGTCGGTGATCGTCGCCGAGGATCTGGTGGACGCGGTCCTCGATGAGCCGCGCGGGGGTGGGCGATGACCGCCGCTCCGGAACGGCCCGTTTTGCGCTGGCACGGCGGCAAGTGGCTCCTCGCGCCGTGGATCATATCCCATTTTCCGCCGCACCGGGTCTATGTCGAGCCGTTCGGCGGCGCGGCCTCGGTGCTCCTCAGGAAGCCGCGCAGCCATGGCGAGGTCTACAACGACCCCGACGACGAGGTGGTGGCGCTGTTCGCGGTGCTGCGCGGTCCGCGCGCCGGCGAACTCGTCGAGGCGCTGAGGCTGACGCCGTTCGCGCGCGCCGAGTTCCGCGCCGCCTATGAGCCGGCCGACGACCCGGTCGAGCGGTCCCGGCGGCTGATCGTGCGCTCGGCCATGGGGTTCGGGTCGAACGCCCATGCGAGCGCGGTCAAGGGCCACCGTTCGACCGGGTTCCGCGCCAACTCGAGCCGGAGCGGGACGACACCGGCCCACGACTGGGCGGGCTACCCCGATTGCCTCGAGGCGGTCGTCGCCCGGCTCGCCGGGGTGACGATCGAGTGCCGCGACGCGGCCGAGGTGATGGCCGCCCACGACGGCCCCGCCACTCTCCACTATGTCGATCCGCCCTATCTGCCGGAGCTCAGATCCCCGGCGAACAAGTACGACCTGAAATTCAGGATGTACCGCCACGAGCTGACGGCAGCTGATCACGCGGGGCTGCTCGAGGCGCTGAAGCGGCTCGCCGGCATGGTGGTGGTGTCGGGCTATCCCTCGGCGCTCTACGAGGATGCTCTCGCCGGCTGGGCGCGGGTCGAGCGCCAGGCTTTCGCCGATGGCGCCCGGCCGAGGACCGAGGTGCTGTGGATCAACCCGGCGGCGGCCCGGGCGGTCGAGTCGGCGATAGGGCCGCTGTTCGCCCGATCGGGCTGGGACGCGTGGGACGAGGGGTGATGGGCGACGTTGACACCATGTCAGGATTTGTCCCGTGGCGGCGACCCAGGCACGAGCTCGCGCGCGATCGCCGCCATGGCGAGGCGCAGGGCGCGCGAGGGCTCGGCTGACCGCGCGGCGCCGCGCCCCTGGCCGGCGCGAGGCAAGGCCCGGTCCCCGACTCTGTTATGGGCGTTTAAGTCGCCCGGTCCGGACCTACGCTGCCAGGCATTCGAGCGAGCGATTGGACGCCGGTTAGACGTTCTAACCGCTTCCAACCGTTTTATAACCGTGTTTTCCGAGGTTTTTCAATGACTTAGCGGGTTCGGTTAGAAGTTGGACGCGTTGGCCTCGCGTGACGCGCGCGCGGCCGCGCGCGTAAGGGATGCGGTAATATCTTATAACTTCTAACCTTTTCGTCTAAGTGTATGTTTTTGTTGAAGAAACGTGGTTAGATTTCGGTTGGAAGCGGTTAGAACTTATAACCGGCCGCTGGTGCCTGGATGCGCCAGGCGGCCGCTGACGGATTAAATATCGAGGATTTGCGCGCGATGGACGATGACAGGGCCGGGACCGGCGGGAGTGGGAGCTCACAGGCGGGCGAGCCGGCCGAGCCAGAGCTCGCGATCGGCGACGAGCTCGAGCGGAGGCGCGCGGCCGGCGGACTGGCGGCCGGCGGACTGGCGGCCGGCGCGATCAGTCTGCCTGGAGGCGCGCGGGCCGGAAAATTGCTCTCCTCACGTCGGGGTCCGGGGAGGCCGAAGGGCGCTCGCAACATCAGGACCGAGACGGTCGCGGTGGCGCTGATCGAGCGCTACGGCGATCCGCTGGAGGCGGACGTGGCGATCGGCACCATGCCGCTCGGCGAGCTGATCACCGAGATGCGGACCATCGCCTCAGATCGCGGCCTCAAGCTGGAGGCGAGCGTGATGGACCTGGCGCGGTGGCAGCGCGACTGCCGTGGCCAGGCGATGCCCTATCTGCACTCCAGGCGCGCCACGACAGATGATCAGGGCGTGCCGGTGACGCCGGTGATCGCGTTCGGCCGGGCCGATCGGGTGACGATCAACGCCGGATCGCGCTCGATCGAGGATGTCGAGGCAAATCAAGGGGTTATCGACGTGACGCCGGGCGCGGGCGCGGCGAAGTCGCACGATGGAAAGTCGCACGATGACGCAAGCGATTGATCGAGAACGCGAAATCCCGGCGCGGCCACTGATTGGAAATCAGTTGCCTCGGACGGCCTCGGCCCTCCTCGCCGCTCGGCCCCGGCGCCGGCCGGCCGGCCGGCCGATCCGGGCCGCATGGCGGGCCGGGGGGTCAAAAACCGCCGCGGTCCACCCCCATAGGGGGGTCCCTTCTCACACACACGGCCGATTTCACACCTGCCTGGGTCGGAGGTCGCCCTCCGGGACCAATTTTCAACGATGTTGGGGTCCGGGGTCGGGGGCGCCGGAAATGAGGCGGAAAACGCAAAAAGCGCGAAAACCGCCGGATTTTCACGCCGATCCGGTCGATCGGATTGCTGTGGTGATCTGCTCGGCGATCGAAGCGGTCAACAACTGCGTATGCAGCCGTACCACGGACCGGCCAACGTGCGCGCGGATGCAGCTCGCCGCCCGGTGCGCGATGACGATCTGCCGCGAGCTCGATCTCAAGGGGGCAGGGCGATGAACGAATGGATGGTGCCGAGCGAATTCGAGCTGCCGCGGGGTCAGGATCTCGCCGAGCTCGCCGGCGGCGACATGTCGTTGTTCCAGTTCGATCCGCCGGGGCCGGTGGGCGAGGCGTACATGTATGGCTGCGAGCCGGTCGATTTGATCATGGGGCCGTTCGGGTCCGGCAAGACCACCTGCTCGACCTTCCGTCTGGGCGCGTTCTCGATGCGGATGCCGATCTGCGCCGACGGCGTGATCCGCGTGCGCGGCGCCGTGCTGCACGACAACTTCCGGGCGCTCTATCGCACCGGGCTCGAGTCGATCTTCCGGTTCTTCCCGCGCGACTTCCCGGGCGCGCATTTCGAGGGCGGGCAGGACCGGCCGTTCCGGTTCACGCTGAGGTTCCGCACGCCGGGACGGCAGATCCCGGTCCAGATCATCCTCGACGGCTTCGGCATCGGTCAGCACTCGATCGAGACGGTGCTCCGCGGGTACGAGGGCAACTTCTTCTGGCTGTGCGAGGCCGATCTCATCGCCCGCAAGGTTCCGAGCTTCTGTCTCGGCCGCTGCGCCCAGGGCCGCTATCCGGGTCGGGGGCTTCTCGCCGATCCCGAGGCCAGCGTCCCGTTCTCCGTCTGCGGCGATCTCAATCCGCCGCTGATCACGCACTGGATCCACGAGGACTGCGTCGAGAACCCGCGCGAGGGCTATGTGCTGAGGCGCCAGCCCTCTGGCCTCTCCGACCAGGCCGAGAACCGCGCCTACGTCCCGCGCGAGACCTACGAGGCGATGGCCAAGACCATGGCGCCCGACGACGTGCGCCGCTTCGTCCATGGCGAGTTCGGGCTCGTCGGCGACGGCGCGCTGGTCTATCAGCAATTCGATCACGATCTCCACGTCGCCAAGGGCCCGCTCGAGCCGCTGGACATTCCGCTCAGGATCGGGGTCGATGCCGGCGGCTCGCCGGCGCTGGTCGTGTTCCAGTACACGCCCAAGGGGCAGGTCCGGGTGCTCGACGAGCTCGTCACCGAGCCCGGCACAGGGATCGGCCGGTTCTCGGAGTACGCGATCGATCTCATCCAGTCCCGGTTCCGGGGCCTGGCGATCAGCCACGGCTGGGGCGATCCCTCGGCGTTCTACGGCGCCGATCGCCAGGCCGGCGAGCTGACCTTCATGGAAACGCTCGGCCGCGCGATCGGCGTCCATATCCTGCCGACGCCGACCAACGAGCCGTCGGCGCGGCAGGAAGCGGTCGCCTGGTTCCTGCGCCGTCCCGACACCAATGAGGGCGTTCCCCACTTCCTGATGGATCCGCGCTGCAGGATGCTGCGGGCGGGTTTCATGGGCGGGTTCATGATCCGCCTCAATCCCCACGACACCTCGTCGCGGGTCGCCTTCGTCAAGAACAAGTATTCGCACGCCCACGAGGCGCTGCAATATGGCTGCTACGGCAGCCGCGGTCATGCCGGGCTCGTCAACGACGCCGCGCGCGCGGGCCGTCCGGGCAACGTCGTCCCGCTCATCCAGGCGCGGCAGGCCCGCTCGGACTTCAACGTGTTCGATGTCTGAGATCAGGATCGAGCGGCCGGCGCCGATCGCCGAGACCGTCGATCTGTTCGCGCGCGACGGGATGATCGGCCGCCTGGCGCTCAAGGTGGTGACGCTCCAGCACTTCGCTTCGCAGACCCATGCCTTCCGGGTGGCGGCCGGGCCAATCGTCTGCGTCATCGGCTTCTGTCACTCCGAGTGCCGGACGCGGCGCGAGCTCTGGGTCGTGACCCATCCGCGGGTTCACAGGTTCATCACGCCGATCTTCCGCCGGACGCGTTTAATCATTGCGCGCGAGGCCGAGACTTGGCGACGGCCGGTGATGTGCCTGATCCGCCGCGGCCACCGGCCGGGCGAGCGGATGGCGCGGCTTCTCGGCTTCAGCCGGGTCGGGGATCTCGGCCCGGCGGGCATCTGGGAATGGACGGGAGGTTTCGATGGCAGCCGTCGCGCAGGGGATCAAGGCGCTGTTCTCAGCACCGAAACAGGGCGGCCTTCAGACCAAGGCGCTCGCCCTCCAGGAGCAACAGCTTGTCGAGGGACGCGCGTCTCGGGCGCGCCAGGAGGAAATTTCCCGCGGCGCCCGCGAACAGCAGGAAATCCAGCTCGCGCGCCAGCGCCAGGAGCTCCAGCGTGAAGACGCGACATCGAGCTCCGCGCTGAGAACCGTTCGCCGCCCGCCGCCGGGCCGGCGCCTGCTCTTGGCCGCGACCGGGGAAGCGGGCCTGAGGTCGACGCTCGGCTGACATGGCGAGCGAGGCAACCAGCGCCACGCCCGACCGCCCGGCCAGCGAAGCCGAGTGGTTCAAGCGGCACCGCAAGCGCGTCGAGCGCGCATGGCGCGACCGCGAGCCATGGGACAAGCTCTATGCCGACGCCTACGAGTTCGCGATCCCGTACCGCCGTCCGGCCTCGAGGCGCGGCAAGGGCGTCGCCAATGTCGAGCGGGTGTTCGACAACACCGCGATCGTCTCGGCGTTCCGGTCGGCCGGAAAGCTCCACAACGATCTGTTCCCGCCGGGCCAGAAATCCTTCGACCTCGTGCCCGGCCCGCTCGCCAAGCTCGCGATCGGCGGCGACAAGGGCGAGGAGCAGCAGCTCAGGCGCGAGTACGACCGGGTCGGCACCGTGGTCTCGGCTTTCATGGAGGTCCCGGAGTTCGACCAGGCGACGACGGACATGTGCGTCGACCTCCTGGTCGGCAACGGCGCCCTCCTGCCGATCGCCGGCGACAAGCGCCGGCCAATCCGGTTCGCGGCGCTCCCGTTCGACGAGGTCGCGGTCGAGTGCGACGCCTATGGCGCGCCGGTCCTCGTCTCGTGGAAGACCAAGCTCACGCGGCGGCAGATCAGGGGCGCTTTCCCCAAGGGGGACTACCCCTCCGAATTCGTCGATCAGGAACAGGACCACGCCGACGACGAGATCGTGATCCATCAGGATTTCGTCGACGAGGACCCGGGCTGGAAACTCGTGGTCTGGATCGAAAGGTCCGAGGAGGCGCCGATCGTCACCGAAACCTACCGCACCCAGCCGGTGGCGGTGCCCCGCTACTACCGCGTGCCGGGCGAGGCTTACGGGCGCGGGCCGGTGCTGCTGGCGCTGCCGACCGTCAAGACCCTGAACAAGGCGGTCGAGATCATGCTCAAGGCCGCCGCGATCTCGATGCTCGGCATCTGGGCCTATCGGCCCGGCGGCGCCTTCAATCCCGACACCGCGCGGATCGCGCCGGCGCAGTTCTGGCCGATGTCGTCGACCGGCGGAGCGTTCGGCGCCGATGTCGCGCGGCTCGATACATCGGGCCGCACCGACGTGTCGCAGCTGATCACCAGCGATCTGAGGCAACAGGTCCAGGCGGCGCTCCACGACGAGCCACCGCCGCCGGTGGGCGCGACGCCGCGCTCGGCGACCGAGATCATGGAGACGATCAAGCGCACCGCGGTCAACTATGTCGGCGCGTTCGGCCGGATGGTGAACGAAATCCATCCGGTGATCGTCCGCCGGGTGATCGAGATCCTGCACGACAAAAAGCTCCTCGACGTCGATCTCGATATCGACAACTTGCTCACCAGGGTCGAGGTGCGCTCGCCGATCGCCGCCGCGCTCAAGAGCCAGGCGCTCAACGTCATCGTCGAGTTCATCGAACTCGTCGCCGCGGTGCGCGGCCAGGAGGCGATCGACCTCATCGTCAGGGTCGACGACGCGCTCAGGCACATCGCCGCCGAGCGCGGCGTGCCGCCCGAGTTCGTGACCACGGCCGATGAACAAAAAGAGCTCGAGGCCAAGATCCAGCGCGCGGTGGCGCAGCTCGCGAGCGCGCAGGCCCAGCCGCAACAGGGGACCGCCTGATGCCGCCGGTGGGTCCGGCCGGGTTCGACGGCCGCGCGGCGATGCCGTTCGAGACGCTGTCCAGGAACCTCGCCGAGATCGGCACGGTCGAGGACTTCCTCAAGGGCCTGTTTCCCGAGGCCGGCGGGGCGGAGGCCGACCGCGCGCTCGAGGAGCTGAGGGAGATCGCCGGCACGTTCGCCCGGCTCTGGCTGAGCGCCGACGGCAAGGCCGCGTTCGAGCATTTGTGCGACGTGACGCTCAGGCGGCCCGCCTTCGTCGTCTCGTGGGAGATCGACCCGATGCGCACCGCGATGATGGGCGCGCAGAGGGAAGGGATGAACCTCGTGATGGCGCACATCATGCGTCTCGTCGCCATAGGCCTCGATCAGGCCCCGCCCGAAAGAGAAGGAGAAAAACTATGAGTATCCGCGATCTTATGAGCTTGCTGCCGCTCATGGCGCCCGAGGGCGAGGGCGGTGGCGGAGCTCCCGGCGATGCCGGCGCCGGGGGCGATGGTGGAAACGGCAAGGGCGGCGAAGGCGGCGGCCAGCCGGGCGGCGACGGGCCGGGTTCGCTCGCCGACGCCGCCGCCAGGGCAACCTTTGAGGCCGATGCCGCGGCGGCCGCGGCGGCCGCGGCCAACACCAGCTACCGGCCGGCCGGACTGCCCGATCACCTGCTCGGAGCCAGCGAGCGCGAGACGATCGACAATCTCTACAAGGCGTTCGACGGCTTCCGCGACCAGGCGTCGCGGATTGGCGCGGTGCCGGAGAAGCCTTCCAGCTACGCCTTCGAGGCGAGCGACAAGCTCCAGCCCTACATGGAGGCGCTCGAGGGCGACAAGATGATGGAGGGCGCGCGGGCGATCTTCCACGCGGCCGGGGTCACCGACAAGCAGTACGCGGCGGTGATGCCCAAAATGCTCGAGCTGATGATCGATGAGGTCGCGGTCGAGGCCCCGGTCGATTTCAACAAGATGATCGACGAGCTGGTCCCGCACGACGCCCGGGGGCTGGCCCCGGACGAACAGAATCGGGCGGTGAGCCGGCGGATCACCGAGGCGCTGGCCTATCTCGACGGCATCAAGTCCCAGCACGGCTTCGATGCCGATCCCGAGCTCTCGGACAAGATCGCCGATTTTCTGGTGATGCAGCTCGGCAACGATCCGCGCGGCATCCGCGCGATCGAGCAGTTCCAGCGGATGTCCGGCAGGACGGCGCCGGCGATGAACGGCGGCACGCCGGCGGGAGCGCTCTCGGACGGCGAGCTCGAGCGGCGGATCACCGATCCGAGATACGATCCGAGAAGCCTCAAATTCGACCGCGGGTTCCAGGAAGAGACCGATCGGCTGTGGCGCCAGCGCCATGGCGTTTAACGCCCGCCCGCGGCGGACATTCTAGAGCCGGACCCAAAAGGCGATAGCCATGCCGAAGGACAGATATCACACCGGCGAGGCGGCGATGGTGGCGGCGGCGCCGTCGCTGACGCCGATCACGATCCTCAAGGGCGCGACCGACCTCAGATCCGATACCACCGATCTTGCCGAGCACGCCAAGTCGCTCCGGGTGTTCGTGCCTGACGCCGTCACCGGGGGCGTCGGGACGGTGAAGCTGACGCCGATCGGGCGAGACGCCGGAGAGGACGATATCACGCTGACGTTTCCGCCCGGCCTGTGGACCGAGCCGGTGACGGCGCGGCGGGTGTGGGCGACCGGCACCTCGAGCGATATCGAGATTCACGGCTACTGAGGAGACCAACATGGCCGACGGCGTGTTCAACATTGCCAAGGGCGCGTTCGCCGAGATGTTCCGCGACGCGGCCGCCAACGGGATCGTGCTGCTCCTGACCGCCAACGAGGCCGAGGCGGCGCTCGTCGATCACGACGAGCTCGCCGCGCTGCTCGGCGCGGCCGGCAACACCGAGGCGGTGGATGCCTCCTATGCGCGCAAGACGGGCATCACCGGGACCGTCACGGTCGACGACACCAACGATCGGGTCGATGTCGACATTCCCGACCAGCCATGGACGGCGCTCGCGGGCGCGGTGATCACAAAGGCGATCGTCGCCTACGAGAACGCGGCGGCCGAGACGACCCGCGTCCCGCTCACCCATCACGACTTCGCGATCACGCCGGACGGCTCGGACGTGACGCTCCAGATCAACGCCGCCGGCTTCGCCCGCGCGGCCTGAACGAAAGGAGCCGCCATGGCCCGAGTGATCCAGCTCCCGAAGTGGGCGGCGATCGACCCCAACAACCCGCGCCGGGTGATCGTCGATTCGGCGGCCGCCTATCCCGCGTGGCTCGAGGAGCTCGGCGTCGGCGAGGCCAGGCTCGACAAATACTGGCTCGAGGTCGCCTATCAGGCGATCAAGCTCGACATCCAGGCGGCGATGGGGCCGGGCGGGCTGGAAATCAAGATGACAAGGGCGGCCAAGTTCGCCCAGAAGACCTACCGGCCCGGCCGCGGCACCGCGCGCGCCTCGCAGGGCAAGGAGGCGCGCGGCCACTACGCCCGGATCAGGGGCTTCCTGCCGGCGTGAGCCGGCCGATCCATGGCGCTCGTCCGCCACGAGATCGCCCGCGAGCGGGGCGCGGCCGGAACCGTCGCCATGACGGTGGTCTATGATGATGTGACCCTCGACATCGTCGCCATCGAGACGACCAACACGGTCGCCGGAAGCCGGCTTGGAGCCGGCGTGAAGGACGCGGGCGAGGCCCGGCTCGCGATCGACGCCGGGGAGGGGGCCAAAGCCCTCGATGTGTCGGGCCGCGCGATGAAGATGGTCCGGCTGAGGCTGCCCGAGGGCGAGAGCATCGGCGTGCCGTTCGGGCATGGCTGGGGGCGGGTCAAGTGACGAATTTCACCAGGCAGCAGCACGTCTTTTCCGGTTACATCACGGCCGGGTCCGTCACATTGGGCAGTGTCTGTGGCAGCACCGACAATCAGCTCTTCTTCTTCATGTGCCAGCGTGGCGGGCAAGGCTGGTCGAATTTTACTTTCAGCGACCAGAACGGCGGCGTCTGGACCCGCATTCTCGAGCA
>Ga0326597_10006035_pt1 | contig 16664 bp, 18 predicted proteins | sample RVTome_12_FD_203789 | JGI IMG/M metagenome (GOLD analysis project Ga0326597, IMG submission 203789) | Soil microbial communities from uranium-contaminated site in the Upper Colorado River Basin, Wyoming, United States - RVT100D185 | ecosystem: Environmental > Terrestrial > Soil > Contaminated >...
CCGTTCATATTGGTGTCGGCGCTCGCGCGCGTGTTGTCGCGGTAAGCCCGCGTGGTCGAGGAGAGATAGTCTTCGCGCTGGTTCGTGATGCGCGAGGGAAGAGCCGGAGTAGAATCCGTTTTCAGCTTGCAGCCTCAGCACGCCGGGCGGGAGCGGATGGCGTCGGCGATCTTGCGCGGGATCCGTTGCCCTTGCGCATTGGCCATGAACTTGCCCTTGTCGACCACGATCTTGCCGCGCAGTACGGTGGTCTCCGGCCATCCCTCGATATCGTGACCTTCCCACGGGCTGTAGTCGGTCTCGTGGAGGTCCTCGACCCGCACCTTGCGCTTCACACCCGGGTCGAAAATGACGAGATCGGCGTCGCTGCCCGCCGTGATCGCGCCCTTGCGCGGGTAGAGTCCCATGATGCGCGCAGCGTTGGCCGAGACCTGATCCACGAACGCCACCAGGGAGTAGCGCCGCTTGACCACCATTTCCGTATACATCACGGAGAGCCGCGGCTCCACGCCCGCGCTGCCCCCCGTGGTGTCGTCGATACGCTTGCCATGAATCTTCGTGCACAGCGAGGTGCAGATGCCGTCGGTCGCGACAGTGCTGATCTCGCCGTCGACCGTTCCCTGCCACAATGCCCGCTGGTCCGATTCCGTCTTGAGCGAAGGGTAGGTGTGATAAATCTGGCCGTTGGGGCGGCGGTAGTCTGTTTCGTTGTAGAGGATGTATTGATGCAGCGTCTCGCCGTAGACGGGATAACCGCGCGCGCGCGATTCGCGGATCGCCGCGATGCCGGTTCCCGCGCTGACGTGCATCATGTAGATTGCAGCGCCTTCGACGTTCTCGGCCAGCCGTATGATGTGCCGGAACGCCAGGTCTTCGGAGAGCGCACTGTGCACTTCGGACATGTTCTCGAAGCTGACGCGCCCCTCTGCCATCAACTTCTCGTACATGTGCATCACGAGGTCGTCCTCCTCGGCATGAATCGCCGCAAGTCCCCCATGACGCGCCGTGACCTTGAAGATTTCCCAGATGTCGCCGAAACCGATCTTTCTGTCCTTGATGGAAGGACGGATATCGGTGGTGAATATCTTTACGGTGGGATAGCCGGCCTGTATCACCTCAGGCAACTCGCCGAGCGTGCGCGCGGGGACCTTGCCGGTCAGCATGACGTGGTACGAATAGTCGCAGTGGCATTTGCCGCGCCAGTCGGCGTCGCGGCGCCCGAGCGTCCGCTCCAGGGATTCGCCGGGGTTCCACACGGCGAAATCAATCAGCGTCGTAGTGCCTCCGAACAGCGCGGCCCGGCTCACCTGCGCGGACCCCGCGCTCAGCTCCGGCGGCCCACCATTCTTGTCCGGTTGGACCGGCCAGTCGCAATGGATATGCGGGTCGATGCCGCCGGGCAGCACGAGCTTACCGCTGGCGTCGATGACGCGCGCGACGGGTGCGTCCTTCAGCGCTTCCGGAGCAGCCACTGCGGCGATCCGCTCGCCCGCGACCGCGACGTCCAGGAGTTCCGCCCCTTGCGGCGTGACGACCAGCCCGCCGCGTACAATGAGATCAAGCATGACATTATTCCTTCTTCATCCAAAAATGCGCGTCCGCGGAACCGTTGCCGGCGGGGACTGTGGGTCAGGGCCGGAGGTGGTGTCGCATCGCGTCGCTCAGTTCGCGTACGTTCGTCCATTGGTCGCAACGGTCCACCAGTTCTTCCACCCGGATGACGCCCTCAGCCGTGAGCACGAGTCCCGCGATCTCGCGAAACTTGCCGCGGATCTCAGACTCGTCGAAAGGCTGGTTGAAATCGCCTCTGTGGCTGTCACAGGCATGGGTACCCTGCCGGCCGTCTTTTAACGTGACGGTGACACGCGCAGGGCGCAAGCGCGGGGCGACGGCGCTCATGGCCGGGTCTTCGGTCACATGCACGCAGTGACGCAGCGCTACGATCGCGGGGTCCTGCAGGGCGGTGTCATCGATCGAGCCGAATCCCGCGTCTCCGCGCACCGCCATCACGGCGGCGGCATGAGGCAGCGAATATTTGGACGCGAAATAATTCGGCGGATCCGGATTGCGCATCACCGAAGCGAATCGATACGTGGCGATGTCGATGCGCTCGATGTCACCGGGCTGCGGGCGCAGCTTCGACAGCACTTCATGAAGCGAGTCCAGAGCCGGATGTATCGGATTGCAGCAGGCGTACAGCCGGAAATAGTTGCGGGTGATCTCCCAGCGCGTGCCGAGCTCGTCGAGCAGGCCCTCGGTCTTGAATCCGTCCCCCACCATTTTGCCCAGCGCTTCTTCGATGGCGTCGTCCTGTGCCTCGAATCCCGCGAGCGCGAGCTCGGGGGCGAGCGCGCCCACGAACCCGCTCATTCCCCCTGCGACGTTGAGCGCGGTCGCGCCGGCGACCACGTTGTTATAGCTGGGTGTGAGCAGCAGGGTCGTCGCAATGCGCATCGCGCGACTTACCTCGGCGGCGCCCAAGCCGCGCGCACGGGCGCCTGCCGCGGCCGCTGCCAGCAGCGAGGCCTGACCGTTCTGGTGCGCGAAGGGGCGTGCGGTGAATGCAGAGCAGAGGCGGCCCGCGACGTCATAGCCGACGACGAAAGCAGCAGCCATCTCGCGGCCGGTGCGCGACGATGACTCGCTTACGGCCAGAACGCCCGGCAGAACCTGCATGGCCGCCTGTCCAGAAACCAGACGCAGGCCTTCGCAGAGTTCGATTGCGCGACCGGCGATGCCGTTCAAAAGGGCGGCGGTGCGAGGATCGTGGGCGGGCAAGCCGCGGGCGAATACCGTGGCGCCAACGCCCGCGGTGCCGGCCAGTCGTTGCCGCAGGTCCCGGGCTTCCGGGCGTTCCGAGCCGGCCAGAATCACGCCGAGCGTGTCGAGCAACACCAGCTTGGCGTGCTGTTGCACCGGCGCGGGAATATCCTGCCATTGGGTCTGCGCGGCGAACTCCGCCAGGGTTTCGATCTGCCGCCCCATGGTCCTTCTAACCTTTATGCATTCGGCGCTGGCCGCGCGTACCGGCGCCGGCCGGTTGCACGATCGCGGCCATCACTCCAGCTTGATTCCCGCCTGTTGAATGATCCGCGTCCATCGGACAACCTCTTTGCGAATGAACGCCTCGAACTCAGCGGGGGTCGTGCCGAGCGGGGTGGCCCCTTGGTCAATCGAGCGATCGCGGAGAGCCGGAGTCGCCATTGCCTTAGCCACTTCGGCGCTCAGGCGTTCGACGATTGGGGGCGGCGTGCCAGCCGGCGCCATCAGCCCGAACCAGCCGATCGCCTCGTAATCCTTGTATCCAACTTCCATTGCGGTGGGCACGTTGGGCAGGGCCGGCGCACGTTCGCGCGTCGATACCGCGAGCGCCCGCAACCGGTTCGCGCGTATGAGAGGCAGCACGGTCTCGATGGTGTTGAATGCGGTGGTGGCTTCGCCTCCCATGACGGCGGTCGCTGTCGCGGCCCCGCCTTTGTAAGGCACATGGGTAAGTTGGGTCTTCGTCACCGCGGCAAACAGAGCGCCGGCGAGATGCATTGCGCTGCCGGGACCGGACGACGCATACAGGACGTCCCCTGGCTTCGATCGCGCGAGCTCGACGAAGCTCCGCAGGTCCTTGACCGGGAGCGATGGGAGCACAACGATCACGTGGGGGACTTGCACGACCTGAGATACGCGGGTGAAGTCCTTGATCGGATCGTAGCGCAGGTTGGGGTAGAGGCCCGGGCTGAAAGAGAACGAGGCCGAGGTCATCAGGAATGCGTATCCGTCAGCCACCGCTTTGGCGACGTACTCGGTGCCGATCGTGGATCCTGCGCCCGGGCGGTTTTCCACGATGAATCGCTCGCCCATGGTCTCGGAGAGCCGCTGGGCGATCATGCGGGCGAAAATGTCGGTGCCGCCGCCCGGGCCGAACGGCGTAACGATACGTACGGTCTTGTCGGGCCACGTTTGCGCCGCAGCATCGTTCACGGCGGCAAGCCCGAGGGCGCTCACAGCAACCAGGGCGGCCGTCACGGCGCGCCCCGGTATGGTAAATCGCTTGATGATCGTCATGATTTCCTCCCGTAAATTCGCGTGTTGCTGGAGCTGTCGAGTATAGCTCACAGGCGGGCCGGCACGATCGGGCTCTCGTGGCGTCCACAACATGAACGCTGCGTTCCCCACGACGAGCACATGCATATTCGAATAAGGTCGGCGAGATCGTCGCGGGTCACGCCGCGCCGCCGGACACCTGCGTCCCGAGACGGCTCAACGTCCCGACCCGTACGCCGAGCAGGCGGATGCGCCGGTCCAGCGGCACGCGCTTCAGGCACTCGCCCGCGGCGCGCCGGATCGCGTCCGCGTTGCGGGTGGGCGCATCGAGCGTCTGGTCGCGGGTGACCGTCCTGAAGTCATCGTAGCGCAGTTTCAAACCTATCGTTCTGCCGACATAGCCTTTGCGCTGCAGGTCGGCCGCCACCCGCGTGCAAAGCTCGGTGAAGATCCGGGAGAGCTTTTCCCGGTCGCGCACCGGGTGAAGATCGTCCTCGAACGTGGTTTCCCGGCTGATCGACTTGGGCTCGCTGCAGGTGACGACGGGACGCTCGTCGCGGCCGTGCGCCGCTTCGTGCATCCAGGTGCCGTAGCCCGCGCCGAAGTGCGCGGTCAGGAATTCCCGGGCGGCGCCGGCAAGCTCGCCGATGGTGCGGATGCCCAGCGCCCGGAGCCGCGCGTTCGCTTTCGGCCCAATGCCGTTGATCTTCGCGACCGGCAGCGGCCACACGCGGGCGGCGATGTCCGGCTCGCGCAGAATGGTGATTCCCGCCGGCTTTTCCAGTTCGGAGGCGATTTTCGACAGAAGCTTGTTCGGCGTCACCCCAATCGAGCACGTGAGTCCGGTCGCCTCGCGCACCGCACGCTGGATGTCCACCGCGATCGCCCGCGCGCGCGCCCACGGGTCCGGTGCGCCGTCTTCGGCGGCGGCCGCGACCGGCACGGTGAGATCGATGTAGATTTCGTCGATGCCGCGGTCCTCGATTTCGGGGGCAATCTCGCGCACGGCGTCCTTGAACATGCGCGAGCAGCGCCGGTACGCGTCGAAGTCCGCGGGCAGCAGGTACGCGTCGGGCGCGAGCTTCGCCGCTTTCATCAGGCCCATGCCGGAATGAACGCCGAGCGCGCGCGCCTCGTAGGTAGCGGTGGTGATGACGCCGCGGCCCGCGTAACCACGCAGCGTGGGAATTTTGCCTGCGGCGGGGTCATCCAAACTGCGCCGCCTCCCGCCGACTACCACCGGTTTGCCGCGGAGCTGTGGCTGACGCAGCAGCTCGACCGCGGCGTAGAACGCATCCATGTCGAGGTGCGCGATGTAGCGGTGAGCCATGATGCGGATAGAGTAGCAGAGAGGAGGGCGGAAGGACGAAAACGGGGCCGAATGATGAATGGATGAACACGGAGAGCGAATCTTTGGTTATGCTACGCGGCATGCCGTCGGCAATTTCCGTTTCGAATCTCTCCAAGGTCTACGCATCGGGGTTTCACGCGCTGAAGAAAATCAACCTCGAGATTAGGCACGGCGAGATTTTCGCGCTGCTGGGTCCCAACGGTGCGGGGAAAACGACGCTGATCAGTATCATCTGCGGCATTGTCAACCCGACGCAAGGCGTGGTGCTCGCGGACGGCCATGACATCGTGCGCGACTACCGGATCACCCGGTCCCTGATCGGCCTGGTTCCGCAGGAGCTCACGACCAACGCCTTCGAGACGGTATGGGCAACCGTCAGTTTCAGCCGCGGGCTCTTCGGCAAGCCGGCAAACCCGGCGCATATCGAGAAGGTGCTGAGGGATTTGTCGCTGTGGAACAAGAAAGACAGCAGGATCATGACGCTGTCCGGCGGCATGAAGCGCCGCGTGATGATCGCCAAGGCGCTCTCGCACGAGCCGCGAATTCTGTTTCTCGACGAGCCGACCGCGGGGGTGGATGTCGAACTGCGGCGCGACATGTGGGAGATGATCCGGCAACTGCGCGCGAGCGGCGCCACCATCGTTCTCACTACGCATTACATCGATGAGGCCGAGGAAATGGCGGACCGGATCGGCGTCATCAACCGCGGCGAGCTCATCCTGGTCGAGGAAACAACGGCGTTGATGGACAAGCTCGGCCGCAAGCAGCTCACGCTCCATCTTCAGGACCGGATCGAGCGCGTGCCCGAGGCGCTCGCCGCCTACCAGCTGGAGATCGCGGCCGACGGCAACGAGCTCGTCTACACCTTCGATTCGGAGCGCCAGCGAACGCGCATCACCGAATTGCTGAAGCACCTCAACGATGCCGGGATCGTGTTCAAGGATTTGCACACCAGCCAGAGTTCGCTGGAGGACATATTCGTCGATCTGGTGAAGGCGGACCGGTGAATTTCTACGGAATCCGGGCGATTTACCTGTTCGAGATGGCGCGGACGCTGCGCACGCTGCTGCAAAGCATCGTGTCGCCGGTGATTTCGACCTCGCTATACTTCGTCGTCTTCGGCGCGGCGATCGGCTCGCGGATGGCCGAGATCGACGGGGTGAGCTATGGCGCTTTCATCGTACCGGGGCTCATCATGCTCTCGCTCCTGACGGAGAGCATCTCCAACGCGTCGTTCGGAATCTATTTTCCCAAGTTCACGGGCACGATCTACGAGATCCTGTCGGCGCCGGTCTCGGCGTTCGAAATCGTGCTGGGCTACGTCGGCGCGGCCGCGACCAAGTCGATGGTGATCGGTGTGATCATCATGGCGACCGCGAGCCTGTTCGTGCCGCTCGATATCATGCATCCGGTCTGGATGGCGCTGTTCCTCGTGCTGACGGCGCTGACCTTCAGCCTCTTCGGATTCGTCATCGGCGTCTGGGCGGACGGCTTCGAGAAGCTGCAGTTCGTGCCGCTGCTCATCATTACGCCGCTCACCTTCCTGGGCGGCAGCTTCTACTCGATCGACATGCTGCCGCAGTTCTGGAGGACGGTGAGCCTGTTCAACCCGGTGGTCTACCTGGTGAGCGGGTTCCGCTGGAGCTTCTATGGGGTGTCGGACGTAAACATCGCGGTCAGCCTGTCCATGACGCTCGTCTTCCTCGGCGTCTGCCTCACGCTGGTGTGGTGGATATTCAGGACCGGCTACCGGTTGAAGAGCTAGCGTTGTCACGGACTCTCGGAACCCCCGGGATGTGGTGACCGCGTACTCGCCTTGTTGAGCGGGATCAATCGGCAATCGGGTCGAGGCCCTTGTCCCTAAACACCCCGGCCGACGATGGCTGCAGCAGTGACTGGAGCAGGGCTTCCGCCGCCGCCGGCGCCTTCGACGCGGTGAAGATGGCCGCCGAGGTTTGGAATGTCTTCTGCACCTCGTCGGGTATCGGGCCGACCAAATCGACGCCGGGCACCGACAGGAGCTCGACGATCTGCTGGATGGCGAGCTCGGCCTCGCCTTCTACCACCACGCGGGCAATGTAGCCGCCCGGGCGCGTCACAATCTTGGGTTTCATCTGCTCAAGAATGCCCAGGCGCTCGAGCAGGACCGGGACGTACATCCCGCTTGCGCCATGTTCCGTATGGCAGATCGACTTTGCATTGAGCAGCGCGCGCCTGAACGCGTCCACCGTGCTGATGTCCGGCCTGGGCGCGCCCTGTAAAATGGCGACGCCGACGCGGCAGCGCGCGAAGCGGCGCCGGCTTTTCGGTTCCACCAGCCCCGCCTTTGCCAGCTCGTCGATCGCGGTGGTGCCGAGTATCGCCACGTCGCCGCGCTCGCCGCCGCTGATACGCTCCATCATGACCTTGGCCGGATCGGCCGTGATGGAAACCTTGTGGCCGCTGGAGCGCTCGAACTGAGGCACCAGCGCGCCGAGCACCGAGCGGGTGCTGTTGGACGTGAACACCTTGATTTCTGCTCGGGCGGTATGGGTCCCCTCGGTCGGCATGTTGGCTGCTCCTGGAATGCGAAGACAGATCATCGTGCTGGTCGTGTTCATCTACGCGTGGCGCAAGCGCGGTCAGAAGGCGCCGCCGCACGTCAAGCCGCTGAAGTGGGATGACGACTGAGGCGGTTAGAAGCCGAACACGGCGCGCTTTGACCCGCCGGCGCGCCGCCCGTACATTCGCACCGGCGAAAAAAAGGGCGGCCGCGGCCGCCCTTCCGTTGCGCGGCCGGCTGATGCGCCGGCGCGGTGCCTTATTTGGCGTGTTTCGCTGAAATTTTCTTGAGCCGCGTCATCACTTCGGCGCCGACCATGTCGTCGCCGAGTTCCTTCCATACCGGAGCGACCGCTTTCTGCCAGGCCTGCTTCTGCGCGGGCGTCAGGTTGTGTACTTTCGTGCCGGACTTCGAGATGAACTGTAGTGCTTCGGCGTTGATCTTGGCGGCGTTCTCCCAGTTCCACTTGGTCGCCGCGTCGAGCGAGGCCTGCATGCCGGCACGCACGTCGGCCGGAAGGCCGTTCCACCACTGCTTGTTGGCGCCGACGATGTAGAAGCTGTAGACGTAATCGTTGAGAATGATATGGTCGACCACCTTGTAGATGCCGGCGGCCTTCCAGGCGTTGGGTGCCGGCTCGGCGGCGTCGATCACGCCCTGCTGCAGCGCCGAGGGGACTTCCGACCAGCTCATCCCGATCACATTCGCGTCGATCGCCTTCATGGTCCTGATGAACACCGGCGCCGGCTGCACCCGGATCTTCATGCCTTTCCACTGGTCGGGCGTAAGCGCGGGCTCGCGGCCCTTGTGCCCGAAATCGCGGGGGCCGTTCATCCACACCGCGACCGGCGTGATGTTCTTGGATTCGAGATCGGGCACGAACGCCTTGCGCACGACCTCGTCCTTCATCGCGGCGTCAATCGCCTCTGGCGAGGAAAGCAGGAACGGCAGCAGGAGCACGCCGATCTTGGGAGCGACCGACGAGTAAATGCCGGGCGTCGGCGAGATCAGATGCACCGAACCGAGCTGCAACCCCTGGATCTGGGTTTTCTGGTCGAACAGCGTGCCGCTGTGGTGCAGTTTTACCGCCGCTTTGGACCCGAGGCGCTTTTCAATCTCCCGCTTCAGCACTTCGAACGTCTCGCCCTTGAGGCTTTTGCCCTGGGTGTCGTTCGAGATGATGATTTCGGTGGCCGCCGCCGCCGGACCGGCCAGCAGGCCGAGGCTGAGTGCGAATGCCCCGAAACCCCGCAAAAGTTTTGTCGACATGGTTTCCTCCTGTTATGTGGTGATGGTGTTGCTACTCTGATCGACCCGACGAATGGCCATGCCCAATGGGATGCTCCGGCAACTCAAAGGTTCATGAAACCCGGCAGGAACAACGAGATTTCGGGGACGTAGGTGACCAACAACAATGTAAGTATGGTTGCGACCATCCACGGTATGGTTGCCCGGAACACGGAGAGGACGGGCAAACCGGATACGGCGCTGCCAACGAAAAGGTTGAGCCCGACCGGCGGCGTCACAAGGCCGAGTTCGATGTTCACGACGACGATTATACCAAAGTGCACCGGATCGATGCCAACCGCGTGCGCCGCGGGAAACAGAATCGGGACGAAGATCAGGATCGTCGGCACGCCCTCTAGAAAAAATCCGACCACGATGAGGAAGAGGTTGATAACAAGCAGGAACTCGACCCGGCTCAACTCCATCGCGACGACCGCCTCGGTGACCATGGTCGGCACACCGAGCTTGGTGATGAAGAATCCGAACAGCAGTGCATTCGCGGTGATCCAGAAAATCATCCCGACGCGCGCGCCTGCGTGCACAAAAGCCCTGGGAATGTCGCGCAGCTTCAGTTCCCGGTAGAGGAAAAACCCGATCAGCAGCGCCAGCGCGCTCGCCACTACCGCCGCCTCGGTCGGCGTGAAGATGGCGCCGCCGGCGAAATGCGAGCCGCCGATGTCGAACTCGGGAAAGCCGTAGATGCCGACGATGATGAAGAGCGGCAGCGAGAGCGCCGGGATACTCCAGCGCAACGCATCGAACCGTGCGGACCAGTCGACGCGCTCGCGCAGCACGTATTTTTCCCTGCGCGCGAGGAAGCGCGCGGCGACCATCATCGCGGCGCCATAGATGATGCCGGGCACGATGCCGGCAATGAATAGATCGGGAATTGACGTCTCGGTGACGAAGCCGTACAGAACCAGCGGGATCGACGGCGGGATGAGAATGCCGATGGAGCCGGCGGTGGCAAGCGCGCCGATCGAGTACCTCTCCGAATAGCCCTCCTTGACCAGTGCCGGGTACATCATGTTGCCGATTGCAGCCACCGTCGCCGGGCTCGAACCCGAGATCGACGCGAAGAAAATGCACGAGAGCACCGACGTCATACCCAGGCCCCCTCGCAGGTGTCCGACCAGCGCATTGGCGAGCGCGACGATACGGCGGACCAGTCCGCCGCTTTCCATGAACGCCGCGACGAAGAAAAAGAACGGCACTGCCATCAGCGTGAAGTGATGCAGGTTGGCATAGACTTTCTGTCCGAAAACCGCGGGGATGATCGGCGTAAAAAGCGTCGAGGCGATCACCACCGAGCCGCCGAGCGCCACGGCAATTGGCGCGCCGACGAGCACCAGTGCGAAAAAGCTTGCGAAGAGGACGAAGATTTCCATGGCCGTCAGGCGACGTCCCCGCCGTGCTTCAGCGGATCCGGCGCGGTCCCTGACTGCGGGTTGCGCACCCAGTCGACGATCAGAATCACGTAGCGAACGATGAAGGCGGCCATCGCGATGGGCACGATCGCGTAGGTGATGGCGTCCGGGATATGCGTTTCCAGGTCCCTCGCGCCCATTTGGGACACGAACTGGACGTACTGCAGGCCGCAGTAGAAGAAAAACAGGCACAGCGAAAGGGATGCCAGCATGCTGACGAGCTCGACCATCCAGACGCCGGTCCGGGGCAGGAGCATTGCGAGTAAGTCAACGCGGACATGCAGGCCGTCTCGCACGGCGCGCGAACCGCCGAACAGCATCGCCCAGATCGTGATGTCTACGAATAGCGCTTCGGTCCAGGGGAAGCCGGTGTTGAAGACGTAGCGCAGGACCACCTGCATGACGCCGAGGCCGAGCGCGGCGCTCGACAGCAGGACGATGGTCCCGGTTTCGATATGCGCGAGCATGCGGTCGAGGAACGCGAGCGGTTTCATCGGTCGGAAAGAGGGCGCGTCGTTGTTTGCGATGCGAACCGTCCGCGCCGGGAAAACCGGCGGGCGCCAGATCGACAAGTCGCCGGCCGGCGCGGATGACAGTCGATAGTTACATTATGTCATCCTGAAATGCAAGCTGAGGAAAGTACGCGGTCGCAGAGCGCCGCCGTCTTGGCGCTTCTCGAACCGGCAAAACGGATCCGGCATGGCAAAAGCTCCGGGGCTGTTCGTGGTGGACGGCGCGGGCTCGGGCAACGCGAACCTGCCGTTCTGCGAGACGGTGTGCGACGCGCTCGCCGCCGGCATCCCGGTCGTCATCAGCTTTCGGAACCTCGCCGGGAGGCCGCACGCGCGACCGATAAGTGCTACCTTACGCCGGAGCCGATCAGGGAGCATGCAATGTCGATAACACCCACCGCCGAGCTAGCCCGTTTCGTTGCTGCGCTCAAGCATGAGGCCATTCCCGGCGCCATCCGCGAGCGGGCGAAAGACATTCTGCTCGACACGCTCGCGAGCGCGCTGGCGGGGCAGAGGGGCGACGAAGTGAAACAGATCCAGGCGCTGGCCTGCGCCCTCGGCCAGTCGGACGAGGCGGGCATCATCGGCGGCGGCGGGCTGTCGCTCGCGGGCGCGACGCTCTTGAACGGCTACCTCGTTACTGCGGTGACGGTGTGCGACGTGCACCGGCCGACGCTCTGCCACACGACGCCGCAGGTGGTGCCGCCCGCGCTGGCGATCGCCGAGCGCGACGGCCTCGACGGCCGGGCGTTGATCACCGCGGTTGCCGCGGGCCTCGAAGTCTCGGTGCGCGTCGCGCTGGGCACGAAGTATTCCGCTTTTCGCGCGCGCGGCTGGCATTCGCCGGGCGTGGTGGGGCCGTTCGGCGGCGCCGCGGCGGTGGGCAAGCTGATCGGGCTCGACGCCGAGCGCCAGCGCAACGCCTTCGGGCTGGCCGGAAGCCAGTCCGCCGGTACCTTCGCGCACTGGGGCACGCCGACCATCAAGTTCCACCAGTGCCGCGGCGCACTCTCCGGCCTGATGGCGGGGCTGCTCGCGCAGCAGGGTTTCACCGCCTCGCCGGAAATACTCGCGCACCCGGACGGCGGCATCTACAATGCCTACTCGGACGGCGGCGACCCCGCTGCCGTGACGGCGGACCTCGGCCAGCGCTGGGAACTGGACGCCATCGCGCTGCGGCTGTGGCCCGCGGCAAGCTCGCTGCAGACGGTGATCACGTCGCTCTTCACGCTGATCAATGCGCACGACCTTAAGCCCGAGCGCGTGACGGCAGTGCGTATCGGCCTGTCCAAGCCGGTCTACGACATGCATGGCGAGATCGGCTGGAGCGACAAGTTCAAGGCGTTGCTCTCGGCGCGCTACATCGCGGCCATCGTGCTGCACGACCGGCGCTGCTGGCTCGATCAGTTCGAGCCGGCCCGCATCAAGGATCCGGCGGTCGACGCCTTCGCGCGCGAGCGCGTGACCGTCGAGACGGATCCGGGCGTTTTGAGCACCGGCGCAGTGGTCGAGCTGCGCACGACCGGTGGCGGGCATTATGTCGCCCGACGCGCTATGCCCAAGGGCGATCCGTCCGATCCGCTCACGCGCGCCGAGATCGCCGATAAGCTGCGCACCGCGGCGGCGGGCCTGCTGCCCGATCGCGCGGTCGAGCGCGTCGTCGCGCAGGTGACCGACATCGAGAATCTTGCCGACGCTCGCGAGCTCACCGCAATGCTGCGCGCACCAGGCACGGCACAGACGCCGCAGCGCTGGCGGGCGTGAGGCGGGCGCTGAACGTGTCGGGCCGGGGAAGGCGACAATCCCGATGTACCTCATCTACAACGCCGTACAGCCGATGCCGACCGCGCTGATGAAGCGGATCGTGCACGACGCGGCCGGGGTGCTGCTGACGGGCATTGCCGTCGCGTGGCTCGACCACGGGCGCGCGGCGTGAGGGCAGCAGCACGATGGCGCAGACCCCGCGTGCGGAGCAGACCCCGCCGCTGCAGACAGTCACGGCGGGCACGGTCTATTTCGCGCTGGCGTTCGCGGCCGAGTTCGTGCTCGGTGTCGTGCGCGATGTCAGCTCCGCCAGGCCTGATCCCGCACGCGGTTGGGTCGAGCATCTGGAATATCCTGCATGAAGCGCGGGTGCCACGGCTGCCGACGCATGTAGAATGTGGCCTTATCGAAACGTGACGGAGCGGCATCGTGAATTCAGCGCAAGCGGCGCACCTGAGCCCCGAGACGGTGCTCGCCGAGATGAAGAAGAATGGCGTCACGCACGTCGTATGGCTGCCCGACAGCGAAACCAACTGGCTCTACGTGCTGATGAAATCCGATCCGTCGCTGACGCTCGTCGCGGTGGCGCGCGAGGGCCTTGCGTTCTCGGTCGCGGCGGGGCTTCACGCCGGCGGCAAGACGCCGATCATCCTCATCCAGAACACCGGAATGATGGAGTCGGGCGACTCGTTGCGCGGCTGGGCGCTGGGCCTCGAGATGCCGGTGGTGATGATGGTCGGCTATCGCGGCTACGTGAAGGGCAAGCCGCCCGTGGACACGGCGGCGACCTATATCGAGCCTTTCTTGAAAGCGTTCGGCATCGAGTACCACCTGGTCGAGAACGACGTCGATGCGCCGAGGATTTCGGCTGCGTTCAAAACAGCGCATGAGATCAGGCGGCCGGTGGCAATACTGGTCGGCGACGAGTACCACGGCTTCAATCGGTAGGAGCGGGCGATGATCAAGACGGCGGAGATGCTCGAGGTCTTCCAGCACCACCGGGGCCAGGCGATCGTGATCCCGGGCCGCGGCGGCCGCCTATGGGTCGACATCAGCAAGAATCCCAATCTGGACCTGCCGCTGGGCGACCCCGCGATGGGCGGCTGCGCCGCTTTCGCGCTCGGCCTGGCGCTCGCACAGCCGGAGCGCAAAGTCGTCGTCTTCGACTCCGAGGGTGACCTGCAGATGGGGCTCGGCGTGCTCGCAATGATCGCCGAGCAGCAGCCGAAGAACCTCTACCATTTTCTCCTCGACAATGAGTGCTACGCTACTACCGGCGGGCAGCCGGTGCCGAACGCAAAAACCATTGCCTACGATGCGATCGCGCGCGCCTCCGGTTATCCGCGCACCCATGCCCTGGATACGCTCGAGGGCTTTGCTGTCAACATCGAGGCGATCCTTGCCGCCCCCGGCCCGGTGTTCGTCGCGATGAAGGTAGTCCCGGAAATCCAGAATGAGCCCATCGCCAAGCGCAGGAAGTGGCAGACGCGTACGCGCTTGCAGATGATCGCCGATCTGAAGAAGGAACTCGGCCTGTCGGCCTGAGGCGTCCGCGCGACCTATCGGGTAGTTGGGTCCGTGACCGACGGGCCGGACGCTCGCACCCGGCCGTTTCTCTTGCCAGCTTGAGTGGTCCAGTTACCGGTAGGCTGCGAGCCGGCCGACCTGGCCGGCTTCGGCCGCTGCGCGCCCCAGCTCGGCGACCGCACGGGTGCGCGCCTGTTCTGCGGCGCTGCCCTCCAGCAGCGGGACCGACGCGAGCTGGACCGAGAGTTTCGCGCGAGAGGCTGCATAGGCGTCGAGCAGCTTGACCAGCGCCTCGGTCGCGAGCCGATAGTCGCGGTAGTCCTTTTCCAGCCGCTGCTTGGCGCGGATCGCCGCGGTAACCCACGGTCCGGTGCGGTTGTCAGCGCGCATGTGATCGCGCAGTGACTGGAGGCTGGCGGCCATTTCGAACTGGTAGCGGTGGCTCGCCGCCTTGCGGCGGATGATTTCCCGCGCGCCGTGAACGTAGTCGTCGGCAGCGTCCGCAAGCGGCCAAACGGGGGCTGCATGCAGGCCGCGCAGCGTGTCGTAATGCAGATCCGCCGCTGCGGTGTGCTCGTTGAGCTTTTCCTGGTTGGCGGCGCTCTCGGCGGTGGGCCCATCGGACTCGATCGCGATCGCGGCTTGCAGGCGTGCGCTGCTGTCGGTCACCAGCGCGACGATTGACCTCGTGAGCTCGCGCTCCTGATGGGTGGTGTAGGCGAAACATCCCGCCAGGATGGCGGCGATCGCGCCGACGGCGATAAGGTTTTGGCGTTGAGTGCGGGTCATGGCGTCTGGCGCCTCCGTCGAAGAATCGATGTCAAATCGTGGCCTTGGGGGGGCTCAGAAGGAATTTTCTGCTTCCCAGGGGCCCGCGGGAAGGGCAAAATTGGCATCTTCAGGGCAACGGCCGGCGCATCCGCACGGCGCGTATGACGCAACGCAGCAGGGAGCGAGCATGGCACGGTCCAAGAGAACGAAATTCGCGCTGCTCGCGGCGCTGCTTGCCTTTGCTGCAGGTCCGGGGGCCGCCGCCGCGTAGTATCTGACCAAGCCGGTGCGGTTGATCGTACCGTTCCCGCCGGGCGGCAGCAACGACATCGTCGCGCGCATGATCGGCAACGAGCTGACCGGCAAGCTCGGCCAGCAGGTGATCGTCGATAATCGTGGCGGCGCGGTCGGTAACATCGGCAGCGAGATCGCGGCGAAATCGGCGCCGGACGGCTACACCCTGTTAATCGTTTCGGTCGCATACGCCTACGACCCGTCGATCTACAAGTCGCGGCTCAAGTTCGAGCCCGAGAAGTCTTTCGTGCCGGTGGCGATGCTGGAGACCGGCCCCAACGTGCTCGCCGTCAATCCCAAGGTCCCAGTCAACTCGGTGAAGGAATTGGTCGCGATGGCCAAGGCCAAGCCGGGCGCGGTTGCCTATGCCACCGCGAGGCTGCGCAGCTTCCAGCATCTGGGCAGCGAAATGTTCCGCCTGAAGGCCGGGGTTGACATGCTGCACGTGCCAATTAAGGGCGGCGGGCCCGCGATGGCAGACGTGATCGCCGGCAACACGCAGGTGGTGATCGGCTCCCTGCTTCAGACAATTTCGTTCATCCCTCGAGAAGATTCTTGCCGGCGCAGACATCCAGAAGAAATTCGAGACCCAGGGCGGAGAAGCCCTGTACAAGGCTCGCGCCGAGTTCGGGAGGTTCATCCGGGCCGAGACCGCAAAAAGGGAGCAAGGTGGTGCGGGACGCGGGCATCAAATCCGAATAACGGCACGGGATTAGTACGCTAAGATGTTGCCGCAAGGAGATGCCGTGGCATACATTGTTGACGTGGTGGGGAAAAACGAGCCTGACGGCGAGGTCCGCCATGTCGGCAAGTTTGATACCCTCGAGGAGGCGACCGCAGCTGCCAGACGGTCCGTCGATGAGGCTCTGCAGGCTGCCTACGAGGTTGGACTGACGCCCAAGGCGCTGTTTGCACGGTACGTGCAGACTGGAGTTATTCCCTGCATCTTTCTCGACCATGACGTGAATACGTTCAACCAGCGCACCTTCAATCACTACAAGTACGCGCTGGCGCGCTGCGCCGATATCTGCGGCCCGAGCAAGGGGGGCTGACCGCGCGCGCCGCGGAGCCCATCGGCTGCATCAGCTTTTCTGGTTCAGTATCCGTCGCGCAGCGTCGATCGTCTCGCCTGCGGTGAGGCCCGTCGGCCC